>Ga0268386_10002528_pt1 | contig 13056 bp, 8 predicted proteins | sample RVTome_15_FD_200260 | JGI IMG/M metagenome (GOLD analysis project Ga0268386, IMG submission 200260) | Soil microbial communities from uranium-contaminated site in the Upper Colorado River Basin, Wyoming, United States - RVT150D86... ...
CCCTCGGGGACGATGACGACCTTGCCGCCGTAGGCCGCGGTGAAGCAGGAGTCGGCCACGAGCCCCTGCATGTGGAACTCCATCCCGGCCAGGCTGTAGGCCCCGTAGAAGTGCCCGGCCGCCCCCTGGTGGCGCAACACGAGACGTCCCCCGGGAAGCCCCGCGTCGCCGAAGCGGCGGGCCACCTCTCCGGCCGCCCCCACTCCCACGCACCGGTCGGCGTTGGTCAGGCTCTGGCGAATCTCGACCGTCTCCCCCGCCATCGCCTTGCCCACCGCCTCCACCTCCTGCACCCGGGGGGGCGGCGTGTGGAGCTGGCTCTGGCGAGCGAGGTTTCGCTTCTGTGAGCGCCCCGCGGGAGCGCCCACCAGGCGCGTGACGTCGATGAGGGCGGCCTTGCCCGCGAGGTCGGGCCGGCGCTCGAGCAGGTCCCGCCGGCCCACCACGTCGGCGAGCCTTCGGATCCCCGCCCGGGCCATGAGCCGGCGCATCTCGGCGGCCACGTGGCGCAGGTAGGTCGTGACGTTGCGGCTGCGCCCGGTGAACCGGGCCACGTGCACGGGGTCCTGGGTGGCCACCCCCGGCGTGCAGCCCAGCCGGCGGGTGCCCGTGGTGTCCCCCGGCTGGGGGCCCGCGAGGTGGCACTGGCGGAGCATCGAGCAGCCGAGGGTGAGGAGGAGGGTGGTGCCGAAGCCCACGCGGTCCGCTCCCAGGAGGACGAGCTTCAGCGCCTGCTCGCCGTTCTGGACCCCGCCGTCCACGCTCAGCTCCACCCGGTCCCGCACCCCCTCCTCGACGAGCAGGTCCTGCACGAGGGGGAGGGTCGACACCACCGGCACCCCTGCGTGCTTCTGGTCGACCCGCTTGGCCGCCCCGGTGCCCCCGCTCCCGTCGGAGAGGTGGAGGCGGTTGGCTCCCGCGTTCACCCCGCCCAGGCACACCAGCTCCACCCCGTCGGTGGCCACGTACTTGAGCGCCGCGTTCACCTTGGGGTTGAGGTGGCGCCAGCTCTCCAGCATGAGCTTGACGTCCTCGATCGAGTAGAGGTTGTGGTTCACCGGCGGCGAGACGAGCTCGAAGCCCGCCTCGCAGCCCCGCTGGCGGGCGATCCGCGGCGACACCTTCTTCCCGGGGAGCTGGCCGCCCTTCCCCGGCTTCGCCCCCTGGGCGAACTTCACCTCGGCCTCCGCGGCCCGGGCCGCGGTCATGGGGGTGATCGTGAAGCGGGCCCCCGCGTACTGCACGCTGCGGTTGCCGTCGCGGCGGCCGATGCGCTCCTTGTCGAAGCCGCCCTCCCCGCTGTTCGCCACCGGCCCGATCCCCTCGGGCAGCGGCCGGCCCGCGCGCCGGAAGCGCATCCGGCAGAACCGGTGGAGCACGTTCATCGCCCGGGCGATCGCCCGGTGGGCGGGCTCGGAGAGCGCCCCCTCGCTCATCCCGGGGGCCATGAACCGCCAGAGCACGTCCTCCTCGGGCTCCACCTCCTCGAGGGAGACCGGGGTCCCCGTCTTGAGCCTCACGAGGTCGAGGAGGGTGAGGGGCGAGCGCTCGGAGACGGTCCGGCTGAACTCCGCGTAGGCCTCAGGCGACCCGGGCGGCAGGTCGTTCTTCTTCTCGCTGTACCCCGAGGCCTGGTGGATCGAGCGCACCACCTCGGGACCGTTGTAGTGGGGCCGGCCGTCCTTGCGGAAGCGGAACTCCCCCACGTCCTTCGGCCCCTTCACTTCCGGCCGGAAGGCCTCGGCGTGGAAGCTCAGCCACTCGCGGTCGAGCACCTCGGGGCCGATGCCCCCGAGGTGGCTGGGCACGCCCGGGAACTCCGCCTCCACGAAGGCGGGGTCGAGCCCGACCGCCTCCGCGAGCTTCGCCCCGCAGTAGGCCGAGGCGGGGGTCACCCCCATCATCGACATCGCCTCGACGAAACCGCCGCGCAGGCCCTTGAGGTAGGTGGCCTCCTCTCCTCCCGCGGTGAGGGCGCCCAGCCACGGCGAGACCGCGTCCGCCCCCAGGGCGATGAGGAGCGCGCACTGGTTCACGTCCCACACCCCGACGTCGGCCACGAGGCCCACCCGGTGGCGGAACCCCGCCTTGACGATCGCGTCGTGGAGGCGGCTCACGACCCGGAGGCCCGGGAGGGGCGCCTGCCGCGGCCCCACCTCGCGGTCGGTCAGGACGAGGACGGCGCAGTCCCGGGCCCGCTCGAGGCCCTCCTCCACCGCCCCCGCGATCGCCTCCTCGAGCCCCTCCGGTCCCTCGGCGGCGGGGAAGACGAGGGCGAGGGTCGCGACCTTGTCCTGCCCGCCCAGCCAGCACATCTCCCCCGCGGAGAGGATCCGCTCGGGGAAGACGTAGTGCGGGCCGGTCGCCCGGTTCCACAGCCCCGACCGGTCGCCGAGGGCCACGCTCGTCTCGAAGACCCAGGCGTCGCGGATGGGGTCGATGGGAGGCGAGGTCTCCTGGGCGAAGCGCAGCTTGAAGTGGTCGTCGAGGCGGCGCGGGTGGCCGTCCAGCATGGCCGCAGGCGGAGTGTCGTCCCCCATGGAGCCCACCGCCAGCTTGCCGGTCTTGATGAGGGGCTGGAGCACGACCTCCACGTCCTCCTTCGTCATCCCGAAGGCGGTCTGGAGCCGGCCGAGGTCCGTGCCGGGGACGGGGGGTGGGCTCCCGCAGCTCCGCCCCTCGACCCGGCCGGCCGGGGTCGGGAACTTCTGCCCGGCCACGACCTTGCGCACCTCCTCGGTGAGCATCACCTCCCCGGTGGCGAGGCGCACCACTGCGGTGTCGCCGGGGCCGAACAGGCGCTGCATCTCGACCTTGCCGAGGGCATCCAGGGTGCCGGTCAGCTCGCTGGCCGCCACCGCGTAGTCCCGGGTGGTCATGATCCAGAGGGGCCGGAGGCCGTTGCGGTCGAGGTGGGCCACCGCCTCGTCCCCGTCGCAGGCCACGATCGCCGCGGGACCGTCGCAGGCCCCGAGGAGCACCCCCATCGCCTCGTGGAACGCGGCGAGGGTGGGGTTGGTGCGGGCCATGGACGGGGCCTCGGGGAGGAGCGCGATCAGCGACTGGGGGAGCGACAGCCCGCCCCCGATGAGGGCGATCAGCATGTCGTCGAGGTTCGCGCTGTCCGAGCCCCCTGCGCAGATGATCGACCGCACCCGGGCGGCGATCCGCTTGAGGGGCGGGTGGCGCTCCACCAGGCGCCCCAGGAGGTCGCGGCCGATCGCGTGCATCCAGGCCACGTTCCCCCGGATGGTCGCGATCTCGCCGTTGTGGGCGAGGGCCCAGAACGGCTGGGCCCTCCGCCAGGCGGTGGTGGTGTTCGTGCAGTAGCGGCTGTGGAAGAGCACGAAGCGCGATACCACGTGCTCCTCCCGGAGGTCGGGGTAGAGCTCGGCGATCCGCGACAGCTCGGCGAGGCCCTTGTAGACGACCGTGCGGTTGGAGAGGCTCACGAGGGCGAACTGGTCCCCCATCTCCTCGGAGAGCACCTCGTCGAGGGCGAGGCGCAGGAGGTACCGGCAGGCGAACCAGCCCTCCTCGGAGAGGCCGTCGGGCCGCCGGAAGAGGGCCTGCCGCACCACCGGCGCGGTGCGCCGCGCGGCCGACCCCGGGGGCAGCGCCTCCACGTTCAGGGGCACGTCGGCCCAGCCGAGGATGTCCGCCCCCGCCAGGGAGGCCAGCTCCTCGACCATCTCGACGCAGTGGGCGCGGGGGGCCGCGTCGAAGGGGAGGAAGAACATCCCCACCGCGGCGTCGCGGTTCGCGATGACCCGGGCCTGCTCGGGGAACCGGTCGAGGAGGAGCGCCCACGGGATGTCCATGAGGATCCCCGCCCCGTGGCCGGGGGCCCCCCGGTGGTCGAACTGGCGGCAGAGGGCGAGGGCGGTGTCCACGATCCGCCGCTCCGCCACCCCCTTGCGCGAGGCGAGGAAGCCGATGCCGCAGGCGTCGTGCTCGCGGGGGGGCTCCCACCGTCCGGGCCGGGGGGGAGCGCAGCAGCTCGCGGAGTCCAGGGCGCGCCGGGCCGCCATCAGGCCGCCGCCTCCCGCTCGGCCCAGAACTGCTCGAACTCGGCGAGCTTGCCGTCGATCACGGTGTCGAACCGCCTGGAGTCGCCGAGGGCCTCCACCGTCTTCAGCCCGTGGCCGGTGATCAGGAGCACGACGGGACGGCCGTCCGCGAAGGCCCCCGCCACGGCCATCCGCCGGGCCGCCGCCACCACCGTCCCTCCCGCGGTCTCCGCGAAGAGCCCCTCGGTCTCGGCGAGGAGGCGGATCCCCTCCACCACCTCGGCGTCGTCGGGGTCTTCCCCGAGCCCGCCGGTGCGGCGGATGGTGGCGAGGGCGGAGGGGCCGTCGGCGGGGTCGCCGATGGCCAGGCTGCGCACGATCGTGTCCGGCTTGACCGGGGGGACGGTGTCGAGCCCCTTCTTGAACGCCCCCACGATCGGGCTGCAGCCGAGGGGCTGGGCCCCGTGGATCGCGAAGGGGGTGGCCTCCACGAGGCCGAGGCCCACGAGCTCGCCGAAGGCCTTCTCCACCTTCCCGATCAGGCTGCCCCCCGCCATGGGCGAGACCACGTGGCCGGGGAGTCGCCAGCCGAGCTGCTCGGCCAGCTCGAACCCCACGGTCTTGGAGCCCTCGCCGTAGTAGGTGCGGAGGTTCACGTTCACGAAGCCCCACCCGTGCCGGTCGGCGATCTGGGCGCACAGCCGGTTCACGCGGTCGTAGTTGCCGCGCACCCCGACGAGGGTCGGCTTGAAGACGGCGGTCCCCGCGATCTTCGCCCCCTCGAGGTCCTCGGGGACGAGGACGACCGCCCGCAGGCCGGCCGCGGCCGCCCCCGCCGCCACCGCGTTCGCGAGGTTGCCGGTGGACGCGCAGCCCACCGTGTCCATCCCGAACTCCTTCGCCTTCGTGAGGGCCACCGCGACCAGCCGGTCCTTGAAGGAGAGGGTGGGGTGGCAGGCCGCGTCGTACTTGACCCACAGGTCGGCGATGCCGAGCCGGGCCCCCAGGCGCGGCGCCCGGAGGAGGGGGGTGAACCCGGTCCCCCGGCCCACCGTCGGCTCCCCGTCCACCGGGAGGAGCTCGTGGTAGCGCCAGAGGTCGCGGGGGCGGTCGGCGATCGCCTGGGGGGTGAACGTGCGGCGCACGGAGTCCATGTCGTAGACGGGCTCGAGGGCGGCCCAGCACTCCTCGCAGGCCGCGACCGGCCGCTTCTCGAACTCCCTGCCGCAGCCCTTGCACCGGAGCCCCACCACCTGGCCCATCGTCGCCTCTCTCCTCCCCGAAAAAGCGAAAGCCCTCAGCGATTGTCACCGCCGAGGGCCTCGTCTGCCGCCCGCCCGCTGCTGCTATCGGGTGGGTGAGGGGCCTCGGCGGCTGCGAATTCGCATCGCCCGCGGGCCCGGGACGGGGGCGCGCTTGACCCCGACGGCGGCGATCAAGGCGGCCTCAGTCATGGCTGGCGATTATCGCGACCCGGCCCGTCCCTGTCAACGGCAATTCCTGCCCCGCATCCCGTCAGCCGTGCGCGGCCGGCGCGCCCACCCAGCCCTCGGGCAGGCACTCGGGGGTGACCACGGTGATCCACCCGGCGTAGCGCGGGTCCTCGCCCCGCGTCGCCGCCTGGAAGACCCGCTGGACCTCCCGGGTCACCGGCCCCGTCCGGCCCGACCCCACCGGCCGGAAGTCGATCTCCCGGAGGCCCACCACCTCGGCGGCGGTGCCGCACACGAACACCTCGTCCGCGGCGTAGAGCTGGTCGCGGCTCACCGGCCCCTCCCCGACCTCGTAGCCGAGGTCGCGGCAGATCGTGAGGACCGAGTCGCGGGTGATCCCCTCGAGGACGGTGGCGCTGTCCGGGGTGCGGATGCGGCCGCCCCGGACGAGGAACAGGTTCTCCCCGGTGCACTCGGCCACGAAGCCGTAGGGGTCGAGCATGATCGCCTCGTCGAAGCCGAGACGCACCGACTCGGTCTTGGCGAGGACGCTGTTCGCGTAGTTCCCCGAGATCTTGGCCTTGGTCATCATCACGTTGGGGTGGTGGCGGGTGAACGACGACACGTTGGCCCGCACCCCGCGCTCCAGGGCCTCCGCCCCCAGGAACTGCGTCCATTCCCAGACCGCGATCCCCACCGCGGGGCGGCCGGTGTCGAGGTTCAGGTTCCAGGCCCCCGAGGCCATGTAGACGACCGGCCGGATGTAGCAGGCCGGGAAGCCGTTCGCGGCCACGGTTCGGCTCATCGCGAGGGCGAGGTCGTCCGCGGTATGGCCGAAGTCGCGGAGGCCGAAGATCCGCGCGGAGTGGACGAGGCGCTCCGCGTGCTCGCGCAGGCGGAAGATCCCGGGGCCCCGGGGCGTCGCGTAGGCCCGCACCCCCTCGAAGACCGCGAGGCCGTAGTGGATGGCCGGGCTCAGGAAGTGGACGGTGGCCTCGGCGAACGGCACGAGCCGGCCGTCCATCCAGACGTAGCGGGACTCCACGCCCTCAGACTCCCCAGTCCGCGGCGGGGAGGGGCTCCTCCGCCTCGGACCACTTCGACCAGGCCAGGTACCGGTGCACGGCGTGGGTGAACTGGGCGGTGGTGCCGCTCCCTCCGATGTCGGGGGTGCGGACCTCCCGGAGGGTGGCGAGCACCGCGTTCTCCAACGCCCGGGCGAGGTCCTGCCGGCCGAAGGCATGGTCCAGCATGAGGGCGACGGTGAGGATGGCCCCCGTGGGGTTGGCGATCCCCTGGCCGGCGATGTCGGGGGCGGCGCCGTGGACCGGCTCGTAGAGGCCGGGTCCGGGGCCCAGGGAGGCCGAGGGGAGCACGCCGATCGAGCCGGCCACCGCCGCCGCCTCGTCGCTCAGGATGTCCCCGAAGAGGTTGTCGGTGAGGATCACGTCGAAGTGCTGGGGCGAGCGCAGGATCTCGAAGGAGGCGGCGTCGATGTAGCGGTGCTCGAGGGCGACGTCGGGGTACTCCTTGCCGATCTCGGTCACCACCCTCCGCCAGAGGCGCGACGCCTCGAGGACGTTCGCCTTGTCCACCGACGTCACGAGCTTGCGGCGCTTCCGGGCCTGCTGGAAGGCCACGTGGGCCACCCGGCGCACCTCGTCGGCGGTCTGCCGCCAGGTGTTCACCGCCTCGGTGTCGGAGAGGCTCCGGGGCTCGCCGAAGTAGACCCCGCTGGAGAGCTCGCGCACCACGAGGAGGTTCGCGTGGCGGGCCAGCCCCTCCCGGAGGGGGACCGGGAGCCCCATGAAGCGGGCGGGGCGCAGGTTCGCGTAGACGTCGAGGGCGCGCCGCAGGCCGAGCAGGCCCTGCTCGGGCCGGGCGGGCCCCGCGTCCCACTTCGGCCCCCCCACCGCCCCGAGGAAGACGGCCTGGGCAGAGCCGAGCATGTCGCGGGTCTCCTTGGGCAGCGGGTCCCCGGTGGCGTCGATCGCCGCCCCCCCGATCAGCCCTTCCCGAACCTCGACCGGCAGGCAGGCCTGCAGGACCGAGAGGGCGGCTCCCGTGACCTCGGGACCGACCCCGTCGCCGGGAAGGACGACAACCGTGGGCTTCATGACGACCTCCAGGGAAGGGGACCCGCCGCCCGCTCGTGGGCGGCAATCGCGCCCTCGCGCGAGAGAAGGAAGGCCAGCTCGTCCACGCCGTTGACGAGGCAGTAGCGGGCGAACGGCTCGATCGGGAACGTGGCCCGCGAGCCGTCGGCGAGGATGAGGGCCCGCTCGCCAAGGTCGATCGTGACCTCCTGGGACGCCGCGAGGAGGGCGGCGTGGAGGCCCGGCTCCACCGCCACCGGGAGGAGCCCGTTCTTGAGGGCGTTCGTCCGGAAGATGTCGGCGAAGCCCGCGCTGACCACCGCCTGGAAGCCGTGGTCCCGCAGCGCCCACACCGCGTGCTCCCGCGAGGAGCCGCAGCCGAAGTTGCGCCCGGCCACGAGGACCCGCGCCCCCGCCGACTCGGGACGGTTGAGGACGAAGTCGGCCCGCGGCTGCCCGGCCCCGTCGTAGCGCCAGTCCGCGAACAGCGCCCGGCCCATTCCCTCCGCGGTGGTCGTCACGAGGAAGCGGGCGGGGATGATCTGGTCGGTGTCCACGTTGTCCACCGGCAGCACGACCGTCCGCGAGCGAATCACCCGGACCTTTTCCATCAGCGGCTCCGGCTTCCCGGACTCAACGCAGAGGACGCGGAGATCGCAGAGACCGCAGAGAAACGACGAAAGGTCCGCGTCCGGCCCTGCCTTCTCTGCGTCCTCTGCGTCCTCTGCGGTCTCTGCGTTGAAGAGGCCCGTCCCACCGGTCCCGTCATCGAAGCAGCTCCCGGGCGTCGGCGATGCGCCCCGTCACCGCCGCCGCCGCCGCGGTGAGGGGGCTCGCGAGGAAGGTGCGCCCGCCCGTCCCTTGCCGCCCCTCGAAGTTCCGGTTGCTCGTGGAGACCGCGTACTGGCCGGGCTGGAGCTTGTCGTCGTTCATGGCCAGGCACATCGAGCAGCCCGGCTCCCGCCACTCCGCCCCCGCGTCGCGGAACACCCGGTCGAGCCCCTCCGCCTCGGCGAGCGTCTTCACCTGGCGGGAGCCGGGGACGACGAGCGCGCGCACCCCCGCGGCCACCCGGCGCCCGCTGAACACCCGGGCCGCCTCCCGCAGGTCGGAGAGCCGGGAGTTCGTGCAGCTCCCGATGAAGACCACGTCGATCGGCTGACCGAGGAGGGGCTGCCCGGGCACGAGGCCCATGTAGCGGAGGGCCTTCTCGACCGAGGCGTCCCCGTTCGGTTCGGGGACGCGTCCCCGCACGGGCACCCCCATCCCCGGGCTCGTGCCGTAGGTGATCATGGGCTCGAGGGCCCCTGCGTCGAACCGCTCCACCCGGTCGAACACGGCGCCGTCGTCGCTCGGCAGGGTCCGCCAGCGGGCGACCGCCGCGTCCCACTCGGCGCCGGCCGGGGAGAACTCCCGGCCGTGGAGGTACTCGAAGGTCGTGTCGTCGGGGGCGACCATCCCCGCCCGGGCCCCCGCCTCGATCGACATGTTGCAGACGGTCATCCGCTCGTCCATCGAGAGGGCCCGGACCGCCGGGCCACGGTACTCCACCGCGTGGCCGGTGGCCCCCGCGGTGCCGATCCGGGCGATGAGGCCGAGGATCAGGTCCTTCGCGGAGACCCCGGCGGGCAGCCGGCCGTCCACCTCCACCGCGAGCGACTTCGGCCGGGACTGGAGGAGGCACTGGGTGGCGAGGACGTGCCCGACCTCGCTCGTGCCGATCCCGAAGGCGAGGGCGCCCAGGGCGCCGTGGGTCGAGGTGTGGCTGTCCCCGCACACGATGGTCAGGCCGGGCTGGGTGAGGCCCAGCTCGGGGCCGATCACGTGGACGATCCCCTGGCGGTCGCTGCCCACCGGGAAGAGGGGGACTCCGAAGTCGCGGCAGTTGCGCTCGAGGGCCGAGACCTGCTCGGCGGCCGCGCCCTCGGCGGGGGCGCGGCCCCCCCAGGGGCCGGACCGGGTGGGGATCGCGTGGTCCATGGTGGCGAACGTCCGGTCCGGCCGGCGCACCCGGAGGCCTCGCTCCCGCAGGGTGGCGAAGGCCTGGGGAGAGGTGACCTCGTGGACGAGGTGGAGGTCGACGTAGAGGACCGCGGGGGTGTCCTCGCCGGGAGGCGACACGAGGTGCGCCTCCCAGAGCTTGTCGAGGAGCGTCCGCGGCCCTCCCGTCACGCGGTGGCCTCCATGGGCGAATGGGTGCGGGCGCCCCGGGCCGCCGCCACCGCCGACAGGTAGGCCTTGAGGGTCGCCTCGATGGTGTCGGGGCTGGCCGCCTGGCCGGTGGCCTCCATCCCGTCGTGGAGGACCCGCACGATCACCTCGGCCACCGCGTCCTTGCCCGCGGTCACCGCGCGGGTGTGCATCTCGAGGAGCTCCAGGTCGAAGCCGAGGGCAATGTCGGCCGCCTTGAGGGCGGCGTCGAGGGGCCCGTTGCCCACCGCGGAGGCGGTGCGCCGCTCGCCCTCCACCTCGACCTCCACGGTGGCGGTGGGGAGCATCTGGTTGCCCGCGAGGGCCTGGTAGCGCACGAGGCGCGCCCGGGGCTCGGGGGCGTGCTCCACGAGGGCGAGGAGGTCCTCGTCGTAGACGAACTTCCTCCGGTCGGCCAGCTCCTTGACCCGGGTGGTCACGTCCTCGACCTCCTCGGGCGGGAGGTGGATGCCCAGGGTCTTGAGCCGGGCCTGCACCGCGTGCTTGCCCGAGTGCTTGCCCAGGACGAGCAGCGTCTCCTTCACCCCCACGCTCGCGGGGGTCATGATCTCGTAGGTGAGGGGGTTGGCGAGGATGCCGTGCTGGTGGATCCCCGCCTCGTGGGCGAAGGCGTTGCGCCCGACCACCGCCTTGTTGGGCTGCGGCCACACCCCGGTCACCCCGGCGAGGGCCGCGCTCGTCGGGGCGAGGAGCTCCGTCTTCACCCCGGTGGAAGCCTGGAGCGTCTCCCCCCGGACCTTGAGGGCCATCACGATCTCCTCGAGGGACGTGTTCCCCGCGCGCTCCCCGATGCCGTTGATCGTGCACTCGACCTGGCGGGCCCCCGCCTGGACGGCCGCGACCGAGTTCGCGACGGCGAGGCCGAGGTCGTTGTGGCAGTGGACCGAGATCACCGCCCCCGGGATGTCCGCCACGAGCCGGCGCACCATCTCCGCGTACTCCTGGGGGAGGGAGTAGCCCACCGTGTCGGGGACGTTCAGCACCGAGGCCCCCGCCTCGAAGACGGCCTGCAGCACCTCGCGGAGGAAGCCGTAGTCGGTCCGGGAGGCGTCCTCCGCCGAGAACTCGACCTCGGGGGCGAGGGTCCTCGCGAGCTTGACTCCCGCCACCGCCTGCTCGAGGCACTCCGCGGGGGTGATCTTGAGCTTCCACTTGAGGTGGATCCCCGAGGTGGCGAGGAAGGTGTGGATCAGCGGACGGGCCGCCCCCTGGAGGGCCCGGCCCGCGGCCAGGATGTCCGGCTCCTTGGCCCGGGCGAGGGCGGCGACCTTCACGCTCCGGACCTCCTCGGCCACCGCCTTCACCGCGTCGACCTCCCCCGCCGACGCGATCGGGAAGCCGGCCTCGATCACGTCGACCCCGAGGCGCTCGAGCTGGCGGGCCAGCCGGAGCTTCTCCGCGGGGTTCATGGAGCAGCCGGGCGACTGCTCGCCGTCCCGGAGGGTGGTGTCGAAGACCGTAATTCGCGCGCTCACTTCGATACTCCTGCCGGCTGCTCGGCCGCCACCCGCTTCACTTCCCCCTCGGGGGTGACCGTCACCGCGTCGAGGAACGGCATCATGGCCCGGAGCTGCTCGCCCACCTTCTCGATGAGCTGCTCGCGCTCCGCCCGGCGGGTGGCGTTGAACGTCGGCCGGCCCGCCTCGTTCTCCGCGATCCACTTCTTCGCGTAGGTCCCGTCCTGGATCTCCTGGAGCATGCGCTTCATCTCCTTGCGGGTCTCCTCGGTCACGAGGCGAGGTCCCCCCGTGTAGTCCCCGTGCTCCGCGGTGTCGGAGATGGAGTAGCGCATGTAGTTCAGGCCGCCGCGGTACATGAGGTCCACGATCAGCTTCAGCTCGTGCAGGCACTCGAAGTAGGCGATGGCCGGCTGGTAGCCGGCGTCGACCAGGGTCTGGAAGCCGGCCTTGACGAGGGCGGAGACGCCCCCGCAGAGGACGGCCTGCTCGCCGAAGAGGTCGGTCTCGGTCTCCTCGGCGAAGGTGGTCTCGATCACTCCCGCCCGGGTGCAGCCGATCCCCTTCGCGTAGGCGAGGGCGGTGGCCCGGGCCCGGCCGGTGGCGTCCTTGTGCACGGCGAGGAGGCCGGGGGTCCCCTGGCCCTCCTTGAACACCTCGCGCACCCGGTGGCCGGGGGCCTTCGGCGCCACCATCGAGACGTCGACGCCCTCGGGGGGCTCGATGGTCCCGAAGCGGATGTTGAAGCCGTGGGCGAACATCAGGGTGTTCCCCGCCTTCAGGTGCGGCCGGATCTCCTCCCGGTAGAGCTTCGCCTGGCCGGTGTCGGGGGTCAGGATCATCACGATGTCGGCCCGCTCCGCGGCCTCGCCCACCTCGCGGACGACGAGGCCGTCCGCCTGGGCCCGCGCCCGCGACCGGCTCGCCGCGGGGAGCCCCACCTCCACCTCGACCCCGTTGTCCCGCAGGTTCAGGGCGTGGGCGTGCCCCTGGCTGCCGTACCCGATCACGGCCACCCGGCGGCCCTTGAGGTCCCCGAGGTCCGCGTCAGCGTCGTAGTAGATCCGTGCCATCTCTCCTCCCGGAAGGACGATTCAAGAGACTTTCCGCGTCTCCGTGACTCCGTGGCTCCGCTCGGAGCCCGGCTTGCCGTTCCCGTTCGTCGCGTTGCCCCGGACCATCGCCACCTTGCCCGTCCGCACCATCTCCAGGATCCCCCGGGGCCGCAGGAGCTCCACGAGCCCGTTGACCTTCTCCAGGTCCCCCGTGACCTCGACGATCACCGAGTCCTGGGCCACGTCCACGATCCGCCCCCGGAAGATGTCCACCAGGCTCGCGAGCTCGGCCCGGTCCGCGGGGGCGCAGCCCACCCGGATGAGGGCGAGGTCGCGGTCCACCGTGGGCACGTGGGTCACGTCCTTGACCTCGATCACCGGGACGACCTTGCGCAGGTTGGCCTCCACGAGGTGGGCGGGCACCCGGGCGGTGTCCACCACGATCGTCATCCGCGAGACGTCCGGCGTCTCGCTGCCTCCCACCGTGAGGCTGTCGATGTTGAAGGCGCGCCTCCGGAAGAGGCTCGCCACCCGGTTGAGCACCCCCGGCTGGTCAGCGACCTTTGCGACGAGCGTATGCTTCATTCATCGACCCCCCACCCTATCCCTCCCCCCGTAGGGGGAGGGGAACGCCTGTGCCGCGGACGGCCCTGGATGTTCACTGAGCGCCCACCCTGTCCCTCTCCGACGCATCCGAATGCGTCGGAGAGGGACCTGGCCAATCAGCGGTCCTGCATTCCCATGCATCGCCCGCCCAGGGGGAGGGGAACGCCGCTCCCGCCGGCAGCGCTGGT
>Ga0268386_10002529_pt1 | contig 13056 bp, 11 predicted proteins | sample RVTome_15_FD_200260 | JGI IMG/M metagenome (GOLD analysis project Ga0268386, IMG submission 200260) | Soil microbial communities from uranium-contaminated site in the Upper Colorado River Basin, Wyoming, United States - RVT150D86... ...
TCCTCGGGCTTGTTGAACATGTCGACGTCGATGACCTGGAAGTCCATGCCCTTCTCGTACAGCACGAAGCGGCAGCGGTGGCTGAAGGGGCACGTGGTGCCGGAATACAGTTGCATCATGTCGCAGTAGTCCTGAGGAAATGGCCGGGCGCAAGCGCCCGCCCGGCCGCGGGTTCGGGCGCGGGCCGGCCTACCGGATGTCCTTCCAGAAAGCCTGCTTCATCGGGTAGGCGAGCACGAACAGCACGCCGAGCACGAACAGCACGACGATGCCGATCGAGGTCCTCGACTGCGCCGCGGGCTCGCCGAGGTAGACGAGGAAGTTCACCAGGTCGCGCACCGTGCGGTCGTACGCCACGGGGCTGGCGGCGTCCTCCTGCACCTTCCACAGCGCGTGCGGCATCGCGACGTTCGGGAACACCTTGTTGTTCCAGCCGCTCGGGGTCTGCTCGTCGCGATGGAAGGTGCGCAGGTACGTATACAGCCAGTCAGCGCCGCGCGCGCGCGCGATCACCGACAGGTCCGGCGGCGGCACGCCGAACCAGGCCTTGCCGTCTTTCACCGTCATCGCCACCTTCATGGTCTCGCCGACCTTGTCGGCGGCGAACATCAGGTTGTCGCGGATCTGCGCCTCGGTAAGGCCGAGGTCGGTGAGGCGGTTGTAGCGCATGTACTGCGCGCCGTGGCAGTTGAGGCAGTAGTTGACGAAGGTGCGCGCGCCCGCCTGCAGGCTGGCCAGGTCGCGCGGCTCGATCGGCGCGGGGTCCAGGGGATGGACGGCTGCGGCGGCGAGCAGCGTCGCGGGCGCCCACAGCAGGGCGACGAGTATTTTTCTCACGCTCGCGGCCCTCACATCGTCACCCGGTCGGGAACCGGCTTCACCCTGTCCCGCGCCGTGTACCACGGCATGAGGATGAAGAAGGCGAAGTAGAGCACGGTGCACACGCGCGCCACCCAGGTGGCGCGGTCCTTGGTATCCAGCATCCGGTCCATGAGCGAGCCTTGCGTCGCCGCGAACTGGCCCCACACCGTCGTCGACTCGATGCCGAGGTAGCCGAGGATCAGGAAGGCCACCACGAACAGCGCCAGCGCGATCTTGTAGTACGGGCCGCGGTAGCGGATGGACTTGACCGGCGAGCGGTCGAGCCAGGGCAGCAGAAACAGGATCAGCACCGCGATGCCCATCGCCAGCACCCCGGGAAACTGCGAGTTGAACAGCGGCGGCACCGCCCTGAGGATCGAGTAATAGGGCGTGAAGTACCACAGCGGCGCGATGTGCTCGGGCGTCTGCAGCGGGTCGGCCGGGATGAAGTTGTTGTGCTCGAGGAAGTACCCGCCCATTTCCGGCATGAAGAACATGACGACGCAGAAGATGGCGAGGAACACCACCGCGCCGACCGTGTCCTTCACCGTGTAGTACGGGTGGAAGGGAATGCCGTCCACGGGCCTGCCATGCGCGTCCTTCTTCTTCTTGATCTCCACGCCATCGGGGTTGTTCGAGCCGACGTCGTGCAGCGCGAGGATGTGCGCCACCACCAGGCCGAGCAGCACCAGCGGCAGCGCGATCACGTGCAGGGCGAAGAAGCGCGTCAGCGTCGCGTCCGACACCACGTAGTCGCCGCGGATCCACAGCGCCAGGTCCGGCCCGATGAAGGGAACGACGGCGAACAGGTTCACGATCACCTGCGCGCCCCAGTAGGACATCTGGCCCCAGGGCAGCAGGTAGCCGAGGAACGCCTCCGCCATCAGCGTCAGATAGATGAGCACGCCGAAGATCCAGATCAGCTCGCGCGGCTCCCTGTGCGAGCCGTAGAGCAGCGCGCGGAACATGTGCAGATAGACCACGACGAAGAACGCCGACGCGCCGGTGGAATGGATGTAGCGCAGGATCCAGCCGCCGGAGACGTCGCGCATGATGTACTCGACCGAGCCGAAGGCGAGCCCGGCGTCGGGCTTGTAGTGCATCGTCAGGAAGATGCCGGAGACGATCTGGATGACGAGCACCAGCATCGACAGCACGCCGAAGTAGTACCAGAAGTTGAAGTTCTTGGGCGCGTAGTACTCGGCGGCGTGCTTGCGCCATTCCTGCGCGACGCTGGGCATGCGCGCGTCGAACCATTCCCACAGCGCCATCAGGCGGGATGCCATCGCCTACGCCCCTTTCTGGTCTTCGCCGATGAGCAGCGTGCTGTCCGACAGGAACGTGTACGGAGGCACCGTCAGGTTGGTCGGCGCCGGCGCGCCGCGGAACACGCGACCGGCCAGGTCGAATTTCGACCCATGGCAGGCGCAGTAGAAGCCGCCCGCCCAGTCGCCGCCCATCTCCGCCTTGGCGTCGGCGGGCTTCATCTGCGGCGAGCAGCCCAGGTGCGTGCACACGCCTTCCATCACCATCAGGTCCGGTTTCAGGGAGCGGTACGCATTGGCCGCGTACTCGGGCTGCAAGGAGTCCTTGGAGGCCGGGTCGGTGAGCTTTGCGGTCACCGCCTTCAGGGATTCCAGCATTTCCGGCGTGCGGCGGATCACCCACACGGGCTTGCCGCGCCACTCGAATACCTTCAACTCGCCGGGCGCGATCGCCGAGATGTCCACCTCGACCGGTGCGCCCGCGGCCTTGGCGCGCTCGGAGGGCCACATGCTGGTAATGAACGGGACCGCGGCGCCGACGGAAGCCGCGCCGCCGACCACCGAGGTCGCGACCACGAGGTTGCGGCGCGTCTTGTCGACTTTCTGGTTGTCGCTCATGGAGTTGATTCGAGGCTGGAAAGGGTGGGAGAGTGCGAACGAGGCGCCATTTTATAGAGCGAGCATGGGAATGTCCACGATTTGCGGCGTAAGCGGTTCAATATTCAGGGTTTTGTGCTAGATTAGGTAATCCTTATGTTGCGCCGCCTCTGGTCGATCTTTGCGCAGACGGCGACCGTGTGCCTGGCGGTGCTGTTCGTCGTCACGACGCTGAAGCCCGAGTGGCTGCCGCAGAAGCCCGCCGCCGCGCCGCAGCCGGCGGTGGCGATCCCGTTCCCGGCGCCGACTGCGCCGGCGGCGCAGCCCGCAGTGGCTCGCGCCGGGTCGTTTCACGATGCCGTGGGGCGCGCCACGCCGTCGGTGGTCAACATCTTCACCACCAAGGAGGTGCGCGCGCGGCGCAGCCCGCTGCTGAACGACCCGCTGTTCCGGCGCTTCTTCGGCGACCAGTTCGGCGACGACGTGCAGCGCGCCGCCAGCCTCGGCTCGGGCGTGATCGTCAGCCCCGCGGGCTACATCCTCACCAACCACCACGTCGTGGAGGCTGCCGACGAAATCGAGGTGGCGCTTTCGGACGGCAAGAAGCTGCTCGCCAAGCTGGTGGGCAACGACCCGGATACCGACCTTGCCGTGCTGCGCGTGAACGCAGAGCAGCTGCCCGCCATCACGTTCGGGCAGTCCGACCAGCTGCGCGTGGGCGACGTGGTGCTGGCGATCGGCAACCCGTTCGGCGTCGGCCAGACCGTGACCTCGGGCATCGTCTCCGCGCTCGGGCGCAGCGGACTGCACATCAACACCTTCGAGAACTTCATCCAGACCGACGCCGCCATCAATCCGGGCAACTCGGGGGGCGCGCTGGTCGATGCGCAAGGCAACCTGGTGGGCATCAACACCGCCATCTACTCGCGCTCGGGCGGCTCGATGGGCATCGGCTTCGCCATCCCGGTGTCCACGGCGAAGATGGTGCTGGAGCAGATCGTGAAGAGCGGCACCGTGACGCGCGGCTGGATCGGCGTCGAAGTGCAGGAGATCACGCCGGCGGTGGCCGAGTCGTTCCGCCTGGGCGACGCGCGCGGCACCATCATCGCCGGCGTGCTGCGTGGCGGCCCCGCCGACCGCGCGGGAGTGAAGCCGGGCGACATCCTGACGGCGATCAACGAGGCGCAGATCTCCGACCCGCAGGTCATGCTCAACCTGGTGGCCTCGCTCGCGCCCGGATCGAGCGCGAAGATGCAGGTGCAGCGCCAGTCGAAGGCGCTCGAGCTCACGGTCACCGTCGGCCGGCGTCCGAAGCCCCAGCCCCGGGAGTGAGAATCGGGGTCAGAGCCCGATTTCCACCATGAGCGCACGCCAGACAAAGAAATCGGGCTCTGACCCCGATTTTCTGCCGCGCGATGCGGCGAGCATCCTCAAGCTCGCGGCGCGCTCCATGTTCGATCTCTTTTCGAGCATGAGCGAGGGCATGATGCTCGTGGACCGCTCCGGGCGCGTGGTGTGGATCAACGACAGCTACAAGAAGTTCCTGCCGGCGCTCGGCTTCAGCGGTCCCGAGGAGTTCGTCGGGCGCCCGGTCGAGGAAGTGGTGCCCAATACCCTGATGCGCCACGTCCTCGAGACGGGCAAGCCGATCCTCATCGACCTGCTCACCAACAAGGCCGGCACGTTCGTCGTCAGCCGCATGCCCCTGCGCGACGAGGCGGGCGAGGTGATCGGCGCGCTCGGCATGGTGCTGTTCGACCACCCGGAGACCACGCTGCAGCCGCTGATCGCCAAGTTCGCGCGCCTGCAGCGCGACCTGGACGAGGCGAAGCGCGAGCTCGCGGCGCAGCGGCGCGCCAAGTACACCTTCGCCAGCTTCATCGGCTCCTCGCCTGCGGCGCTGGAGGTGAAGCGCCAGGCACGGCGCGCCGCGCAGACGGGCTCGAACGTGCTGCTGCTCGGCGAGACCGGCACCGGCAAGGAGCTCCTCGCGCACGCCATCCATGCCGGTTCCGCGCGCGCCGACAAGCCGTTCATCAGCGTGAACCTCGCCGCGGTGCCCGAAACCCTGCTCGAGGCGGAGTTCTTCGGCGTCGCGCCCGGCGCCTACACCGGCGCGGAGCGCAAGGGCCGCGACGGCAAGTTCAAGCTCGCCGACGGCGGCACGCTGTTTCTCGACGAGGTCGGCGACATGCCGCTGCCGCTGCAGGCAAAGCTGCTGCGCGCGCTGCAGGAGCAGGAGCTCGAGCCGCTCGGCTCGAACCAGGTGATCAAGGTGGACGTGCGCGTGCTCGCCGCCACCAGCCGCGACCTGAAGGCGCTGGTGGCCGAAGGGCGCTTCCGCGAGGACCTGTACTACCGCCTGAACGTGCTGCCGATCCGGCTGCCCGCGCTGCGGGAGCGGCTCGGCGACCTCGAGGCACTGGCCGAAGCGCTGCTCGAGAACATCGCCGCGCGCACCGGCATGCCGCAGCGCGAGCTCGCCGCCTCGACCATCGGCGCGCTCGCCGCGCACCACTGGCCCGGCAATATCCGCGAGCTGAGAAACGTTCTCGAGCAGGCTGCCATGCTCACCGACCGCGCGCGGCTCGGCGCGGAGGACTTCGCAAGCATCCTGCCCGCGAGCGCGGCGCGCGCGGCGCGCACCGCCGGGGCCATGCGGCCGCTGCCCGAGCAGATCGCAGAGCTCGAGCGCAGCTCGATCCGCCTCGCGCTCGCCGCGACCGGCGGCAACAAGGTGTCGGCCGCGCGCATGCTCGGCATCTCGCGCGCGACGCTCTATCAGAAGATGTCCTGGGTCAAGACATAGTGTATTTCTTCTGTACACATATCAACTTACTGTTCTTGAACAGTAATTCTTGAATCTGTCTTGAAGTCGGTCATCTGCGCGACGGCACGGTCGGACAGGCTTGATTGCCTTTCCCATGGATTCAAGGGCTTGAGCGTTCTGGCACGCGCGTTGCGTAGGCCAGTACGCTCTTCACGATCCCAGGAGGGAGCATGAAACGCCTGACCCAGTGGGTCGCCACCGCCACGCTCGCGGCCGCGACCAGCCTTGCCTTCGCCCAGGCGAAGGAAATCAAGATCGCGCACATCTACGACAAGACCGGCATCCTCGAGGCCTACGCCAAGCAGAGCCACACCGGCCTGATGATGGGACTGGAGTACCTCACCGGCGGCAAGATGGAGCTGCTCGGCCGCAAGATCGTGGTGATCGAGAAGGACAGCCAGTTGAAGCCCGACATCGGCAAGGCCGCGCTCGCGGCGGCCTTCGGCGACGACAAGGCCGACATCGCGATCGGCCCGGTGGGTTCGGGCGTGGCGCTGGCCATGCTGCCGGTGGCCGAGGAGTACAGGAAGATCCTGGTGGTGGAACCCGCGGTGGCCGATTCGATCACCGGCGACAAGTGGAACCGCTACATCTTCCGCACCGGGCGCAATTCGACGCAAGATGCGGTCGCGGGCGCTGCGGCGCTGCCGAACGATGCGGTGATCGGCACGCTCGCGCAGGACTACGCCTTCGGGCGCGACGGCATCAAGGCCTTCAAGGATGCGCTCGCCGCCGTCGGCTCCAAGGCGCAGATCATCCACGAAGAGTACGCGCCGCAGCAGACCACGGACTTCACCGCACCGGCGCAGCGCCTGTTCGAAGCGCTCAAGGGCAAGTCCGGACGCAAGATCATCGTCGTGGTGTGGGCAGGCGCGCACCCGATGGCGAAACTCATGGACCTCAAGCCGGAGCGCTTCGGCATCGAGGTCGCGCCGGGTGGCAACATCCTGCCCGCGATGAAGGGCTGGAAGGACTTCGCCGGCACCGAAGGCGCCATCTACTACTACTACGGCTTCCCGAAGAACAAGATGAACGACTGGCTGGTGGCCGAGCACCAGAAGCGCTTCGGCGCGCCGCCGGACTTCTTCACCGCCGGCGGCTTTGCGGCGGCGAGCGCGGTGGTCGCGGGCATCCGCAAGGCCGGAGGCACCGACACCGAGAAGCTGATCGCCGCGATGGAGGGCATGTCCTTCGACACGCCCAAGGGCGCGATGACCTTCCGCAAGGAAGACCACCAGGCGCTGCAGGCGATGTACCACTTCCGCATCAAGAAGGCGCAGAAAGGCGAATGGGATCTGCTCGAGTTGGTGAACGAGATCCCGGCCGCGAAGCTGCCGATCCCGATCCGCAACAAGTAGGATGCAGGGGAACCTCGCGGTTCCCCCGCACCCCCCTCCCTAGGGTGTAACGATGGCGGAACACCCGGTCCTGGAGACGCACGGCCTGACGATCCGCTTCGGCGGGCACGTCGCGGTGAATGCGGTGTCCTGCGCCTTCGCGCCGGGCACGCTCACCGCGATCGTCGGGCCGAACGGCGCCGGCAAGACCACGTATTTCAACCTGATCTCGGGCCAGCTGAAGGCGACGAGCGGGCGCGTCTCGCTCTACGGCGAGGACATCACGCGGCTCACGGCGCCGCAACGCACGCACCGCGGCATCGGGCGCGCCTTCCAGCTGACGAACCTTTTCCCGCGCCTGAGCGTGCTGGAGAACGTGCGCCTCGCCGTGCAATCGCGCGCCGGCCTCGGGCGCGACCTGTGGTCGATGTGGGGCCGGCACGTGGAGCTCGTCGAGAAGGCCGAGCACACGCTGCACCGGGTGGGCATGACCGGGCGGCGCGACACCCCCGTCTCGGCGCTGCCGCACGGCGACCAGAGAAAGCTCGAGGTGGCGATCCTGCTCGCGCTCGAGCCCGACGTGTTCATGTTCGACGAGCCCACCGCCGGCATGAGCGTGGACGAGGTGCCGGTGATCCTCGAGCTGATCGAGCACATCAAGGCGCAGGGCGACAAGACGGTGCTGCTCGTAGAGCACAAGATGGACGTGGTGCGCTCGCTCGCCGACCGCATCATCGTGCTGCACCAGGGCGAGCTGGTCGCCGACGGCGACCCGGCGGCGGTGATCGCTTCGCCCATCGTGCAGGAGGCGTACCTGGGGGTGACGGCCGATGCCTGAGCCGATGCTCTCCCTGGCCGGAGTAAACACTCACATAGCGCAGTACCACATCCTGCATGGCGTCGATTTGGAGGTGCCGCGCGGCAGCCTGACGATGCTGCTGGGCCGAAATGGCGCCGGCAAGACCACCTGCCTGCGCACCATCATGGGCCTGTGGCGCGCCTCTGCCGGCTCGCTTCGCATCGACGGCCAGGACACCACGCGGGTGCCGACGCCGGAGGTGGCGCAACTCGGCGTCGCCTACGTCCCGGAGAACATGGGCATCTTCGCCGGCCTCACGGTCCGGGAGAACGTGCTCCTCGCGGCGCGCGCGGGCGAGCCCGACGCGAAGCGCCTCGAGTGGATCTTCGGCCTGTTTCCGGCGATGCAGAAGTTCTGGAGCTCTGTCGCCGGCAATCTCTCGGGCGGGCAGAAGCAGATGCTGGCGGTCGCGCGCGCCATCGTCGAGCCGAGGAAGCTCTTGCTCGTCGACGAGCCGACCAAGGGTCTCGCGCCGGCGATCATCGCCAACATGGTCGAGGCCTTCAGGGAGCTGAAGCGCACCGACACCACCCTGCTGGTGGTCGAGCAGAACTTCAACTTCGCCCGGTCGCTCGGCGACCGGGTGGCGGTGATGGATTCGGGCCGCATCGTGCACACCGGGCGCATGGACGCGCTCGCCGCGGACGCGGGGCTGCAGACGAAGCTGCTCGGCCTGTCGCTGGACACGCACCAATGAGGAACGACTGGATGGCGCTTGCGCTGGTGCCGGTGATCGCGCTCGCCTCGCTGCCGCTGGTGGGGAGCCTGCCGACCTGGGTGACGCTCACCGTCGCCGGCCTCGCCATGGGCATGATGATCTTCATGATGGCCTCGGGCCTGACGCTGGTCTTCGGCCTGATGGACGTGCTCAATTTCGCGCACGGCATCTTCATCGCGGTCGGCGCCTACGGCGCCGCCTCGGTGCTCACGAGGATGAGCGCGCAGATGCAAGCCGAGAGCCTCGCCTCGGACCTGACGGCGATGGTGCCGGCGGTGCTCGCGGCGATCGCGCTGGCGGGCGTCCTCGGCTGGTTCTTCGAGCGCGTGCTGATCCGCCCGGTGTACGGCGATCACCTGAAGCAGATCCTGATCACCATGGGTGGCCTCATCGTGTTCGAGCAGCTGATCCACGTGGTCTGGGGCCCGGACATCATTCCGCTGCCGCGCCCCGGGACCATCACCGGCTCGTTCATTCTCGGCGAGGCGGCGATCGAACGTTATCGCGTCCTCGCGGTGATCGTCGGCCTCGCGGTGTTCGCGGCGATGTGGCTGCTCCTCAACCGCACGCGCATCGGCCTGCTGGTGCGCGCCGGCGTCGAGAACCCGGAGATGGTGGAATCGCTCGGCTACCGCATCAAGCGCCTGTTCGTGGGCGTGTTCGTAGCGGGCTCGGGGCTCGCCGGGCTGGGCGGCGCGATGTGGGCGATGTACCAGGAGCAGGTCAACGCGCAGATGGGCGCGCAGGTGCTGGTGATGATCTTCATCGTGGTGATCATCGGCGGCCTGGGCTCGGTCGGCGGCTGCTTCATCGGCGCGCTGCTCGTCGGCCTGCTCGCCAACTACACCGGCTACCTCGCGCCGAAGCTCGCGCTCGGCTCGAACATCCTGCTCATGGTGCTGGTGCTGCTGTGGCGCCCGCGCGGCCTGTTCCCGATCGGCAAGGCCTAGCGATGCTCCATCGCCTGCTCTCCGCCGACTTCCCCCGCAGCCGCGTGCTGACGGCGGTGCTGATCGTCATCCTCGTCGGCCTCGCGGCTGCGCCCTTCATCTTCCCGGGCACGCGCTCGCTCAACGTCGCCGCCAAGGTCGCCGTGTTCGTGCTGCTGGTGGCGAGCTACGACCTGCTGCTCGGCTATACCGGCATCGTCTCCTTCGCCCACACCATGTTCTTCGGCATCGGCGGCTACGGCGTGGGCATCGCCATGGCGAAGCTCGGCCCGGGCTGGGGCGCGCTCGCGCTCGGCATCGTCGCCGCGCTCGCGCTGTCGCTCGCCATCGCGCTCGCCATCGGGCTGCTGTCGCTCAGGGTGCGCGCCATCTTCTTCGCCATGATCACGCTCGCGGTGGCGTCCTTCTTCCAGATCCTCGCCTCGCAGATGTCGCCGCTCACCGGCGGCGAGGACGGCTTGAGCTTCCGCCTGCCCGAGCTGCTGCGCGGGCGGCTGGTCGCGTACTACGTCGTCTTCGGCGTCGCGCTCGCGGCGTTCCTCGCGCTGCTGCGCGTGGTCAACTCGCCCTTCGGCCGCGTGCTGCTCTCGATCCGCGAGAACGAGTTCCGCTCGGAGGCGATCGGCTACCGCATCGTCACCTACCGCACCGTGGCCAACTGCCTGGCCGCGCTCGGCGCCACGGTGGCGGGCATCCTGTACGCCATCTGGCTGCGCTATACCGGCCCGGACACCACGCTCTCGTTCAGCATCATGATCGACATCCTGCTGATGGTGGTGATCGGCGGCATGGGCACGATGTACGGCTCGGTGCTCGGCGCGACGCTGTTCGTCGTTGCGCAGAACTATCTTCAGGACCTGATGAAGCTCGCCAGCGACGGCCTTGCGGGCATTCCGCTGCTGCCGAACCTGCTGCACCCGGACCGGTGGCTGCTGTGGCTCGGCGTGCTCTTCATCCTGTGCGTGTACTACTTCCCGACCGGCATCGTCGGCAGGCTGCGCAAGTGAAGTCGAACTACGCGATCTGCGAGGAGCGCGAGATCCACTACACCGAGTGGGGCGCGGAGCATCGCGAGACCGTGATCGCCTGGCACGGCCTGGCGCGCACCGGGCGCGACATGGACGACATCGCGGCGCACCTCGCGCAGCGCTACCGCGTCATCTGCCCCGACACCCTCGGCCGGGGACTCTCGCAATGGAGCCCGGCACCGGAAGAAGAGTACAGCCTCGCCTTCTACAGCAGGCTCGCGGTCTCGCTCGCCGACCAGCTCGGTATCGACAGCTGCTACTGGCTCGGCACCTCGATGGGCGGCGCGATCGGCCTGCACCTCGCCGCCGGCGCCATGAAGGGCCGCATCCGGCGCCTGGTGCTGAACGACATCGGCCCGAAGCTGGGCGCGGCCGCGGTGGAACGCATTCGCGCCTACGCCGGCAACCCGCCGCAGTTCGAGCGCGTGAGCGAACTCGAAGCCTACTTCCGCACGGTGTACAAGCCTTTCGGCTGGCTCTCGGACGCGCAGTGGCGGCGGCTCGCCGAAACCTCGGCGCGCCGCACGGCCGAGGGCAAGGTCACGCCGCACTACGACCCGAACATGGTGATGCAGTTCCTGCACCACGAGCACGACTACGACCAGTGGGACGCCTACGACGCGATCGACGTGCCGACGCTGTGCCTGCGCGGGGAAGCTTCCGACCTGCTGCTCGCCGAGACGGCAGAGGCGATGCGCAAGCGCGGCCCGCGCGCCGTGGTGGTGACCATTTCCGGCTGCGGGCACGCGCCGGCGCTCAACGTGCCGGAGCAGTTCGCGCTCGTCGAGCGCTTCCTCAACGGCAAGTGAAAATCGGGGTCAGAGCCCGATTTCTGGGCCGGCGGCGCGAGCGCGCCGGAGCCTGCGTTTGCAGTTCCATGGACTGCGATCGTCGAGCACGACGCGTCCGTCACCGCTTCCCCAGGGAAAATCGGGCTCTGACCCCGATTTTCGCGCGGGTGGTAGGCTCGGCCGATGGATGCCCCGTTCGGCGAGTTCGCGCTGCTGCTCGTCATCTCGGCCTTCGCCGGCGCGATCGCCGTGCGCCTGCGCCAGCCGGTGCTGATCGCCTACATCGTGGTCGGCATCGCTGTGGGCCCGGCCGGCCTGGGCCTGGTGCAGACCCACGACCAGATCAACTTGCTGGCGCAGATCGGCGTCGCGGTACTGCTGTTCGTCGTCGGCCTCAAGCTCGACCTGCATCACGTGCGCCATATCGGCCCGGTGGCGCTCGCCACCGGCCTCGGCCAGCTCGCCTTCACCATCCTCGTGGGCTTCGCGCTCATCGTGCTCATGGGCAAGGGCGTGATGGAGGCGCTCTATGTCGCCGTGGCGCTCACCTTCTCGAGCACCATCATCATCGTCAAGCTGCTCTCGGACAAGCGCGAGCTCGACTCGCTGCACGGGCGCATCGCGGTGGGCTTCCTCATCGTGCAGGACATCGCCGTCGTGCTCGCCATGATGGCGATGAGCGCACTGCGCGGCGCGGGCGAGGCGGCGCCGCTCGAGGTGGCCGGGTCGCTGGTGCTGCGCGTCGCGGCGGCGGGCGTACTGATGTTCGTGCTGATGCGCTACATCCTGCCGCGCCTGGTCGAGTCGATGGCGCGCTCGCAGGAGTTGCTGCTCGTGTTCGCCATCGCCTGGGGCACCGGGCTCGCCGCGCTCGGCGAGTGGGCGGGCTTCAGCAAGGAAGCGGGCGCCTTCCTCGCGGGCTTCTCGCTCGCCTCCACCGCCTACCGCGAGGCGATGTCGGCGCGGCTCACCGGCATCCGGGATTTCCTGCTGCTGTTCTTCTTCATCGACCTCGGGGCGAAGCTGGATTTCTCCACGCTGGGCGGCGAGCTGTGGCCGGCGGCCGCGCTGTCGGTGTTCGTGCTGGTCGGCAACCCGCTCATCGTGATGGCGATCATGGGCTACATGGGCTATCGCAAGCGCACCGGCTTCCTCGCCGGCCTCACGGTGGCGCAGATCAGCGAGTTCTCCATCGTCTTCGTCGCCATGGGCATCACGCTCGGCCACGTGGACGTGGGAGCGCTCGGGCTCACCACGCTGGTGGGCGTGATCACCATCGCGCTGTCCACCTACATGATCCTTTACTCGCACCCGCTGTACGAGCGTCTCGCGCCCTGGCTGGGCGCGTTCGAGCGCCGCCGCCCCTTCCGCGAACTGGCGTTCGAGCGCCAGCGGCGGCCCGAGGGCGCGCCCGAGGCCATCGTCTTCGGCCTGGGCCGTTACGGCTCGCGCCTGCTGTCGCAGCTAAAGGCGCACGGCATCCGCGCGCTTGGCGTGGACTTCGATCCGGAGGCGGTGCGCGCGCTGCGCCGGCAGGGGCTGGCGGTGCGCTTCGGCGACGGCGAGGACCCGGATTTTCTCGAATCCCTTCCCCTGCAGGACACGCCCTGGGCGGTCACCACCCTGCCGCAATGGGAGTCCAACCGGGCGTTCCTGCACGCGCTGCGCGCGGCCGGCTTCAACGGCCGCGTTGCCGGCGTGGTGCGCGATGAGGCCCACGCCGTCGAGCTCGGCCGCGTCGGCGTGGAGCGCGTGCTGCACGTGTTCAACGACGCCGCCGATCACGCCGCGCGCGTGATCGCCGACGAAATCAGAAAATG
>Ga0268386_10002530_pt1 | contig 13054 bp, 10 predicted proteins | sample RVTome_15_FD_200260 | JGI IMG/M metagenome (GOLD analysis project Ga0268386, IMG submission 200260) | Soil microbial communities from uranium-contaminated site in the Upper Colorado River Basin, Wyoming, United States - RVT150D86... ...
CGACTTCTACTCCTGCGACCATTACGTTTTACCCGAATACAAAATCGGCAACATCCATGAGCGCCCGCTGGCGGAAATGGTCGAAGATCCGAAGCAGCGCGAATTCGGCCAGGCCAAGTGGACGAGCCTGCCGAAGTATTGCCGCGAGTGCGAAGTTTTGAGCATGTGCAACGGCGGCTGCCCCAAAGACCGCATCATCAACACGCCGGACGGCGAACCGGGACTCAACTATCTCTGCGCAGGTCTCAAGTCATTCTTCGGCCACAGCAAGCCGTACTTCCAGAAATTCGCCGATCTCGTCGAAGCCGGCGAACCGATCGAAAAACTGATGGAGATCGTCCGCGCAGCGGATGCGAAGGCGTCCACGCGCCAAGCCGGACGCAACGATCCCTGCCCTTGCGGCAGCGGCAAGAAATATAAACGCTGCTGCGGCGGCGCGCGTGCGGGCGCCTAGCGGCTGCTGAAAAAGACTCATATGCTTCGTTGCGCTCAATCGCCTCGCGTCAACGTACTGCCAATGTACGCCTCCGCTCGCCGATTTTTCGCGCGCCTCGCCTCTGAGCCTTTTTGAGCAGCCTGAAAAATCTCCACTCCAGACTTCATTTGCGCACCCTGCGTTCTTTGCGGTAACTTCCCGATGCCGGCTCCTTCCGGCTTGTGACGCTATGGACTACTATCGTTGGAGGTTTTCGCAGCTCGCGCAAATTTTGCAAGAGTCGAAGACTCTCGGATTCGGATATTCCGCGCGCCAAGTCCCAAGACGCCAAGTTTTCGGAAATTTTTTTGGCTTCTTACTTCGCGCCTTTGCGTCTTTGCGGGAGATATTCCGATTTTTGGTTGCGGCTTTGCCGCGTTGCGTTCTATGCGGTTAATGCCTCTTCAGGAGACTACATGACTCTGTACGACGACATGATGCAAGGCGTGATCGACGTTCACTGCCACATCGACTTCGAATTCTCCGCCAAAGAGCGCAAGCGCGAGCCGGAATTTCTCTGGCTGCCAAAAGCGGAGGCGATGGGCATGCGCGGCGTCGTTTTGAAATCCCACTGGTGGCCGACGGCCAACGTAGTGCCTTACATTCTCTCGTCCGTCGATACCAAAGTCGGGTTGTGGTCGAGCGTCGCGATGAACAGCACGGCCGGCGGCCCGAATCCTTGCATCATCGATGCATGCGCCGAGTTGGGCGGCAAAATGGTCTTCCTGCCGACCTGGAGCGCGCGCAACGATGTCGAGCGCAAAGGCTTCAGCAACCGCATCAAGTCGTACTACAGGAACCACGCGAAATTAGAGAACCCGAATTACTATTTTCTCGATGAAAAGGGAAAACTGATCCCGCCCGGCTACGAAATCATCGAAGCATGCAAGATGCACGGTCTGACCCTCGGCATGGGCCACGTATCGTGGCAGGAATCGATGGCGTTCATCGAGGCGGCGCGCGACATGGGCTACAGCCAGAGGATTGTCGTCAATCACGTCCAGAGCCACATCATCGCCATGCCGGTCGATGCGATGAAGCGCGCCGCAGAAATGGGCGCGTTTCTCGAAGCGTGCTGGAACGCGCTCGCCCCGGGCCGCATGGATTCGCCGGATCTCGTCACCCAATTCCGCGCCGTCGGCCTGCGCCAAATCATCGCCAGCACCGACTATTTCCGACCCTACAGCCCCAATCCCGCCGAGCTTTTTCGCATGTATCTCGGCATGCTCCACGAGGGCGGCTTGAGCAAAAATGAAGTCAATCAAGTGGCCGCGATCAATCCGGCGCGGCTGATGGGGCTGGCGTAGCGGCGCGGTTTTAACTGGAGCAATGGAGTACTGGAGTGTTGGTGTGATGGGATTGAAAACCCACGATTGGCTTCATGGATGTCGTTCGGCAAGAGATTTGACCGCGGAGACGCAGAGTGCGCCGAGAAAAGAATTAAACCTAATCCGACGTTATTTAGATGTCGCTCGGCGATGAGCCCTACAGCCGTGGGCAATGCATACTGCCTTGATGGCCATCCCGCAACCCCACCGATGTGATGCCTCGTGGCGTCGGGGCCTTAGGCAATCTGTACGCTCAGGTGCCCACGGCTTCCGGTCTCACCGCCCTCGCTCACTGGTTCACGGTGCGCAAGTTTTGTCGGGTTAACTCTGCGACCTTCGAGTCCCTGCGGTGAAGATCCCGGCCTTTGACTGGCCCAACTCTTAGGCGGCCTACACTTTTTCATCGTCCGGAATGACGTCGGTCACGAGATCGCGGATCAGGGGCCGCTTTGGCAGCGGCTCGACGGTGATGATTCCGGGCGTCAGCTTGGCCGTACAGGTGTATTCGACTTCGCCGTTGACCAGCGCCATGCAGGTCTTGCAGGCATTGGCGTTGATGCAGCTGTAGCGAATCGCCAGCGTGCTATCCGCGTTAGCGCGAATCCAGCGCAGCGCATCGAGCACCGACATACCGTCTTCGTAGGGCACGTCGAAGTTTTCGTAATGCCTTTCTCCGCCCGGAAGACCGCGGCTGATGCGCAGACGGGCCGTCCTGTTCGGCGAATCAGCCATGACTTGGCGCACTCCGATCGAGTCGCACCGGCGCGACCCAGCGCGTCAGTAATTCGCCTGCTTCCAGTTCCACCACCTGGTTTTTGAGACACAACGCGTCGGTATTGGGAAAATCCTCGCGCTGATGGGCGCCGCGGCTCTCCCCCCGTGCCAGCGCCGAGCGCACAACTCCCTCGGCGGTCGCGAGCATCGCCCGCAGCTCGAAGGCGTCGTGCAAATCTAGATTGAACCGGCGCGCCGCTCCGATGTGAAGCCGCGTCAGATCTTCCTTTTGCATGTGTTCGATGCGCGCCAGCGCCGCGGCGAGTTTGTCGCCGGTTCGAAACGGCCCGACTTGCTTCCACATGAGCGTTTGCAACTCGGCCTGGAGCGCGACCGGCGTGGCGCCGTCGCTTCGTGAATTGCCGCAAAACTGTTCCAACCGTTGCCGCGATTCATCCGCCAGGCTCTCATCCCAGCCAGCGGCCGCGCGCTGCGCTTTCTCGGCCGCAACCGATCCCGCGCGCGCGCCGAACACGAACGCTTCGGTGATGGCGTTGCCGGACAAGCGATTGGCGCCGTTGGCGCCGCCGACCGCTTCTCCAGCGGCGTAGAGTCCTTCCACGCATGCCTGCATGTTCACGTCGACGCGCACCCCGCCCATGTGGTAATGCGCCATCGGTCCGACTTCCACCGGCGTTCTCGTGAGATCGATGCCATTGGCGAGGAGGCGATCGACCACCGGGCCGAAGGCGCCGCGAAGTTGCGCTTCGGGGATGTGACGGAAGTCGAGATATGCGCCCCCGTGCGGCGTACCCCGGCCGGCTTCGGTTTCTTTCAAGATGGCATAGGCCGCGATATCGCGGGTCGCGTTGTATTGTCCGAAGTCCGTGCTGCCGTAGCGATTGATGAATTCCTCGAAATTTCCATTGAGCAGTTTGCCGCCGAGCTTGTAACGAAACGGGTCCCACATGATCGGGTCCATGCCGACGAGACGAGGCGCCAGATGACCGATCGGAAAAAATTGCACGAACTCCATATCGATCAACTCCGCGCCGGCCCACAGCGCCAAAGCATAGGCTTCGCCGCCCATGTTGGCCGAAGCGCTGTTACGCTCGAAGAGCTTCGTCAGCCCGCCGGCGGCGAGCACGACGGCGTTGGCCTGAATCGTGACGAGCGCGCCGTCGAGCAGATTGAGCGCCACGGCGCCGATCGCCCGATTATCACGGGTGAGAACTTCCACCGCGGCGAGATTGCTGACGCGCCGGATCGCCGGGAGCTGGCTCACCTTGCGCCGCAGGGTCGCAGCGACGGCCGGTCCGGTGTTGAGAAAATCGACGTAGCAGCAGCGTTTGACGCTATGCCCCGGCGCCATTTCCTGCTTGATGTGGCCGTTTTCGCGCGCCCAGCGCGTGCCCCAACTTTCCATTTCGACAATGCGCTTCGGTCCGTCCGCGCAAACGAGCGCCGCAAGCTCTTCGTTGCACAGGCCGCGCCCGGCTCTCAAGGTGTCCTCCAGGTGCAATGCGACGGAGTCCGGCTCTTGCTGGCCCAACGCAACCGCGACGGTCATCTGCGCCATGATCGTCGCGCCGCCGCGCCCGACCTGGCCCTTGTCGAGGAGGATAACCGACGCTCCGCCCCGCGCGGCGGCGATCGCCGCATACATGCCGGCGCCGCCGGCGCCGATGACGAGCACGTCCGTTGAGAGATGAGGCATGAAGATTGGCCCCGTTTCGATTGGCGCTCCAATGGGTTCAGTGGCGCGCCGGGCGCGCGCCGGCCTGTTGCAGTTCGTGAAGCGCTTTCTTGGCCGCTTGCTGCTCGGCTTGTTTCTTGCTCCGCCCTTCCCCCGTTCCCAGAATCTCGCCGCCCACGGTGATTTCCGTGATGAAATATTTTTCGTGGTCCGGACCGCTCTCGGAAACGATGCGATAGACCGGCGGCGCATGAAACAGCATTTGGCTGATTTCCTGAAGGCGCGTCTTATAGTCGTGCTGGCCCAACTTCTCCGCCGTCACGTCGGCGCCAAAGTAACGCTCGACCACGCGCTGCGCCGCTTCGTATCCGCCGTCGCGATAAATGCCGCCGAGCAATGCTTCAAAGGCGCCGGCGAGAATCGATGCCTTGGCCCGCCCGCCGCTGAGCTCTTCGCCTTTGCCGATGCGCAGCAACGGTCCGAGGCGGAGATGGTTTGCTTTTTCCGCGAGCACGACGGCATTCACCAGCGCCGCCCGCATTTTCGAGAGCACGCCTTCGGGCTTGTCGGGATTGCGCCGCATCAAAAGGTCGCTGACCGCGAGATCGAGCACGGCGTCGCCGAGGAACTCGAGGACCTCGTTGTGCTCTTCGCTCTTCTGCCGGTCGTGGGAGACGTGCGTCAGAGCACGCAGAAGTAATGCGGGATCTTTGAAGGTATATCCCAGCTCTGTCTGTAAGCGATTAAGTGGAGCTTCGCTTTTCAAGCCAACCCTATGGCGGGTGCAAGCCTGGTGCTTCCCGCTCCGTTCACGGCCGGCTCCTCCTCGGCGCGGCCGGCGATGAGCCAGCCGTTTTGCCAGCCGTCGATTCGCACGTCCACTTCCCGATTCGAAAAATCATCGGCTCCCGTAACGACCACGGGTAAATAGTTGCGGCTGAAGCCGCGCCGCAGGCCGCACGCCTTATCGATTTTTTCTTCCACCAGAACCAAAACGCGCCGGCCGATAAAGCCGGAGCAAAAATCCCGTTTCTTGCGCGCGCCGAGCTCGCGCATGCGCCGCGCGCGCGTTTTCTTGACTTGGGCCGGCACCTGACCCGCGAGCGACGCCGCATGGGTGCCGCGCCGCGGCGAGTATGGAAAGACGTGAAAATAAGTGAGCGGCAGGGAGTCGAAATATTCCATCGATTGCTCGAACTGCAGGTCGCTCTCGCCGGGAAAGCCGATGATGATGTCGCTTCCTAGAGCTGCGTCGGGCAGGCGCTCGCGCACGCGCTCGAGCAAGTCGCGATAGTATGCCGTGTCATAGTTTCGCCGCATCTGTTTCAGGATCGCGTCGTCGCCGGCCTGCGCGCAGATATGCAGGTGGGGACAGGCGACGTCCGATCCGGCGATCAGGTCGAGCAATCGGTCCGGCACCTCGCGCGGGTCGAGCGAGCTGAGGCGCAGACGCTCGATCCAACCGCCGGCCGCGATCATTTCCACCAACGTCGTCAAATCGGTCTTGGGAGTTAAATCATGTCCGTAGCCGCCGAGATGAATGCCGGTGAGGACGATCTCTTTGTAGCCCGCGCCGGCCAATTGCCGCACCTGCTCGAGAACTTCACGGGGATGAACGCTCCGGCCAAGGCCGCGCGCCGTCGGGATGATGCAATAAGTGCAGGAATAATTGCAGCCTTCCTGAATTTTTAAAAAAGCCCGCGTGTGCCCCGGCAACACCCGGGTGCCGAGCACCGCCACGCCGCGCTCCCGCTTGACGTCGCTCACGGCGACTTGCGCCGATTCGAGCGGCGCGGAGTCGACGAAGCGCAGCAAATCGTCGAGACGGTTGAGCCCGACGACGAAATCGACATCCGGAACCTGGGCCACTTCCTGCGGATTTACCTGCGCGTAACAGCCGGTGACCAACACCTTCGCCGCCGGATTCAGCCGCTTGGCTCTGCGCACCAACTGGCGCGCTTCCCAGTCCGCCCGGTCGGTCACCGTGCAGGTGTTGATCACGTAGCAATCCGCCGCTTCCTCGAACGGCACGAAGGAGTGCTTCTTTTCCAGACGGCTTTGAATCACCGCCGAATCGTATTGATTGATTTTGCAACCGAGTGTGGTAATGGCGATACGCATCTGCTCGCTTCGCTCAGAATTTTAAATTATAGGTCTCATATGCCGGCACCGTCGATCTGAAATATGATATATGAGACTGCCATCGCGCTGCGCGCTCAGCGCAGCGCCCGCTCGATCCATCCGCCGCCGAGCACCTGGTCGCCGCGATAGAAAACCGCCGCCTGTCCCGGCGTCACTGCCGTGACGGGTTCATCGAATTGGACCTCGCAAGTCTCGTCATCTTGCTGCCGAATCACGCACGGAACAGCCGGCGCGCGGTAGCGGACCTGCACTTGGACATCGCTCTTGTCCGTCCCAAGAGCTTCGAGCCAATGGACGGACCGCGCAACCAGGCCGGCAGAAGCGAGCTCGGCTTTCTTTCCCACCACCACGCGCCTCGTCGGCTCGTCGATGTCGACGACGTAGAGCGGCTCAGCGGCTGAAATTCCCAGGCCCCGCCTCTGGCCGACGGTGACACTGTGAATGCCGCGGTGGCGCCCCAAGATTTTGCCGGAGCGGTCGACCACGTCGCCCTCCGCGGCTTCGCTTTCTCGAGCATAGGATTCGACCAGCGCCTTGTAATCGCCGAAGCAGATATCCTGACTTTCCGGTCGCTCGGCCGCCGGCAAACCTAACCGCCGGGCATGCTCCCGCACCGCGCTCTTCCGCATCTCGCCGAGCGGAAACAACGTGTGCGCGAGCTGATCTTGCGACAGCGAAAAAAGAAAATACGACTGGTCCTTGGCGCGATCAGTGCCGCGGTAGAGAGCGGTTTGCGACGCGTCCGCCGCGTACGCCACGCGCGCGTAGTGGCCGGTGGCGACGTAATCGGCGCCGTGCTCGCGCGCCCAACTGAGCAAGGTGCCGAGCTTGAAGTCGCGATTGCACGCGACGCAGGGATTGGGCGTGCGGCCCTGCAGATAATCCCGGGCGAAGGGCCTTACCACCATGTCGGCGAATTGCCCGCGCAGATCGAGCAGCGTATGGGCAATGCCGAGCAGCTTGGCAACTTCGCCAGCGCCGCGATGATCGGAGCACACCCGCGGCCCGTGATTCTCCTCCCACATGCGCAAGGATACACCCCGGACGTCGTGGCCCTGCTCGGCGAGCAGCGCCGCGGCCACCGAGCTATCGACGCCGCCGCTCATGGCGACGACGATCTTTTCCCTTCTTCTCTTCATTGATTCAAACAAATTGACCGTTTTGAACGGCTTGAACGATTTGAACGTGTTTCCTCAACTTCCGGTATTCTTCAGCAACTCCTTGACCTTGTTCAAAACTTCGCTCTCTTCGGCGGTCTTTTCTTCGAGACCGCCTTGGCGGGCGCTCAGATCGTCGACCTTCTTCTCCAATTTTTCCACGTAGTCGGCGAGCGCGCCGACCGCCTTGGCGACCGGATCGGGCAGATCCACCGAGTTGAGATCGATGATCGCTTTGCCCGTCGGCGTGTGCCTCGCCTCGATCTGCACCACTCTGCCGGGGATGCCGACCACCGTCGAATGCTGCGGCACCGAGCTCACGAGCACCGAGCCGGCGCCAACCCGGCTGTGACGCCCGACGGTCACCGGGCCGAGAACCGCCGCTCCGCTGAAGATCGTCACCGAGTCTTCGATCGTGGGATGGCGTTTGATCGGCGCGGTCGACGTGCCGCCGAGGGTGACGCCCTGGTAAATCGTCACGTCGTCGCCGATTTCAGTGGTCTCGCCGATCACGACGCCCATGCCGTGGTCGATAAAACAGCGCCTGCCGATTTTCGCTCCGGGATGAATCTCGATGCCGGTGAAAAACCGTCCCAGGTGGCTGATGAACCGCGCCAGCGTAGTGAAGTTCCTCTGCCACAAGCGGTGCGCCAGGCGGTGGATCAGGATTGCGTGAAAGCCGGGATACGCAATCGCCACTTCCCAGACAGACCGGGCCGCCGGATCACGCTCGAACACCGCCTGGATATCTTCTTTAAGCGTTTGCCACATGGCGGAAGCCCTGGGGTGATGGAGTGTTGGAGTGGAGTGTTGGTTCGAGGAGGGATAACCCACTACTCCAGTACTCCATCACTCCATTACTCCAATCTCATCAGCTCCGGTGCCGCGAGTCCTTGTAAAGCTTGTAATCAATGCTGTCGACCAGCGCCTGCCAGCTCGCTTCAATGACGTTGTGCGATACGCCGACGGTGCCCCAGCGGTCTTTACCGTCGCCGGATTCGATCAATACGCGCACCACGGCGGCGGTCCCTTCACCCGACGAAAGCACCCGGACTTTGTAATCGAGCAGCTCCACCTGATCGAGCGCGGGGTAGAACTTGGTGAGCGCGCGGCGCAGCGCCCCGTCGAGAGCATTGACCGGCCCGTTGCCCATCGCCGCGGCATGTTCCACAATGCCGTCGACCTGCACCATGATCGTCGCTTCGGAAATCGGCGCTTCGCCCTCCTTGCGCTTCTCATCGATCACGCGAAAGCCGATCAGGTTGAAGTTTTTCCGCTTCTTTCCCAGCGCTTCCTGAATCAGCAGCTCGAACGACGCTTCCGCCGCCTGGAACTCGTAGCCCTGGCCTTCGAGTTCTTTGGTGCGGCGCAGAATTTCGCGCACGGCGTCGTTCTGGTCGTTCATGTCGATGCCGTACTCTTTGCCTTTGTAGACGATATTGCTGCGGCCCGAGAGATCGGAGACCAACACGCGCTGGCGGTTGCCGACCAGTTCCGGATCGATATGCTCGTAGGTCTCGCGATTCTTGAGCACGCCCGATACGTGCAGACCGCCCTTGTGGGCAAAAGCGCTGTCGCCGACGAAAGCCTGCCGTTTGTTCGGATGAATGTTGGCCAGCTCGTAGAAAAGCTGCGAGACCTCGCGGAGCTTTTTTAACTGCGCCGGCGTCACGCACTTTTTGCCCATCTTCAACTGCAAATTGGCGATCACGGAAATCAAGTTGACGTTGCCGCAGCGCTCGCCGAAACCGTTGATCGTCCCCTGCACCTGGGTCGCGCCGGTCTCCACGGCCGCGAGCGTGTTGGCAACGGCCAACTCGCCGTCGTTGTGACAGTGAATGCCGAGCGGCGTGGTGATCACACGACTCACGTGCTGCAGCGCGTCGCGCACGTCTCCCGGAAGCCGCCCGCCGTTGGTCTCGCAGAGCACGATCCAGTCCGCGCCGCCTTCCTCGGCCGCTTTGAGGCACTCCAGCGCGTATTCGGGATTGGCGCGAAAACCGTCGAAAAAATGCTCAGCGTCAAAAATCACCTCATCGACGCGCTTTTTCATATACGAAACCGAATCGGCGATGACCTCCAGATTGGCCTTCTGGCTGATCCTCAAGTCATCGCGCACGTGCAGGTCCCAGCTCTTTCCGACCAGAGTCACCACCGGCGTCTGCGCGGCGAGCAACAGCTTGAGATTGATATCCTGCGACGGTTTGGCGCCGAACTTTCTCGTGGTCCCGAAGGACGCAATTTTTGCATGCTTCAGCTTGAGTTTTTTGACCTGCTTGAAAAAATCGGCGTCGCGGGGGTTGGAGCCCGGGTAGCCGCCTTCGATGTAATCGACTCCCAACTCTTCCAACTTCTCCGCGATGCGCAGCTTGTCCTCGAGGGTAAAAGAAATGTCCTCAGCCTGGCAACCGTCTCTTAGGGTCGTGTCGTAGAGTAGAACGTCCTTCATACCGCCCCCTGCTTCCCGATAAACGCCTCGTGCAGCACGCGCACGGCGAGCTCCGAGTATTTCGCGTCGATGACGACGGAGATTTTTATTTCCGAAGTGGAAATCATCTCGATGTTGATCCCCTCGCGCGCGAGCACCTCGAACATCTTCGCGGCGACGCCGGCATGGGTGCGCATGCCGACGCCGACCACGGAAATTTTCGCCATGTCGGTGTCCAGCCTGACGCCCTTGGCATTGACCGCCGGCGCGGTCTTCTCGACGATCGCGAAAGCCTTTTTATGATCCGCCTTGGGCACCGTGAAAGTCAAATCGGTGGTGCCGTCTTCGCTGGCGTTCTGAATGATCATATCGACGACGATATGCGCCTCGGCGATAGGACCGAAAATCTGCGCCGCCAAGCCCGGCCGGTCGGGAACCCGCAGCAGCGTGATCTTCGCTTCGTTTTTATCGCACGCTACGCCCGACACCAGCACGTCGTTCATACACTCCTCCTCGCTCACCAGCCACGTCCCTTCGACTTCCAAAAATGTCGAACGGACGTGCACCGGGACGGAAAATTTTTTGGCAAATTCAATGGAACGAATTTCCAAGACCTTGGCGCCGGTGCTCGCCAACTCGATCATCTCTTCATAAGAAATGCGCGCCAGCTTGCGCGCCTCCGGACAGATGCCCGGGTCCGTGGTAAACACGCCTTCCACGTCGGTGTAGATCTCGCACGCTCGAGCGCTCAAAAAGGCCGCCAGCGCCACGGCGCTGGTATCCGAGCCGCCGCGTCCGAGGGTGGTGATATTGTCGTCCTCGTCGACCCCTTGAAAACCCGCGACCACGACCACTTCACCCGCCTGTAGCGAGCGCAAGATTTTGGTCGAATCAATGCTCAGGATGCGCGCTTTACCGTAGGCGTTATCGGTCGCGATCCGCACCTGATGCCCGAGAAATGAGCGCGCCGGCTGGCCCGATTCCTTGAGTGCGAGAGTCAGCAACGCCACCGAAACCTGCTCTCCCGACGCGAGCAACACGTCCCTCTCGCGCTCGTCGGGGATCTCCGAAATCTCGTGCGCCAGCGCGAGCAAACGATTGGTTTCGCCCGCCATGGCTGAAACGACGACGACCAGCTCGTGCCCCGCCAATCTGGAAGCGATGATTTTTCCCGCGACCCGTTTGATCCGATCGATCGAACCGACGGACGTCCCGCCGTATTTTTGTACCAGTAACGGCACGTACAACCCCTTCTTCTCGCCCTTGTGAATCCGATCTTACGCTGCCGGTCCGCGCCCGATCGCGCGCATTAAACAGACCCGCCGCACGCGCGCTCTTCTAACTTTCGCACGATCTGCTCATAGCGCTCGCCATGAGCGGTAAAAGTAATCTCTCGTTTGGCGCCGCCGGCATGGGCGATGCTCACTTGGAGATAATCGTCGACCTCGACCGCCGGCAGATATTCAAACCATTCGATGAGACTCACGCCGTCCGCGTAAAGATATTCACGCAGATTGAGCGCCTCGATCTCGTCCTGGCGACCGATACGGTAAAGGTCGATGTGGTAGACCGGCAAACGGCCCTGGTACTCGTTGATCAGCGTGAAAGTAGGACTACGAACCCAGGCTTTTCGGCCGACTCCCGCGCCCGCCGCAAAGCCCCTCACGAAACAGGTCTTGCCCGCTCCCAGCTCGCCGACTAATCCAATAATTTCGCCCCCTTGAACCAGCTTTCCAAGACTTTTCCCGAAGCCCATGGTGGCGCGGGAAGAGTTGGAAACGACCGTCCACGAACCCATCACCCAAGGGCCTCCCTGTAGAAGTAGTATATTTTTGTTGAGAATTCGAGGCTGACCAACTAAGGGACCGCGGCGAGCACCTTCATTCCCTCGGGCAAGCCTTCGAGGATATCCGATGCGATCAATCCGATTTGACCCTTGGCTTCGGCGATGCGGTCGCCGACGAAACCGTGCAGGTACACTCCGAGTTTCACGGCATCCTCGGGACCAAGTCCTTGACCCAATAAGGCCGCGAGCATTCCGGCCAGCACGTCGCCCATACCGCCGCTCGCCATGCCCGGATTGCCGGTCGGATTTATGAACACTCTTCCCTCCGGTGTGGCGATCACGGTGCGCGCGCCCTTCAAGACCAGGTGGCAGCGCCGCTCCATCGCGAAAGCGCGCGCGATCCCCACGCGATCGGCGTTGACTTCGCCCGTCTTTCGGCCAACGAGCCGCGCCATCTCGCCGGGATGCGGCGTAATCACGGGCGGAAACTTGGCGTGGCGCAGGCGGTCTACTTCCAGGGCCAAATTATTGAGACCATCGGCGTCGATCACCCAGGGCTTGTCTAAATTTCGCAGCAGCCAGCGCAAGGTGCTTCGCGTCGCGTCGTTCACCCCGATACCGGGGCCGAACAGCACGGTGTTTTTTCGTTCAAGCAAGCGCTGCCAATCCTCATCGCTCAGCGGTTCGATTTCTTCGGCTTCATTGTCGGGCAGCAGTTCCGTCATAACTTCGACGAGCGCGGCGGCAAAAACATTATTCAATGACCGCGGCGCGGCCAGGGTCGCCAAGCCGGCGCCTGTTCGCATGGCCGCGCGGCAAGCGAGAATCGCGGCCCCGGTCTTGCCGCGCGACCCCGCAATCGCCAGCATGTGGCCGTAGGTGCCCTTATGAGTGTCGGGCGCGCGCCGCGGCACCAGCCCGCCGATCATGGGACGTTCGAGGAGATCGATATAAGGCGCCACTTCCGCAATCGCTCGCTCGTCAATGCCGATATCGGCGACGATGAGCTCGCCGCAGTAACTTACGCCGGGGTAAATCACCTCGCCCAGCTTGGGAAATGCCAAAGCGACCGTCATGGCGGCTTTGACCGCGGCGCCGAGCGGGATGCCTTTGTCGGTGTGGAGCCCGGAAGGTATGTCTACGGCAAGCACGGGTAAACCCGAACCAGTGATCGCCGTAATGGCATCCGCGAAGAGACCGCTCACCCCGCTCTTGAGCCCGGTGCCGAGGATCGCGTCGACGATCAGGCCGTTTTCGCCGATTCGCTGTTGCATCAACGCCGTGCTCTCGGCGCCGATCTCCGTCAGTTTCCCTTTGAGCTTGAGATA
>Ga0268386_10002531_pt1 | contig 13045 bp, 10 predicted proteins | sample RVTome_15_FD_200260 | JGI IMG/M metagenome (GOLD analysis project Ga0268386, IMG submission 200260) | Soil microbial communities from uranium-contaminated site in the Upper Colorado River Basin, Wyoming, United States - RVT150D86... ...
CCAGCCTCATCTGCGGTACCGTACACGTAGCTCTGCGTACGGCGGCGTCAACTCGCACCGGCGACATGAGTGAAACCGTCAACACGGAGCCCGTCTGTGACCGAAACGCGCGCACTTACGCTCGATGCGACCGACCGCCGGCTGCTCGGCCTGTTGCAGATGGATGCGAACCGTCCCGCGAAGGAGCTCGCCGCCGAGCTCGAGATCTCGGAGTCGTCGGTGCAGCGCCGCATCCGTCGCCTGCGAACGGCCGGAGTGATCGAACGGATGGTCGCGGTCGTGAACCCGGCCGCCGTCGATCGATCACTGTTCCTCGTCGTCGACGTGACGCTCGAGCGCGAGGACGTGCCGACCGTGGAGGCGTTCAAGCGGCAGATGCGAGCAAACCCGGAAGTCGTGCAGTGCTATCACCTGACGGGTGAACACACGTTCATGCTGGTCGTGTGCCTGCCGAGCATGGACGCTTTCGCAGCGTTCGCGGCCGCAGTGTTCGATAACAACCGCGGCGTGAAGAAATTCCGCACGAGCGCGGTCATGGCCCGCGTCAAGGATCGAGCGCCGATTCCCGTCCAGGGATCCTCTGAGTAACCCCCGTAAAGGACTGAATCCATTCATTGAATAGGACGGGGCCCGTTTCGCCCAGGGCGTTGTTGCTCCTCCCTTGTGTACATATAAAGTACACCGCGGTCGTTGCGCCTGCTCCTTCCCGAAACGGGCCGCCGTCGCGAGTGCGTGGGGGTTAATCAAAGGATCCCTCCACCCTCACTCGCCTCCGGCACCGTCTCCCGCAAGCGGGCAAGGGTTGGCTTGGGCTCTGCTCCCTCTCCCTGTGTGAACCTGAGGGAGAGGGTTGGGGTGAGGGTCTCTTCTCCCTATCCCTGTCAGAGGGACGGTATCCGGGGTGGCGCAGTCGCATCTCTCTGGTTCTCCTTTCGCACGTCGTCCTCCTGCGAACCCGACCGTGGTGCTCGTGAAAAGGGGTCTTCTGCGTTATCTTCCTGCCCCGCCAGTACACGAAAAAACTCAAGTACGGGGAGATCACAGATGAACAGACGGCAGTTCTTCCGCACTGCAGCCGCCGCCGGTGTCGCGGCGGCGTATCCCAAGGCGCTGCTCGCTGCCACCGCTGAATCGAGCGTCAAGGCCGTATCGCTCGACGGCAGCGAGATCGAGATCGAACGCATGGCGATCCGGGAACTGGGTCAGCAGCTCTCCGGACCGGTCATGCTGTCGGACCACCCCGACTACGACGCGGCACGCCGTATCTGGAACGGCATGCACGACAAGCGCCCGGCCCTGATCGCGCGCTGCCTGTCGGCCGAGGACGTGAGCCACGCAGTCCAGTTCGCCCGCCAGCGAAGTCTGTTGACGGCAGTGCGCGGCGGCGGCCACAGCTGGCCCGGGAAGTCGGTGTGCGACGGCGGCCTGATGATCGACCTCTCGAACATGGCGGACGTGACGGTCGATACCGAACGCCGGCGCGCGGTGGCCGAAGGTGGCGCCCTGCTGAGCCATCTCGACACGGCCACCCTGCCGCACGGGCTCGTGACGACGACCGGGGTGGTCTCGCACACAGGCGTCGGAGGTTTTACGCTCGGCGGCGGCTTTGGCCGGCTGAATCGCAAGTTCGGTCTGACGATCGACAACCTGGTGGGCGCGACGATCGTGACCGCCGACGGGAAGGTCCGGCAGGTCAGCGCGCAGCAGGAGCCCGACCTCTTCTGGGCCCTCCGCGGCGGCGGCGGCAATTTCGGCGTCGTCACCGATTTCGAATACCAGCTGCACCCGTACGACCGCAACGTGCTGTCGGGCAACATTCTGTGGCCGCTCGCTCAGGCGCGCGACGTGCTCGAGTTCTATGCGGAGTGGTCGTCCAAGGTCTCCGACGAGCTATACGCCGGTCCGATGATGTTCAGGCATCCCGAGATCGGCGACATCGTCGGCATGGAGGTCGTCTATGCCGGCAATCCAGCGGCGGGTGAGAAGGAGCTCGCACCGTTGCGCAAGATCGGCAAGCCGGCGCTGGACGGCATCGCCGTGCAGGACCACATGGTGATGCAGACCGGCGAAGACGGCATGCTCGCGCACGGCATCCGTTCGTATGCAAAGAACGGCATGGTCAAGGCATGGTCGCAGAAGCTGGTCGATGTGCTCGTCGAGGCCTACGATCCGCGTGTCGTCATGACGAACCACGTCGCCGGCGGCGCCGTGAAGCGGGTCGGCGAACTCGAGACGGCGTTTCCGCATCGCAACGTGGAGATCATGATCGTGATGCTGTCCGCCTGGACCGATCCGGCACAGGACGAGGAGTTCATCGCCGCGACCCGGGCCTACTCCGCAAATCTGGAGCCGTTGATGGGCGGCTATTACGACAACATCGAGTACGACCGTAAGCAGGCGACTGGCAACTACGGCCCGGCGTACCAGCGGCTGTCGAAGATCAAGGGCAGGTACGATCCAGGCAATCTGTTCAGGCTGAACAGCAACATCGAGCCCGCGTAGATCGCGTTCATGGAAGGACGCTGACGCGTCGGGAAAGGCTCCTCGACGCGCAGCGTCTGCGCAGCCGGGAGTGTGCCCGCCGGCAAGAGATACCCGACCGAGTCGGAGAGTCGCCGGCGCATCTGCCGCGCCCCGATTCCGCGGTATTCTGCACCCATGGACAGTTCGATAGCGCAGTTGATTCCTGCCTTCCTCGAAGTGAAGAAGCGCGGCTCGCCGCTCGTGCTCGCGACGATCGTTTCGACTCGCGGCTCGACCTATCGGAAGGCCGGCGCGCAGATCCTGATCAGGGACGCGGGCGAGCCGATCGGTCTCTTATCGGGCGGCTGCCTCGAGGGCGATCTCACCGAGCAGGCGCGCAGCGTCTTCGAAACCGGCGAGCCCAAGATGCTGCATTACGACGACGCGGGCGACGACGAAGTGTTCGGCCTCGGCATCGGCTGCGGCGGGAGCATCGACGTCTGGCTGACGCTGCTCGATGCACGCTCGAACTGGGAGCCCCTGAGCACGCTCGCCGAACGTCTCGAACGACACGAATCGCTCGACTACGGACTCGTGCTCGAGTCGAGGCTCGAAGCGCTGCCGCCCGGCACGGCCGTGTTCGCCGATCCGGATGGGGCGTTGGTGGTGTCACCCGCTCTTTCATCGCGACCTCTCCCTGACAGGGCCCCTGTAGGGAGAGGGTTGGGGTGAGGGCTCTGCTCCCTCTCCCTGTAGGGCTGAGCATGTCCCATATCTGCCGTGCTGGACACCGTCGATATGTTCCATTAGTCTGCGGGCGTGGAGGTCTGCGGTCAGCAGTTCAGCGCGGAGGTGATTGAGCGGATTGCGGCGACGGTTGCCGCCGAGCCGTCGATCTCGCGTCGTGAGCTGTCGCGTCGGGTGTGCGAGTGGCTGCAGTGGCGCGACGCACGGGGACGCCCCCAGCAGATGAGCTGTCGGGTGGCGCTGAAGCGGCTGGAAGCGCGCGGGGTGTTGCAGTTACCGGCGCTCACGGAGGCGCAACGGTGTCCCTGCCGTGCGCAGCGCGCGCCGCCCGCGCCGCAGATTGCGCCCTTCGAGGGCTCGTTGGCGCAGTTGGGCCGCATTGAGCTGGTGCAGGTGCGCACGCGTCACAGCGCAGCGCATCGGCTGTGGCGAGGCTTGATGCATCACGCTCATTATCGCGGTGCGGGAGCGCTCTGCGGGGCGCAGTTGCGCTATCTGATTCACAGTGAACATCACGGTGTGGTGGGCGCGTTGGCCTTCAGTAGCGCCGCCTGGCGCGTGGCGGCGCGCGATGCTGCGATCGGCTGGAGCGAGGCGGCGCGGCGCGCGCTGTTGTCGCGGGTGGTCAACAACAGTCGTTTCTTGATTGCGCCGCAGATTCGCGTGCCGCATCTGGCCTCGCACGTGTTGGGGTTGGCGGCGCGGGTGCTGCCTGAGGATTGGCAGGCGCGCTACGGGTACGCACCGCTGTTGCTCGAGACGTTTGTGGAGCACCCGCGCTTCGCCGGCGTCTGTTATCGGGCGGCGAACTGGCGGTACGTGGGCCAGACCCGTGGGCGCGGTCGTCAGGACGCGGAGCGCCAAGTGCGCACGGCCGTGAAAGATGTTTACCTGTATCCCCTGTGTAGCGACTGGCGCGAGCGGCTGTGTGCGCCGCCGCCCACGCCGAGCCTGCGCCCAGCGCCGCCGCGTGAGGATTGGGCGGCCGAGGAGTTCAGCGCCGCTGCGCTCGGCGACGCGCGGTTGCGCCAGCGTCTGCTCACGCTGGCGCGTGACTTCTATGCGCAGCCGCAGGCGCAGATCCCGCAGGCCTGCGGCAGCCGAGCGAAAGCCAAAGCGGCGTATCGCTTTCTCGATCATGCTGAGGCCACGATGGAAACGATCTTGGACTCGCACTATCAGGCCACGGCGCAGCGCTGTGCCGAGCACCCGGTGGTGCTGGCCGTGCAGGACACCACCAGCCTCAACTACAGCGCGCAACCGGCCATCGAGCGGCTCGGTCTGATCGGTTCGCACCTCGATGGCCCGATCGGACTGCTGGTGCACGACACGCTCGCCTTCACGCCCAGTGGCACGCCGCTGGGCCTGGTGGCTGTGCAAGTCTGGGCGCGCGATCCGCAGCAGTTTGGCAAAAAGGCCCTGCGCCATCAGTTGCCGATCGAGCAAAAGGAAAGCTACAAGTGGCTGAAGAGCCTGCGCGCGGCGGCGGCCTTGCAGGCACGCTGCCCGGGCACTTGCGTGGTGAGCGTGGGGGATCGCGAAGCGGATCTCTTTGAGCTCTTCGATGAAGCCCGCAAGCTCAGTACGCCGCCGCGATTGCTGGTGCGCGCCGAGCGCCATCGCACGCTCGCCGCCGAGCACGCCACGTTATGGGAACACATGGCGGGGTTGCCCATCGCCGGGGTGCGCCCGCTGCAGCTGCCGCGCCGCGGTTCGCGTCCCGCACGCACGGCGGCGCTGTCGATCGGCTATGCGCCGGTGCGACTGAAACCGCCACGCCGGCATGCCCGAGCGGCGCCGCTTGAGCTGTGGGCGGTGTTTGCGCGCGAAGTGAACGCCCCTGCGGGCATGCAGCCGCTTGAATGGATGCTGCTCAGCACGGCCGAAGTGCGCACCTTCGAGCAGGCCGTTGAGCGACTGGACTGGTACAGCGCACGTTGGGGCATCGAGGTCTATCACCGCACGCTGAAAAGCGGCTGCAAAATCGAACAGCGTCAGCTCGGCAACGCCGATCGCATCGAAGCGTGTCTGGCCATCGATATGGTGGTCGCCTGGCGCATCCTGCATCTGACCAAGCTCGGGCGCGAAACGCCGCAGGCGCCATGCACGGTGTACTTCGCCGAGGCCGAATGGCAGGCGTTGCACACCTATATCCATCGCAACGCCGATCTGCCGGCGCAGCCGCCCACCTTGAGAGAAGCCATCCGCATGGTGGCCAGTCTCGGCGGGTTCCTCGGCCGCAAGTGCGATGGTGAGCCGGGCGCGCAAACCCTCTGGCTCGGCCTGCAACGGCTCGATGACATGAGCGCCATGTACAAGATCCTCACCGCCGCTCTGTCGCGCGCCCCACCCCCGACGGTGTCCAGCGGACCGACTTATGGGTAAAGGTCAGACAGGGAGAGGGAGTAGCGCCCTCACCCCGGCCCTCTCCCTACAGGGCCCTACAGGGAGAGGGAGTAGATGCAAGAGAGCGTGAGGGAGGATCCCCGCGCGAGTTATCCTCTGCGCTCAATGGGTTGCTCCGAGGGTTGCGTCGATGGCTATGCCTGAGCCGTTCGTCATAGGCGCGGGGCTGGAACGCACCTTGCCGTCGTCCTGGTACCTGCGCGACGACGTGTTCGCGCTCGAGCGTGAACACATCTTTTTTCGCGAATGGCTGTGTGTCGGCCGTGAAGAGGAGTTGCCGCGTCCTCGCGATCATCGGGTGCTCGACGTGCTCGGCCAGAGCATTCTGCTCGTACGCAACGGGCAGGGTGTCTTGCGCGCGTTCTACAACGTCTGTCGCCATCGCGGCGCACGCTTGTGTGCCTCTGGCGAGATCCAGGCAAATCGGCCGGCGGCGATGCGCGGCGGCGTGATGCCGGGGGGCAAGATTCTGTGTCCGTACCACTCCTGGGTCTACGATCTCGACGGACAGCTCGTCGGCGCGCCGCATCTCGATGAGTCGGTGGGTCTGCGGGTCAGGGACGTCCGCCTGCATCCGGTCGGCGTCGAATCGTGGGGTGGCTTCGTGTTCGTGCATCTGACGCCCGACCAGGCGCGCCCGTTCAGCGAAGAGGTCATTGCCGCGGCGCGACGCCTGATCCGCTATCCGTTCGCGGAGCTGCGGATCGCGCGCACGATCCGGTACGAGGTCGCGGCCAACTGGAAGATCCTCTGTGAAAACTACAACGAGTGTTATCACTGCGGGCCGGTCCATCCTGAGCTCTGCCGCCTCGTGCCGGCGTTTCGCGACCGCGGCGGCAGTCAGCTCGATTGGGACCGTGGCATACCGCACCGTCCGGGCGCCGATACGTTTACGGTGTCCGGGACTTCGACCAGGCGTTCATTCCCCGGGCTCGATGCCGACGAGCAGATCCGGCACAAGGGTGAGCTGATTTATCCGAACCTGCTCCTGAGCGCGGCACGCGAGCACGTCGCCGCGTTCGTGCTGCAGCCCACCGGACCGGCCCACACGCGGATCGATTGTCACTTCCTGTTCGAACCCCACGAGATCGACAAGCCGGAGTTCGATCCGAGCGATGCGGTCGATTTCTGGGACATCGTGAACCGACAGGACTGGTGGATCTGCGAAGCCGTGCAGGCGGGCATCGGGGCGCGTGTGCACGAACACGGAGTGTTCTCGCCGATGGAGGACTGGAACCTCGACATCCGCCGCTACGTGACCGAGCGGATCGGTTCCTATGTCGATAACTGAGAAACGCATGGCAGCCCAGCCGATCGAGTGCAAGCCCACCTACGCGGTCCTGTTCGAGCCGGTCCGGATCGGACCCGTCATGGCGCCGAATCGCTTCTATCAGGTGCCACATGCGAGCGGCATGACCGAAGCGAATCCGCGCGTCCGCGCCGCGTTCCGTGCGATGAAGGCAGAAGGAGGCTGGGGGGTCGTCTCGACCGGGGCAGTCTCGATCCATCCTTCTTCGGACGACAGTCCATTGCCGTTTGCACGACTCTGGGATGACCATGACATCCGGTCCCATGCACTGACGACCGAGGCGGTACATCGCCATGGTGCTCTCGCCGCCGCCGAGCTCTGGCATGGCGGTGCTTCGGTCATGAATCGCACCTCCAGGGTCTCGCCGTATTCACCTTCGGGCGTGCCGTGGGCTGCTACGCATGTCGGCTTCATGGGGCAGCTGCGGCCGCGAGTGATGGACCGCGCCGACATCCGTGACGTGCTGCGCTGGCAGGCGCAGGCCGCGAGGCGAGCGCGGCAGGCGGGCTTCGACATCGTCTACGTCTATGCCGGGATGGGCTACCTTGGCTACGAGTTCCTGCTGCCCGAATACAACCTGCGCACCGACGAGTACGGAGGCAGCGTCGCAAATCGCGTGCGCTTCGTGCGTGAGATGCTCGACGTCACGAAACAGGCGGTCGGCGACACGTGCGGCGTCGCGCTCAGGATCAGCCTCGAAGAGCTGCGTGCGAAGCCGAGCGAACATTACGAATCGCAGGCGCACGAGGTCGTGACCCTGCTCGCCGACGTGCCCGATCTCTGGGACGTCAAGATGGATTCGAGTCCGACCGATTGTGGCGCGTCGCGCTTCCGGGCTGAGGGTGCGCACGAGCCAGTGATCGACTTCGTCAAGCGAGTCACGAACAAGCCGGTCGTCGGGGTCGGTCGCTTCACGTCGCCCGACACGATGGTGTCTCAGATCCGCCGCGGTGTGCTCGATCTGATCGGCGCCGCACGCGCGTCGATCGCCGATCCGTTCCTGCCGAACAAGATCCGGGAGGGGCGGGAGGACGAGATCCGCGAGTGCATCGGCTGCAATCTCTGCATCTCGAGCTGGCACGATGGCGTGCCCGTGCGATGCACACAGAACGCGACGGCCGGCGAGGAATGGCGCAAGGGCTGGCACCCGGAGCGTTTCGACCGTGCCGGCAGTCAGGATCGGGTGCTGATCGTCGGCGGCGGTCCCGCAGGTCTCGAAGCGGCGCTGATTGCTGCCCGACGCGGCTATGACGTCACGCTCGCCGAGCGCCACAGCGATTTCGGCGGGCGGTTGCGGTTCGAAACCGCGTTGCCGGGCCTCTCGACCTGGGCCCGGGTGCGCGATTACCGCTTGTACGCGCTGAAGCGAATGCCGAACGTGAATCTCTATGCCGAGAGCGAACTCGGTGTCGCCGAGATCCTCGAGCTCGGGGCGCAGCGTGTCGCGATTGCCACTGGCGCACGCTGGACGAAGTCGCTGTATGCCTCACTGGAGATTCCGGTCGGCACGCTCGAAGCCCCTGGTGTTTTCACGCCGGATGATCTCGCGGCGGGTCTGATGCCGGACGGGCCGGTGCTCGTCTACGACTTCGACAACTACTATCTGGGCGGTGTGATCGCCGAGCACCTGGCGCGTCAGGGCTTGCGGGTCGCGTACGCAACCCCGGCTGGTCACGCCTCGGCCTGGACGATCATGACGAACGAGCTGCCGTTCGTTCATCAGGCGCTTCAGGCACACGATGTCAGCGTGCACACGATGAGTCTGTTGACCGCGTTCGACGGCGCGAATGCCCGGCTCGAGAACATCTTTACCCGCGCTGCCCGGGAACTCGCCGCGCGCTCGGTCGTGCTGGTCGGATTGCGACTTCCGAACGATGCCTTGTTCCATGCGCTCGAAGCGCGTCGCAACGACTGGTCCGATGCCGGCATCGAGTCCGTGACAAGAATCGGCGATGCGCGTGCTGCCGGCGCGATCGTTCATGCGGTGTACTCCGGACACGAATTTGCCCGGGGTCTCGATGCCCGCTCTACCGGACTCTACCTGCGCGATCTGCCGATCGCCGATCAGGGCCCGGGAGCGGCGTATGTCGAGTGACGCAGCGGTCGTCGATCGCCACGTCGCACTGGTCACCGCGCGTGCCGCGCTCGGCCTCGATGAGGATCTGCCGCCGTTGCGGGTGGTGCTCGAAGCACTCGGTGTCAGAGTCGCGACACCGTGCTGGGACGATCCGTCGGTCGATTGGTCGGCATTCGATCTCGCAGTCCTGCGCTCGACCTGGGATTACGCCGAGCGCGTGGCCGAGTTCCTGCGGTGGGCCGAAGCCTGTGCCACCGTCACGCATCTGCTGAATCCGCCCGCCGTCGTCCGCTGGAACACCGACAAGCACTACTTGCTCGAGCTCGACCGGGCAGGTGTCCCGGTGGTGCCCACGCACTTCGTCGAGCCGGGTGCCGACACCGCAGCGACGCTGGACCGTTTTCTTGCTTCTGGTGACGACGGGCTGAGTGTCGGCACGACGGCGGAATTCCGCGAGTTCGTCGTGAAGCCGACCATCGGCGCAGGCTCGCGCGACGCCGCGCGGTACTCGCGGCGCGAGGTATCGCGTGCCAGGGATCACCTCGCTCGACTGCTCGATGAGGCGCGCAGTGTGATGCTGCAGCCGTATCTCGAGCGCGTCGATGCCCAGGGTGAAACGGCGGTGATCTATCTCGAGGGCGCATACAGCCATGCGGTCTGCAAGGGACCCCTGCTGCATTCCGGCGCGGGACTCGTCACCGGGCTCTTCGCGCCCGAAGTGATCACTCCGCGAACGCCGTCGACCGCGGAGCTCGATGTCGCTTCAGCGGCGCATGCAACTCTGCGGTTCGGCCGCCTGGCTTATGCGCGCATCGATCTGATCCACGACGCCCGCGGCGCACCCGTCGTGCTCGAGCTCGAGCTGACCGAGCCCTCGTTGTTCTTTACGCATGTGCCGGGGTCCGCGGAGCGCTTCGCTGCAGCCCTGCTGCGGCGCATCGCCCGTCTGAAGGTCTGAAGGTCTGTAGGCCGGAAAGCGCATCCGCTTCTGATCTGACCTACAGCCTACCGCCTGCAGCCTACCGCCTCTGAGGACCCATTGCTAAACGCCGGGATGCCGGCGCAGACTGCCGTTCCGATCCCTATCCCCGTCCATCGATCACCCAGGAGTACCGGCCGTGGCTACTGTCGCTATTCATCCATCGGTCGATCACGGAATGTCGGCCGCCGATCCCGCGTTCGCGGGCGGCACGTTGAAGTGTCATTGCAACGACAATCCCGTAGAGGTTCGAGTCAACGCACAGGTGGCGCACAACCACGTCTGTGGTTGCACGAAGTGCTGGAAACCGGCCGGTGCGTTGTTCTCTCAGGTCGCAGTCGTGCCGCGCGACAAGCTCGAAGTCAGGAAAAACGGTGACAAGCTTGGGATAGTGAATGAGTCCGCACCGATCCAGCGCCATGCCTGCAAGAGCTGCGGCGTACATATGTTCGGGCGGATCGAGAACCGCAATCATCCGTTCTACGGCCTCGATTTCGTGCACACCGAGCTGTCATCCGATCGCGGCTGGGCACCACCGGAGTTTGCCGCGTTCGTCTCGTCGATTATCGAATCCGGCGCGGATCCCGCGCGGATGAGCGACGTACGCTCGACGCTGCGAGGACTCGGTCTAGAGCCGTACGACTGTCTGTCGCCGCCGTTGATGGACGCGATCGCGACCCACACGGCCAAGCAGGCGCAGGCCGCCGCCCGCTGAAGCTCTGCAGACTGCTGCATCGGGCTCTTCTCAGGGTCCGCCGATCGGTCGGACCCTGGGCGAGCGCTCGCGATGATCTGACGGAACGGTGTCGACGCGTCCCGTGCGCCGCAGCGCTCGTGTATTCTCTCGGCCCGTATGAGAGTAGCCCGTGCGAGTCAGCCTGCAGCCTTCCTGGCATCGCTCGTTCTGCTGATCCCGTGGGCAGCAGGCGCCGCGACAGCGACCGCCGTTTCCAACCATCACGAGCGTGCAAGGCGTCTGCTCGCGGAACTCGTCGAGGTCGACACGTCCGCGAGCGCGGGTCCCGCTGCCACCCGCAACGCGGCGGAGCGAATGGCGGACCACCTGCGCCGCAGCGGCTTTCCTGCAGAGGACGTGCACGTGCTCGTGATGCCCGACGGTGCCGGCAATCTCGTCGCCCGCTACCGCGCGCGCCAGCCGCGCCGCAGGCCGGTCCTGCTGCTGGCGCATCTCGACGTAGTCGAGGCGCTGCGATCGGACTGGTCGGTCGCACCCTTCGAGTTCCTCGAGCGCGACGGCTATTTCTACGGGCGCGGTGTCTGGGACAACAAGGCTGGTGCAGCGATCCTGATCGCCAACTTTCTGCGATTGAAGGGCGAAGGCTTCGAGCCGGATCGCGATTTGGTCATCGTGTTCACCGCGGATGAGGAGACGGAGCAAGCCTCGATTCAGTGGTTGCTGGCCGAGCACCGTCCGCTGCTCGATGCCGAGTTCGCGCTCAATACCGACGGCGGCAGAGTGATCCTGCGCGGTGATCGCATCGAAGCCGTGTCGATCGAGACGAGCGAGAAGGTTTACGCAAGCTACGCTCTCGAGGCGGTCAACCCCGGGGGGCACAGTTCGCTGCCGCGCACCGACAACGCGATTTACGATCTGACGGCCGTGCTCGAACGGCTGCACGCGTACGAGTTTCCCATCGACCTGAATGAGACGACGCGAGCGTTTCTGGCGGAGTGGCCGATGCCGGCGGGCGATCCGCAGCTCGAGATCGCCCGCGCGCTCGCGGCGGGCCATCTCGACGAGCCTGTCGTCATGCAGCTTGTCGATCACCCGTACGTTAATTCCATCGCCCGCACGACCTGTGTGCCAACGCAGCTCAGCGCCGGACACGCAGAGAACGCTTTGCCGAACAGCGCGCGCGCCGTCGTCAACTGCCGGATCCTGCCGCAGACCGATCCAGCCGACATCGAAGCAACGTTGCGGCGTCTGGCAGAGCCGTCCAACGTCACGGTGACTGCCCTATATCCCCCAGTAGCGAGCCCACCTTCGGCAATTGATACGGAGGCTTTTGCGGCCGTGCGCTCGATAGCGCAACAGGCGTGGCCAGGCGTCCCGGTACTGCCCGCGATGGCGACCGGTGCGACGGACGGTCTGTACGTGCGCAATGCCGGTATCCCGACGTACACCATCGACTTTCTCGCCGAAGATCCGGATGACGATCGCACGCATGGCCGGGATGAGCGCATCCGGAGCGCGTCTTATTATCAGGGGCTCGACCTCTGGTTCCGGTTGCTGCAACGACTCGGGTCGGTATCCACTGCTGCGACGAGCGCACCGTGACGGCGGTCCTGCTGCCGCGGGAGGAGATGCGCGAGTTGCGCGACCTGCTCGTGCGGCTCGGCTACGTCGCAGCGCAGCTCGAAGCGGCCTGCGGCACTGCGGTGCCGCCGCGGCGGGCGATGATCCCGCAATTCCTGCACGCGACGGCCCGCAGCGAAACGCTCGCGCTCCTCGCTCGTGCCTTTCTCGGTGCCCTGCCCGTGAGCGCGGAGACTGCGGCGCGACACTGGCCCGCTCGGCTGCGTGAGATTTTCGCAGCCAGCCAGCTGGTCGAGAAGCACAACGATATGCTCGTGCCGCGGGTGCTGCTGGTTCCGGTCCGCGGACGGTTGTTCGCATCGGATTCGCCGCGACTGCTCGAGACGAGCGCAGCGAGCGAATTCGTGCCGCCCGCTCATACTCACGCGGCCGCCTACCTGCTCGACCTGACGATCCGCCGGCCCGTGGTGGACCTGCTGGATCTCGGCACCGGCTGTGGCGTACAGGCGCTGATCGCGGCGGACCATGCCGAGCACGTCGTCGCAACCGACTTGAATGCGCGTGCGGTCGCGTACGCCCGGTTCAATTCGGCCCTGAATGGCCTCGAAAACGTCGAATGTCTGACCGGCGATCTCTACGCGCCGGTCGGCGGGCGCACGTTCGACCTGATCGTCAGCAATCCGCCGTTCGTGCCGGCACCCGATCGCCGTTACACGTATCGTGATACCGGGATGGTGCTCGATGGCCTGACGCAGCGACTGATCCGGGAAGCGCCGGCACACGTGA
>Ga0268386_10002533_pt1 | contig 13044 bp, 10 predicted proteins | sample RVTome_15_FD_200260 | JGI IMG/M metagenome (GOLD analysis project Ga0268386, IMG submission 200260) | Soil microbial communities from uranium-contaminated site in the Upper Colorado River Basin, Wyoming, United States - RVT150D86... ...
GAAGCTCGACTGGGCGGTGCGCTGGGGGGCCGACACGGTGATGGACCTCTCGACCGGCCGTCAGATCCACGAGACCCGCGAGGCGATCCTGCGCGCCTCGACGGTGCCGATCGGGACGGTGCCGATCTACCAGGCGCTCGAGAAGGTCGGCGGCCGGCCCGAGGAGCTGACCTTCGAGCTCTTCATGGAGACCCTCGAGGAGCAGGCCCGCCAGGGGGTCGACTACTTCACCATCCACGCCGGCGTGCGCCTCCCCTACATCCCGCTGACCGCCGACCGGGTGACCGGCATCGTCTCGCGCGGCGGCTCGATCATGGCCAGCTGGTGCCTGGCCCACCACCGGGAGAGCTTCCTCTACACCCGGTTCGAGGAGATCTGCGAGCTGATGGCCCGCTACGACGTCTCCTTCTCGCTCGGCGACGGTTTGCGCCCGGGCTCGATCGCCGACGCCAACGACGCCGCCCAGTTCGCCGAGCTCGATGCCCTGGGAGAGCTCACCGAGATCGCCTGGCACCACGACGTGCAGGTGATGATCGAGGGGCCCGGCCACGTCCCGATGCACCTGATCGAGGAGAACGTCACCCGCCAGATGGAGGTCTGCCACGAGGCGCCCTTCTACACCCTGGGCCCGCTGGTGACCGACATCGCGCCCGGCTACGACCACATCACCAGCGCCATCGGCGCCGCCATGATCGGCTGGTTCGGCACCGCGATGCTCTGCTACGTCACCCCCAAGGAGCATCTGGGGCTGCCCGACAAGGAGGACGTCAAGCAGGGCCTCATCGCCTACCGAATCGCCGCCCACGCCGCCGACGTCGCCAAGGGCCACCCCGGGGCCCGCGCGTGGGACGACGCCCTCTCGAAGGCCCGCTTCGAGTTCCGCTGGCAGGACCAGTTCGATCTGGCCTTGGACCCCGAGACCGCCCGCGCCTACCACGACGCGACGCTTCCCCAGGAGACCGCCAAGGTGGCCCACTTCTGCTCCATGTGCGGCCCGAAGTTCTGCTCCATGGAGATCACCCAGCAGCTGCGCGAGTACGCCCGCGAGCAGGGAGTCGAGGTCTCGACCGCCGTCGAGGAGGGCCTGGCCGAGAAGGCTCGCCAGTACCGCGAGGAGCGGCTGGCGCGGCACCGGGAGACCGCGCCGGCCCGCTGAGCGAGCGGGCCGAGCGCTCCGATCACGGTCGCCGTGTCGGGCCCTGCCGCTTCACCCGGACCGTTCCGGGTCGATCGGGTCCCGAGCTGAGGTCCCTCCTTTCGGTCGGGACGACAGTTGGCTCCGGGCCGCCAGTCGGGCCAGGCCGAGCGCCTCCGCGGTGACCACCACCAGAGCGCCGGCGGCGGCGTTGATCTGGACGTCGCGCCAGTCGAAGACCCGGTTGGGCAGGTAGCGCTGGATGACCTCGTCGCCCAGTCCGGCGAGGGCGGCGAGCAGGATCGCCGCCGGGGCGCGCAGCCAGAGGGGGCGGTTGCCCAGGCCGCCGTGCAGGAGGCCGGCGAGCACGCCGTACTGGATGAAGTGGATCTTCTCCTCCGGGCTCGCGATGCGCCGCAGGCAGAGGACGAGGACGAGCGCCGCGACGGCCAGGATCCCCAGAGGCCACGGTCCCGGGCGGGACCGCATGAGCCAGACGCCGACGAGGACGCCGGCCACGGCGAAGGCTCCCCACACCGCCGGGGCCAGCAGGCCGCGCGCGCGCAGCGCCTCGGCCAGCGTCCGCGCCTGGTAGACGCTGACGTAGATCGCCGCCAGCCAGAGGCCGGCGGCGATCCACGCCCTGCGTTCTCTCGACCCGGGGGGCACGGCCCGAGCTTACCGCCCTCGCCGCTCAGTCCATCTGCTTGCGCAGCACCGTCGGAATGTCGAAGTCGTCGACGTTCGACCAGTTGGGCCCGTAGCCGTTCGGATCCTCGCGCTGCGACTCGGCCAGGACCTTGCGGTAGAAGGGGAAGTCCTCGCGCTCCTTCACGGGTGCCGGCGTGCCGAGGTCGTCGTCGTCGATTCGGACGGTCCGAGTCGGCAGCGAGGCGGGCTCCTGGGCCGGCACGCCGGCCAGGGGCAGGTCGCGGGTCGGACCCCGCCGAACCTCGGGCATCGGCTGAGGCTCGGCGTCGAAGCCGGTGGCGATGACCGTCACCTTCATCTCGTCCTCCAGCGACTCGTCGATCACCATGCCGGTGATGATGTTGGCATCGGCGTCGACCGCCTCGGCGATGACCCGCGCGGCCTCGTCGACCTCGTGCAGGCTGAGATCGACGCCGCCGGAGATGTTGATGAGGACGCCCTTGGCGCCCTCGACCGAGGTCTCCTCGAGCAGCGGCGACGAGATGGCGCGCTGCGCCGCCTCCAGGGCACGGCTCTCCCCGCGCGCGATGCCGGTGCCCATGAGCGCCATGCCCATGCCGGTCATCACCGCCTTGACGTCGGCGAAGTCGACGTTGATCTCGCCGGGGATGGTGATCAAATCGCTGATCCCCCGCACCGCCTGCGCGAGCACGTCGTCCGCGATCCGGAAGGCCTCCGACAGCGGCGTGCCGCGATCGACGAACGACAGGAGCCGCTCGTTGGGAATGGTGATCAGGGTGTCGACGCTGTTGCGCAGGTCGGTGACCCCCTGCTCGGCGAGCATCATCCGCCGGCGACCCTCGAACCCGAACGGCTTGGTCACCACCGCCACCGTCAGCGCCCCCACCTCGGCGGCCAGCGAGGCCACGATGGGCAACGCTCCCGTGCCCGTGCCGCCACCCAGGCCGCCGGTGAGGAACACCATGTCCGAGCCGTCGAGCAGCTCGAGGATGCGGTCGGTGTCCTCGAGGGCCGACTTGCGGCCGATCTCCGGATCGCCTCCCGCCCCGAGGCCGCGCGTCAGCGCCGGCCCCAGCTGCAGCTTCACCGGCGCCTTGCACTTCTTCAGCGCCTGCAGATCGGTGTTCGCGGCCACGAACTCGATGCCTCGCATCGCCGAGGCCAGCATCCGGTTGACGGCGTTGCCGCCGCCCCCGCCGACGCCGATCACCTTGATCTTCGCCGGAACCATCCCGTCCTCCAGGGTGATCTCCGGCCCACCTTGCAGGTCCCGTTCTTCGAACAGAATCATGATCGATCCTCCTTGTTCCGGGTCGTCAGGTTCAGACCAGATCGGCGAACATGGAGCGCAAGCTGCCCATCATCTCGCGCACGCTGAAACCGGTCTTCTTGCTCTTCTTGCGTTGCTCTGCCAGGGCCGTCCGGCCGTACAACAGGAGGCCGGAGGCCGTGCTCCACACCGGGGAGCCGATGACGTCCACCAGTCCCCCGAGGCCCTGCGGGAGGCCGTATCGAACGCTGCAGTTGAAGACCTGCTCGGAGAGCTCCAGCAGGCCGTCGAGCTGGGCTCCACCGCCGGTCAGGACCACACCGCCGCGCAGCTGCTCCTCGCAGCCGTTGCGCGCCAGCTCGCGGCGCACGAGGTCCAGCAGCTCCTCCGCCCGGGGCTGCAGGATCTCGCACAGCTCCTGGCGCGGCACGACGCGCGCCGGGCCTCCGGCCACCGCCGGCACCGAGATCCCCTCCTGGGCGCTGACCAGGCCGTTCAGGCAGCAGCCGTAGTTGGTCTTCAGCCGCTCCGCCTCGGCGAACGGCGTGCGCAGCACCATGGCCAGGTCGTTGGTGAAGTGGCCGGAGCCCACCGGCAGCACCGCCGAGAGGAGCACCTCGCCGTCGGCGTAGAGGGCGTACTCGGTGGTGCCCGAGCCGATGTCGAGGAGCAGCACGCCGAGCTCCTTCTCGTCGTGGCTCAGCACCGCCTGCGCCGTGGCCAGGGGCTCGAACACCATCTCGATGACCTCGATCCCGGCCCGGTTGACGCAGGAGAGCAGCGTCCGCCCACGGGTGCGGTTGGCGGTGACCAGGTGGACCGACGCCTCCAGCCGGCTCCCCTGCATGCCCATCGGGTCCAGGATGGCCGGCTGGTCGTCGACGATGAACTCGCGAACGATCGCGTGCAGGACCTCACGATCCGAGGGCAAGGCGGCCGACTGGGCGGCCTCCAGCACCCGATCGATGTCCGTGCGGGCGATCTCGCGGTCCCTGCGCGCCACCGACACCATGCCCCGGGAGTTGACGCTCCGGATGTCGGTGCCGGCAACGCCGACGAAGGCGCGCGAGACCTCGACCCCGGCCATCACCTCGGCCTCCTCGGTGGCCCGCTTGAGCGCCTCCACTGTGGCCTCCACGTTGGCGATGTTCCCCTTGCGGGTGCCGCGGTTGTGCATGAAACCCTTGCCCACGACTTCGAGCTGGCCGGACTCGTCGGCCTGGGCGATGAGGACTCCGACCTTCGAGGAGCCGATGTCGATGGCGACGAGATAGGGATCGTTCCTGGCCATGCTTCAGACCTCCGGGAAATGGACCACGATCTGCCGCGCGAAGCGCAGGTCCACGGCGGCGATACCGTCGTGGCGCTCCAGGAGCTGCGGCAGATAGTGCTGAAAGGGCTCGAGTGCGTCGGCGAGGCGAGCGCCGCTGACCAGCAGCGAGAAGGGCAGCGCCGTCGAATGGAAACGAAAGTCGTCAGGGCCCAGGATCTCGGCCTCGGTGAGCGAGGCGGCCCAGGGAGCGGGGCTCGCGCGCAGGCGCTCGGCCACCTCGAGGGCGGCGGCGATCGCGCTCGGATCGCCGGTCGCGCCGCTGACGCGGAGCAGGTCCGGGGAGGCGGCCTCCGCGCACGCCTGGATCGTCGACCCGGCGCGATCCACCCAGAAGGTGGACGCGTCGCGCTCGGCCACGGCGACCGGGACCCGCTCGTGGATCTCGACCTGCAGGCGGTCGGGCAGGTCCTTGCGGATCGAGGCGCCCGCGACCCACGGATGTCGCCCGATCTGGCGCTCGACCTCGTCCAGCGAGACGAGCAGCAGCGGGCGGCCCCGCAGCGAGCCGACCGCCGCGACCACCCAGGCGGCGGGCACCCGCGAGCCGCCGACCACCTCGACCCGGCGCAGCTGGAAGCGGGGCGAGGTCATCAGCCAGAAGGCGAGCACGGCCGGAAGGCCGACGGTGAGCACCGCCTGGCCGAAGGGCCGCGCCACCTGTTCCAGGGTGCTCGGACGCCGATGCGGGCGATCGAACCGTCGCCGGCGGAACAGCTGGTTGGTGGGAGCCGGGTTGCGCAGCGGCATCAGCCCTCTCCCTCGCTTCCGGCCAGCTCGACGGCCAGCTTGTAGATATCACCCGCGCCCAGGGTGAGGACCACGTCTCCCGCCGCGACCGAGCCCTCGAGCAGGGCCGGAGCGTCCTGCCAGCGGGGGCAGTAGGCGACCTGGCGGTGGCCGCTCGCTCGCGCGGCCTCGACGACGGCCTCGGCGGTGACTCCCGGGATCGGCTGCTCGCGCGACGGGTAGATATCCGTCACGACGGCCTGATCGGCCCCCAGCAGGGCCTGGCCCAGCTCGCGGCCCAGCGCCTGGGTCCGCGAGTAGAGGTGGGGCTGGAAGACGGCGTGGATGCCGGCGTCCCGGAAGACCTGGCGGGCCGCCCGCAACGTCGCCGTGACCTCGGTCGGATGGTGGGCGTAGTCGTCGATCACCGCCGCTCCGTGCCAGCTGCCGAGGCGCTCGAAGCGACGATGCACCCCGCCGAAGCGCGCCAGGGCCTCGGCCATGGCGTCGAGCTCGATGTCCATGGCGAGCCCCACCGCCACGGCGGCGAGCGCGTTGCGCACGTTGTGCTCCCCCGGCATCGGCAGCTCGAGCCGCCCGAGGACACCGCGCTCGGCGTGGACGACGGTGAATCCCTGTCGACCGGGCTCGGTCTCCAGCTCCGTCGCCCGCAACGTGGCCTGCGGCGACAAGCCGTAGGTCACGACCCGGCGATCGGTCAGCCGGGGGAGGAGCTTCTGCACGTTGGGGTCGTCGAGGCAGACCACGACCTGGCCGAAGAACGGCACCTGCTCGGCGAACTCGAGGAACGCCTGCTCGATCTCCTCCAGGTCGCGGTAGGTGTCCAGGTGGTCGGTGTCGATGCTGGTGATCACCGCCAGGATCGGGGCCAGGCGGTGGAAGCTGCGGTCGTACTCGTCCGCTTCCGCCACCAGGTAGTCGCTGCGCCCGAGCCGGGCTCCGGTGCCGGAGACGCGCAACCGGCCGCCGACGATGACGGTCGGGTCGAAGCCGGCCTCGGTAAGCAGGTGACCCACCAGGGAGGTCGTCGTCGTCTTGCCGTGCGTGCCGGCCACCGCGATCCCGTACTTGAGCCGCATCAGCTCACCGAGCATCTCGGCCCGCCGCACCACCGGGATGCCGAGCTCGCGAGCTCGGCGCCGCTCCGGGTTGTCCTCGGGCACCGCCGAGGAGACCACCACCAGGTCCGCCCCCTCGACGTGGCCCGCCTCGTGGCCCTGCCAGAAGGTCAGACCGGCCTTCTCGAGGCGGCGCGTCGCCTCTCCGGCGACCAGGTCCGACCCCGAGACCTCCAGCTCCTGGGCGAGCAGGATCTCGGCGATGCCGCTCATGCCGGCGCCGCCGACGCCCACCATGTGGACGCGATGCAGGTTGCCGAAGCGCAGGAACATCATGCCGCGACCTCCAGCACCAGGTCGGCGATCTCCTCGGCCGCCCGCGGACGGGCCAGCGCGCGCGCCCTCCGCCCCATCTCGAGGAGGCGCTCCGGATCGGCGGCCAGCTCGGCGAGGCGCGTCGCGAGCTCCGCGGCGCCCCCCGCGACGACGCGAGCGCCGCCCGCCTCCTCCAGGGCTGCCGCGTTCTCGGCCTGGTGGCCTCCGGCCAGCGCCAGCGGCACCAGCAGCGAGCCCCGGCCGGCGGCGCAGACCTCCGCCAGGGTGATCGCGCCGGCGCGCGAGACGACGAGGTCCGCCTCGGCCATGGCCGCCGCGACGTCCTCCAGGAAGCCGCGCACCTCGACCCTGGCCGAGCCGGCCAGGCCCGCCTGGGCGTAGCTCCGGCGGGTGGCCTCCACGTGGTCCCGTCCAGCCTGATGGACGACCGTCGCCTCGACGCCGCGCCGCGCCAGCTCCGCGAGGGCCGAGGGCAAGGCGAGGTTGAGGTCCCGCGCTCCCTGGCTGCCCCCCAGGACGAGGAGGCGCAGGGGAGAGCCCGGCCGCGGCGCGGGCAGCGTGAAGAACTCGGCGCGCACCGGCACTCCGGTATGGCGGCTCGGGCAGCGCAGGTCGCGCGCCGTGCCGGCGTGCGCCACCGCCGCCACTTGCACCCGGCGCGAGAGCCAGCGATTGGCCGTGCCGGCGCGCGCGTTGGGCTCCAGCAGCACCGCGGGCGTGCGACGCAGCGCCGCGCCGAGCACGGCCGGAGCGCAGACATAGCCGCCGGTGCCCAGGACCGCGACCGCCCGGCGGCGGCGGAGGCGTGCCGCGGCGCGCAGCGTCGCCGGTCCCAGGGCGGCCAAGGCCAGGAGCCGGGAGCCCGCGCCGCGACCGATCAGCGGCCGCGCGGGGATGCCGTCGTACTCCAGGCCCCGGGCGGTGACCAGGCTCCGCTCCATCCCGCCCGGACGTCCCATCCAGCTCACCACGCACCCCCGCCGGCGCAGCACCTCGGCCACGGCCAGCCCCGGAAAGACGTGCCCGCCGCTGCCGCCGCCCGCCAGGACCACCGCCCGGCCGCTTCGCGGCGTGCCCTCCGTCGGCATGGTCTCTCCATCGCGGCGCTCATCCATGCTGGGAGATGTTGAGGAGGACGCCGCTGGCGACGAGAGTGACCACCAGCGCGGAGCCTCCGGCGGAGAGGAAGGGCATCGGCACGCCGGTCGTCGGCATCAGGGAGAGCGCGACGCTGACGTGCAACAGGGCCTGCAGGACGATGGTCCCGGTGAGCCCCCAGGCGAGCAGGCGACCGAACGGGTCGGTGACCCTGAGACCCGCGACCACCCCGCGCCAGAGGAAGACGCCGAAAAGGGACAGCACCAGGCAGGCGCCGACGAGCCCGAGCTCCTCGGCGACGATCGAGAACACGAAGTCGGAGTGCGGGTGGGGCAGGAAGTGGAGCTTCTGCACGCTGTCCCCGAGCCCCAGCCCGAAGACGCCCCCGGAGCCGACCGCGATCAGCGACTGGTTCGCCTGGAAGCCGGCGTCGAGGGCATAGCGCTCCGGCTCCAGGAAGGCGGTGATCCGCCGCCACCGGTAGGGCTCGAGCCGGATCAGCACGAAGGCGAGCGGCACCAGGGCGGCGGCGCTGACGAGGAAGAAGCGCCACGGCGAGCCGCTCAGGAAGAGGACCAGCAGCGCCGCCGCGAAGACGATGACGGCGGTCCCCATGTCGGGCTGCAGCAGGATCAGCGCCGCCAGCAGCCCGGCCACGACGCAGCAGGGCACGATCATCTCCCACGCCCGGTCGCGCTCGGCCTGGCGCTCGGCCTGGTAGGCGGCGAAGAGGACGGTGCCGAGCTTCGCCAGCTCCGAGGGCTGGATCGACACCGGGCCGAGGAAGATCCAGCGCCGCGTGCCGTTGAGGTCCGGCTGGAAGAGGGCCACCATCAGCAGCAGCACGACGATGGCGAGGCCGCCGTAGACGACCAGGGGGCGGCGCAGCTGCCGGTAGTCCACGTGCATCGCCGTCCACATCAGGACCAGCCCGACGAACGCCGCGGCGGCCTGACGCAGCAGGAACGGGTTCGAGTCGCCGTCGCTCTCGATGACCAGGGCGGCGCTGGCCGAGAAGACCATCGTCAGCCCGACGGCGAGCAGCACGATGACGGTGCCGAAGAGAACGCGGTCGAAGGCGAGCTTCTTGGCCATCAGCTCTCCTCCGCGAGGGCCGAGACCAGATGCTGGAAGTGATCGCCGCGCTCGGCGAAGCTCGAGTACTGGTCGAAGCTGGCGCAGGCGGGCGAGAGCAGGACGCTCTCCCCGGGGCGCGCCGCGGCGGCCGCGGCGGCGACCGCGCGCTCCATCGTGCCGCAGCGCCGGGCCGGAACGAGCTCCCCCAGGCGTTGCTCGAACAGCTCCGCCGCCTCGCCGATCAGGTACAGGCGCCTGGCCTTGCGGGCGACGATCGGGGCCAGGTCCGCGGGATCCGCCCCCTTGTTGCGCCCGCCCAGGATCAGGTGCACCGTCCCGTCCTCGAAGCCCTCCAGGGAGCGTGCCGTGGCGCCGACGTTGGTGCCCTTGGAGTCGTCGATCCACTCGACCCCGTCGAGGAGCGCCACGCGCTGGGTGCGGTGCGGCAGGCCTCGGAAGGAGGCGATTCCCGGCGCCAGCGCCTCCGGCTCGACCCCGCAGGCACGCGCCAGCAGAGACGCCGCCATCGCGTTCTCCAGGTTGTGGACGCCGGGCAGCGGCAGGTCGCCGCGGCGGAAGAGGGTGCGCTCGGGCTCGCCGGGAGCCCGCTCCACGATGCGCTCGCCGTCGGCGGCGAGGCAGCAACCGTCCTCCACCGGGGAGCGGCTCGAGAAGAGGCGGCGCCGGGGACGGGTCAACCGGCGCCCCACCGCCGCGACAGCCGGGTCGTCGGCGTTGAGGACGGCGACGTCTCCCTCCTCCTGACGCGCGAAGAGGGCCGCCTTGGCCCCGGCGTAGCGCTCGAGCCCGCCGTGCCGATCGAGGTGGTCGGGCGAGAGGTTGAGCAGGGCCGCCGCCTGCGGGCGGAGGGTGTCGACGCTCTCGAGCTGGAAGCTGGAGAGCTCGGTGACGAAGATCCGTCCCGGCGGCCCGTCCACACAGCCGGCCAGAGGCCGTCCGATGTTTCCGCAGACCTCGACGGCGCGACCGGCCGCGCGCAGAATCTCGCCGGTCCAGGCGGTCGTCGTGCTCTTGCCGTTGCTGCCCGTGACTCCCACCAGCGGTCCGTTCAGGAACGGGAAGGCCAGCTCCACCTCGGCCACCACGGGGAGACTGCGCTCGCGGGCCGCGGCGAGCAGCGGACGGCCGGCGGGCACGCCGGGGCTCACGACCACGCCGTCCACCTCCGGCAGGGGCGCACCGGGCGGGAGCAGCCGGAAACCTTCCCGGCCGGCCAGCTCGCCGAGCTCGAGCTCGGCCGCCGGCCGGTCGTCATGGCCCAGCACTTCGACCCCGCGGGCGAGCAGCAGCCCGCAGGCCGCACGTCCCGACAGCCCCAGCCCGTAGACGAGCGCCCGGGACCACGGTTCCCGCGACCACGGCACCTGGAGTCCCATGAGCGTCTCACCGCAGCTTCAGGGTCGAGAGCGACAGGAGGGCGAAGAAGATCGAGAGGATCCAGAACCGGACCACGATCTTGGGCTCCGCCCAGCCCGTCAGCTCGAAGTGATGGTGGATCGGGGCCATGCGCAGGATGCGCTTGCCCCGCAGCTTGAAGGAGGCGACCTGGAGGATCACCGACAGGCCCTCCACGACGAAGAGCCCGCCGACGAGAACGAGCACGATCTCCTGCTTGGCCAGCACCGCGACCATGCCGATGGCGCCGCCCAGCGCCAGCGAGCCGACGTCCCCCATGATGACTTCGGCCGGATGGGCGTTGTACCAGAGGAAGCCGAGGCTGGCGCCGACCAGCGCGCCGCAGAAGACCGCCACCTCGCCGACGCCCCGCACGTACGGCACCTGCAGGTAGCCGGCGACGATCGAGTTGCCGGCGATGTAAGTGAAGATGGCGTAGGTGGCCGCCGCGATCAGCGTCGAGCCGATCGCCAGCCCGTCCAGCCCGTCGGTCAGGTTCACGGTGTTGGAGGCCGCGACCAGGACCAGGACGACGAACGGCACGTAGAGCCAGCCGAGCTCGAAGACCGCCTCCTTGAAGAACGGGAAGGCCAGGCGATCGTCGAACTCGTAGCTTCCCGGCAGGTTGCGCACGGCGACCCCGGCTCCGACTCCGACGAGGATCTGGCTCAGCAGCTTCACCCGCACCGACAGTCCCCTGTTGTGCTTGCGACGCACCTTCAGCAGGTCGTCGAGGAAGCCGATCCCCCCGAACGCCACCGTCACGGCTACCGCGATCCAGACGTAGAGATTGGTCAGATCGGCCCACAGCAGGGTGGGCACCAGCCACGCACAGAGGATCAGGAGACCGCCCATGGTGGGCGTCCCGGCCTTGCTCTGGTGGGTCTCCGGCGCCACGTCCCGGATGCTCTGGCCCACCGAGAGGCGCCGCAGCAGCCGGATGAAGGCGGGGCCCAGGAGCAGGGAGATGACCAGCGCCGTGACCACCGCCATGGCCGTCCGGAAGGTGATGTACCGGAAGACGTTGAAGAGCGTCAGCCGCTCGTGCAGGGGGAAGAGCAGGTGGTAGAGCATCAGGCCTCTCCCCCGCGCTTCCGGATCTCCGCCACCACCCCCTCGAGGGCGACCCCGCGCGAGCCCTTGACCAGGATCACGTCGGTCGGGGCCGGCGCCGGCAACCCGGCCGTCGCAGCGGCGGCGTCCGGGTACCAGCTCGCCGCCGCTCCCGCGTCGCGGGCCGCGGCGACCAGGGCGCGCGAGGCGTCGCCGACCCCCAGCAGGGGCGAGAAGCCCAGACGGGCCGCGGCGGCACCCGCCTCGCGGTGGAAGCGCTCGCTCTCCTCGCCGAGCTCGAGCATGTCGCCGAGCACCGCCCAGTGCCGCCGGCCCGGCAGCCCCGCGGCGCTCTCCAGGGCCTCGGCCAGGGCCGCCGGATTGGAGTTGTAGCTGTCGTCCACCAGCGTCGCGCCGTCGGGGAGACGCAGCACGACCCCCCGACCGCCTGCCGGCCTGGCCCGTGCCGCGACCTCGACGATCGCCTGCACCGGCACACCGAGCGCGTGGGCGCAGGTCGCGGCGGCGAGGAAGTTCCACACGTTGTAGTCGCCATGGAGGGTCAGCTCGACGTCGTGGGCGCTGCCGTCGATGGTCCAGGCGAAGCGCGTCCCGGAGCCCGCCAGGGGCTCCACGCGGTCCACGAAGGACTCGGCGGCGCCCCGTCGCGAGAACCAGACGACCGGGCCGTCGTGACGCGCGGCGATCCAGCACACCTCGGGATCGTCGGCGTTGGCCACCACCGTGCCGCCGGGCGCCAGCCCCTCCAGCAGCTCCGCCTTGGCCGCCGCCACCGCCCGCAGGCCGCCGAGGCTCTCCAGGTGGACCGGCCGGACGTTGGTGAAGAGCGCCACGTCGGGCCGGCCCAGACGGCTCACGCCGGCCAGCTCGCCCGGCGCCGACATGCCCATCTCCGCCACCATCCACTCGGTGTCGTCGGGGATGCCGAGCAGGGCCAGCGGGAACCCGTAGAGGTTGTTCAGGTTGCCGGGGGAGCGGGCGACCCGGAAGCGCTCGCCCAGCATCTCCGCCAGCAGCTCCTTGGTGGTCGTCTTGCCCACCGAGCCGGTCACCGCCACCAGGTGGCGGGGCGCCCTCTCGCGCAGCGTCGCGGTCAGGCGATGGAGCCCCGCGTAGACGTCGGGCACCTGGATCAAGGTGCCCTCGGGCAGGGCCAGGTCGCGGTTCACCACCGCCGCCGAGGCGCCGCGCGACAGGGCGTCGGGGACGTAGAGATGGCCGTCGCTGTGCTCGCCCGGCAGGGCGAAGAAGAGCTCGCCGCCCCGCACCTGGCGCGAGTCCAGCGCCGCGCCGCTCCAGCGCTGCTCGGGCGATCCGGAGAGGACGCGGCCGCGCATCATCTCCGCCGCGCTAGCGACCGTGCCCACCAATCGACCCCTCCTCGATGGCTCGAGCCAGCTCGTCCTGGTCCGAGAACGGAAACTCCTCCGCGCCCACGATCTGGACCTGCTCGTGTCCCTTGCCGGCGACCAGGACCGCGTCTCCGGGCCGGGCGGCGGCGACGGCCCGACGGATCGCCTCCCGCCGGTCCTCGATCAGCTCGTAGCCGTCGCCGCGGCCGGCCTGTCGCAGCCCCTCCTCGACCGCCGCGAGGATGGCCATCGGGTCCTCGCTGCGCGGGTTGTCGGAGGTGGCGATGGGTCGGTCGGCGAGCCGGCCAGCGACCCGGCCCATGAGCACCCGCTTGCCGGCGTCGCGATCGCCGCCGCAACCGAAGACCGCGATGAGCCGTCCCCTCGGCCCGATCAGCTCGCGCGTCGAGCGCAGGGCCGCTTCCAGGGCGGCATCGGTGTGGGCGTAGTCGATCAGCGCCAGGAACTCCTGGCCG
>Ga0268386_10002534_pt1 | contig 13044 bp, 8 predicted proteins | sample RVTome_15_FD_200260 | JGI IMG/M metagenome (GOLD analysis project Ga0268386, IMG submission 200260) | Soil microbial communities from uranium-contaminated site in the Upper Colorado River Basin, Wyoming, United States - RVT150D86... ...
CGGTCGCGATATCAAAATCGTCTGTGGTCCCGACGCTGTAGAGATCAGGGATACCCGGCATGATCTGCTGGTCAGGAACCAGATTATCGTCGCACCGTTCTCCGATCTCGAACTGCGCAAGGTGAGTATTACCAACGACGGCAACTCGCCGCGCCGGCTCATGGTTTGCGCCTACTGCGAACCGGTATTGACCGGCGCGGACGCCGACGCTCGTCATTCTGCCTTCAGCAAGATGTTCATCGAGGACGAATACCTCGCTGAACAGCAGGCGCTCGTTTTTCGACGCCGTCCGCGAAGCGACGCCGACCCGCCGCTTTGCCTTGCATGCAAAGCATTAGCCGAGCCGGGGTACGAGGTCGAGTTGCAGTACGAGACGGATCGCCGCGAATTTCTCGGGCGTGGTGGAAGCCGCGAGAGGCCCGCGGCACTGGGCGCGGCTCATCCGCAACTGCGCTGCCGCGCGGGCGAAAGCCTGGACCCGATCGCGGCAACAGGATTGATCGTCACGATCCCGGCACGATCAACGTTTCATTGCGCGTTTGTGACGGGAGCCGGCGACGACGAGGTCGAAGTGTTGCGCAACCTCGATCGCATCGGTTCGATACAAGCGGTGGACTGGACGATCGACGATGCGCGCCGGCACACGCAACAGGAACTGCTTCGCCTGGAAGTCACGTCGGAGGACGTGAAACGCAGCGCTCGCCTGTTCGGCAACATACTGTCGCCACCCCGACCAGATCCTGGTCGATTGTTCATGATGTCCACGGCGGCGCGGGCCCAGTCCGGGCTCTGGCGCCACGGCATTTCCGGCGACCGGCCCCTGGTCACCGTCGTGATCAGCGATGCGGTCGATTTTCGCAACCTGGAGAACCTGATTCGTGCCCTCGCAGTGTGCCAGGCGCGAGGCGCGACTGCGGATGTGGTGTTCCTCGACGAAAGCGACAGTGCCTATACGCATCCTACCCACGATCGACTGCAGAAGATTATCCGGCAGTACTTGAGGAGAACGGCGGCGAATCGCCAGTTCGGCACCTATATCGTTCCCGCGTTCAGCCTGGATGACGAGTCGCGCCGGGCATTCGCACTCAGCTCACAGGTGATACTCGACCTTCGCATTGACGAATGGTACCGGCAACTGGGCCGGCAGCAGGGCCAGGAACCGGCGATCCCCGGATTCCTGCCGCAGCCGAGCGCACCGGTGAGTCGCGATCCCGTAGCTCCGGTCAAGCGCCCCTCGAACCTGTTGCTGGACAACGGCCTTGGCGGTCTCGAGCCGGATTCGTCGGAGTATGTCCTCTATCTCGAACATGGAGCCAACACGCCCGCACCCTGGTGCAACATCCTGGCAAACCCGGAGTTCGGCACGCTGGTCAGCGAATCCGGCAGCGCCTGCACGTGGTTCAGGAACAGCAGCGAATTCTCGCTCACGACCTGGAGCAACGATCCGGTGCTTGACCGGCCGGGCGAGGCACTGTACATCCGCGACGAGGAAACCGGACTGGTCTGGTCCCCTCTTCCCGGGCCGGCGCGGGATGACCAGCCCTACGTGGTGCGACACGGCATAGGGTGCAGCCGCTTCGAACACGCAAGTGAAGGACTCCATCAATCGACCCAGGTGTTCGTCGATCCTGACGAACCGGTGAAGTTCGTGCGCCTGCATCTGCTGAACCGCTGGCCCCGCGCACGTCGCCTCACCATCACCTACGCAGCCGAGTGGCGCCTCGGGAACAGCGGGTCCGGGCCGGGCCTGCATCTCCTTCCCGAGTGGGATGCGGAGCGAAATACGTTCTTTGTCAGAAACGCATTCTCGACAAGTTACCCCGAAACACGCGCGTTCCTGAGCAGCAGCCTTCCGGCGCATGGTGTGAGTTTCGACGGCGACGAATTTCTGGGCCCGTTGCGTTCCTGGAGCACGCCGGCTGGATTGCGCACTATTGGATTGTCAGGGCGGCTCGGGCCTTGCGCCTTTCCTCTCACCGCGTACCAGGTCCACGTAAGCCTCGCCGAAGGAGAGTCATGCGAACTGCATTTTGTGCTGGGCGCCGGCCACGACGCCGACCATGCGCGCACATTGTGCGACGAAGCGCGATTGCCGCGCGAGGCGCAGTCGGCGCAGCGAAGACAGGAGCAGAGATGGACGGAGCTGCTCTCGCGTTCGACCGTCGAGACACCGGATGCTCCTTTGAATGCGATGCTCAACCGCTGGTTGCCGTACCAGGTCATATCGTCGCGCCTGTATGGCCGGCTGGGTTTCTACCAGGCGAGCGGCGGCCTTGGCTTCCGCGACCAGCTGCAGGACGTAATGGCGCTGCTGCATTACCGTCCGGACGAAACGGCGGCGCATATCGCGAGGGCCGCTTCCGCGCAGTTTGCGGAGGGCGATGTGCTGCACTGGTGGCATGAGAATCCTTTGCGGGGCGTGCGTACGCGATGCTCGGACGACTTGCTGTGGCTGCCGTACGTCGTGTCGAAATATGTCGAAGTGACGCGGGATTTCGACCTGCTGGATCGTGAGGTGCCGTTCCTGACGGGCTTGCCGCTGGCCGAGTCGGAGCACGAACGCTATGCGGAGTTCCGTCATGGCGAGGATACGGGCAGCATTTATGAGCACTGCTGCCGCGCCATTGATGCACGGATGACGTTCGGCAGGCATGGCCTGCCGCCGATCGGCACCGGGGATTGGAACGACGGGTTGAGCAAAGTGGGCATCAATGGCGATGGCGAAAGCGTCTGGATGGCCTGGTTCCTGATCGACGTCTGTCGTCGTTTCGAACCGATCTGCAGACTGCGCAAGGATGCCGTGCGAGCCGGCGCCTATCGCCGCCTGCGCAGAGAACTAGAGAAGAATGTCGAAAAGAGCGCGTGGAGCGGAGACTGGTACGTGCGCGGCTACTACGACGACGGCTCCGTTCTCGGCGGCCCGGAAAGAAGCGAGTGCAGAATCGATCTCAACGCCCAAACCTGGGCCGTGATAGCCGGAGGCAATCCCGAACGCCAGAAGAAAGCAATGATCGCCGCGCAGGAACTGCTCGTGGACGAAGAGCACCGGCTGATCAAGCTACTCACCCCGCCCTTTCATTCGAGCACCCAGGATCCCGGCTACATCAAGGGTTATCCGCCGGGCGTCCGCGAAAACGGCGGGCAGTACACGCACGCGGCAGCGTGGGCGTTGCTCGCGGCTGCGGAAGCGGGAGACCGCGAACTCGCGGTCCGCTGGCTGAATTGGCTCAATCCGCTCAACCGCAGCGGTAGCCGCGAAGGAATCGAGCATTATCGCATCGAACCATACGTCGTCGCGGGCGATATCTACGGCCATCCGCCATTTACGGGCAGGGGTGGATGGAGCTGGTACACAGGATCCGCTGCATGGATCTACCGCGTGGCCATCGAGAGCGTGCTCGGTATCCGGCGCCGCGGAAACCGGTTGTTCATCAGGCCCTGCGTCCCGGATTCATGGGAAATCCTCAGCGTCACGGTCCGGCATGCTGCGGCGACCTACCGCATCGATATCCACGAGCCGGCGCGCGTCGACACAAGCAACATCGCGCTGATCGAGGACGGGCACGTGTTGCCGGGCACGGCACTGAGACTCGCGGATTCAGGAGACCACCACGTCCAGGTGTTTCCGGGCATCAACGCCTGGAACATGAGGCTCCGCAAAAGCATCACAAGGTGATGCCGAGCTGCCACGGCACGAATTCCAGATCGCCGAATCCGTTGCTCTCGCTGGCGCTCTTTTTGCCGCTGGCGGTGTCGAGCAGCAGCCTGAAAATTCCCTCGCCACACTCCGGAAGCGTCTTCGCACCGCTCAGAACGGTGCCGCAATCGTAGTCGATGTCATCCGACATCCTCGCGGCCATTTCGGAGTTCGACGCAAGCTTGATGCTCGGCGCCGGCTTCGCACCGAACACGGAACCGCGACCCGTGGTGAAGCAGATCATGTTTGCCCCGGCCGCGATCTCGCCGGTGACGGAACAGGGGTCATATCCGGGGCTGTCCATGAACACGAAACCGTGCCTGTCGATGTTTGCTGCATAAGGAAAAACCCCGCGCAGCGGCGACGTACCGGATTTCGCCACGGCGCCGAGTGACTTCTCGAGAATCGTCGACAGCCCGCCCGCGATGTTGCCGGGGGACGGATTGTTGTCCAAGCTGGCGCCGTTCCTGCGCGCATGGTCCAGCCACCACTCGATCAGGCCGCGCAGGTCGCGCGCGACGTTCTCGTCCGCTGCCCGCTGCAGGAGCAGCGACTCGGCGCCGTAGATCTCGGGAGTCTCCGCGAGGATGACCGTACCGCCTGCATGGACCAGCATGTCGGCGGCGTAACCGAGCGCGGGGTTTGCCGTCATTCCCGAATAGCTGTCCGAACCGCCGCACTGCAGGCCGAGCGTCAACTCGCTCGCCGGAATTTCCTCCCGGCGAGACTGGCTGGCCTGTTCGAGCAACTCTCGCACTATGGCTTGGGCCTGTTCGACGGCCTTCCCGGTGCCTCCGGCGCCCTGGATCGTCATCGTCCTGAGCGAAGTGCCGGCCGCCAGGTCCTGCGACGCGAGCAGCCGATCGACTTCGTTGACTTCGCAGCCGAGCCCGACCACCAGGACACCCGCGAAGTTCGCGTGGCGGATAAAACCCCCGAGCGTCCGTTGCAGCAACTCGATGCCAGGCCCCGACGCGGGCATGCCGCATCCGGACGAATGTGTAACAGGCACCAGCCCGTCCACGTGCGGATACGCTGCAAGCGACGACTCCGGAAAGCGGTCGATGATTTTCCGCACTACCGTCGCCGAGCAGTTCACGGTTGCCACGATACCGACATAGTTGCGGGTTCCCGCGCGCCCGTCCGCACGCCGAAAGCCTTGAAACGTCGCCTTCACGGCATCATGCGGCGAAGAGGATCCGGATCCGGTCTGTACCTGCCCGCTCGTCGACTGGACTGCGGCGAGGTTGTGGACGTGCACGTGCTCACCCGCTTTTATATCCCGCGTGGCAACGCCGATCGGTTGCCCGTACTTCCTGACGATCGCCCCGGCGGGGAGCGCGCGGGTTGCTACCTTGTGGCCAGGCGGGATGTCCGTTGCGACGGTAAGGCCAGCGACCGCGTCGCCCACGTTGAGCCTGCACGTTGCGACGGCGACGTCGTCGTCGTGATGCAGGCGCAAAATGCTTGCCGACGGAATCATTGCGAGGCGTTGCCCCGCACGGAGCGACGTACCGATTCCGCCGCGCCGTGCTCGATCAACTGGCACAGGCTTTCCGTCACCGTGCTGCGAAATCGTGGCTCGGCCGGGAGGTCCGTACCGAAAACTTCCCTGATCGCAAGAAAACCTTCTGCAACCCTGGCGGGACTTTCGAGCCCGTTCGCGGCAATAGCGGCAAATTTCGCGGCAAGCGGATCGCGGACATCAATAGTCTTTCCGTGCTCGTCGCGACCGAGCGCGTAGCGCATCCATGCGGCCACCACGAGTCCCAGGCTTGCAATTGGGCCATCGCGCCTCAGCTGATCTCGCACGGTTGACAGTACTCTCTGCGGCAACTTCTGCGAACCGTCCATGGCGATCTGCCACGTGCGGTGCTGAAGCGCCGGGTTCGCGAATCGCTGCAGGAGTTCTCTTATATACACGTCGTGGTTCATTTCCCGGGGCTCGGGTGCTACCGGCGCAATGTCGTCTGTCATCATCCGACGCACGAACAGGGCAAATGTTGCATCGTTCATGGCCTCGTGGACGTAGACGAACCCCGCGAGATAGCCGAGGTACGCGATGGCCGAATGCGGCCCGTTCAGCAACCTGAGCTTGGCTGCTTCGAACGGCGCCACATCGTCGACAAACAATGCACCGCCTGCCTCCCACGCAGGCCGCTCACTGCAGAATGCATCCTCGATGACCCACTGGCGAAACGGCTCTGTCTTGACGTACGCCTCGTCACGCAGGTCGCACGCCTGTGCATTCTGCGCAATATCGGCCTCCGTTGTCGCTGGCACGATCCGGTCGATCATAGTCATCGGAAATGTCACGTTGTCGGCGATCCACGAATCGAGCTCCGGGTCCTGCTCATGCGCGAATCTTCGCACGGCAGAGCCCAACCGCAGTCCATTCGAAGGGAGGTTATCGCAGGAAAGGATCGTCGGCGGCCTGGCGGATACCTTCATCCGTGACCGTAGCCCGGCCGCGAGGTAGCCGATCGCAGTTCTCGGCGCATCGGGATGTTCGAAGTCGTGCTGTATATCCGGGTGGCTTAGCTCCAGTTCGCCGCTGTCCGGGTCGAGGCAGTAGCCTTTCTCCGTCACTGTCAATGTGATAACCCGCACGCGTTCGTCGGCCAGCAGCCGAACCACCGCCCGCGGATCCTCCGGCGCCACGTGCATCTCCTTTAGAGAACCGACGAGGCGGCGGCTTTCGCTGCTTCCGTCGCGCGTGCCGAGAATGTACAGGCAGTCTTGCGGCGCCAGGCGATCGCGGACATCGGGGTATCGCAGACTGACGCCGGCTATCGCCCAGTTTCCGCGCTCCGACGCCAGCGCGTCATCATTGTATTCGGCAATGTGGGAGCGCATGAAGGCGCCGACACCGAGATGTACGACGCCGATTCCAGCCTCGTTGCGGTCGAACGCAGGCCGATCGACGCCGGAACTCAGTTTGCGCAGGTTGCGAGCACACAGTCGCTCGACCAATAACATATTAGCGCCCGTCGACAATTCTCCGATCGGGTAAATGTTAACAGGCCCTAGTGTCGGGTCCCGTAAATAACTTGCTTAATTCGGCTGCGGATTTTCGTGACTGGCAAGGCGCGGTGACGCGTGAGCCAGCTATTGCGAGGAGCCGCAACGTCGCCAGGCGCGAAAAGACGCGGCGAATTAAGTGAGTTATTTGCGGGACACGACACTAGTTGACCAATCCGGGAATCCACATTGAAACCGCCGGAATATACGTCACCAGGCCGAGCGCAACGAGCAGGCCGAGGTAAAACGGCCACATGGTCCGGACCGTCTGCTCGATCGAAATGCCGCCAATCGCGCAGCCGACGAAAAGTACCGACCCGACCGGCGGCGTCACGAGACCGATGCCGAGGTTGAGTATCAGCATGATGCCGAAATGCACCGGGTCCATGCCAAGATCGGTCGCCATCGGCAGGAATATCGGCGTCGTGATGATGATGAGCGGAGCCATATCCATGAAAGTGCCGAGGACCAACAACACGACGTTGATCAGGATCAGCAACAACAAAGGGTTCTCGGTCATACCGAGGAGAAGCTGCGAGAGCTGCTCCGGCACCTGCAGTATTGCCAGAAGCCAGCCGAATGCGGCGGCCGCGCCAATGATGATCATGACCATGGCCGTGGTCCTGACCGCGGCAGTCGTCGCCTGGACAAAGCCTTCCCAGGTCAGTGAGCGGTACACGAGCAGTGCCACGGCGATGGTGTAAATAACCGCGATGGAGGATGACTCCGTCGCCGTGAAGACTCCCGATAGTACTCCGAGGACGATGATCAGCGCCGCGATCAGTCCCGGAATCGCCGCAACCGCGGCGAGGCCGAACGCGCGAATGCCCGGGAACGTACCGCGCGGATACCCGCGCCGCACGGCGACCACCCAGGCAACCAGCATCAGCGTCAGGCCTGTGAGAATTCCCGGCACTATGCCGGCAAGAAACAGATCAGCCAGTGAAATGCTCACACCGGCCGCCGCCGCATAAATGATCATGTTGTGCGAAGGCGGAATCAGGAGACCCGTGATCGCGGACGTCGCCGAGACGTTTACGATATAGTCCGCGTCATAGCCTTTTTCACGCATCATTGGTCCGAGCGCCGAGCCGATCGCGGACACGCTGGCGATCGCCGAACCCGAGACGGCGCCGAATAACATCGATGCGCCGACATCCACCTGCCCGAGCCCGCCTCGCGTGCGCCCGAGAGCCGCATCGGCGAGCCGGATGAGCCGCTCCGCAATACCGGCGCGATGCATCAAATCTCCCGCGAAAACGAAGAATGGAATAGCCATCAGCGCGAACACGTTCATACCGGCCGCCATTCTCTGGAATGGCACGACCAGCGGTATGTCGAGCAGGAAAAAGGTTGCGGCGGACGAAACGCCAAGGGCAAACGCCACCGGCACACCCATCACGAGCAGTACGAACAGCGTTGCCAGGAGAACGGTCAGCTCCATAGCTTCCTCACCTCCCGGTTTCGTGCTTCCGCGAAAATTCGCTCGACGGAGAAGCCTGCGATCAACAGACCGGACAACGGTATCGGGATGTACGCTACCCCGCGCGGCAGGCCAAGCGTCGGGATGGCGTGCGGCCACGTCGTCAGCACCAGTTCCGTTCCCCATATGGCCATGCCGGCGCCGAACAGCCCTACAACCGAGTGCGCAATGATTCTTATGAATTTTCCTGCTGCGCCCGGAAATGCGTCGGCAAAGACGCTGATCCTGATGTGGAAATCCTCGCGAACTCCCGCGGCAGCCGCGAACATGACGTACCAGATCATGAGCAGGAGGGCCGCCTGTTCCGCCCAGGCCGGGCTGTCATTCAGCACGTAGCGGGCGAACACCTGCCACGCAATGATCACGGTCATCAGCATCAACCCGAAGCCTGAAAACCAGCGCGCGGCATTACTGACGTGCGCGCTCAGATCGCGCCGTTCGATGGTCATTGACGGTGTCCTGCCATTTTCATCCTGCACACCTTTTTCGTCGCGCCTTCGGTCACGGCTGTTCCAGGGTTGCACCCGGATCGAGATCGACGATCTGTTGCGCGAGGTCGCGCAGTTCGGGACTGACGAGAAAGCGGTCCCACACCGGCAGCATCCGCTCGACGAACGCTTCGTGATCGACTTTCTCTACCAGCTGGATTCCGGCCTCGAGCACGCGCCGGCGTGCATCCTCTACACGCTGATCCCACAGGTCGCGCATGACGAACACCGACTCGTCCACTGCGTCCTGCAGATGCTGCCGCTGTCGTTCATCCAGTTTTTGCCAAGTCCGCTCCGACGCGACCAGCACCTCAGGGGCGAGTACGTGGCGGGTGAGACTGTAGTGGCGCGCAACCTCGAAATGGCGCGAGCTTTCGTAGGAAGGCCAGTTGTTCTCGGCGCCGTCGACAACGCCCTGCACCAGCGCCTGGTAAACCTCGCCGTAGGGGATGGGCGTGGGGTTCGCACCCAGCGCCTGCACCATCGCGACGTAGATGTCGGAGTTCTGCACTCTTATCTTCATGCCCTTGAGGTCGGACGGCGTACGTATCGGTTTCCTGATGTTGTAAAACGAACGTCCACCGGAATCGTAATAGCAAAGGCCTTTGAGGCCGTGCGGCGACATTGCGTCAAGGATTTTCTTTCCCGGAACGCCATCCAGCGCCGTCCTGAGGTGATGCGTATCGCGGAACAGGAACGGCAGCGCCAGCACGAGCGTTTGCGGAACGATGGAGTTCAGGGGCGCGAGATTGACCCGGTTCATATCCAGCCCACCGAAAATCGTGATCTCCAGGGTGCCCTCTTCCGAACCAAGCTGTCCTCCCGAGTAGACGCGCACGCGCATTTCGCCGCCGGTCCGTTCCGCGAGGATCCTGTCGATGGCGAACAGCGCTTGCACCGTCGGATATTCCGCCGGATGGGTGTCCGCAACGAAAAGTGGGCGGTTGCGCGCGATCTCCGAGCGGCCGCAGGCGCTCAGTAACAAAGGCGCCGCGAACAAGTGGCGCCGCGTCAACACGAGTTACGATCCAGCTTGTAAGCGTTGCGCGGCAGCGTGTAAGCGAGATCCACGGCGACTTCCGCGGCTTCATCTTCAGACATGCGGTGCTCGGCGACCAGCTCCGCCAGAAACGCGCAGTCCACGCGGCGCGCCACGTCGTGGCGGGCCGGTATCGAGAGGAAGGCGCGCGTGTCGTCGTTGAATCCTACCGTGTTGTAGAAACCTGCCGTATCGGTGGTCTGTTCGCGAAATCGGCGCATGCCGGCGGGAGAGTCGTGAAACCACCAGGCCGGGCCGAGCTTCAACGAGGGATAGACGCCCGCGAGCGGCGCCAGCTCGCGGCTGTACGTGCTTTCGTCGAGCGTGAACAGGATCACCGAGAGACGCGAATCGAGCCCCACAGCATCGAGCATCGGCTTCAATGCCTCGACGTAATCGGTGCGTAACGGAATGTCGAAGCCCTTGTCGCGGCCGTAATCCGTCAGGATCAGTCGATTGTGATTGCGGAACGAGCCAGGGTGAATCTGCATCACCAAACCGTCATCGATGCTCATGCGCGCCATTTCGGTCAGCACCTGTGCGCGGAATAGCTCTGCGTCGGACCGCTCGTGGCGACCGGCGAGCACTTTCAGGAACAGCGCCTCCGCGGCACCGAGGTCCAGGTCGGCGGTACGGGCAGTCGGATGTCCGTGGTCCGTTGAGGTTGCTCCCATACTCTTGAAGAAATGTCGCCGCGCCCGATGCGCCGCGAGATAGCCGGTCCAGCTGCCGGTATTCTCCCGCGTCAGTTCTCCAAGGCGTTCGACGTTCTGACGAAATCCCTCGAAGTCCGGATCAACCGTCGGGTCGGGGCGATAAGCCGTAATGACCTTGCCCTGCCAGCCACTGTCCCGGATGGCCGCGTGATGGCGAAGCTCGTCCAGGGGCGATTCCGTCGTCGTCAGCACTTCGATATTGAAGCGCTCGAACAGGGACCTCGGCAGGAACTCGGGTCTGGCGAGCGCTTCGCCGATCGCATCGAAGTAGTCGTCCGCAGTGGCGGCATCGAGCTGCACCGACAACCCGAACACGTTCGCGAACACCCAGTCGAGCCAAAGCCGGGACGGCGTACCGCGAAAGAGCCGATAGTTTTCCGCGAAAGTGCGCCAGCACTTGCGGGCGTCGGACGTTTCCCTCGAACCATCGGCGCGCGGCACGCCGATGGCCGAGAGTGAAATTCCCTGGCTGAACAGCATGCGAAACAGGTAATGATCGGGCGTCAGCAGAAGATCGGCGGCATTTCGAAACGGTTCGTTGTCCGCAAACCACCGCGGATCGGTATGTCCGTGCGGACTGATGATCGGCTGGTCCGCGATCAGCCGGTACAGGCGCTGCGCAATGCCGCGCATTCCGGCATCCGGAGGAAACAATCGATCGGGATGGAGTTCGAGGCGCTCCGTCATCGCCAATCCCGATTAACGAGCCAGCCAGCCGCCGTCGACCGGCAGCAACGCGCCATGGACGTAGTCGGATGCAGCGGAGGCGAGGAATATCACCGTGCCGGCGAGGTCGCCGGGGTCGCCCCAGCGCGCTGCGGGTATCCTCGACAGAATCTCCCTGTTTCGATTCTCGTCGTTACGCAAGGCTTCGGTGTTGTTGGTCGCGAAGTAACCGGGCACGATCGCATTGACATTGATGCCTTTTGCCGCCCATTCGTTCGCCAGCAGGCGGGTCAGCCCAGCCAGGCCACTCTTGCTGGCGGTATAGGAAGCGACACGAATACCGCCCTGGAAGGACAACAATGATGCGACGTTGATAATCTTGCCGCCGCCCTTTCCGATCATTCTGGCCGCCGCTGCGCGAGCCAGGAAAAAAGGCGTTTTGAGGTTGGTGTCGAGCACGTCGTTCCAGTCCTCTTCCGTGAAATCCAGCGCATCGGTGCGACGGATGATACCGGCATTGTTAACCAGAATATCGATGGAGCCGAGCCCCGAGACCGTTTCGGCGACGACCCGTTCCGCGCAATCGAACTGCGACAGGTCCGCCGTGACGGATATCGACTCTCCCCCAATTCCTGCGATCAACTGCCGGGTTTCGGCCGGCTCGGAGCGCCCGACCAGGGCCACCTTCGCACCTGCGCCCGCCAGCGCTACCGCCATTGCCTGGCCCAGACCGGTATTGGCGCCCGTCACGGCCGCCACCTTCCCCCTCAGATCGAAAAGCTCGTGCATTGTCCCAAGCTCATCTGAGCTGACAGATGTCCAGCACGTTCATGTCAGTGTAGTCGAGGTTCTCACCGCCCATCGCCCATATGAAAGAGTAGCTGGCGGTGCCGCAGCCCATGTGGATGGACCACGGCGGCGAAATGACCGTTTCCGAATCGCGCATCACGATATGCCGCATGGCATCCGGTTCGCCCATGAAGTGGAACACCCGGTCCTTATCCCCCATGTCGAAGTAAAAGTACGCTTCCGAGCGCCGATCGTGCAGGTGCGGCGGCATCGTGTTCCACACGTTGCCCGGCTTCAGGATCGTGAGGCCAAGCAGTAACTGTGCCGAACGGCAGGTCTTCGGCACGATGTACTGGTAGATGGTGCGTTCGTTCGACGTTTCCAGCGAGCCGAGATTGAGCGGCACGGCATCGCTGATCGATATACGGACCGTTTCGAAGCGCGCGTGCGCCGGCGTGGACACGAGGTAATAGCGCGCAGGCTCGCTCCCGCCGTTGCTTTCGAACGCGACCTTCTTCGAGCCCATCGGGATGTACAATCCGTCGTTCGGCTGCATTTCGAATGACTCGCCGTCCACCGTGACGCGCCCGGCCCCGCGACCCACATTTACTGCGCCGAGCTCGCGCCGCTCGAGAAAAGGAGCGCCCGCCACGGGTTCCGACTGGTCGGGAAGTGCGACAGGCTTCGAAACCGGTGCCGCGCCGCCGATCACCATGCGTTCGTTGTGCGAGTAATTCAGGCTTATGGCGTCCGCACTGAACAGCCCGTCCACCAGGTAGCGCTCCCGCAGGGAGGCATTATCGACACTCGCCATCATGTCCGGGTGGGTGGCCTGGTACGTCTTTCTGAACATCAAGTCTTCCTCGGCAATTTACGTCATTATTGCCATGGTAACCGGTGTCACTCGGTATTTAAAGGCGCCACCTTTGAACGCTGCCACGCATTGTTAATGCACGGATCGAAAGCCGGTGCCAACCGGAGCCTTTGTTGGTGGGGGAGGGTTTTCAGGAACGCCGTGCACCCGTCCCTGGGGGCTTCGCGCAAAACATCCCTGTTTTGCACGATCCTGAAAACCCTCCCCCGACAGCCAAGGCTCCTCCCGAACGCCAACGCCGTGCATCAAACAATGCTCGTCGGCATGCGTG
>Ga0268386_10002535_pt1 | contig 13044 bp, 14 predicted proteins | sample RVTome_15_FD_200260 | JGI IMG/M metagenome (GOLD analysis project Ga0268386, IMG submission 200260) | Soil microbial communities from uranium-contaminated site in the Upper Colorado River Basin, Wyoming, United States - RVT150D86... ...
TAAGTGGCTCAGCCGCTTTCGGCGGTCGTCGAGGGGGCCGGCGCGCGGGCTTCCGTCACGGATTTTTTACAAAAAACTCGCTAAGGAAGAGACGACCGGAGGAAGGCCTCGAGCGCCGTGTTCTGGAAGCCCGAAAAGCGCGCGCACAGGTCGGCGGGATCGGCTTCTCTGAAGATCAGCGAGGTGCGGTGAACCCGCCGCGTGGACCGCTGCTCGAAGGCGATGTACCCACGCCAGGCATGTCCGTCGCGGAAGCCACGCAGGTGGGCGATCCACGGCTCGCGCAGGTAGTCGAAGGGGCGCGCATCCATCGTCGCCGGCGCCTCGGCCGAGGGGACGTCGGCGGAGTCGTCGAGATCCGCGAGATGGGCCTCGGGATGAACCGTCGAGTCCTCGAGCCAGACCTCGAACGGGGGCAGGGGTAGCAATTCCTCGCAGAAGCGGACGAGCGCCTCGAGGCCGTCACCGTCCTCCCCCTCGGACCGAACCGCAAAGGCCGCGCGGAGAAGCGGCCGTACCGCGTCCGTCGGGAGCATGCCAACGAGCTTGCGCGCCTGTCGGCGGCGATAGGCGCGGTATCGACCACGGAGCTGGAGCGCGTCGTCGACGACCTCGACGCGGTCGAGGCCCGCCGCGTGATGGCTCACTAATGAACCGCGTGGGACGCCGTGTACGGCGGGGGAACGTCGACGACGTGGGCGAGCGGCTCGTGGATGTGGAGGCCCGACAGCGTCTCCCGCGCCCCGAACGTCTCCAGGACCCGCTCGATCGGCGCGAAGCGTTCCGGCTCGAACCTCGCCGTCAGCGACGCCAGGCCCCGCCGCATCCGCCCGAGGGCGGTCCGGGCCTCGGAGAGGGTGGTGGGCAGCGAGAAGCGGACGTGATAGCCGATCGAGTCGGCGAGCCCGGCGGGCTCGCGGCGGCGCAGCATCGCCGTCGGGAACGCGTCACCGAGCGCGCGCTCGAGCTGCGCGTCGCGCTGCCGAAAGACGGTGATGAACTCGAGCGCGCACGCGTCGTAGTCGAGGTGCGCCCTGGTGAGCCGCCCGGGGCCGAGCACGAATCGGATGGACGTGCCTTCGTGCAGGTCGAGGTCGCGGCAGATGTCGCGGTATCCGATCCGCAGGAACGACGGACGGGTCAGGGGGCCGAATCCGATGCGCTCGAGGAGCCGCAGCCCGAGCTGGAAGGTGTACCGGCGAAGCGGGTCGCCGTCACCGGTCGACGCGGTCGCCGTGATCAACTGGCTCACGTGATCGAGCGTGGGCTCGTACACCCAATCGAGGAGGACGAGCTCCGTGCTCAGATCGAGCACCTTCACGCGGCCGCTGCCGAGGTCGATAGCCTCGGCCGTGGAGGCGTACCTCCCCTCGAGGATCAGAGCCAGGCCGATGTCCTCGATTCGGCCACCCGGCCCGTCCAGCTCATGAACGTCGCGGTACTGTACCACCGCTCGCGTAAGCGGAATCTCGCAGATCCCGGGGACATCGCCCATCGCCTCCGGGCGTGCGTCCGTCGTGGCGTTCGGATGCATCGTCTTCGGCCGGCGGCGTTGGAGAAGACTAACCCGGCCGGAGCCGGGAGTGATTCGCGGCACCGCTCTTGCTCGAAAGGAGGGCGAACGTATGCACGCGTGCGGTGCCGAATCAACGGATTCCAGGATAACGATCTGTTTACGGCGGTCGCAAGAAAAACGTGCTCGTCGCCAGGAGAACGACGCCTTGATCGCCATCGAGCACCCGGACATCTTGCTTGCGTGCCAGGAAACGCCCGTCCCCGCGACGAGACGCCGCCCCCCCGCGGAGCATCGTCCACAGATCCGATGACGATCCTCGGTGAGCGACGTCGCTCCGTGGCGTTCGTCGAGGACGGCGAGGACACGTGGGCCTGCTTCCTGGTCACGTTCGCGACGCAGGACGGGCGGTGGCACGGATACTTCTCTTTCCGGCCCGGACACGGCGAAGTCGAGGATGACGAGGTCCGCACCGCCGACATCTTCGTCGAGACGTCCGAGGGTGAGATCTACGACAAGGCTCGCAGTCTCGGACGACCGCTGCTCGCGGGCCTGCTTGAGTCGGCGATCCACACGAGCAGGCGCAACGGAGCGCCGACGAGCCGCCTCCGTGGCCGCTTCCGCTCCCTGCTGACCGAGAACGCGGTCGACATCGCGGGCGACTGGACCGAGGACGGGAGCCCGCCCCCGACCCACGAGGAGCGCGAACGTCTCCGTTCCCTGTACGCGTCGTACCGCCTCGACCAGGTCGCCCACTTCATCTGCCTGGTGGATCCGACCGACTTCGACAACGCCGTCGACGCCATCCTGGGACGAGAGAGCATCGACTTTCGCACACGGGATCGGCTCCAGTTCGCGATGATGGTGGTCGACCACATCGAACGGCTTCTACCGCTTCCCGACTTCGACACGTGGGCCCGGGACTTCCAGACGAACCCCGAGGCCTACCGGCTGTACGCCCACACGCTGCACCGCGAGGGTCGACTCCCCTGACGCGACGGGAGCCGCGGCGCCGCCGTTGCCCACGCCGATGCATGCGTATAGCTTTTCAAGCTCATCCGCAGTCTCAGAATCGAGGAGTGTGATCGGTTTGGAAGTCGTCGTTCAGGACAACGAGAGCCTCGACCGCGCGCTGCGCCGCTTCAAGCGGAAGGTCCAGCGCTCCGGGCTCTACTCGGAGCTCCGCAAGCGCCGGTACTACGAGAAGCCGAGCGCCCAGCGCAAGCGCAAGCGCGAGGCCGCGATCCGGCGTGAGCGCCGCCGCCAGCGTCGCAAGAGGGCCTAGGCGCGAGCCTGCCAGGACCCGGTCCTGAACGGTCCTCCCGAAGTCGGGAGGGCTTTTTTTTTGAGCTCCAGGTTCTCGTCGCCCTACCGGCGAATCACGCCACGCGCAGGTCGAAGAGCTCGTCCAGGGCGGACCACGCCTCCAGCGCCTCGGGCGTCAGGTGCTGCCACGCGAAGCTGATCAGGAGCCGGTTCCACCCGAGCACTGAGCGCACGTTGGTGGGCGTCATCTCGCACAGGCTCGCCATCATCCGACAGAGGTTGCCGTCGGAGGTGAATCCCGTGCGCTCCGCCGCCACCGCCACGGTGACCGATCGATCCGCCAGCAGGTGGGCCACGGCGATCACGCGGAACCACCGCTGATAGGTATAGGGTGAGGACAGGTCCCGACGCCGGAATTTGGCCTTGAGCGCGCCACGGCTGAGATTACACGCCTCAGCGAGCGGGCGCAGGTTCGTGTAGTGGACCGGGAACTCGAGGATCCGCCTGGCGAACCCACGGAGGGCCGGAGGAAGCTGCATGCCCGCGGCGCGGGCGAGATCGGCCATCGCGGCGTCCACCCAGGTCCTCTCGAGGGCGTGCTCGGCGATGAGTGCCGTCATACTGCGAGTCGCGAAGTCCAGCCTGGTCAACGGCAGCTCTCCGCCGCGTCGCTCGGCCTCCCAGCGCCGGCGCGTGCTCGCGTCGATCACGACCACCGGAATACCGGGCGGCACGGGCGGCAGGCGCATGTCGTCGCTCTTCATGATCAGGCGCGGGAAGCCGACGTCGATGGCGTCGAGCACGCGCCGACCGTCGACGACCACGTCTTCGTCGCGACGTGCGGCATGGCGCACGGCCTTGCGAAGCTGCGGATCCGATAGCTGCGCTACGATCATGGGGGGGCAGGCACTCAAGCGAACGACACGTACGATCCCCAATTTGCGTGCGTATGCCCTGCTCCGACAAGAACCGCGCGCGGCGTCGTCAGATCGGGAGCGGCACCGGCTCCTCTCCGGACCAGTCGTAGAAGCCCTTGCCCGACTTACGTCCGTAGCGGCCCATGGAGACGATGCGCTTCAGGAGCGGTGGAGGCGCGTAACGCTCCTCGCGGTACTCGTCGTACATGATCTCGCTGATCTTGTAGAGGGTGTCGATGCCGACGAAGTCGCACAGGGTGAACGGCCCCATGGGATAGCCGCACCCCAGCGCCATCCCGGTATCGATGTCCCGCACGCTCGCCACGCCGCGCTCGAGCTGGCGGATGGCGTCGAGCATGTAGGGCACCAGCAGGAGGTTCACCACGAATCCCGAGTTGTCCTTGGCCGCGATCGGCACCTTGCCGAGCGCCTCGGAGAACGCGAACGCGCGTTCGAAGGAATCGTCGCTCGTGGCGATCGTGCGCACGACCTCGACGAGCTTCATCACCGGCACGGGGTTGAAGAAATGCAGCCCGACGAACCGATCGGCTCGCGAGGTGGACGCCGCCATGTCGGTGATCGTGAGCGAGCTCGTGTTCGACGCGAAGATCGCCTGCTCACCGCACAGGTCGTCCAGCGCGCGGAACAGCTCGTTCTTCGCCTCGAGCTCCTCGACGATGGCCTCGATCACGATGTCGCAGCCCGCCAGGTCCGCGACTTCGGTCGTGTAGCTCAGGCGCCCCGTCGCCGCGTCGCGGTCCGCGGCGCTCAGCTTTTCCTTGGCGACCGCGCGTTCCATGGACTTCTCGATCCGTTTGCGGCCCGCCGCCAGCAAATCACTGCCCACCTCGCGCACGATCACGTCGAAGCCGCTCGTCGCCGCGACCTCGGCGATGCCGCTCCCCATGAGCCCGCATCCGGCCACTCCGACCTTGTCGATGTTCAAGCTTCCTCCGCTCGGTTCGATTCGTTCGTCACATTCCGATCTCGTCCTCGGCACGCCTCATGTCCTTCGCAACGCCATGGAACTGACGCTTCACCCACCGCCGCCACGATGCGGGGGGCGGCTCCAACGAGTCGCCGGTCTCGAGCGCATCGAGGACGCCCTCGATCTCGGTCGTGACCTCGAGGAGCTTCTTCTTGTGGGCCTGGCCCGTGAGGTAAGCGATCGCGCTCCACGCGCCGGCTCCGACCACCGCTCCCAGGGTTATCGCCGGACCCAGAGGAATCAGGGTCGCCAGGCCCCACGCAGCTAACGCGCCGGCCGCGCCGCCGCCGATCCCCCCACCGACCACGGCGGCGCCGACGTCGTCGTTCCGGGTACCCGGGTCGACACGCACGTCCACCAACGTCCGTTTTTCATCGACCGCTTCGAGGCGAACCTCCACAGACTTGGCCGACGCGACGTAGTACTTCCGTGACGTGAAGCTGGCGGCACGCGCGAGCTGCGAGGCCCAGTCCAGCGCCGGTCGGTACTGGAGCACGCCCACGCCCCTGCGGACGGGCTGCAGGAGTTGCGAGGCGACGAGGAAGTCGTCGACCTCCGCGGCGATCGCCTCGGGTCTGCCGGGCACGATCCGCGCCGCGCTGACGAGCGTGGGACCGAACAGCCGGGTGACCAACCCCGGATCGTCCGCGCCGCTCCGCACGTCGGACAGCGCCCGCCGGACGTGCGTCTCCGACAGGCCGACCTCCCCCGCGATGCGGAAGACGTCGGCCTCGGACAGGGCACCCTCCGCGGCCTCTCCGTCGGACGCAGCGAGCTCTGCCGCCCGGCGAATGACGGCGTCGAACTCACGCCGGGTGAGTGAACGCCCGCGACCCTCGCTCATCCTAGTAGGGTAGCGTTTCGGGAAGAGCCGCGCTCAGAGCGCCTCGACCACGACGGCGCCACCCTGCCCGCCGCCGATGCACGCCGATCCGAGACCGTAGCGTCCGCCGCGCCGGCGAAGCTCGTGAATCAGGTGGATCGTGATGCGCGCCCCCGACGCCGCCAGCGGATGCGTGATCGCGATGGCGCCGCCGTTCACGTTCGTCCTGTCCGGATCCAGCCCGAGCTCCTTCTCGACCGACTTGTACTGAGGGGCGAAGGCCTCGTTGACCTCGACGAGGTCCAGGTCGTCGAGCGAGAGTCCGGCTTTCTCGAGCGCCAGCCGCGCGGCCGGTGCCGGCCCGATCCCCATGACGCGGGGCTCCACGCCGACGAAGCCCCACGAGACGATGCGCGCGAGCGGCTCGACGCCGTTCGCCTCGGCCCACTCGGCGCTCGCGAGCACGGCGCTGGCCGCGCCGTCCCCGATGCCGCTCGCGTTTCCGGCCGTCACCAGCCCATCCTTCTTGAAGTACGGTCGCAGGCCGGCGAGCGCCTCCAGGGTCGTGTCCGGACGGATGTGCTCGTCCGATGCGTACGTCGTCTCGCCCTTGCGGGTCGTGATCGTGACGGGAGCGATCTCGGCGTCGAAGCGGCCCTCGCTCCACGCCGCCTGCGCGCGCTGCTGCGACGCGTACGCGACCTCGTCCGCCTCCTCGCGGGTCACGCCGTAGCGGTCGGCGAGCTCCTCGGCCGTCTGCGCCATCGTGAGGTCGCAGTTCGTATCGAGGAGCGCCTGCCAGAGAAGGTCCTCGAAGCGACCGTCGGTCGGGCCGAGCCTGAGCGCCTTGCCCCAGCGCGCGCCGCGCACCACGTGAGGCGCCTGGCTCATCGACTCGGCACCCCCGGTCAGGCAAACGTCGGCCTCACCGAGCACGATCTCCTTGGCACCCTGGACGATCGCCTCGAACCCCGATCCGCAGAGTCGGTTCACCGTCAGCGCCGGCCTCTCCTGCGGCACGCCGGAGCGAAGGGCCACGTGGCGCGCGAGGTAGATCGCATCGGCCGAGGTCTGGAGGGCGTTGCCGAAGAACGCATGGTCGATGCGGTCGGGCTCGATCCCGGCGGCCGTGATTGCCGCCTGGCTGCTGATCACGCCGAGATCGGTCGCGGTGAAGTCCTTCAGCGATCCGCCGAACGTCCCGAATCCGGTCCGCTTTCCGGAGAGAACGACGACGTCGCGCGCGTGGCCCTGGGTTGCCATGTATCCTCTTGAAGCCCGTCGTGGATTGGGGTTTTGACCTACCCCGCGAGCCGACCCCGGTTCACCCGGTCGCGGCGCCCTCGCCTCCGGGAAAGCCGTCGCGCGCCATCACCTCGCGGATCAGCCAAACGTGGCGTCGATTGTGCGCCAGGATCAGCGCGAAGCCCGTTCCGAGCGAGAGCCGCATGAGCGCGAGAAACGGAGACCCGAACCGCACACGGCCGAGGTCCAGTCCGCGCGCGTCCTCCATCGCGGAGCGGAGCTCGCCCTGGAGAACGGCGAAGCGCTGCAGCACGTCACCGGAGTCGAGCGTGGGGTCCGGAACCATGGACCGCAGGGTCTTGAGGCGGCGTTTGGGCGGTGGTTCCATGGAGCGGGCGAACCAGCTCCCGATCCGCGGATGACGATAGGGACCGTCGCTCCTCGAACCGCCCCGGGCGCGGGCGTCATCGATCCGCTCACGGAGCGCGGCGAGGTATCGCTCGTTGACGATGCAGAGATGGGCGACGTGTCCGATCGGGGACCACTTGGACTCGTCCGGCCGCCAGGTCAACGCCCGCGCCGGGAGCGAGCCGAGCAGCTCGTGCACCTCGGCGCGCTGCCGATCGGCCTCGGAAATCGACGCTTCGATGTCGCTCGCGTTCGTGGGGATCAAGTGAACTCCTTGGGCGGCCCTTCCTTCAGGTGCTGCATGAAGGCCTGCTTGTTGTTCGCCTTCATGTACGCCTCCTCCGCGGTGATCCGCCCCGACATCAGGAACTCCAGGATGTGCTGATCGAGAAGCTGCATCCCGTCCTTCTTGCCCGTCTGGATGATGGATGGGATCTGGTGGATCTTGCCCTCGCGGATCAGATTCCCGATCGCCGAGGTGCCGACCAGGATCTCCCACGCGGCCATCCGGCTCTTTCCGTCCTTGGCCTTCAAGAGCACCTGTGCGATCACGCCCTTCAGCGATTCGGCCAGCATCGAGCGGATCTGCTCCTGCTCGTCGGCGGGAAAGACGTCGATGATACGGTCGACGGTCTTGGGCGCCGAGCTCGTGTGCACCGTCCCGAAGACCAGGTGACCGGTCTCCGCGGCGGTGATGCCGAGCTCGATCGTCTCGCGATCGCGCATCTCGCCGACCATGATGACGTCGGGGTCCTCGCGGAGCGCGGCCCGCAGCGCGTTGGCGAAGCTGCGCGTGTTCGTCCGGATCTCGCGTTGGTTGACCAGGCTCTTCTTGTTCCGGTGCACGAACTCGATCGGGTCTTCGATCGTGAGGATGTGGTCGTTCCGCGTGTTGTTGATCAGGTCTACCATGGCCGCGAGCGTGGTGCTCTTTCCCGAACCGGTCGGGCCTGTCACCAGGACGAGGCCCTTGGAGAGCATGCACATCCTCCGGATTCCTTCCGGAAGGCCGAGTTGGTCGGCGCTCATGATGTCCTCAGGGATCGTTCGGAGCACCGCGCCGAGGCCCTTCCGCTGCCAGAAGACGTTGGCGCGGAAACGCGCGAGCCCCTCGACCTCGTACGCGAAGTCGTAGTCGAGGCGATCGACGAAGGTGATGCGCCACTCCTCCTCCATGATCTCGTAGATCAAGGACTCCATGTCGGCGTTCGTCAGCTCGCGGAACCTGAACCGCTGGAGCTCACCGTGGATGCGCATGACCGGCGGGGACCCGACGGTCAGGTGCAGGTCCGAGCCCTTCTGTTCCACAAGGACTTTGAGGAACTGGTCAATCTGCGCCATTCAGCCTCTCCGATGGGCTCAGCCGATTCTCTGGATGGGACACGATCGCGGAAGTGGGAGGTCGTCGCTCATCGCGCATCACGCGTGTAGCGGGTCGAGGGACCACTCGAGACCCCCGCCTTCCGTTGCGGTGATGTGCAGTCGCCAGCGGATGCCCGCGTCGTACGCCGGGCGGGCGTCGTCCTGCCCGCGCCACAGGAGGAACGCGACCGAGGCGACGTCCAGCGTCTGCTGCGCCCAAAGGGGTCCTCCACCGGACAGGTCCACCGTCACCACGTCGAAGTGGAACGCGCGCAGGGTCTCGAGCTCCTCGGCCCACTTCTCCGGATCGCGGGGCAGCATGACGCTGAAGGCTTCGCCGGCGGGGGCGTGGTCCTCGGCGTTCAGGTAGATGCTCCGCCACGACGGATCGAGCAGCAGGGTCGGAAGGTGCGGCAGGATCTCGTGTCCGAGCGGCTCCGGATCTGTCGTGACGATGAAGCGGGCCGTCCCCGATCGGGCGAGAAGCCTGACCTCGGAGAGCACACCGGGCGAGGGTGGCGAGAATCGCTCGGTCAGCGCCGCGGCGACGGGCCGGAGCTTGAACAACAGCTCGCTACCCGATTCGTCGGCGAGGTACTGGACGGTCAGCGCGGTAACGATGCCCGCGCGGTTCATCTCCGCGTCCCATTCCGCGCGTAACTTACCCGCCGTCTTCCTGACCAGGCCCGGCACGAGCGTACGCTCGAGCTCGTTGTGCCAGTCACCGCCCAGGGGGCGCCGCCGGATGGTCCCGCGATCGTCCCACCACGCCGAAGAGCGGATCCCCCGCACGGAGATGCCGAAGCGGATCGACTCGACCTCGAGGGCCTCGTCGAGGAGCGCGGTCAGGTCGATCGGGGCGCGACGCTCCTCGTCCACGGCGGCCGCGCGAGCGTACACCTGACGAATCAACTCGCGGATGTTCGAGGCGGACGCCAGCGCGAGCGCGACCTTGCGGTCGGTGCGGGCGCGCAGCTCCTCGACCGCCCTGGTCTTCAGGGGCGACTCGACCACGACGGTAAGCGTTTCGTCGGTCATCATGATCGGGAGCGTCAGATGCGCGAGCGCCCACTCCGGCGAGACGATCGCGGCGGCCTCCGGATCGATCGCGTCGGCTTCCGGAAAGACGTACGGCAGGTCGAACTGGGATGCCAGGCCGAACTCGAGCTCGTCCTCCGTGACCAGCTCGCAGGCCAACAGAGCCTCGCCGAAATAGCCACCGTTGTCGCGCTGATGTTGGAGCGCCCGGGCTACGTCCTGCTCGCTAATGCGGCCCATGCTCACGAGGATCTGGCCGAGCGTGCGCTTGTCTTCCACTATCTCGATTCGCCCCGTTCTCGTGTCATCCGGCGGACGCGGGCGACGCCCAGGTCCCGGCGAGGTGATCTGCGATCCATGCGCCCACCTCCTCGGTGGTGAGCGCGCCGCCCAGGTCCGGTGTGGTCGCTCTCTCACGAAGCGACGCCACGACCGACGCCTCGACGCGCCCGGCCGCCGCCGCGTGCCCGAAGTGATCGAGCAGGAGGGCGACGCAACGGATCGCGCCGACCGGGTTGGCGCGGCCCGTCCCGGCGATGTCGGGCGCCGAGCCGTGGACCGGCTCGAAGAGCGCGTGCCTGCCGGGATGGACGTTGGCGGACGGGGCCATGCCCAGCCCACCGGTCACCTCGGCCGCGAGATCGCTCACGATGTCGCCGAAGAGGTTGGAGGCGACCACGACCTCGTAGCGCTCCGGTCGGCGCACGAGATCCATCGCCATCGCGTCGACGTACATCGCATCGCGCTGAATGCCCTCGTACTCCGCGCCGACCTCGTCGAACACCCGGCGCCAGAGGCCGCCCACGTGGCGCTGGACGTTGGACTTGTCGACCAGCGTGACACGACGTCGGCCGCGCGTGCGGGCGAATTCGAACGCCGCCCGGATGATGCGCTCCACGCCCTTGCGCGTCGCGACGTTCTCCTCGAGCGCGATCTCGTCGGGCGTCCCCGTCTTGAAGCTCCCGCCGATCCCCGTGTACTCGCCCTCGGTATTCTCCCGAAAGATCTCGATGCGCACGTCGTCGGGAATGCGACGTAGCGGCGTGAGCTCCGGGTCCAGGAGAACGCACGGCCGGAAGTTGACGAAGAGGTCCAGGCGGAAGCGCATGCCCAACAGGATGTCCTTGGCGTGCTCGTTACCCGGAACCCGTGGGTCGCCCAGCGCACCCAGCAGCGTCGCGTCGTAGTCGTCGGCGAGCGCGCGGAATTCCTCGTCCGTGATCGTCACGCCGTCGCGAAGGTAGCGGTCGGCGCCGTAGTCGAGCTCGGTCAACTCGACCGAGATGCCGCCGATCTCGGCGACCCTCTCGAGGACCATGCGGGCCTCGCGCACGACCTCCCGGCCGATGCCGTCCCCCGGAATGAGCGCGATGCGTGGCATGGAGGACAGGAGTCGGGAAGCGGGACGCGATGCCGGGGAATCAGGCGGACCGCGCTTGGAGATCGGAGATTAACGGATTCCACGTAGCCGGGGCTAGCGCTTCAGCCCCCGGCCGAATCGGCCACCACGATGACGCCCCGACCGGCCCGGCCGTTCCCCTGCAGCAGGTATGGATAGCGGCCCGGGGGGGCGCCCTGGAACGAGACGACGAAGCGGGCGTCGCGCTGCAGGAGCGGGGGGGACTCGATCTGATCGGTATCCATGAGGAAGACGCGCGCGCTCGTGCCCAAGCTGTCCATCTCGAAGGCGAGCTCGTGCACGAACCAATCCCCGGAGACGAACTGCACCCACACCCCCGCGGCGATCTCGGTCACCTCCGGATCGGCCGCCTCGGCCGGGCCACCCGTCACCGTCACGGTATGGACCCGGTCTGCGGGCGTGAGTCCCAACTCGCGTTGGAGCATCGCATCGGGCTGATACCGGGGATCCGGCACCTCCTCGCACGCCCCCATCGCGCCAGCGATCACGAGCAATCCGAACGCAGCGCGCAACCCGATGGTGGCGCGCGACCCCGCCCGGCGACGCTCCGGCCGGCAGGACCCGCGCCGGCCGGCCGTGGACCGGGAAGGCACGGGCCGCCAGCACGCAGGGCGGCGCAGCCGCGTCAGTCGACCTCGGTGCCGCACGCAGCGCAGAATCGCCACCCCGGCTCGACTTCTTCGCCGCAACTCGGGCAGGGGACGATCGCCAGGTCGGTGCCGCAGAACGGGCAGTAGTTGAGCTTCTCGCGCTGAGGGAGCTCCGCACGGCACCAGAGACACGGATCGCCGGCCTTCACCGCGACGACGCGCTGCTCGAGGTCGTCCCGCTCGACGTACTCCGGCTGGAGACCGCCCGCGGGCACATCCCCTTCATCCCGATCGGAGTCGGCGCCCGACCCCTCGGCGTCGTCGGATCCGGCGGGAGCCTGGGATCTCTCAGCGGTGTCCGACCCGTCCGTGGACTCGGACATCGCGGACGTGGACGGCACCTCGGACGGCACCTCGGACAGCCCGTTACGAAGCGTGAACACGTCGACGCCCGGCGGGATGATGCCCACCTCGTCCGGCGCGCTCTCGGCCGGGGCGAGCTCGTGGAGCGGCACCGGTACGAAGTCGGCGTCGAGCGCCTCGGCCAGGTCCGTGATCTCGTCGATCGCGGCGGCCGAGAGGTCCAGGCGCGACTGGTTCAGCCGCACGTCGACGGCCGCGTACTCGCGATACACGGCGGTGTTCGGGTTGGCCAGCTCCAGCTCCGAGCGGATCTTCTGCAGCGCCGGATCGGATTCGAGCACGAGGAATCCGCCCTCGCCCGCCAACAGGCGGAGGAGCGCGTCCTCGTAGTCTGCGTTCATCTCGACCCCGATGCGATCGCGATGCGATCCGTACGGGACGAGGTTCTGGTAGATCTCCGCGACGGTGAACGGCCCCGTGAGGTACTCGGGTCGCTGCGTCTGGATCTCTTCGATGAGCGCGCGATGAAACCGCTCCAGGATCTCCTGGCTCATTCCTCTACTCCTCTAGCTCCAGTCGAACGAGCCCGGCTCTCGCCGCGGCCTTCAGGAACGACTCTGGATCGGTGAACGGGATCTCGACGCCACTTTGCTCATGCCACCGCTCGGCGAGCCTGCGCATGTATTGCCCAAGCGCCTCGTGAGAGAAGCCCGCCTGGTCTCTCATCTGACGCACGATCTCGAGCCAGGTTCCACGCAGCTGATGACCGTAGACCAGTCGGACGACGTGGGTGGCCCCGGCCTGCGCCTTCTCGAAGAGCTCGAGCTGGCTCGGATCGAAATAGCCACGCGAGTCGCCGAAGCCCATGCGTGACTCGACCTCCGCAAGGAGCCGGTCGATGGGGTCGTCGAGATCCTCGAGCTCGGTGAGGCGGTCGGCCCACGGCGAGAGGCGCGGGTCGCCCGCGTCCATGTGCCAAAGCGTGCGCTTCAGCTCCATCAGCCGCCAGACAGCGAGCGGGTCCCAATGCTCCTGCGGCGGAACGCGCTCGAGCTCACGCAACGCTCCCTCCCAGTCGCCACGGTCGTAGAGCAGATGACCCAGGTAGATC
>Ga0268386_10002536_pt1 | contig 13043 bp, 12 predicted proteins | sample RVTome_15_FD_200260 | JGI IMG/M metagenome (GOLD analysis project Ga0268386, IMG submission 200260) | Soil microbial communities from uranium-contaminated site in the Upper Colorado River Basin, Wyoming, United States - RVT150D86... ...
GGGCCGACGCCGTCCCCGAGGCGGAGGACGAGGGCGCCCCCTATTACGCCCTCCGCCCGGCGGACGTGACCGCCGCCCTCGTCCCCGAGCCCCTCGCGGTGGGACCGGACGAGGCGGTCGTCCTGTTGGGAGACCTCGAGACCTTCACCCTCACGGTGGGCCCCGGCCCGCGGGGACCGGCCCGCCGCACGGTGGCGGTGGACCGGGAGAGCCTGCGCCCCGTGCGCTCCCGGCGGTTCGACGAGAGCGGCGACATCGTCTCGGAGTTCGTCTACGGGGAGGTGGCCTCGGGGCCGGCCCGGCGGGTCGCGGTGAGGCGGCCCCGGGAAGGCTACGAGGCGCTCTTCGCCTTCGACGAGGCCGCGGTCAACGTCAGCGTCCCCGAGCGGGCGTTCACGCCCCGGACGCCGCCGGAGGGCTACGAGGTCGTCGAGGTGGGCCGGTGAGCGTCCTCCCGGGGGCCGGGCCGATCCTGCGGACCCAGGACCTCCGGATGACCTACCGGGTCGGGGCCCAGGAGGTGCACGCGCTCCGGGGGCTCGACCTCGAGGTGCGAGCCGGGGAGTTCGTGGCGATCATGGGACCGTCGGGGTGCGGGAAGTCGACGCTCCTCAACCTCCTCGGAGGCCTGGCCCGGCCGTCCGCGGGCCGGGTGTTCGTGGACGGGGTGGAGATCTCCGTCGCCTCCGACGCCGACCGCACCCGGGTGCGCCGGGAGAAGATCGGCTTCGTCTTCCAGCGGTTCAACCTGCTTCCCACCCTGAGCGTGAAAGGGAACCTGGAGATCGCCCGGCAGATCCAGGGGCACCCGGTCCCCTCCCGGGAGCGTCTCCTCGAGCTGCTCCAGACGGTGGGCTTGCCCCACAAGCTCCAGATGAAGCCCCTCGACCTCTCGGCGGGAGAGCAGCAGCGGGTCGCGATCGCCCGGGCCCTCGTGAACGGCCCGGCCATCCTGCTCGCCGACGAGCCGACCGGCAACCTCGACTCCGAGAACAGCACCATGGTCCTCGACCTCTTCCGGGACCTGAACCGGCGGCGCGGCCAGACGGTCGTGATGATCACCCACAACCCCGAGGCGGCGGCGGTGGCCCACCGGACGATCGAGATGCGGGACGGGCGGGTCGCCGGCCCCACCCTCCATCCGCTCGAAGCGGCGGGAGCGCGGGGATGAGCGGGTCGCCCCCCGAGCGCCCGAAAGCCCCCCTCACCCCCCTCGTGCGCTTCCTGCTCTGGGACTACGAGCGGGGCAGCCTGCCCTACGACCTCGCCTGCCTCGTGGTGCTCCTCGTCGTCCTCCTGGTGCCCCCGGGCTTCTGGGGAGATCCCCTCTGGTCGGGGCGGTGACGCTCCTCCTGCTCGGGACGCTCCTCGGAGCGGCCGGTGACGCCGCCGCCGTCCTCGACTCCCTGGCCGCGTCCGGCCGCGCGCTCAAGACCATGCAGGCGGCGTTCGTGGAGACCAAGGTCATCGTCCTCCTCGAGGAGGAGCAGGTGAGCCGGGGCACGGTGGCGATGCAGATCCCGGGCCGGCTGCGCTGGAACTACGAGTCTCCCCGCCCGAGCGTGATGCTCGTCCGGGACGGCAAGTTCGCCCGTTACCTGCCCTCGAGCAAGCAGGTCTTCCGGGGGACCGCCCGGGGGGAGGCCGACCTCCTGGTGGGCTTCGGCCCGGGGGCGGCCGGCCTGGGGAAGAAGTACGAGGTCACCCTCGTGGGGAAGGAGGCGGTGGGCGGCCGGACCGCCCACGTCCTCGACCTCGCCCCGCGGGAGGAGGGGGGCCTCTTCATGGGGATCCGGCTCTGGGTGGACGCCGAGCGGTCGATCCCCGTGCAGACCCGGCTCACCGAGCCCACCGGCGACCACACCACGATCCGGTTCGAGGACGTCCGGCTCAACCAGGCCCTGCCCGCCCGGACCTTCGACCTCGACCTGCCCGGCGACGTCGTCGAGCTGAAGTGAGCCCCCTTGCTCCGGCGCTCGGCCCCGCGCGCAAGAAGGCCCGCCTGGTCAAGGCCTGGGTGGTCGGCCGGCCGATCTGGTGCACCTGGCAGCTCACTCCCCGCTGCGGCTCGCTGTGCGTCTTCTGCGAGCACCGCTCCGAAGGGGCGGGGATCGAGCTGGACGAGGAGGGATGCCGGCGCGTCGCCCAGACCCTCGCGGGGATGGGGACGCTCGTCGTGAGCCTGAGCGGGGGGGATCCCTTCCTCCGGCCCGACCTCCCCGGCCTGGTGGGCCTCCTCGCCCGGTCGCACTTCCCGCTCGTCACCACCCACGGCTGGCTCGTCACCCGCGACAAGGCCCGCGCGCTGTGGCGGGCCGGCCTCGAGGGCGCGAGCGTAACCCTCGACCACGCCGAGGCCGCCGTCCAGGACCGGGCGGCCGGGGTGCCGGGGGCCCACGCGCGGGCGGTGGCCGCGCTCGAGGCCCTCGCGGGGGAGCGGACCCGGGGGAGCCAGCAGGTGAACGTCAAGGCCCGCCTTCACCCGGAGGACCTGTCCGGGCTCCCCGCCCTCCTGCGCCTCGCCGCCGCCCACTCGGCGACGGTATCGGTGGAGCCCGGCTTCCCGCTCCCCGCGGAGGCGCCGGGACGGGCGAGCGTCGCCGCCCGCCTCCGCGAGCTGAAGGCCCGGCATCCCAACCTCCGCACGAGCCGCTTCTACCTCGACCGCCTGGACCAGGCGCTCTCCCGAGGGGTGCCCGGCTGCCAGGCCGGCCGGGCCTTCTTCAACGTGGACCACCGGGGCCACGTCACGAAGTGCCTCGAGTTCCGCCGCCCGGAGGACCGGGTGGGGGACGCCGGCCGCGAGCCCGCGGCGGCGGTCCTTCCTCGGCTCGCGGCGGTGCCGCGGGCCAACCGCTGCCAGGCCTGCTGGTACGCCTCCCGGGGCGAGGTCGAGGGCCTCTCCACCGTCCGCGGCTTCCTGGGCGGCCTGGCCGAGATGCTCCGCGCGTGAGGAAGGGCGCGGTCCTCCTCGCGGCGGGGGTGCTCCTCGCCGCTCCCGGGGCGGGCCAGGACGCTCCCGACCCGACCGAGCTCGTCGACACCCTGCTCTCCGGCCTCCTGGGCTTCCGGGAGACGACCGGCCCCGAGCTCCAGCGCGAGGTGGCCGAGGTGGGAGGCATCGCCTTCCGCTCGGAGGTGCCCCTGGACTTCATGACCCGGGCCGAGCTCTCGGGCTACCTGCGCGAGGTGCTGGACTCCGAGTACCCGCCCGAGAAGGCCCGGGTCGACCAGCGGACCCTCGCGGCCTTCGACCTCTTCCCGCCCGACGGGGACCTGCGGGCCCTCCGCGCCCGCGTCCTCGCCGAGAACGTGGTCGGGTTCTACGACGAGCGGCCGGGGCGGAAGCGGCTGTACGTGGTGAGCGGGAACCGGCGGCTCGGGCCGGCCAACCAGCTCATCCTGTCCCACGAGCTGCGCCACGCCCTGCAGGACCAGTACGTGGACCTCCACCGCCAGCTCCCGGAGAGCATCGGGGACTTCGACGACCGGCGCCTCGCCTGGCTCGCCCTCTTCGAGGGCGACGCCACCCTGGTGATGGAGCGCTTCCTCGTGCGCCGCCTCCCGGGCGGAGGGCCCGGCGGGGAGTGGCCGGGGCTCTCCTCCCTTCCCGCCGGCCTCGACCTACCCGAAGCCCCTCCGGTGGTGCGCGACCAGCTCGTCCAGCCCTACCTCGCAGGCCTCGCCTTCGCCCGGGCGCTGTGGGCGCGGGGAGGCCCCGACGAGCTGCCGCGGGCCTGGGCGCGTCCGCCGGACTCGACGGAGCAGGTCCTCCATCCCGAGAAGTACTTCGCCCGCGAGGCCCCCGTCGCGGTGGACGTCGACTGGTCGCCCGGGGGGGGACGCCTCGTGAACGAGGGAGTCCTCGGCGAGCTGCTCGCCCGCACGCTCCTCGACGGCGCGGAAGCGCCGGCGGCCGGCTGGGGAGGCGACCGCTTCCGCCTGTGGGAGGTGGACGGGCGGACCCTGCTCGTGTGGCGCTCGGTCTGGGACGCGGAGGCGGAGGCCCGCGAGTTCGAGGAGGCGGTCCTCTCCCGCTTCACCGCCGCCCACGGGCCGCCCGAGCGGCGGGACGGCCACGCCGTCTGGCGCGCGGGCGCCTGGAGCTTCGCGATCGGAGCGCGGGCGGGAGGGGTCGAGCTCCTGTCCGCGGACGACCCGGGGCTCCTCGAGGAGGCCCGGCGCGCCCGGCCCGGAGAGCCCGGGGGAGCGCCTCCGGCCCGCTGACGCGAGCGGCGGCGCCGCTCCTTGACAAGCCGGAAGAGCGGCCGGGATAATCGCGTCGCCGAAACGGGCCCGATCGCCGGGATTCCGTGCGCCCCGTGGCCCTCGAGGAGGAACGATGGCTTCACCTGCGCCTGGCCCCACGAACCTCGGGATGGCCCCGAACCTCGGCGGGCTGCTGTGCTACGTCCCCTGCTGCATCGGCTTCATCTTCTCGGTCGTCGCCGCGATCGTGGAGAAGCAGAGCAAGTTCGTGCGGTTCCACGCCTTCCAGAGCCTCCTCCTCCACGCCGGCCTGATCGTGCTGTGGATCGTGATGACGGTCGCGCAGATCATCCTCGGCATGGCGTCCGCGCTCCTCGCGACCGCGGTGTGGGCCATCTCCCTGCTCGTGGGACTGGGCTTCCTCGCCGTCTTCATCCTGCTGATGGTGAAGGCCAACGGGGGAGAGGAGTACCAGCTCCCGGTGGTCGGCGAGATGGCGAAGAAGTGGGCCTAGGCCGGCCCTGAACCGGGGGCCCCCCGGGGCGTCACCCGGGGCGGCCTCCCAGGGACTGCTCGACGAGGACGCGACCCGACCCCTCGAGGCGGATCAGGGAGCCCGCCGGCGTTCCCGCGGGGAGCATGATCGCGTAGATCTGCGGGTCCTCGACGAGGTGCGGGCGCACCTCTCCGCTCCACATGATCACCGACGAGGCGGGGACCGACACGGGAAGGCCGGCGGTCACCGTCAAGGGGAGCGGCTTGCCCGCGGCGGAGAGCGCGACCATCCCCCGACCTTCGAGGGCCACGAACTCGAGCCGGTTGCCTTCGTCTCCGAGGGCGACGTAGCGCGGCTGGAGCCCTTCCTCGCAGGCGAGGAGGTGGGCGGGCTCGACGTAGACGACCTCGCCCGCCACCTGCATGAAGGTGATCTCCCGGTCCTTGTCGGTGAGGATGATGCGCCCGGTGCCGGTCACGATCACGAGGGCGGGCTGGCCGGTCTGCCGGCGCTCCTTCACCCAGAAGGTGAGGGTGCCGCTGTAGGAGTAGATCGTCCCCTGCTTGAGGTAGACCTTCCCCGAGAAGTCGACCTCCATGAGGTTGTTCTCGAGGAAGCGGAAGACCTCGGCCGGGGGACGGCGGGGGAGGGGCTCGGTCTTCTGCGGCTCCCCCGGCGCGGGCCGGGGCGGCCGGGGAGCCGCGGGAGGGATCGGGGGCTCGGTCCGCTCCTCGGGCTCCCGGACGCGGAAGCGCGCCGTCTGGGTGAAGCCGGGCGGAGGCTCGGGGGCGGCGGAGGGCGGCGGCTCGGGCGGGGGAGGGGAGGGGGCCCCCTCGGCCATGAGGGCCGGGCTGAGCGGCTGGAGGAACTTGCCCATCACGAGGGCCTGGTCGGCGCGGGCGAGGGCCTCGTCGGCATGGCGCCGGATCGAGTCCCGGATCTCGTGCTTGGGGAACTCCGCGGTGTCGTCCTTGCGGGCTCGGCGCCGGGCCGGGGCCTCGGCGGCCATCTTGTCCTCGACCCGGCGGACCATCAGGTTGGCCCCCGCCTGGCGGTACTGGTAGATCGCGTCCTTGTGGCGATGGAGCCGCTCGTAGATCGAGCCGAGGTAGAAGTTGATCTTGGGGTTCCCCTTGGAGAGGTCGAGGGCCTTCAGGAACGCGGACTCCGCGTCCTCGAGCCGGCTCAGCTTGAAGTAGATCAGCCCCAGGTTGTAGTGCAGGGTGTTGGCCTCGGGGCTCTCCGTCACGAGCTTGCGGTAGACCTCCTCGGCCTTCTCGAGCTTCTCCTGCTTGAAGTAGACGAGGCCCAGCAGGTTCAGCACCCGCTGGTCCCGGGGCCGGAGGAGGTAGGCCTCCTCGAGCTCCCGCTCGGCCTCCTCGAAGCGCTGGGCGTCGTAGAGGTCCCGCCCCTTGTTGAAGTGGGTCAGGAACAGGCCCTGGTCGAACGGTCCCCGGGGTATGGCGTCGGGCATCCCTGCTAGTCCAGGGCGCGGATCATGGAGTAGGTGACGCCGTCGGCGGGAGGGGTCTCGGCCACGTGGAGCACCCCGCGCTCGTCGACCCAGCGATAGTAGATGCGCGGGCGGGCCGGCTTCACCCGGCCGGGTCGGGCCGGCCGGGCCGCGGGGGTGGCGGGGGCCGCGAAGAAGGCGGCTCGCACCTGCTCCAGCCCCCCGCCGAGGAGCGCCTGGACCTTCTGGACGTAGTTGCGGGTCTCCCGGTAGGGGGGGATCCCCCGGTAGCGCAGGACCGCGTTCTCCCCCGCGTTGTAGCCGGCGAGGGCCAGGCTGACGTCCCCCCCGAAGAGGTCGAGGAGGAACCTCAGGAACTGCACCCCTCCGAAGATGTTCTGGCGGGCGTCGAAGGGGTCGCTGACCCCGAAACGGCGGGCGGTGGGCGGCATGAGCTGCATCAGCCCCTGCGCCCCCTTGGACGAGACCGCGAGGGCGTCGAACTCGGACTCGACCTGGATCACCGCCTTCACGAGGTCGGGGCTGACGAGGTGGTGGCGCGCCGCGTCCTCGATGTGGCGGTCGAACTCGCCGTTGTAGCTGCGGCGGAAGCCCCGGGAGTGGATGAGGGTCCCCTTGCCCGCGTAGAGGAGGCGGAAGTCTCCCCCGTCGGGGATGTTGGTGGCCTCGACCACGCCGTTGGCGTTGCGCCGGGTGTAGACCTGGGCCCCCGCGTCGGCGGCGAGGACGAGGCCGGCGAGGGCGAGCGGGGCCACGATCCAGCCGGCCGGTGGGCGGCGGGAGGGCTCAGGCTCAGGCCGCACCCGGGCCCTCCAGCATCTCCCGCAGGACGTCCCCCGCCTTGCGCCGCAGGGCGTCGACGTCCCCCGGGGCCACCCCCCCCCCTTGCGCGAAGTCCGCCCGCCCCCCGCCCTTCAGGCCGAGGCGCTTCATGATCTCGGGGGCCTTCACCCGGTCGGTGAGGGACGGCGAGACCGCGCTGATCACGTGGACCCCCGCCTCGTCGATCGAGGACGAGACGAGGGCGAAGGCGCGGTCCCGGTTCCGGTTGCGGAAGTCGTCCACCACCGCGGCGTGGGCCTTGCGGTCGAGCCCCTCGAAGCGTGGGGTCCAGACCCGGGTCCCCGACACGTCCACGAGGTCGTCGGCCGCCGAGGGGCCGGAGGCGGTGGCGACCTTCATCCGGAGCTGCTGCAGCTCGCGGTCCCGGGCCCTGAGCTGCTCGCGGAGACGCGCGTACTCCTCCACGAGGGCCCGCCGGTCCACCTTGGCCGCCTGCTCCAGCTCCTCGAGGATCCCCTGGTCGGCCTGGGCCCTCCCCACCGCCGCCTCGCCGGTAAGGGCCTCCACCCGGCGGGTGCCCGCCGCGACCCCCTGCTCGGCGGTGACGAGGAAAAGGCCGATCTCGCCGGTCTGGTGGACGTGGGTCCCTCCGCAGAACTCCTTGGAGAAGCCCGGCACCTCCACGACCCGGACCTCCTCGCCGTACTTGTCGCCGAAGAAGGCGAGGGCCCCGTAGGCGAGCGCGTCCTCCCGGCCCATGAGCTTCGTCTCGAGCACCTTGTCGCGAAGGATCTCCGCGTTGACCCGGTTCTCGATGTGCCGCAGCTCACGCGGGCCGACCGGGGCGTAGTGGCTGAAGTCGAAGCGCAGCCGGTCGGGGGCGACGAGGCTCCCCGCCTGCTTGACGTGGGGGCCCAGGGTCTCCCGGAGGGCGGAGTGGAGGAGGTGGGTCCCCGTGTGGTGGCGCATCGCCCCCGCGCGGCGGCGCTCGTCCACCTCGGCCCGGACCGTCATCCCCCGCTCGAAGCCCCCGTGGGTGACCTGCACCTGGTGGAGGTAGAGGCCGGGGACGGGGGCGGTCGTGTCCACGACCTCGGCCGCCGAGCCGTCGGAGGCGATGACCCCGTGGTCGCCCACCTGGCCGCCCGCCATCGCGTAGAACGGCGTGCGGTCGAGGACGATCCCGCCTTCCTCCCCGGCGTCGAGCCGCCGGGCGAGGACCCCGTCCTTGAGCACGGCGAGGACCCGGGCGTCGTCCACCGCGAGACGCCGGTAGCCCAGGAAGTCGGTCCGGCCCTGCTCGAGCAGCCCGAGGTAGACCGGGTCCCCCTTGACCGCGCCCATCCTGCTGGACTGCCGGGCCCGCTCCTGCTGGGCCTGGAGCTCCCGCTCGAAGCCGGCCGCGTCCACGGCGAGGCCGCGCTCCCGGGCCAGCTCCTCGGTGAAGTCGAGGGGGAGGCCGTAGGTGTCGTACAGGCGGAAGGCCTCCGCGCCGGAGAACGGCGGGACCACCGGGTCGCCGGAGTGCTTCTGCACCCAGAGCATCATCGACCGCTCGGCCGTGGGCAGTGCCTGCTTCAGCGTCGTGCCGAAGCGCTCCTCCTCGACCTCGACAACCCGGGCCACCGCCTCGGCGTGGGCGAGGAGCTCCGGGAAGGCGGGGGACATCCGCTCGACGATCACCCCGGTGAGCGCGCCGAGGAACGGCCCCTCGAGGCCGAGACGCTTCCCGTGGCGCATCGCCCGGCGCATGATCTTGCGCAGGACGTAGCCCCGCCCCTCGTTCCCGGGAAGGACCCCGTCCGCGACGAGGAACGTCGTCGCCCGGAGGTGGTCGGCCACCACCCGGAGAGAGACGTCGTCCTGGGGATCGCGGCCGTAGGCCCGGCCGGCCCGCCCCGCGACCGCGGCGATGAGGGGGGTGAAGAGGTCGGTGTCGTAGTTGGAGAGCTTTCCCTGGACGACGGCGGCGATCCGCTCGAGTCCCATGCCGGTGTCGACGCAGGGCGCGGGCAGGGGGGCGAGCCGCCCGTCCGGGCCTCGGTCGTACTGCATGAAGACCAGGTTCCAGACCTCGAGCCAGCGGTCGCACTCGCACTCGAGGCCTCGGCACGCCCGGCCGCCCGCCTCCTCGGGGCAGGGGAGGGAGTCGCCCTGGTGGAAGTGGATCTCCGAGCAGGGACCGCAGGGACCGGTGTCCCCCATGGCCCAGAAGTTCTCCTTCGCCCCCAGCTCCCGGATCCGGTCCTCGGGCACGTGGGCCTTCCAGAAGCCGTGGGCCTCCGCGTCGCGGGGGACGCCGCCGTCGCCCTCGAAGACCGTGACCATCAGGCGGTCGGTGGGCAGCGCGAGGTCCCGGGTCAGGAGCTCCCAGGCGAAGGCGATCGCGTCCTCCTTGAAGTAGTCGCCGAAGGAGAAGTTGCCGAGCATCTCGAAGAAGGTGTGGTGGCGGGCGGTCACCCCCACGTTCTCCAGGTCGTTGTGCTTCCCCCCGGCCCGCACGCACTTCTGGGAGGAGGCGGCCCGGGTGTAGTCGCGCTTCTCCCGGCCCAGGAACACGTCCTTGAACTGGTTCATCCCCGCGTTGGCGAAGAGGAGCGTGGGGTCGGCGGCGGGGACGAGGGAAGAGCTCTTCACCACGCGGTGCCCGCGGTCTTCGAAGTACTTCAGGAACGCGCTGCGGATCTCGTCGGCCGTCTTCACCGTGCTCTCCCGGGACGCTCCCTGGTCCCCGTCCGTGCCCCCGTCGGTGCCCCCGTCGCGCGACCGCCGGGCCCGGCGGTCACGGCTCGTCCGCCGGCTCGAAGGGGGGCTCCAGCCCCTCGAGGGCGTCCTGCCAGCGCGGCCACAGCGCCCGCAGCCGCTCGCCCACGAGCCCCGCCGGGAATCCCCGCCGGAGCAGGAACGCCCACAGCTTCCGGATGCGCAGGGCCGGCTCGTCGGACGCGCGCAGACGCCAGTAGCGGCGCGCGACCCCGTCCAGGACCTCCGCCTCCGGCACGTCCCGGAGGGCGGCCCGGAGGCCGGCCTCGGCGACCCGCCGCTCCACCCCGCGCTCGCGCAGCCCCTGGCGGACCCGCAGGCGTCCCTGCCCCCGGCCGGCCAGGCGGCTCCGGGCGAACCGCTCGGCGAAGGCGGGGTCGTCCAGGTAGCGCTGCGCGCGGAGCCGCTCGAGGGCCGCCTCGACCTCCTCGGGCGGGTGGCCTCGTCCGAGGAGGGCCCGGCGCAGCTCGGCCTCGGAATGGTCGCGGCGGCCGAGCCGGAGGAGGGCCCGATGGTAGGCGGTGGTGGGCTCGGCCAGCCCCTTCCGCGACATCCCGCGCTTCGCTCCCCGTCCCTCCGGCCCCGCTCAGGACTCCAGGTCGAAGGACTGCATCGTCTTCTCCATCTCCTCGGCGGCCATGTCGGAGGTGCTCTGGATCCCCTGGATCTTGAGCTTGAATTCGTCCGGGTTGCTCGCGCGCCGGAGGGCCTCGTCGTAGGTGATCAGCTCCTTCTTGAACAGGGAGAAGATCGACTGGTCGAAGGTCTGCATCCCGTACTGGGAGACCCCGGCGGCGATGGCCTCGTGGATCAGCTTGGTCTTGTCCTTGTTGATGATGCAGTCGCGGATGAAGGGGGTGGCGATCATCACCTCCACCGCGGGCACCCGGCCGTGGCCGTCCGCCCGGGGGACGAGGCGCATGGACATGACCGCCTTCAGGACCCCCGAGAGCTGCAGGCGGATCTGCTTCTGCTGGTGGGGGGGGAAGACGGAGATGATCCGGTTGATCGTCTCGGTGGCGTCGAGGGTGTGGAGGGTGGAGAGGACGAGGTGGCCGGTCTCGGCCGCGGTGATCGCGGTCTCGATCGTCTCGTAGTCGCGCATCTCGCCGACCAGGATCACGTCGGGGTCCTGGCGGAGCGCGCTCCGCAGCGCGGCCGCGAAGGACCGGGTGTCCACCTCGACCTCGCGCTGGTTGACGATGGACTTCTTGTCCCGGTGGAGGAACTCGATCGGGTCCTCGATGGTGATGATGTGCTCGCAGCGCTGGGTGTTGATGAAGTCGATCATGGCCGCGAGGGAGGTGGACTTCCCCGAGCCGGTGGTGCCGGTGCAGAGGATGAGGCCGCGCTGCTCCTGGGCGATCCTCTCCAGGACCACGGGCAGGCCGAGCTCCCGGACGGTCATGATCTTGACCGGGATGACCCGGAGCACGAGGCCGACGGTGCCCCGCTGCTGGAAGACGTTGCACCGGAAGCGGCCGAGGCCGGGGACCGAGTAGGCGATGTCGATCTCCAGGTTGTCCTTGAACTTCTGCTTCTGGCGGTTGCTCATGATGGAGAACGCCATCGCGATGGTGTCCTCCTGCATGAGCCGCTTGGTCTCCACGAGGGGGATGAGCTCCCCGTTGATGCGGAGCACGGGGTGGGAGCCCACCTTCAGGTGGAGGTCGGATGCCTTCCGCTCCGAGGCCATCTTCAACAGGTCGTTGATGTGCATAGGATTCGCTCCGCTTCGCTCCGCGATCCCTAGGGGACGTCGCGTCGCCCGAGCAGGTTCACCGGCCTACTCCCCGGCGGCCCGGACCGCCGCCCCCCGCGCCCGCGAGGCGGGCTCCTTCACGTACGTGAGCCACGAGTGCTCGTCCGGCGCCCTGCCCTCGATGACGTCGAAGAAGGCCCGCTGGAGGGCTTCCGTGACCGGCCCCCGGCTGCCCCGGCCGATCGTGATCTTGTCCACCGAGCGGATCGGGGTGACCTCGGCGGCCGTCCCGGTGAAGAACACCTCGTCGGCCACGTAGAGGGCCTCCCGGGGGACGGGCTGCTCGAGGACGGGGATGCCGAGGCGCCGGGCGAGCTGGATCACGCTGTCCCGGGTGATGCCGGGGAGGACCGAGCAGACGAGCGGGGGGGTGACGAGGGTCCCCTTCATGACGAGGAAGAGGTTCTCGCTGCTCCCCTCGGAGAGGTACCCCTCGGGGCTCAGGGCGATGCCCTCGGCGTAGCCCTCGAGCACCGCCTCCATCTTGATGAGCTGGGCGTTCATGTAGTTGGCGGAGGACTTCGCCATCGCGGGCAGGGTGTTGGGAGCGATGCGGGTCCAGGAGCTGACCCGGACGTCCACCCCGGCGTCGAGGGCCTCGGTGCCCAGGTACTTCCCCCAGTCCCAGACCATCACCGCGACGTCCACCGGGCAGGGGAGGGGGTTGACCCCGAGCTGGCCGTAGCCCCGGTAGACCACCGGCCGAACGTAGCAGGCGTCGAGACGGTTGGCCGCGATCGTCTCCAGGACCGCCTGGTCGAGCTCACCGGGCGAGTAGGGCACTTCCATGCGGTAGATCTTGGCCGAGGCGAACAGGCGCTCCGTGTGGGCGTCCAGCCGGAAGACGGCCGGCCCCTCCGGGGTCGAGTAGCAGCGGATCCCCTCGAACACCGCGGAGCCGTAGTGGATGACGTGCGAGCCGATGTGGATCCGGGCGTCGTCCCAGGGGACGAGCTTCCCGTTCATCCAGATCGCCTCCGACTTGGGGAAGGACATGGTTCCCGCGATTCTAGCCCGCGGAAAGGTGGGCGTCAAGGGACCGCGAGGGGGAAGTGTTTGAGGGGCCGAACTTTAGCGGCGGGGAGTGCTTCATCGAGCAAGGGGGCGCTGCGCCGCGCCCCCTTGAACCCCCCGCTCGTGTCGCCGGAGTGAATCCGGCTCCTCGCGAGCGGTCGCTTCCGTCATTTTGTCGGCGTTCTATTGTTTTTCCCCGCAGAAGGGACAGCTGTCCGAGCGGGCGTGCAGAGGCTTCCGACAGTTCCCGCAGAAGCCCTTCTTCACTTCCGCGTCCTCGCTCCGCCGCGTCGTCGAGTACCGCGGCGCCGGGAGTGAATCCCGTCGCCGCGGAAGGGAGGGCTCCGCTGCGGGTCTCAGAAGGGCTTCTGCCCGGCCGCCGGCCTCCGGCTACTGCTTCTCGCCGCAGAAGGGACAGCTGTCCGAGCGGGCGTGCAGAGGCTTCCGACAGTTCCAGCAGAAGCCCTTCTTCACTTCCGCGTCCTCGCTCCGCCGCGTCGTCGAGTACCGCGGCGCCGGGAGTGAATCCCGTCGCCGCGGAA
>Ga0268386_10002537_pt1 | contig 13043 bp, 7 predicted proteins | sample RVTome_15_FD_200260 | JGI IMG/M metagenome (GOLD analysis project Ga0268386, IMG submission 200260) | Soil microbial communities from uranium-contaminated site in the Upper Colorado River Basin, Wyoming, United States - RVT150D86... ...
TCCGGGAGCAGAGCGAAGGCCGGTTCGGAGATGCCTTCGGGGGAATGCGCCTCCGGTACGTGGTGCAGGAGCTCCAGCGCGGCACCGCGGACGCGCTCCTCGCGGCGCGGCCGCACGTGACCGCCCGCTGCCTCGTCCTGAACGGCGACGACTTCTACCACAAGGACGACCTGAGGGGACTGGCGGAGAGCGGACGCGGGCTTCTCGTCACTCAGGCGAAAGACCCGGAGAACCGCGCCGTGGTCCGCCTGGAGGCGGAGGTCGTCACCGGCATCGTCGAGAAGCCGAAAGATCCTCCGAAGGACGCCTGGTGCAGCGTCGGCGGGTACTGTGTCGAAAAGGACGACCTTCGCTACCTCGACGACGTCGTCCCGAGCCCTCGCGGCGAGCTGGAGCTCCCGGACTTCATTCTTCGCCTGGTCGAAGAGAGCGTCGTGCACGCGAAGCGGATCGACCGGTTCTGGCTCCCCATCACCTACTCCTGGGACGTGTTGCAGGCGGCGCTCTTCTTTTGGGAGGACCCCGCTCGCGCGCGAGAGCTCGGTCTCGTCTCCGAAACGCTGTCCGCTATCCAGGCCCGGGGCGACGTAGCGTTGGGGCAGAACGTCAGAGTCGAAGGACCGATACGGCTGGGAGCGAACGTCCACATCGAGGACGGAGTGCGGCTGGTGGGGCCGATCGCCATCGGCTCCGGCACTCACATCGCGAAAGGGGCCACGATCGAGCGATCGATCCTTTTCGACGACGTCGTCGTCGGCGCAGACGCGAGGATCCTCGATTCGGTGCTCGGGGACGGGGTCTCGATAGGAGCCGCGGCCCGCATCGAAAGCCGCCCGGGAAGCGAGCTCGCGATCGACGTGAAGGGAAAGCGGGTTGTCCCCGAAATCCCGCGGCTCGGGGTGGTGGCCGGCGACGGGGTCTCGATCGAGGCCGGCGCGGTCGTGCCGGCGGGAACGTTGATCTAGCGCAGCCAGCCCGGTGGAATCCCGCCGCGGCGAGCTTGATCCTGAATCACCTTCCAATCGAGCTCCGCGGCCGCGAGCTCTTCCTTCGCCTCCCGCGTCATTTGCTGAAGCTGCTCGACGGACTCGACGACGGTCCTGCCGTTCTCGTCGACGTAGTACTCGTTAGGTCCCAGGTGCAGTCCCTCGAAGAACTGGACCCGGTCACGCGCCGCGGCGATGCGCGCGCGGGCGCTCGAGGCTTTCGATCGCCACTCCGCCTCGCTGCGCTTGCGCTCGCGGCTCTCCCTCTCGTAGCGCTCGGCGTCGTTTTCGTCTTCAAGGTTCGGGTCCAAGCCAGGAATCACCGCGTCTTTCGCCTCATTCGCGTCATTCGCCTCACCAGAGGAGGCGTCGATCGGCTCAGCTTCCTTACCGGACTCGCCGGGCTCGCCGTCGGAGGCCTTCTCTTCCTCTTTCTCGCCGAAGACCTCTTCCTCGCTGAACTCGCGGGCGGCCACGCCTTCTTTCTTGTTCTTGTCCCTGCGCTCGCGCTCTTTCTTGGCGACGCTGCCGAGACTCTGTCCAGCGGAGACCAATGGCAGGGAGAGACAAACCACGACGAGGCAAGCGGTTCGGAAGATTCTCATACAACCCCCCGGGGAACGGAAACCTACCCCCCGAGGGTACCAGAGGGCCCTCAACTTTCCAACAGGCTGAAACGCTCAGTTCTTGCTGCGGGAAAGCGAACGGAAATACTCCTCGACCAGCTGCCGGTAATCGGCCGGAACCTGATCCGAGCCCGCGAGGTAGAGCTGCTCTTCGCCGATTCCCTCGAGCTCACGGCGGAGCCAGTACTCGAACTGCTTCAGGTCGGCGAGCACGTCTTCCTCGAGCTTCTCGAGGCCTAGGGGGTTCAGGAAGATCTGCTTCTTCTCGAACTCCTCCATGCGCCGGATGATCTCGCTGAGATCCGGAACGTCGAGGGCCTGGCGCGCGAGCTCGCGCCTCAGGTTCTCGGCGTCCTGAACCCGCTCGCGGAACTCCCGGCTGAGCTGGCGGATCTCCTCGGTCGAGAACGCGCCGGGCTGATAGTTGGGGCCATCGGGAGAGCCTGAGCCCACGAACGCCTCGCCGCCTCCCGCCTCCTGCGAGCCCGTCGGATCGGAACCGCCCGGCTGGGATCCCGCCTGGCGCGACTCGGAGCCTTCCGAGCCTTCTCGTTGGCCTTCCGATCCCTCCCCGCTCTTCGAGCTCGGTGAGCTCTCGGAGGTTTCGCCCGCTCGTCGTTCCCCTTCGGGAGACTCGCCCTCGCCCGCTTCCTCGCCTCGGGAGCCGGGCTTCAAGCCACGACGCTGGCCCCGCTCGCCCTCCTTGCCGGCCTCGCCCCGCTCGCCTCTCTCGCGGATTCGCTCCGAGAGCGACTCGAGGTTTCGCACCAGGTCTCGAGTCTGGTCGATCGCTTCCGTGACTTTGGTTTCTTCACTCTTGCCGATCGAGCCGGCCGCGTCCTCGAGCTTCTCCCGCAGGGCATCGACGTCCTCCCCGATGAGCTTCTCGAAATTCTGCGCGTACTCGGGCGAGCGACCCTGAACGACTCCCTTGGAGTATCGGATCTTTTCCTTCAGCTTGCTGTCGCGGATGGAATTCGCCGCATCCTGGATCTTTCGTGAGGCTTCCTTCTGCTCGGTGCGACCCTCGCGCGCCATCCGGTCGAGCTGCGACTCGAGGTTCGCCACCTCCTCCGCCAGCTCGTCCTTCCGCTCGAATATCCGCTGCATGCGCTCGCCGCCGGAAGCCTCTCCGCCCTCCGCGCCCTCTTCGGAGAGTCGATTCACTTCGGACGAAACGCGCTCCTGCTGGGACTGGATTCGCTCCATCTGTTCCCGCGCGTCTTCCATGTCCCGCTCGAGACGAACGGACCGGTTCTTGTCGAGAAGCCGCCGCGCATCCTTGAGCTTGTCGAGCGCGGAGAGCCCCTCGGCCAGCGCTCCCGCCTCTCCCCGGGCTCCGGCCCGCCGCATGGAATCGGCCGCCTGCTGCAGCCTACGCGCGGTGTCCTCCAGGTTGGGAATGGACTGCTCGCGCGCGAGCCGCTCGAGCTTCCGGGCCAGCTCCTCGGTCTCCTCGGCGAGGTCCCGCTGGCCGCCGCCGGCGCCCCCGCCACCCTGATTCTGGAGGCGATTCGCCTGGCGCTTCAGCCGCTCGTTCTCCTGCTGCTGCCGGCGAGCCAGCTCCTGGAGGCGCTGAAGCGCTTCGTCGACTTCGTTGTCGGTGGACTGCTGCGCGCCGCGCTCGACGGTCTCGTACTGGTTTCGAAGCTTGTCGAGCTCGAGCTCGAAGAGATCCGCGAGGTCTTCAGCGCTCGCCGCCTGGCCGCCTCCGCCGCCTCCGGACTGGAATGACACCTGGACGTCGCGGAAGATCGCGTCCGCGCGCTGCAGATGCTGAAGGGCGCGCTGCTCGGGCGGGAGCGCGTCGTCGGGGTCCTTGGCCGCGAGCTTCTCCTCCGCCGGGCCCATCTCGTCGAGAGCCTTCTTCAAGGACTCGCTGATGGTCGCGAACTCCCCGTCCATTTCGGTAATCCCGCGATTGCTCATGCGCCTCAAGAGGTTCTCCACCTGCTCGCGGAGCCGTCCCTGCATTAGAGCGATGGTGGTCAGGTTCTCTTCCCAGTCGCGCTTGGCGTACTCCGCCTTGTCGCGGATGAGCTTGAACGTCGCGGCCACGATCTGGCGCTGGCGGACGGAGAGCGTTCCCTCCATTCCTCCCCCGCCCCCGCCGCCGGGCATTCCCCCCTCGGCCTGGCTGTATCGGCGATCGAAAGGCCGCGCCTCGATGAAGAAGATGTCGGTGGTCGCGATCCGGGAACCCCCGGCGTCCGTCGCCCGCGCGAAGTACGAGATGAAATCGCCGGGCGCGAGACCGAAGTCCTCGAGGAAGAACGTATGCCCCGCGACCATCTCCTTTTTCTGTCCTCCACCGTACAAGGGGACGACCTTGTCCGCCGATCCGTTGACGGAGTAGACCAGCTCCACCTTGGAGAGACCGTAGTCGTCCTCGGCCTTCACCTCGGCGAAGACCTCCTCGATCGGGCTTACCTTCGAGTCCCGGCCGGGCTTGGAAATTACCACCGACGGCGGCTGATCGGAGAGCACCTCGATCGCGAAATCCGGCGACGCCGGCCGCGAGTTGCCGTCGAAGCCCTGGAGCTCGATGCGGTAGAAGCCGTCGGCTTCGACGTTCAGCGTGGCCAGGAGGCTCCCGCCCTCGCCGGGCTCGAGCGGCACCGGCTCGGCGCCCTCTACTCGAAGCGAGCCGCCGGGGACCTGGACCGTGGGGTGGACGACGAGCTTCACCTTCGTGCCCTTCAGTGCGGCAACGTCGCCGCCGTCCTCCACCAACTGCGGGGAGAGCCCGGTGTACTCGGGGAAGAGATACTCGAGGTCGATCTGCCGCACGTAAGGCAGATCCGACACGGCGATGCGGAAGAGCTCCGAGCGAACCCCGTTCGCCTCGACGAAGTACTCGGTCGAGGCTTCGAGGTCGAACATCATGAAAGCGTATCGACCCTCGGCTTCGTCGTAGGTCATGGGCAAGCGCTTCCACTCGCCCTCGCCGCCCGCTTCCGCGCCCTCGGTCTCGAGCTTCACGGCGATCTCGATGTCCTCGCTGTCGAATCCCGAGAGCGCGGCGGTCACGAGCTGATCGGCGCCGCGGGCAACGTCCACGTTCCCCGGCTGGACCTCGATGGCGTAGGGACTCGCCGCCTGAGCGCTCCGGAGCGGGTTGAGGAGGAGGGAAGCCCCGTAGCGCAGGAAGCCGGGGCTCAACAGCACCGCGATCATTCCGGCGAGAGCGATCCCGAAAAGCACCGCCGAGCTCCTCTTGAGCGCGTCCTGCTCGATGGCATGCCCGTAGTCGATGCGCTCGCAGCGCTCGACCGTTTGCTTCACCAGACCCTCGACGAGGGCCGGCGACACGAATCGCGGCGCGTCGGTAACTTCTCCTACAGGCTCTACAGGCTCCAACGTACGTCCCACCTCGACCGAGGTGGAGATCGCCTCCTTCAGAGAGGGATCGTGCTCCTCCATGTATCGCGCCACCTGCTCGTCAGTCACCCTCTTGGAGAGAGGCCGGTAGATGAAGCGGAGAAAGAGTCCGAGGAGCGCGAGGTAGGTGAAAACACGGAACAACCGGACGGACCAGGGGCTGTACCGGAACTGTTCCATCCCGTAGGCGGAAACGGCGAAAGCCAGCAGACCGAACAGAATCAGAAACGCGACTCCCTTGACCACGTTTCTGAGACGCCAGCGGTTGCGGACGTAGCGAACGACGCGAATCAGCTGCGGGTAGCCCTCGGTTCCCAGGATGCTTTCCATGTGCTCAACTCCACCGGGGTCGATTTGCTGTCAGTATAGCCCTTCAGCGCGGCGCCATCGAGAGACGATTGGACAAAAGTGTCTCGCTCGCGAGAAGAAGAAGGGCGCCCGCGAGGAGAAACCACCAGTAGCCTTGCCGGTTCTCCTGCGCCTCGCGGCTGTCCCCCGCCTCGACGCCGCCCGAACCGGGGGCGCCCGTTTCCCGGAACGTCACCGAGGCCACGAGCTCCTCGGGATCGAGGGGCGAGAGGTCCGACTCCACGGTGTCCAGGTTGACCGCAACGCTCGAGGACGAAGCCCCGCCTCCCGTTCCCGCGCGACGAATGTCGTAGAAGCCCTGTTCCTCGAGAGCGAGAAGGGCCCGCTCTTCGCTCCGCGGCAGGACGATCTTCTTGGACGAGGGCGGGGTGATGACCAGGTCGAACGAGCGCCCGGAAGCGCCGCTCTCGGATTCTCCCTCGAGGACCATCGCGAGATAACGCTCGACGTCCAGGACCTCTCCCACGGTGTGCCACGAGCTCGCCTCGGCGTAAGATGCGGCGCGCTTCACCAGCTGGTGCATGAACGGAAGAAAGACCGGCTGCCGCGCGAGATCGTTCCAGAACGTGTCCAGAGTGGAGGTCCAGACCAGTACCCGGCCCGAACCGAGTCTGCGCTCGACCAGCGCGGGAACGCCGTCGTCGTAGCGCGCGAGGACTCCCTCGCTCACCACGGAGTCGAACGCGCGGTACCGGAAGAACTTGGCCCCGGAAAAGTCTCCGCTGTGGGGTGCGTTGAAAACCTCGAACACCGGACTGCCGTAGTCGAGGTACGAGAGAGTCCCGCCCCAGTCCCGCGCGCGGTCGACGACCCCTCCGAGCGGCGCGGGAAAGAGCTCGGAAGCGCCCTCGGCGAACGAGTTTTTCGAGCTGGTCTCGCCCAGGACCACCACCAGGCCTCCGCCCTTGTTCACGAACTCGGAGAGCAACCCCGCGGTGGCCGCGGGAAGCGACGGCACGTCGTTCAATATGACGACGTCGGTTCCGGAGAGGTCGGAGGCGCGGAGCTGCGAAAGCATCTTGGACTCGGTTCGGAACGAGGGGCGATCGCCGATCGCCAGAGCTCTCTCGACGTAGAAGCTCCGCCGGGTACGGCGCGCGCCTTCCTCGACGTTCAATACCGAGAGCGCCTGCCCGGGAGAGAGCACGAAGTGGTAGACGTTGTCCTGGGGCAGAGCGTCATCCCCGAGCCGGATGGTTCCGCGGGCCTCTCCCGCGGGAACGGTCACCGGATCGAAGCCGATGGTCGCCGAGGTGTTGGCCGCGAGCTCGAGCGGCTTCGTCTGGAGAGCGCGTCCGTCAATCTCGAGAGAGATGCGGCTCGAGACCGGAGCCGCGTCGGCGGGAGCCTTCCGGGTCACGCGGGCCGAAGCGGTGAGCCGCTCCCGTCCCGAGGCTTCGTCGCGCTCCAGACTCACGCTGGTGAGCGAGAGGTTCTCGGTCTGGGTCGAGCTGAGGTCGACGGGAGTGAGCACCGTGCCCGCGGGGAGCCACACGTCGTCGTCTTCGCCCTCGAAGCCCAGCCGCTGGAAGTCGGTGACGAGAACCACCCCTTTGCGCGGAAGCTCGGACTCGTCCAGGATACGCTTCGCGAGCTTGAGGCCCGGGCCGAAGCCGGTGGTGCGCGCCGACAACTGGATCCCCGCCACCGCGGCCTCGAGCACTTCCTTGTCCGACGTGGGCTGATTGAGGATCTCCGCGCGATCCGAGAACACCACCACCGAGGCGAGGTCCTCGCCGCCGAGGGACTGGATTCGTCCACCGACCTCCGCTTTGGCCCGCGAGAGCCGATCCTCATAGCCCATGCTGTAGGAATGGTCGACGACGAACACCACCTCGCGCGGCCCGAGGGCCGACGCGGCGGAGGCCCGGGAGGACTCGAAGAACGGCCGGGCGAAGGCGAGAGCGAGGAGAATGAGGGCCAGACACCGGAGCGCGAACAGGAACAGGTGTCGCAGTCTCTGCCTTCTCACGGAGCGATAGGGGATCTTGCGAAGGAACATCAGTGACGGAAACGGGACGACGTCTTTCTTCTCCCGGTGCGTCAGGTGGATGATGACCGGGACGGCGACGGCGAGCGCACCGAGGAGAAACAGGGGCGCGAGAAAGCTCATCTGGTCCTCGTGAGGCGTTCGCGGCTCGCGAGGTAGTGAAAGAGCGCGTAGTCCAGCGGCATAGAGGTGTCGAGAAGCGAGTAATCGATCTGGTTGTCCCCGAGCGAGCGGGTGAGCTTCTGGATGTGCTGCTGGACCAGCGTTCGGTACTCGTCACGCAGGTAATCGGGAATGACCGGGACCGCCTCCCCGGTCTCGAGGTCCTGGTAGCTCGCCGCCTCCGCGTAAGGGAATTTCAGCTCCGCGGGATCGAGCACGTGGAACACGATGAGGTCGTTTCCCTTGTAGCGCAGTCCCTTGACGGCGTCGAGGATCGCTTCGGGCTCGGCGTAGAGATCGGAGATGAGGACTACGATCCCGCGCCGGTGAATGGCCTCCGCCACTTTCAGGAGGGGCCGTCGATAGTCGCTCGGCTTCTTCGCCGTGGCCCGCTCGATGGTATGGAGCACGATCTCCAGGTGCTTCGCCGAGGGCGGGACGAAGTCCACGATGTCCTCGTCGAAGGTGACGATTCCGATGCGATCGCGCTGCTTCTGGGAGAAGACCGCGAGCGAGGCGGCGAGGAACCGCGCGTAGTCGAGCTTCGTCAGTCCTTCGCTTCCGAAGCTCATGGAGCGGGAGACGTCGAGGAGGAGAGTGAAGCTGGTGTTGGTGTCGGCTTCGAACTCCTTCACGTAGAAGCGGTCGGTCCGGGCGAAGAGCCTCCAGTCGATGCGGCGGATGTCGTCCCCCGGCATATAGGCCCGGTGCTCGGCGAAATCGACGGATCTCCCCAGGTACGTCGAGCGATGAAGGCCGCTGATGAACCCCTCGACCACCGATCGGGCGAGGAGGCTCAGGTTGGAGATCCGCGCGAGGACGTGCGGGTCGACGAAGCGGAACAGGCGATCGCTTCCGGGCGCGGAGTCGACTCGATCGGAACGACGGGCCACGATCTGTTCGCGCTCCCCTACATTCTCGACTTCGGAGCCGAAACGCTCTCGAGGAGCTGGGCCACGATGCGCTCTGAAGTCACCCGCTCCGACTGCGCGTGGAAGTTGGTGAGGATGCGGTGGCGGAACACGGGCCGCGCGAGCGCCTGGACGTCCTCGAAGCCCACGTGGTAGCGCCCCTGCATCAGCGCCCGGGCTTTGGCGCCGAGAATGATGTACTGCGCCGCGCGCACGCTCGCGCCGTACTCCACCCACTTGTTCACGAAATCGGGGGCGCCGTCGCTCCCCGGCCTCGACGTCCGCGAGAGGCTCACCGCGTACCGCATGATGGCGTCCGACACCGGAACTTTCCTCACCAGGGTCTGGAACTTGATGATCTCCTCACCCGTGACCACGTTGTCGAAGTGGTAGTTCTGGACGGAGGTGGTATTGCGAACCACGGTGATCTCGTCCTCCTCCGGGAGGTAGTCGATGATGATGTTGAACATGAAGCGATCGAGCTGCGCCTCGGGGAGAGGGTAGGTCCCCTCGAGCTCGATCGGGTTCTGGGTGGCGAAAACGAAGAACGGCTCCTCGAGGGTGTAGGTGCGCCCCTGGATGGTGACCCGGTGCTCCTGCATCGCCTCGAGCAGCGCCGACTGGGTCTTGGGAGGGGTCCGGTTGATCTCGTCCGCGAGCACGATGTTGTTGAAGATCGGACCGGGCATGAAGACCAGCTCGCGCTTTCCCGTCTGAGGATCCTCCTGCACCAGGTCGGTGCCGGTGATGTCGGAGGGCATGAGGTCCGGGGTGAACTGGATGCGGGCGAACTTGAGGTCGAGGACCTGGGCGACGCAGTGCACGATCAGCGTCTTCGCCAGGCCGGGGACGCCGGTGATGATGCTATTGCCGCCGACGAAGAGAGAGAGCATCACCTGCTCGAGCGCGTCCTCCTGGCCCACGATGAGCTTGCGGAGCTCCCGGGTGATGTTCCCGTAGGCTCCCCTCATCCGATCGGCGAGGGCGATGTCGTCTTCCGACTCGAGAGCGACTTTTCCTTCTTCAGCCAAAGTTGGTTTCCTTTCTAATGAGTCTCGATGAGCTCGATGGGCTCAGTGGGTCATGCCGTAGATGACGTAGTTCACTCCGAGCTTGAACGCCTCGTTCGAGATGTCGATCGGGACCCAGCCAGCGCCGGACCACTCCCAGTAGTCGCCGATATCGTGGTTGTAGTTGGCGATGACCATCAGGCGTTTGTTCGGATCGTTGTCCTCGAAGATCCCGAAGTAGACGGGCTTCGCTTCGGGAAACGTGGGATGGATGAAATCGAGAGTCTCGATATAGAAGAACGAGTCGAAGATCGGATGGGTGACGTCGAGCTGAATGAGGTCGTACCCCGGAAGCACCCGGTCCATCTGCTCTTCGAAGTTGTCCCATTGCCAGTCCATGTTTCCGCCAAAATCGAGGAAATCGTCGACCACCAGGAATCCGCCCTTGAAGAGGTAGTTGCGAAGCCCCTCCGCCTCCTCGTCCGTCGGATACCAGAATCCGACCTCGCACAGATAGGCCCAGGGGTACTTGAAGAGCTCGGGATCGTCGAGGGCGTAGATGTTGCCCTTTCCCATGTTGGGCGCGATGGTGGTGTGGTGCTGCAGGATGGTCATCAGATTCCGCTCGCCCTGGGGATAGTCGTGGTTCCACTTGAGGTCGAGCCCCCACTGGTAGGGACCCCGTCCCCAACGGGTGGGCTCGAACTTGAGGCGCACGAAGGTGAAGTGGCCGTTGTAGGGAAAGTTCTCGTAGGGAACGTCGAACCCCTGCGAACGGCCCGCCTCCGCGCTGCGCGCTACGGCGAGGCTCGCCGAAGCTTCGCGAAGGCGGCTGGCGGCGAGAGGCAGCGCCCCGGCGATCGAGAGCAGGAAGATCCCGAGGAGGCGATTCATTGCTCGCTCCTCGCCGAAAGCTTCACCAGAAGAGCCAGACCTTCCTTGAATCCGGGCGCGATCTCGAGGGCTCGAAGAAGCTCGCGTTTGGCGCTTCCCGAGTCGCCGACCTCGTAGTAGGCGACCGCGAGGTCGTAGAGTCCCTGGGCGCGGTCGGTGGTGAGCGCGAGGAGCGCCTTCCTCTCGACGATGACGTCTTCCTTTTGCCCGAGCTCCTCGTAGAGAGCGGCGAGCTTTCGGTGAGCCTCGGCATCGAAGGGATAGATGGCGATGGCCCGCTCGAGGATCGAGGCTGCCTCCAGGGTCTTTCCGAGCTCCTGGTAGATCTCGAAGAGCTTCAGGTGCGCGTCGTAGTGGTTTTCGTTGATGTCCACGAACTTCTGGAGCTCGGAGGCGGCGCGCTCCCGCTCGCCCCGCTCCTCGTAAATCCGGGCGAGAAGCGGGTAGGGGCTTCCCGCCTCGCCGAACTCGGGGAAGAGGGTCCTGGCGCGCTCGAGGTGCTTCTCCGCGCGCTCGATCTCACCGGCCTCGAGCGCCTGCCGCCCAGTCTCGAGATGAGCGATGAAATCGAACTCGTCCTGCTCCGCCCGGGCTCGAAGCTCCTCGGCCGTGAACTGGGGCGCGGGCGCTCCCTCTTCCGGCTCCTCGGAGGGCAGACGAAGCGAGTTGGCCTGGGCCTCGAACCGCTCCTCGAGATAGCCCTCGAACAGCGCGTCGAACTCGGTGAGCTCCATCTTCAGCACCTGCTGGAAAACGTCGGCGGTCGAAAGTCCGCGCCGGTACGAAGCCAGCATGTCGCGAATCGCCGAAAACCCGAAATCCCGCTCGATGAGCTCGGACACGAGTGAGGCCTGATAGTAGGAGATCCCGATCTGCTGGGGATAGGTCGGGCGCATGAAGCCGTTGTTGAGCTCCCCGATTTTCAAGAGCTTCCCCCGCTTATAGGCGGCGAGAAACGCGAGGCTCACGTCGTCACCCCAGCCCGGGCGCGCGCGGCGCTCCTCGAGGACCGAAAGACCCTCCGAGAGCCACCGCGGTACCTTGTGGTCGGTCGCGCCCAGAGTGACGGTGTGCGCGAGCTCGTGCCACAGAGTCGAGGCCCAGTTGAACTGCCCCTTGGGGCGAGCCGACGGGGAGTCGACGGCGATGACCGGCCCGAAGCAGACCCCGAGGGCTCCGAGACCGGGAAGGCCGAGGGTCCTGACCGAGAAATCTCCGTGGGAGGGGTAGACCTCGATCCGGATCGGGGTCTGCGGCTGGAACTCGTACCTCTCGGCGAGCGCCTCGTAGGCTTCCTCCGCAATCCGCTCGACGTAGCCCGAGAGAAGATCCGATTCCTTCCCCTCGATCACGATCTCGAACCTCGCGGTCTTCGTGGTGACGTAGTCGGGAAAGGTGTCCATCAGATCGAGGGTGTTCTTGATCCAGACGTTGAAGGGGTCGCCCTCGAACGAGCGCTCGAGGTTCTTCCTCCCCCCCTCGATCTCCCCCAGCCGGAGCTGGTTCAGGCCGAGGAGGCCGTAGCCCTCGAACGAGCGCGAGTCGAGCTCGACGGCTTTCGCCGCGAAGTCTCTCCCCTCTCGATAGAGGCGGTTGTTGACGGCGATGTTCGAGAGCTTGTTGTAGAACGACGCGTCTTTCGGATTGCGCGCGAGTGCGCGCTCTTCGACCGCTCGAAACTCCGCCTCGTTTCCGGCGAGAAGCTCCGCCGCCGCGAGGATGGGAAGCGCCTCGGGAGAGACCGGGTTCACCTCGAGGGCGGCTTCGACTTCTCTGCGGGCGCCCTCGTAGTCCTCGATCCCGAGAAGCTGCTCCGCGAGAAACGCGCGGGCGGCGACGAAGCGGGGATTCACCGAGAGCGCTTTCTCGGTGAGCACCTTGGCCTCGGGTGAGCCGTCGAAATCCATCACCTGCGCGAGCCCGAGAAGCGCCTCGGGGTGATTCGGGTTCACCGCGAGAGCCTCCTGAAAGCTCTTGTTGGCGTCGGGGCTGTTGTACTTCTCGAGGAACAGCTCGCCCGCGCGGATCGAGGGGTACAGGCTCGAGGGATCCTTCGCCTTGGCTTCGTCGAGGGCGCGAAGGGCGTCGCGGAAGAGCTGATGGTCGGTGACGCCGAGATACTTGCAGGCGATGGCGACCGCGGTGAGGTCGTCCACGGAGAGATTGGAGCTCCCGTTGTAGACGTCGATGAACCGGTCGAACCGCGAGATCGCCTCGTCGATCGACCCCTGCTGGTGGATGAGGACGGCGAGGTTCAGCTCGGCAGTAAGCGCGTCGGGCGCCTTCCCGGCGACGGCCGTCTCGAAAGCCTCCCGCGCCTCCGCGATTTTCCCCCTGTCGTAGAGGATCTCGCCGCGAACGTTCGAAAGGGCGACGGATGCCGGCTCCCGGCTCTCGAACGCCTGAATCACCGAGAGGGCCTCGTCGTAGGCGCCGGTGAGCCTCAAGGCCGAAACCCAGCCGCGATAGAGCCTGGCGGTGGGATTCGCCGCCGACTCTTTCTCGAAACCCTCGATGGCCTCCGCGTAGCGGCCTTCACGGAGGGCGTCGTGGGCCTCGTCGGGTGAAGCGCCCACCGGGCCGCGAAGGGTGGCGAGGTAGCCCAGGGCCACGAGGCCGGCCACGGTTACGACCGACCGGGGGCTCACGGCTTCGACCGCTCCTCGATCCGCTGCGTGACGGAGGCGAGCTCCAGAAGGAGTGCCTCGAGCTCC
>Ga0268386_10002538_pt1 | contig 13041 bp, 13 predicted proteins | sample RVTome_15_FD_200260 | JGI IMG/M metagenome (GOLD analysis project Ga0268386, IMG submission 200260) | Soil microbial communities from uranium-contaminated site in the Upper Colorado River Basin, Wyoming, United States - RVT150D86... ...
GTCCAGCGAGCCGCCTTCGCCACAGGTGTTCTTCCCGATATCTACGCATTCCACCGCTACACCGGGAATTCCGCTCGCCCCTACCTCTCTCCAGCCAGGCAGTATCGCATGCAGTGCTCGGGGTTGAGCCCCGGCATTTCACATGCGACTTACGAGGCCGCCTACGCGCCCTTTACGCCCAGTAATTCCGAACAACGCTTGCTCCCTCCGTATTACCGCGGCTGCTGGCACGGAGTTAGCCGGAGCTTCCTCTGGTGGTACCGTCAGTCGGTACGCCTGTTCGACGTACCGGGGTTCGTCCCACCTGACAGGGGTTTACAACCCTGGGGCCTTCCTCCCCCACGCGGCGTCGCTGCGTCAGGCTTTCGCCCATTGCGCAATATTCCCCACTGCTGCCTCCCGTAGGAGTCTGGGCCGTGTCTCAGTCCCAGTGTGGCTGGTCGCGCTCTCACGCCAGCTACCCGTCATCGCCTTGGTAGGCCGTTACCCCACCAACAAGCTGATAGGCCGCGAGCCCATCCGGAGGCGCTGGCTTACAAGTAGAGGCCAGCTTTCACGCGCGGCTTCTAAGCCGGCGCTGTATGCGGTATTAGCTCAGGTTTCCCTGGGTTGTCCCCCGCCTCGGGGTAGGTCGCTCACGTGTTACTCACCCGTCCGCCGCTGTACTCAGTCCCGAAGGACCTTTCTCGCACGACTTGCATGTGTTAGGCACGCCGCCAGCGTTCGTCCTGAGCCAGGATCAAACTCTCCAAGTGTTTTACAACTCAGAGCGTCTCGATGACCGAACGGCACGCCGCCGGCATCGTGTTTGGCTCTTGGAACGCTTGCACTCGACCTTGTGGCCGAGTTCGTCACGTTCGGAATAATTCACTTTGTTTCCTCGTACTCGCACGGGAAGTGATGCCCGTGCACGAGGCCCACACGTCACTCACACTGTTTTATCAAATAGCATCTGCGCGGACACGTTTCCCGCGCAGAAAGAACAACATAGTCGTTGTATTCCGGGGCGTCAACCCGCTCGGACAACTCGATCCGAGCCGACCCGCTTCGGTGCTCCTTCGGGTGCGCGGACGGACGAATATACGAGCCGGGCGACCCGACGCAAGGACATCGGGCGACGGCTGACGTCTTGTGGCACTCGCCACGCACGGTACATTAGGCTCCCCTTCGCGCGGAGGGACGTGGTGGGCGTAGCTCAGTCGGTTAGAGCGCCAGGTTGTGGCCCTGGAGGTCGCGGGTTCGATTCCCGTCGCTCACCCTCTATAGATTTCGCACGCAGGCATGCTCCGGGTCTCGCGTTCGGCTCGACCGCGAATCCGGTCGCTAACCTCGGTTCATGCTCGTAGCTCGCCCGCGCATCTCGACTCCACCATCACGGTTGCCGTCCACCTGAATGTCAAAGCTTTCCATTGGTATCGTAGGGCTTCCGAACGTGGGGAAGTCGACTCTGTTCCAGGCGCTTACGCGCATCGCGGTGCCGGCGGAAAATTATCCGTTCTGCACGATCGATCCGAACGTCGGGGTCGTGGAGGTACCGGATCCGCGGCTACAGCGGATCGCGGACCTGGTCGAGCCCCAGGCCGTGATCCCCAACGTCGTCGAGTTCGTCGACATCGCGGGCCTCGTCGAGGGAGCCTCGAAGGGAGAGGGTCTCGGCAACAAGTTCCTGCAGCACATCCGCGAGGTCGACGCCGTCTGCCACGTGATCCGCTGCTTCGAGGACGCGACGATCGTCGAGACGGGAGACGTCGACGATCCGGACGGCAGCCGCGAGATCGTGGACGTGGAGCTCACCCTCGCCGACCTCGAGGTCGTCGAGCGCGCGCTGGACAAGGCGGCACGCCGGCGGAGGACGGGCGACAAGGAGGGCACGATCATGGCGGGAGCCCTGGAGCGACTGCGAAGTGCCCTCGCTGCGGGGACGCCGGCCCGGAGAGTCCGACTCGATGCGGAGGAAATTCGGCTCGTGCGCTCACTCAGCCTCCTCACGCGCAAGCCCGCGATGTATGTCGCTAACGTCGCTGAGCAGGAGGTGAACGGCGGATCCGAGAGATCCGACAGGCTCCGGGCGGCGGTCGCGGCGCAGGAGCCGGAGGCGGAGGTCGTCGTCCTGAGCGCCCGGCTCGAAGCCGACCTGCTGGCACTCGACGAAGCGGACCGGGCCGAGTACCTGGCCGCGCACGGGCTCGCGGAGAGCGGTATCAACGAACTCATCCGCGCGGGCTATCGCTTGCTCGGTCTCTCGACGTTCTTCACGGCCGGCGAGAAGGAAGTCCGCGCCTGGACCGTCCCGACGGGGGCGAGGGCGCCGCAAGCGGCGGGCGTCATTCACACCGACTTCGAGCGAGGCTTCATCCGGGCGGAGACAATTCACTATGACGAATTCGTGGTGGCCGGATCGTTGAAGCGAGCGCGCGAGCTCGGGCTGATGCGGCTCGAGGGCAAGGAATACGAAGTGGTCGACGGAGATCTCATGCTGTTTCGCTCGGCGACGTGAAGGGCGAAACTCGGAGGTCCCGGAGGGCGTAGTATGGGATCTGACCGTCGGGCTCCGCCGGCCGACGCCGAACTGACCAGCTCCACGCGGAGATCGGATGAACGATCCGGACCAGCCGTACGACGACGGATACCGCGAAGGTATCGGTTACGGCCTGTGGTGCGCCTGGCTGTTGGGGTTCGGCGGGCTTCACCGCATCTACCTCGGGAAGTACGGCACCGGCATCCTCTGGCTCCTGACCTGGGGTCTGCTCGGGGTCGGCCAGGTCGTGGATCTGATCCGGATGCGGAGGCTGGTCGCCGACGCGAACATTCGGGAAGGCTACGCCCTTCACCCGCGTGCGGCTCACCAGCTTCTCATACAGCGCGATTCCCGGGGAAGCGGCAAGCTGTTGAGGAAGTCAGAGAAGCCCCTGCGTGTGCGACTGCTCGAGGCGGCGATGGTACGCGGGGGCGCCCTCTCGGTCACCGAGGGTGTGGCCGCGACGGGGGCCGGGTTCGAGGAAGTCGAACTGACGCTGCGCGGCCTCGTCGAGGCGGGCTACGTCGACGTCGACAATCGTCCCGGCTCGGGCGTCGTCATCTACCGGTTCACCGAGTTCGGCTCACCAACCTCGTCCTGAAGTCGCCCGACTCAGTTCCAGCGGGGCTGTAGCGACTCCAGCTTTCGTCGACCTACGGCCGCCGGCGAACGGGACTCGAGACCATCCAGGAGGGCCGACTCCCACGATCCGTAGGTCGGGTTCGCCAGCACGATCCACCGGTTTCCCCACTCGTTGGCGTGCTGGCGGACGATTTCGGACCGCGCCTCGACACTCAATCCGCGCGCCGCGACGAAGTCGTTCAGATCGTCTCCAGCCAGCATGAGAACCCGGTAGCGCCCCGCCACCCAGTCGCGGCGACTCGTCTTGTCGGATCCCCACTCTTCCCGTTCCTCCAGCATCAGGTAGACGTCGTCGGCGTCACCCGGCGGAAACCCCATCGCGTCGAGGTTGCGCCGGGTGGCCTGCTCGCGGTTCGCGAGCCGGTTGGTGACGTAGAACACCTCGATGCCGAGCTCGCGGGCCGCGCGGACGAACTCGAGGGCGCCGGGTACCGGCCTCGCCTTCGCCTCTTCCACCCAGACGGCCCACGACGCCTCGGTGAACGGCTCATCGCGCTCGACGAGCCGGGCGGCGTAGGGGGCGTTGTCGAGTATCGTTTCATCGACGTCGACGATGACGGCCGGCGGAAGGCTCCCGAACCCCCCCGCCTGCCCCAGCGCGGCGGACCACGTCGTGTCGGCGAGGGCCACGGGCAGCTGGCGCGTGGCCAGTGTCCATATCTGCCGCGACATCGCGGCATACTCCGCCGAAGTCTGCATCCACAGGGTCGCATCGACGACGGCCATCGCCGCCGGCGACGGCATGCCGGCCCACTCCGTCGTCGTCTTCGTCGCCGTCTCGGTCGGCGCCGGTGCTTCGGTACGTGGTGCGCTCGCGCAACCGGCCACGGCGAGAGCGGCGGAGATGACGAACAGTTGATACGAGGGTGGAAACTGTCGATTCATCGGGTCCTCGGGACGATGAAGTAGCGATGTGGCATCGGGTGGGATCCTACTGCCCGGAGTCCCGGGGGACTACCGCGAAGCCGACGATGGGTGTAACGTGGCCGTACCATCCCCCCGGACACGGAGTGCGGAGTTGACGCTATTCACGATCTTGCGCGCGACCGCGGCAGCGATGATCGCCCCGATCATGGCCTGGTACTTGCACGTCCTGCTCGGCGACGTGCTCGCCCTGCTGCATCTCCGTTCGGCGGACTGGAGGTTCCTCCTCACGTCCTTCTATGGCTACCTTCTGCTGGGCTTCCTATTCGCTGGCGTGGCAGCCAAGCTGGCGCCCAGTCGCAGTCGCAGGTTCATGAAATGGACGATCCTGGCGAGCATCGCGACCGGGGTGATCCTCGCCCTGGCCAGCGACTACGGCGTCGCGGCAGAAGTGACCATCGCCCTGGCGGTCGTCATCGGCGCCCTGGGTTACGGGCTCCGGCTGCGAGGTTTCAGCGAGCGGCTTCAGGCCGACTGAGCCGACCGGGATCAGCCCATAAGAAAAGTATATGCGAGTATTGCCAGCAGGATCACGACGATGATCATGTAGGTCTTCTTGCGACCGCTGTTCGCTTCCGGCATCGGTGCCTCCCTCGCGAGTGCAGGTGACGGGCCCGTCCGAATCGGGCCGGGATCCTTCGGGTGCTATCAGTAGAACACCTGGCGCAGCAACGGCCGAAACCACAGAAAGTCCTGGTTCACCCAGGCGAGAATCAGCCAGGCGACCCCGATCCACACCCAAAGTCCCGCGATCTCGCCGCGCTTCAGCGTCATGAAGTCTCCACGTGTCGTTTCGAGCCGCCGTCCGACGGATTGGACGGGATCGTGTCGCTCGATTATAGTCGGCCCTACCCGGAACGCGAAAGCATCGCGAGGGCCGCAACCCGCCCGGAAATCTGGATGCGCTCTGTCCCCCACCTGGTCGCGCCGAGGGATGGGTTCCCGCACGTCCGTTCGTTCATCTCTCCCCCAGGCGCTCGAGGACTCGCCGCAATACGTCATAGAACGGACCGACCGACCCGATCCTCACCCGTTCGTCGGGGGAGTGCGGAAACTCGATCTGTGGACCATACGATACCATGTCCATTCCGTCGTACTTCCGGCCGATGATCGCGCACTCGAGTCCGGCGTGCATCGCCCCGACCACCGGCGGATTCCCGGTCACCTGCTGATGGGCGGAACGTATGAGGCCGAGCAGGGCGGAGTCGACGTCGGGCGGCCACGGCGGATAGGCGTCGGCCTCGGTCACCCCCGCCCCGGCCAGCTCTCCGATCGACCGGACGCGGCGCCGAAGCGCGGCCAGCGAACCCTCGAGCGAGCTCCGGCTGTTCACCATGATCATCAGTCGGCCGTCCTCGGAGCGCGCGACGCCCAGATTAACGCTCGTCTCGACGAGTCCGTCGAGGTCGAGGCTCATCGCCATCACCCCGTGCGGGAGGGCGCTCAGCAGGTCGAGCGCCCGCCGGGTCGATGTGGCGTCCCACGCCGCGGCAGCCGGCGCGCCCCCGGCGATCGTGTGGCGGAACTCCGGATCGGAGCGGACGAGCTCGCGGCGCGCGATCGCGAACGACGCCTCCAGCGCCTCGCGGCACTCGGTCTCCGCCTCCGGGCCGGGAAGCCAGACGGTGGCCGAAGCCTCCCTCGGAATCGCGTTTCGCGCATTGCCGCCCATGATCGTGGCGAGGCGGGCGTCCGTCCGGTCCACCGCCGACCGGAGGGCCCGTACCAGCACGCGAATCGCATTGCCACGCTGCAAATGGATATCCACCCCCGAGTGTCCGCCCCTCAGCCCCGACACCGAGACGACCAATGCGGTCCCGTCGCCCACCGGCTCCGTCACGACCGGCAGGTGGAGCACGCTGTCCGCTCCCCCCGCGCAGCCGATCGTGATCACGCCTTCTTCCTCGGAGTCGAGGTTGATCAGCAGGCGTCCGGAAAGGAGATCCTCCGCCAGTCCCTTGGCCCCCGTCAGGCCGGTCTCCTCGTTCACGGTGAACAGCAGCTCCAGGGGCCCATGGGCGAGGTCGTCGGCCTCGAGCACCGCGAGCATCGCCGCCGCGCCCAGTCCGTTGTCCGCCCCGAGGGTCGTGCCGTCCGCCGACAGCCAGTCCCCGTCCCGAGCGGGACGGATGGGATCCGTCGCGAAATCGTGCGCGACGTCGGCGTTCTTCTCCTGCACCATGTCGAGGTGCGCCTGGAGCACGACCACGGGCGCGCCTCCGCGGTTGGGGGCGGCCCGTTTTCGGACGAGGAGGTTGCCCGCCTCGTCGGCCGTCGTCTCGAGGCGGTGCCGTCGCGCCACCTCTCGCACGTACGCCACGGCGACAGCCTCGGATCCGGAGCCGCGGGGGATGCGCAGAAGATTGTCGAAATGCGACCAGACTTCGAACGGCCGCAGGTCAGAAACAAACGTCGGCAACGTGGCCTCCGGCGAAACGGTTCGGCGACTGCGACCGGGAGACTAGCATTCTGCCGGTCTCGAGTCCACGCCCGACGGCGCATCCCGCCGGATCGGTGCCGTCCGGCGGACGTCGGTGTAAGATCAGCCCATGGACGATTTCAGACGGGTCACCGCACGCAAGCACCGCTCGTTGTCCACGCTCTCGGGCATCCTCGTCATTTTACTCGCCCTGTCCGCCTGCGCATCCGCCATTGGGTTTCGCGAACAGAATCGCACCAACCTCGGCAAGCTGCGCGTCGGCATGGAGCGGAGCGATGTGCTGGAGGTGATGGGGGTCGGCGAGTACAGGCAGCTCACCGGCTCCGAAACCCGTGGGCCGGTCGGCACCGGACGCGACACGATGGGGGTGATGTCCGTGCAGATTCCGGTGGGCGGCGACGCGCCCATCCTCTACAATCCCCACCGCAGCGAGACGTACGATGGCGACGAATCTTCCTGGGAAGTGCTGTTCTACTATACGCACGTCATGCGCGACGACGGCATGGTCACCGATGACGAGCTGACTCCGATCGTCCTGCGCGACGGGACGCTGACCGGCTGGGGCTGGACGCACTGGGCAGCGATCGACGGCCGCCACGACCTGGACGCCGAGCTTCCGGACCCCCTTCCCGACCCCGACCTCAGGCTGGAGTGACGCCCTCGTCGACGAGCGCCTCGATCTCGTCCATGATCGCGTTCATCCGCCGCATCAGGGCGTCGTAGGGCTCAGCGGTGGCGAGGTCGACGCCGGCTTCGACCAGCTGCTCGTAGGGATACGTGCTCCCGCCCGACGACAGCAGCTCGAGATAGTCGTCCACCGCTCCGCTCTCTCCCCGCCGCACTCGCTCGACCAGCAGCGACGACGCGGCAAGCGACGTCGCGTATTGATAGACGTAGAAGTTGTAGTAGAAGTGCGGGATGTACGCCCACTCGACCGTGAACGCGTCGTCGACCGACAGGACACCCGAGTCGTGACCATGATAGGCCCGCTGCAGATCGCCGTAGAGGCTCGTGAACCGATCGGCCGACAGCGTGCCGCCCTCCTCCACCGTCTCGTGGATCCGTAGCTCGAACTCCGCGAACATCGACTGACGAAAGAACGTGCCGCGCAACGCCTCGAGCTCGTGGCCGAGCAGAAACAGGCGGTCCCGTCCGCCGTCCGCTTCGGCCAGCATCCGATCCATGAGCAGGGCCTCGTTGAACGTCGACGCGACTTCGGCGGTGAATATCGAGTACTGTGAATCGGCGAACGGCTGCGTCCGGTTCGACAGGTGGGAGTGCATGGCGTGCCCCCATTCGTGCGCCAGCGTCCGCACGGAATCGTACGTGCCCTGGAAGTTCATGAGCACGTAGGGGTGGACGTCGTATGCGTGGCCGTTCATGTACGCACCGGCGCGCTTCCCGGGCCGCGCCTCGACGTCCATCCAGCGGGCGTCGAGGCCCTGCGCGAGGGCTCCGGCGTAGCCGGCGCCGAGGGGTGCCGCCGACTCGACGACGAGCCGCTTCGCCTCGTTGATCGTGTACGAGAGGTCCGCCTCGACGAGCGGCGGGTAGATATCGTAATAGCGCAGCTCGTCGAGCCCGAGCAGCCGGCGGCGGATGCCAAAGTAACGGTGGAGCACCGGCAGGTGGTGGCGGGCCGAGGCGACGAGCTGCCGGTACACGCCCTCCGGAATCCGGTTGGCGTCGAGCGACCGGGCGAGCGAGCTCGGATATCGCCGCACGTTCGCGTAGAACATGTCCTTCTTCACCTGGGCGAACAGCGTGGCGCCGCACGTGCGAGCATAGTCGTTCCACACCGCGAAGAACCGCTCGAACACGAGCCGCCGGTCGTTACGGTTGCGTGACTCGCGGTGCTTTCCGAACGCCGACTGATCGAGCCGGACCTCGGTGCCGTCGGACAGCTCGACCGTCGGCCACGGCGCGTCGGCGTTGGCGAACATCGCGTACACCGTCTCCGGCACGTCGCTCAGCAGGCCGGTGGCGGCGATGATCGCCTCCTCCTTCGGACCCAGAGTATGCTCGGCGCGGCGCAGGATGTCGTCGAGCGTGTGGCGGTAGTCGGCCAGTCCCGCCTCCTCGGCCACCCAGCGCTCGATCGTCCCGCGATCGGCGGCGAGGATCGCCGGCTCGATGAAGCTGGCGGCCTCCGAAAGCTTCGTCGCCAGCAGGTTGGCGCGAGCTTCCATCTCGGCCGTCTCGCCCACCCGCATATCTTCGTGATAGCGCATCGACGCATAACTCGACGCCGCGTACAGGCGCTTCAGCGTGTCAAGGTAGGCGTCGAGACCCGCGCGGAGCGTGGACGGGTCGGCGGTCAGCCGCTCCGCGAATTCCGACAGCCGCTCGATCCCGTAACCGATCTCCGCCAAGTCGGCTTCCCACGCGTCACGTGTCTCGTAGATGTCTTCGAGGCGCCACGCCAGCGCCAGGTCGGTCGCGACGGGAGGCGCGCTCATCCGTCGCTCCTTGCGCCCATGGCGAGCACGATGTCACACTCCGCCAGCTCTACCGGCTGCACCGACAGGCGGCTGCGCTTCGTCACCACCATGTCCTCGAGCCCTTCGGCGGCCTTGAGGTCGGCCAGCGGCACGAGTTCGGGAAGGTGCGCCACGTACTCGATGTCGACCATGTACCAGCGCGGATCGTCGTCGGTCGCCTTCGGATCGTAGTACTCGCTGTCGGGATCGCGCGCCGTAGGGTCCGGGTACGCCGGTTTCACGACCCGGGCGAGCCCGGCCACGCCGGGCGGATTCGCACTGCTGTGGTAGAACAAGACCCGGTCGCCGACTTCCATCCCGCGCATCAGGTTGCGCGCCTGGTAGTTGCGGACACCGTCCCAGTGGGTGTGTCGGTCCCGCTCGAGGTCGTCGATCGAATAGGTGTTCGGCTCGGACTTCATCAACCAGCAACGGCTCATCGGAACACGGCTCCGCCTGCGTAAAGGACGCGCGCGCCGCCGGGGGCGGCGGGCGGGTCACGTAATTCGCTCGGTCGACGAAAGGATATCGCGGACGGACGGCACTTGCACCCTCTCCACGTGGCCACGACCTTCCTGCCGTCGAGTTTTCGGCTTCAAGCCGGATAGCCCCCACTCGGACGAGCATGCCTGCAAAATCCGACGCGCCCGTCGTCGTGAAACGACCGGCACGAGTGCATCCGCTCATGCGGACCGCCGTCGTGCTCGGCCTGCTGTTCGTGTTCCTGCTCGGGGTCAACGGGCTGGGCGATGGGTTCAAGGCACTCGGCAGCACGGCCCTCGAGGCGTTCTTTGCCGCGACCAGCAACCCGTTCATCGGACTCATGGTCGGCGTGCTCGCCACGACGCTCGTCCAGAGTTCCTCGGTGTCGACTTCGCTGATTGTCGGCCTCGTCGCCGCACCCGTCAGTCCGCTGCCCGTCGCAAACGCGATCCCGATGATCATGGGGGCGAACATCGGGACCACGGTCACCAACACGATCGTGTCGCTCGGCCACATACGTCGCCCCGAGGAGTTCCGTCGGGCGTTCGCGGTAGCCACCTGCCACGACTTTTTCAATTTCATCGCCGTCGCCGTGCTCCTGCCGCTGGAACTGGCCACAGGCTACCTCGGACGGACCGCGCAGGCGTTGACCGGGCTGCTGGTCGGGTTCACCGGGGTCGACTACGACAGCCCGTTGAAGGGCGCGCTCAAGGCGACGCTCGCCCCGATCAAGGACGGGCTCGCCGCCATGGCGCCCGAACGAACGGCCGGCATCCTGCTGATTCTGGTGTCGGGCGGACTGATCTACCTCGCGCTGATGCTGCTCGTGCGAGTGATGCGCACGGCCGTCCAGACCCGGGTCGAATCGATCGTCACGCGTGGGCTCGAGAAGAACTCGTTGATCGGGATCATCGTGGGCATCGTCGTGACCGTGATGGTCCAGTCGAGCTCGATCACGACGGCGCTCCTGGTTCCCCTGGCCGGGGCGGGCCTGCTCAACGTCACCCAGGCCTTCCCGGTGACCGTCGGGGCAAACATCGGTACGACCGTCACCGCCATGCTCGCCGCCCTCGCCGCGACCGGCGCGAACGCCCGTTTCGGGCTGACGATCGCGCTCGTGCACCTGCTGTTCAACCTGAGCGCCACGTTGCTCATCTTCCCGGTTCAGCGGATCCGCAACATTCCGATCCGGGCGGCCGAGCGGCTCGCGGAGATCGCCGTCAGGTCGCGGCGATGGGCGCTGCTTTACGTCATATTGCTGTTCTACGGCTTGCCGGCGCTGTTCGCCGTACTCAACCAGATCCTGTAGGGAGGCGAATATGCTACGCGAGCTCAAAGCCCTGTTCAGCCCCCACGAGCCGCTGGCCGCGATGGGAGCGGACTTCGCGCGGATGATCGAGTTGACCGGCGAATCCGTTCGTGAAGCCGGAGAGGCCTACTTCGGTCCCGATCCGCTGGACGAAGAGGCCGAGAATACGATCCGGCGTCGTGACATCCAGGTGAACAAGCTCCAGCGGCAGATCCGCCGGCAGGTCGTCGCCCATCTCAGCCTCGACCGCACGCGCTCCGACGTTCCCTACTGCCTGCTGGTGATGAGCCTGGTCAAGGACGTCGAACGGCTGGGCGACTACGCGAAGAACCTCGCCGGGATCCGGTCGCTGCACCCCGGTGCCCTGCCCGACGACGACCTCGTGCGCGAGCTGTCGCGGATGCGCGACTGGGTGGGCGATGAGTACCGAATCCTGACCCAGATATTCGAGACCCACGACGAGCGGCGCGCCCGCGAGCTGGTGGTGGAGGGCCGGAACATCGCGCGGCGCCTGGACCGGATGATCGAGGAGGTGGTCGAAGCCGATTTCCCGGGAAGGACGATGGCCGTCCTGGTGCTCGGCATACGCTTCTACAAACGGATCGTCGCCCACCTGGTGAACGTGCTCACCGGCGTCGTACAGCCGCTCCACAAGCTCGACTACTACGACGAGGACTGGTAGGCGGAAGCTCGCGGAATCGTCAATCGGGGCGGCCGGATTCGAACCGGCGACCCCCTGCTCCCAAAGCAGGTGCGCTACCGGACTGCGCCACGCCCCGAAGTGTGTTCGTGCCGACCCGCCTCGCGAAGCTCGCGCGGGGCCCTCCGGATATCAAGAGCGCGACGCCCCTCTACGCGGCAATCGGGTAGGCGATCCGCTCGGCCCACGGCGGCGCGGGTGCGGTCGGGTTCGAATGTTGCGAATTCCATGTGCCAGGTAGGGCGGATTTCCCCGGGCGGAGGCGCTCCCCCCGCGGCTGCCCCTCGCGCGGACCACTGACGCATGGAGACGCACAATGCTGTTGTCATGTCACTTACACGATCACGACGAACCGACGTGCTCCGTGTCCCGCCAGGTGTCGCCTACCCGCCCCCACCGGGAGATCGGCTGATGGACGCGCGCCACACCCAGTCGCGGCGCGTAGGCGCGATGACCTGCGTGGGCTCGCTGTCCGGAATGCGCATCGAAGCCCCCTTCGGACCCCGCGACGCGGAGATCCTCACGCCGGATGCCCTCGGCTTCCTCAGAACCCTGGTGCGAGAGTTCGGCGGTCCGATCCGAGCCGCGCTCGGGCACCGGGCGTCGCGGCGCGCCGCGCTGGCGGATGGAGCCCGGCTGGACTTTCCGCTCGAAACGCGCACGGTCCGCGAAGCCGACTGGACGATCTCTCCCGTGCCGCCGGTTCTCGAGCGGCGCACGGTCGAAATCACCGGGCCGGTCGATCGAAAGATGATCATCAACGCCTTGAATTCGGGCGCCGACGTGTTCATGGCCGACTTCGAAGACGCCAGCGCGCCGACCTGGACGAACTGCCTCGAAGGACAGATCAACCTGCGCGACGCCGTGCACGGCACGATCGATTACCACGACCCGGTGCGCGGCAAGTCGTACCGCCTCCAGCCCGACCCGGCCACGCTGTTCGTTCGGCCGCGTGGACTGCATCTATTCGAGGCGCACGTGACGCTGGACGGGAGGGCAGTACCGGCGGCGCTGTTCGACTTCGCTCTGTTCTTCTATCACAACGCCGGGCCGCTCGCGCGGCGCGGCGCCGGGCCGTTCTTCTACCTCCCGAAGCTCGAGAGCCACCGCGAGGCGCGCATCTGGAGCCGGATCTTCGGCCGGGCCGAGCAGCTCGGTGGACTCCCCCTCGGTACGATACGCGCCACCGTTCTGATCGAAACGCTGCCCGCCGCGTTCGAGATGGACGAGATCCTCTGGGAACTGCGGCATCACTCGGCGGGCCTGAACTGCGGCCGTTGGGATTACATCTTCAGCTTCATCAAGACGCGGCGCGACGACCCCGCCGCGGTCCTGCCCGATCGATCCGCCGTCGACATGTCCCAACCGTGCATGCGGGCGTACACCCGGCTGGCGATTCAGACGGCTCACCGCCGCGGCGCCCACGCGATGGGCGGGATGGCCGCCCAGATCCCGATCCGTGACGACCCGGCGGCCAACGAGGAGGCCCTCGCCCGGGTGCGAGCCGACAAGCTGCGAGAGGTCCGCGACGGACACGACGGGACG
>Ga0268386_10002539_pt1 | contig 13030 bp, 11 predicted proteins | sample RVTome_15_FD_200260 | JGI IMG/M metagenome (GOLD analysis project Ga0268386, IMG submission 200260) | Soil microbial communities from uranium-contaminated site in the Upper Colorado River Basin, Wyoming, United States - RVT150D86... ...
GGCTGACGGTCGATCAAGCCGTCGAGCTCCTCGTCGACGAGGAGGGTCTCGCGACCAACATCGCCGTCGTCCGGTCGCTGGCCGACTTCTGGATCGACTATACCCTGCTCGCCGAAGCGGTGACACGCGATTCGACGTTCGCGCGCCTGGACCTCGAGCCCCTCGTCCAGCAGCAGCTCTGGCAGACGATGGTCCTTCAGCTCCGCGACTCGGTGATCCAGGTCGACACCTTCATCACGGAGACCGAGCTGCGGGATCTCTACGACGAGGAGTCGCCCGAGGTCGAGGTCCGCGCCCGCCACATCATGCTGACCTATCCGGTGCAAGCCTCTCCCGCGCAGCGCGACAGCGTCAGGGAGGCGCTGCTGGAGGCGCGCGAGCGCATCGTGGCGGGAGCGAGCTTCGAGTCGGTCGCCCAGGAGATCAGCCAGGACGCGGGTAGCGCCCGCGCAGGGGGCGACCTCGGCTACTTCGGCCGAGGCGAGCTGGTCGCCCCCTTCGAGCGGGCGGCGCTGGCACTCACCCCCGGTGAGCTGAGCGAGATCGTGGAGACGCCGATGGGACTCCACCTCATCCGGGTCGACGACCGGCGCACGCGAGGGTTCGAGGAGGCCGCCGGGGCGTTCCGAAGCAGGATCCAATCCCAGCGGGTCCAGGAGGCCGAGTCGACCTTTATCGCCGCCGTCGAGGCCCGCGTCGGGCCGACGGTCGCCGAAGGGGCGGTGGCCATCGTGAAGGAGGTCGCGCGGAGTCCGGGCTCGCGCCTGTCGGGTCGCGCCGCCCGCAGGAGCGTGATCGAGTGGCAGGGGGGCGCGATCACTGTCGGGGAGCTCCAGACGACCCTGCGCCTCGAGTCGCCCGCCCTGCGCAACCAGTTGTCCACGGCGAGCGACGAGGACGTGGCCACCTTCCTCGGGGACCTCGCGAGGCGCGAGCTGCTCGTCGCGGAAGCACGCTCGGCCGGGCTGCAGCCTACGGGCGAACGGCTCGATACGCTCGTCGACGACGCGCGCGCGCAGCTTCGCGAGGCCGCGCGCACGCTCGGCCTGATGCAATTGGACCAGGCGCCCGGCGAGCCTCGGGAGCTCGCCGTCGCCCGCGCGGTCGAAGATGCCCTGGCGGATAACCTCAGCGGCGCGGCGCGCTTCGTGCCGCTCGGCCTCGTCGCCTTCCAGCTCAGGGATCGGGCGTCGTTCGACATCTACGAAGCCGGCGTCGGCCAGGCGATCCTCCGGATCGGTCAGGTGCGTGCGTCCCGCGCGCTGTCGCCTTCCGAGACCCCGCGCGAGGAGCCGCCCGACACGAGCGGCTCCCTACCGGAACCCCCACGGCCGTAGTGGTTTAGGAGCCGCGTCATGAAGATGCCAGCCGCAGTCCTCGCCCTCGGGCTCCTCCTGCCGCCCGCCGCCGTCGCCGCCCAGGTGCCGGGAGACGACGTCGTCGACCGCCTCGTGGCGATCGTCGGCGACTCGGTGATCGTTCGGACGCAGATCCTCGAGGAGCTGCAGCGCATGCAGTTGAACGGGACGGAGATCCCGCCGGCGGGCACCCCCGCCTACGAGTCGATGTTCCGGGGCGTCCTCGACCAGTTCGTCGACCAGCTTCTCGTAGTCCAGGCCGTCGAGCAGGACTCGCTGATCCAGGTCGACGACGCGACGATCGACCAGCGGGTCGCAGATCAGATCGATCAGCTCGCCCAGGAGTTCGGCGGCCAGCCGGCACTGCGACAAGCGCTCGTGGCGGAGGGCCTCACCCTGGCCGAGTACCGCGAGATGATGAGGAGCCAGGCCAGGATCGGACAGATCCAGCAGCTCTTCTACCAGTCCCGGCTGCGTGATGCCACGCCGATCGAGGTCACCGAGGCGGAGATGCTCGAGCAGTTCCAGCAGGCGCGCTCGACGCTACAGCAACGCCCGAAGACGGTCACCTTCCGTCAGGTCGTGCTCCAGCCCGAGGCGTCCCAGGCCGCCAGGGACACCGCGCGCGCCGAGGCCGAGCGCCTGCTGTCCCGGATCCGCGCCGGAGAGGCGTTCGATTCGCTCGCCCGCGAGTATTCGGACGACACGGGCACGGCGGAGCTCGGGGGCGACCTCGGGTGGTTCCGACGCGGTCGCATGGTGCGCGAGTTCGAGGACGCCACCTTCGGCCTCCTGGCCGGCGAGGTCAGCCCGGTGGTCGAAACCGAGTACGGCTTCCACGTCATCAAAGTCGAACGGTTCCGGCAGGGGGAGCGCCAGGCGCGACACATCCTGATCATGCCCGAGCGAAGCGACGCCGACCTGCAGAAGGCACGCGATCTGGCCAACAACCTCCTGACGCGCGCCCAGGCCGGTGAATCGATGGTCGACCTGCTCGCGGAGCACCGGGAGGACGTGGACGAGCTCGCCCCGGACTCCCTGACCGTCACGTTCGATCAGATCGGGGAGCTCGGCCCGGCGTACACCCCGCTGCGCACCGCGAGCGGCGGCGATTTCCTCGGCCCCATCGAGCACGAGATGCCTTCAGGGGAGGAGCGCTTCACGGTCGTGCACGTGCTCGAGGTGCGCGAGGCGGGCGCGTATACGTTCGAGGACCTGCGGGGCGTGATCGCCAGCCGACTGCAGCAGGAGAAGCAGATCGAGCGCCTGCACGAGCAGCTACGGGCGAACACGCACATCGAAATCCGCATGTAGGTGCGCCCGCGTATCCTCGTCACACCGGGTGACCCGCGCGGGATCGGTCCCGAGGTCGCCCTGCGCGCGCTCGATGCGCTCGTCGACGGCGAGGGCGCCGTTCTCGCGGCCGACCTGCTCCTCGTGGGTCCCGACGGCCTGGTATCCCGCGACGACTTTTCGCTCTTGGTGGCCGACGCGCGCCGCGGGGCGACCGACGCGTCCGCCGGGCAGGTAGCGGCGGCGTCTATCGAGCGCGCGGTCGAGATCGCGGTGGGCGGTGGCGCGCACGCCATCGTGACCGCGCCGCTCCACAAGCCGTCATTGCACGCCGCCGGATGGCGGGTGCCCGGCCAGACCGAGATGCTCCAGGCCCTGACGGCCGCGCCCCGCGTGGGCATGCTCATGGCGGCGGAAGAGACCCGCCTGGGCCCGCCGCTTCGCGTGCTGCTCGCGACGACCCACATCCCCCTCGCCGACGTACCGTCGGCGGTGACCGAGGAGCTTCTGAGGACTCAGCTCGTTCTGCTCGACACCAGCCTGAAGCGGGACTGGGGCCTCGCCGAGCCCAGGATCGCGCTCTGCGGCATGAATCCGCACGCCTCCGACGGCGGCCTCTTCGGCCGGGAGGAGATCGAGGTGTTCGCGCCGGCGTTGGCGCTCGCTCGCGAGGACGGCGTGATGGCGCAGGGCCCTTTCCCGGCGGACACCGTCTTCGGTCGCGCGCTCGCCGGCGAGTTCGACGCGGTCGTGGTGCCCTACCACGACGTCGGGATGGCCGCGTTCAAGACCGTGTCGTTCGGAAGCGGAGTGAACGTCACGATCGGGTTACCTTTCGTGCGAACGTCCCCCGACCACGGAACGGCCTTCGACATCGCCGGCACCGGTCGTGCAAGCCCGACTTCGATGATCGAGGCGATCCGACTGGCCCGAACGCTCGCGAGGAATCGCTTTGACACCGATTCGGCGGCTCCATAACCTTGCCTCCCGGAGAGACCCTTCTGAAATACCACATCAGGTCATGTCCCGTCAGCGCCTGATCCGGTGATCAAGCTCACGCGCACGTCGAAGGAATATCCGAAGCGCGGACATGCGCTCCGGGACGTTTCCTTCCACCTCCGGAAGGGCGAGTTCGCCTTCCTGACCGGGCACTCCGGGTCAGGGAAATCGACAACCATGCGGTTGATCCACATGGACGAGAGGCCGACCGACGGCGAGGTACGCGCCTGCGGCTTTTCCTCCGAGCACATGACGGGTCGCGACCTCTGGAAGGTCCGCCGTCGCGTCGGATTCGTCTTCCAGGACTTCCGGCTGCTGCCCGGCCGTACCGCGCTCGAGAACGTGGCGTTCGCCCTGGAGGTGACCGGCACGCCGTCGAAGGCCATCCAGGCGAGGGCCAATCGCCTGCTGGCGCAGGTCGGCCTGTCGCCCAAGGCCGGGGCCATGGTCAACGAGCTCTCCGGCGGGGAGCAGCAACGGGTCGCGATCGCTCGGTCGCTCGTGAACGATCCGTTCGTGTTGCTCGCCGACGAGCCCACGGGCAACCTGGACGACCGCGCAACGCGCGGGGTCATGGAGTTGTTCTGGGACATCAACGCCAAGGGGATGGCCGTCCTCATGGCGACGCACGACCTGGAGCTCGTGCGCCGGTACCCACACACCCGCGTCTTCGAGCTCGATCACGGGCGACTCGTGTTCGACTCGGCCGACTCCGCCGAGACGGGGCCCGGCGTGCCGTCCAGTCCGGAGCCGCTCGCCGAGCGGGGCGGCGCGGCCTGATGTACGCGTTCCGCGAGGCGACGGCCGCGTTCCAGCGGGCACCGGTGCTCACCGGCCTCTCGTCGGCAATGGTCGGCCTCGCGCTCTTCGTCGTGGGACTCTTCGGCCTCGCCACCTACAACCTCCGTCTCGCGCTCTCCGCGATCGAGGAGCGCGTCGAGGTCGCGGTGTACCTTCGCGACGACGCGCGCCAGAGCGAGATCGATCTGCTCCTCGCCGAGCTCTCCGCGATTCCCGAGGTGCGCACGGTCCGATTCGTCTCGAAGCGCAGCGCGCTCGAGCGCGCTCAGACGGAGCTCCCCGAGTTCAGCGAGCTGTTCATGGACCTGGAGGTCAACCCCCTGCCACAGTCTCTGGAGGTGGAGCTCCGGCCGGGCGCTCGCAGCCCCGACATCGTTCGCAAGGTGTCGGACGCCGCGCTCCTCCATCCGTTCGTCGAGGACGCGCGCTACGGACGCGAGTGGGTGGACCGGTTGTTCACGCTCCGGCGCATCGGAGCGGCGAGCACCGCCGTTCTGGGCACCGCGTTCGCCCTCGTCGCCGCGCTGATCATCGGAACGGCCCTCCGCATCGCCATCTTCGCGCGCCGCGACGAGATCTACATCATGCGCCTGGTGGGGGCGAAGAACAGCTTCATCCGCCGTCCCTTTCTCCTGGAGGGCGCGATCGCGGGCCTGCTCGGTGGCCTCCTCGCGTGGGGGCTCACGTACGGTACCTACCGCGGCGTCTACAGCTATCTCTTCGAGGTCGCGTGGGTCCCGACGGCATGGGTGCTGCTCGGCCTCCTGGCCGGTGGGGCCTTCGGTGCGTTCTCGAGCGCCCTGGCGATCCGACGCCACCTCAGCGAGGTGTGACGTGGCGCTGACTTCCCGAGGACTCGCGGCTGTCGTCGTCGGTGCCATGCTGGCCGTGGCACCCGCGCTGCCCTCCGCTGCGCAGACCCCGGACCTCGGCCAGGAGATCCAGGAGAGTCAGCGCAGGCTCGAGCAGATTCGTGTGGAGCGCGAGCGGCTGGAGCGCGAGATGCGGGACGCGCGCAACCAGATCCAGGACGTCTCGTCGGACCTCGCCAACGTCGAGCGGCGCCTGTCGGCGTCTCGCTCCGTCCTGGCCGAGGTCCAGTTCCAGTCCGACGCCACCGCCGGGCACATCCACGACACCCAGAGGAACCTGCTTCGGTCGCAGGACCGCCTCGCGGCCAGCCAGGCCGTGCTGCAACGACGCTTGCGCGACATCTACAAGCTGGGACCGCTGCAGACCGTCCAGGTCCTCCTCGGCGCGCGCTCGTTCACCGACCTGCTGAACCGATATCGCTACCTGCAGCGCATCGCGACCTTCGATCGCTCGCTCGTCGAGAGCGTGCGGACGCTGGAGTCCGACCTCGCCCGGCAGGATCGCGAGCTTCAGGACCGCATGGCGCTTCTCGGCACGCTCCGCCAGGAACGCCTGACCGAGGTCGCCGAGCTCCAGTCGGTCGAGTCCGAGCGCCAGACCGCGCTCCGCCAGTATCGAGCTCGCGTCGAGAGCACGGCGAGCCGCATCGAGGAGCTCGAGGCCGACGCTTCTCGGCTCACCGGCCTCATCGACGACCTCGAGGCACGCCGTCGCGCGCTCGAGACCCGCGTCCGGGCGGGCGGACCGTCCCTCGGGGAGGGCGACGCCGGCCAGCTGGATTGGCCGCTCGAGGGAGAGGTCATCTACGGCTTCGGGCGCGCGCGCCAGCCGAACGGCACGGTGCTCCGCTGGAACGGCGTGGGCATCGCGGCTCGGACCGGCGAGCCCGTGCGCGCGGTGAGAGCGGGTCGCGTCGTACTCGCGGGGCCGTTCGAGGGGTACGGGCCGACCGTCGTGCTGAGTCACGGCGACGGCTTCTACACGCTCTACCTGTACCTGGACGAGATCGGCGTGATCGAGGGCCGCGACGTCACGGCAGGACAGGTCGTCGGGACGGTCGGCGGGGACGACACCCCCGAGGGCCCGCACATCGAGTTCCAGATCCGGGCTCCCCTCGAGGGATCGTCCCCCCAGGCGCAAGACCCCCTGCTGTGGCTGCGCGCGCGAGGACGCCCGTGAGCCTACACGGCCTCGTCGGCCACGAAGGGGTACGGACGGCGCTCGCCGAGGCGTACGCGCGGGGCTCGCTCCCGGCGTCCCTCCTGATCCATGGTCCGCGCGGCGTGGGCAAGCAGCACCTGGCGCTCTGGCTGGCGCGCATGCTGGTCTGTGATGCGCCCGAGGGGGGGCCGTGCGAGCGCTGCGGCCCGTGCAGGATGGCCAGAGCGCTCGAGCACCCGGACATCCACTGGTACTTCCCTCTGGAGCGTCCGAAGGGCGTAAGCGGCGACCGGCTCGCCGACGCCCTCGAGAACGATCGCATGCACCAGCTCGCGGAAGTGCGCGCCGACTCGCTGCGGTCGAGCTTCTCCGACAAGGTGCGCGGCGTCTACGTGGGCACCGTCCGCAACATCCGGGCGCGCGCGCACAAGCGCCCCTCGATGGCGCGCGGGCCGGTCTTCATTGTCGGCGACGCGGATCTGCTCGTGCCCCAGGAATCGAGTCAGGAGGCCGCCAACGCCCTTCTGAAGCTGCTCGAGGAGCCACCCGGGGCCGCGCACTTCGTGCTCACGAGCAGCGAGCCGGGACTCCTCCTTCCCACCATCCGGTCCCGCACGGTCCCCCTGTACCTGGGTCCGCTGGCGGACGACCTCGTGGCCGGATTCCTGAAGGAGCACTGCGACATCGATGCGGAAGCGGCGGCTCGGGCCGCGATGCTCGGCCGCGGCGCGATCGGTCGCGCGCTGGGGTTCCTCGACGAGACCGACGGCAAGGGCCCCCTCGAGATCCTCCGGCGAGACGCCCTCGATCTCGTGACCGCGGCCACGTCCGGGCAGACGTCGAGCGGGTACCGGGTGGCGCTCGCCTTTCCCCCCGCCCGGGCGAGGACCCTGATCGATCTGTTCAGCTTCGTGGAGGAGTGGATCCGGGACTTTGCCGCCGTAGCGTCCGGCGCCGACGATGTCGTCTTCAACCGGGACGCGCTCCCGCACCTGAAGAAGCACGTACGGGAGCGCGGCATCGCGGCGGTGGACGTCCCCGTCGCCTTCTCGAAGGTCGAGGGGGCGCGCGAGCTGGCGCGGGGCAACGTGAACCCGCAGCTCGTGGTCAGCCACCTGGTCCGTGAGCTGGCGGCGGCCCTCGTCACCCTGCCGACCGCCTCTCCCGCGACGCGATGAGCGAGCGCCCCGACGGCCTCACCCACCTCGACGCCGAGGGGCGCGCCCGCATGGTCGACGTTTCTGCCAAGGAGATCACGTCGAGGCGCGCGGTCGCCACCGGCCGTATCACCATGGGGGCGGAGACGCTTGCGCGAATCCTGGATGGGCGCAACGAGAAGGGCGATCCGATCCAGGTGGCCGAGCTGGCGGGGGTCATGGGCGGCAAGCGGACCGCCGACCTGATCCCGCTCTGTCACGCCCTCCCGGGTGCGTGCGTCCGTGTGCGGCTGGAAGCCGACCAAGCGCTCCCGGGTCTGGTCGCCACGGCGGAGGCGACCATATCGGGCCAGACCGGCGTGGAGATGGAGGCGCTCACTGCGGTGTCCATCGCCCTGCTCACCGTTTACGACATGGCCAAGGCCGTCGACCGCGGGATGCGCATCGAGGGGATCCGGCTCGTCCGCAAGGAAGGCGGGCGCTCGGGGTCGTGGATGGCCGAGGAGTAGCGACAGGGCCAACTCCCGCTGAACCGCCTCGTTGTGTCACTGGGGCCCCCGCCTCCGTATTGGCCCCGCGGCTCCTAGGAACCCGTTCCGGCGCTCGGCACGACGGGGACCGTCAGGCGCGCGCCGATCCGCAGGTATCGGGGCCGAATCTCGGGGTTGGCCGCCCGGATCTCCGTCACGCTGATCCGGTAGCGCCGCGCGATGTGCGATAGCGTCTCCCCCGACGCGACCACGTGCTCGACGAACGTGACCCGCTCGGCCGCGGGAACGAGCGCGTAGTTGGTGCGAAACGTCTCGGCGCTGCCCGCGGGGACGCGGAGGGCAAAGCTGCGGCCCCGCGGCGTGATCCCGCGTACGAGCTCGGGATTCAGGCGGGCGATCTCGTCCTCCGTGGTCCCGGCCGCCCGCGCGACGACGTCGAGGGTGGTCGCGTCGGGCACCGTCACCGGATCGAAGGTGAAGGCGGGGTCCCGGACGTGATCGTACCCGTGGCGCGCCGGGTCGCTGGCGACGACGATCGCCCCCACCAGCTTGGGCACGAACTGCCGGGTCTCGCGGGGGAAGTGGCTGCGCAGGGCCCAGAACAGGCTGTCCGAAGGCTCGGCGTCGGGTGCGTGGGTCCTGAGGATTCGGCGCGTGCGGGTCGGGCCGCCGTTGTACGCGGCCAGCGCCAGGAACCACGAGCCGAACTCGTCGTGGAGCGTGGAGAGGTAGCGGGTGGCGGCATCCGTGGACTTGAACGGATTGCGCCGCTCGTCGACGAGCGGATCGACCGCCATGCCGAAGCCACGGGCGGTCCCGGCCATGAACTGCCACATGCCGACGGCGGCCGCGTGACTCGTCGCGCGGGGATTGTAGCCGCTCTCGATGAAGGGGAGATAGCGAAGCGAGGGGGGCATCCTCCGCGCATCCAGCGTCGAGTCGACCATCCGCTCGAAGTGGCCCATGCGGCGCAGGAAACCCGGGACCGAGCCGGCGGCGGCCTCGGTCCAGTATCCGACCCATTCGTCGACCTCGGCGGCGAAACCGGCATCGCGAAGCACGGGTGACGTCAGGAGCGCGTCGAAGGCCCCCACCGGCTCGGGCGCGAGGACCGGCACGGTCAAGCCGCTGATGCGGGGGGTCAGATCGACGGCCACGTCGATGCGCGGCGCCACGACCGGGCCGGGCGGAGTCGCGGTGGGCGGGTTGCCCGCGCACGCCCCCGCCGTCGTCACCGCCAGCACCAGGAACCCGTGCCGCAAGAGCCCCAGGCCGCCGTGTCGTCTCGTCGGGCGGCGCGTGACAAGGATCGGTCTCACCATCGACCTCACATGTGGTAGTTCGGCGCCTCGCGGGTGATCGTGACGTCGTGGGGGTGAGACTCCCTCAGGCCCCCGGTCGTCACCCGGATGAATCGCGCCTTGTGCCTCAGATCATCGATGGTCCCCATTCCACAGTAACCCATCCCACTCCGCAATCCACCAACCAATTGATAGATGGTGTCGGAAACCGGTCCCTTGTAGGGAACGCGAGCCTCGATACCCTCCGGCACGAGCTTGCGCTTCTCCATCTCTCCTTCCTGGAAGTATCGGTCGGCCGAACCCTCTTCCATAGCCGATAGCGATCCCATTCCGCGGACCGTCTTGAATCGCCGCCCCTCCAGCAGGAACGCGTCGCCGGGCGCCTCGTCGGTTCCCCCGAACATGGAGCCCATCATCACGCAGTGCGCCCCGGCCGCGAGCGCCTTGACGATGTCGCCCGAGTAACGGATGCCGCCGTCCGCGATCACCGGGATCTCGGCGTCCACACCGCCCACCGTGTCCATGATCGCGGTGAGCTGAGGCAGCCCGACCCCCGTGACGACGCGCGTCGTGCAGATGGAGCCTGGCCCCACGCCCACCTTGACCGCATCGACCCCACGCTCGGCGAGCGCCCGGGCGCCCTCTGCCGTTCCCACGTTGCCGCCCACGAGCTGGACGTCGGGGAAGCGCTCGCGGACGCGGGACACGGCGTCGAGCACGCCCTGGGAATGGCCGTGCGCGGCGTCGACGACGATCACGTCGGCTCCGGCTTGGACGAGCTGCTCCGCCCGCTCGAGGTCGGAGTCCGACGCGCCGACCGCCGCGCCGACCCGCAGGCGGCCGTGCTCGTCCTTGCACGCGTGCGGATACATGCGGCGCTTGAAGATGTCCTTGACGGTGATAAGCCCGCGCAGGCGCCCGTCCCCGTCCACGACGGGGAGCTTCTCGATGCGATGCCTGTGCAGGATCGCCTGCGCCTGGTCGAGGGTCGTCCCGACCGGGACCGTCACGAGGTCCTCCGACGTCATGACGTGCGAGAGCGGCTTGGTCAGGTCGGTCTCGAACTGCAGGTCCCGGTTGGTGATGATGCCTACGAGCCGCCCTCCGCTCTCGACGATCGGCACGCCGCTGATCGAGAAGTGGGCCATGAGGTCGTGCGCGTCCTGGAGCGTCCCGTCGGCGGTGAGCGTGATCGGGTTCAGGATCATCCCGCTCTCCGAGCGCTTCACGCGATCGACCTCCTCCGCCTGCCGCTCGGGCGGGAGGTTCTTGTGGATGATGCCGAGCCCGCCCTCGCGAGCCATCTGGATCGCCATGGCCGACTCGGTCACGGTGTCCATCGCCGCGGAAACCAACGGGATGTTCAGAACGATCTTCCGCGTCACGCGGGACCGGACGTCGGTGTCCTTGGGGTGCACCAGCGAGTGACCGGGCACCAGGAGGACGTCGTCGAAGGTGAGCGCTTCCTTGATGATCCGTCCCGCGTCGCTCATCGTCGTGGAGCCTTTCCGAAATGAAGGACGCCCGCCCCCGCGTCGCCCCGCGGTGGGGCATCGGAGGGCGGGCGAATGCCCGCTCGTTCCAGCGTCGGTCGTTCCATAGGGGACGATATCCGGAGCCCTCTGGAGCGTCAACGCCCGGTGGGAGCGTCCACCCCCGGCGCCCCGGTCGGCGCGTCGCGGTCCCGGACCGATCTGGCGGGCGGCCTCAGCGCGTCTCGTTGGCGGCCCGATCGGGCGGGCGGTCTCAGCGAGTCTCGTCGCCGGCCCGATCGGCGCCCGGTCGCTCCGCGCTATCACCGTCCTGTGGAGTTCCCGTTGGTCGCGTCGGGGCGGAGGGCGTCTGGCGCGACTTGCGTGGATCAGCCTCGATGCGATGCGCGGTATCGCCGCCCTCGACACGGTCCTCGGGCTCGAGCACCTGGTTCAAGTCACTCAGGATCTGTCTGCCCGCCGACGAAACGCCGGCCAGGACGCGATCGGCCGCGGAGATGAGCTGGAAGGCCTCCCGGATCGTGCTGGGGCTCACCGCCTTCCTCCGCAGCTTGTCCTCGAGCCCCTCGGCGAACTTCTGCAGTCCCGAGGCTTCCACGCCCTCCGCGGCCGCGTACTTGGCCTCCAGGAACTCGATGTAGTCGAGGATCTGGTAGACCTGCGCGTCGGGCAGGCTCTCGATCTTGCGGATCAGTCGCTGACGTAGAACGTCGTGCATGGTCCCTGGACGGTGCGGTGGTGTTCGTCGCCTAAGTGTAACGGCCGAGCCCGAGCGGGGCAGCCCGGCCGCCTGCCCGGCCCGGCCGCATGGAGGTCCGGCCGCGGTGGCGCCACGACGGTCTTGCTCCGCGCCAGAATCGGGGTAACGTCTTGCCATGCCCTTCCTACCCCTGCGGGCCGCGTCCGTGGACGCCGCCGCCGCCGACCTCTACAGCGAGTGGCTGGCCTGGCTCGCCGAGTCTCTCGACGATCCCGACTGCGACCGTAACGACCTCTGCCGTCGGATACTGACGGACCTCTACTTCCCGGGCCTCGCGGACGCGGCGCGCGAGCATCTGCCGCTGACCCAGCGGGTCGCCCTCGCGCACCTCGATCCTCGCAATGTCACGCTCGAGCCCGAGTACTACGCCGAGATCGACGTCGATCGATACGTTCCGCGCAAGCCGCTCCTGTGGCTGTGGGAGATGTTCGATCGCAGCGCCCTCGGCGAGAACGTCGAGCTCGGCGTGCGTTTCCGCCGGATCCTGGCTCGGCATGTCTTCGGGAGCTGCGGCGAGAACTTCAAGGCGTTCACGCACGTGCGGGTCTCATACGGATACAATCTCCAGGTCGGAGACGACGTGGTGATCCATCGGCACGTCCTTCTCGACGACCGGGGCGGGATCGAGATCCGCGACGGGGCTTCCGTGTCCGACTTCGCGAACGTGTACTCGCACTCGCACAACATCGTCGACGGTCGCATCGTCTACACACCCAGGACCGTGATCGGCCGCGGAGCCCGGATCACGTACCACGCCACCATCCTGGCGGGCACGCACGTCGCCGACGACTCGATGGTCGGGGCGGGCTCCATGCTCACCAAGAGCACCGAGCCCCACTGGATCTACGTGGGCGTTCCCGCTCGCCGGGTCAAGGAGAAGTCGGCGGAGGAGCGCGCTCAGCGGGCACCGCCCACCACCGACCCGATGGCCGACGGCTAGGTCGAGTCGCCGCCCGCCGCGCGTCCGCATTCCGCGCCGCCACGACGCCGGTCGACCGTCATGCGTCCTCCTCGTGCATCTCCTGGAGCCGCCGAACGACCGCGGGATCGGCCAGGGTCGTCGTGTCCCCCAACGCGCGTCCCTCGGCGATGTCGCGAAGGAGTCGCCGCATGATCTTGCCGGAGCGGGTCTTGGGCAGGTCGGCCGTGAAGACGACCATCTCGGGCTTGGCGATCGAGCCGATCTTCTTGGCGACGTGCTCGCGGAGCTCGGCCATGAGGGCCTCGGAGTACGCGACCCCCTCCTTGAGCGTCACGAAAGCCGCGATCGACTCGCCCTTGATGTCGTGGGACTTGCCCACGACTGCCGCCTCCACGACGGACCGATGGTCCACCAAGGCGCT
>Ga0268386_10002540_pt1 | contig 13025 bp, 16 predicted proteins | sample RVTome_15_FD_200260 | JGI IMG/M metagenome (GOLD analysis project Ga0268386, IMG submission 200260) | Soil microbial communities from uranium-contaminated site in the Upper Colorado River Basin, Wyoming, United States - RVT150D86... ...
CGACTGGGTCAACTCAAATCAGGGGCGAGCGATCATCACCATCGAAGACCCGATCGAAGTCCTGCACCCCGACAAGCGTTCGGTGGTCGTCCAACGTGAGGTTGGGGTGGACACCGCCGACATGGCCGATGCGATCCGGGCGGCCATGCGCCACGACACCGATGTGATCCTCGTCTCTGAGATCACCGAGCCCGACGTGGCGCGTGCCGCGATCGATGCGTCGGAGACGGGGCACCTGGTCGTCTCCTCGATGCGGACCAGCGATCCCGCGGACACCGTCTCGCGTCTCATCTCGATGTTCCCCGAGTCGCAGCAGCGCGTGATCCGCAGCCAACTCGCCGCGCAGGTCAAGGCAGTGATCAGCCAGGTCCTCTTCGATGCGGGCGAGTCGGGGCTCATACTCGCCTGTGAGATCCTGACCAGCAACGAGCGCGCTCAGGAGTGGATCATCGGCGGTGAGGAGCCTTCGTTCCTTGTGGAGGTCATGAAGGAAGGTGGCTTCCACGGAATGCAGACGTTCGACCAGGCGCTCCTCAACCATGTGGTAAGTGGCGGCATCAAGCTCGACGCCGTCTTGCCCTATGTCCGCAACACACATGAGCTCAAGGCCAAGGCTCAGGCCGCGGGCGTCATGATATGACTCCGGTATCAGGTCGGTAGCGAGGCCGGCGATCAGAAGTGCGGCTGGGCTAGCTGGTTGATTCACGCCGATTAATCCATTCTTTTGGCGGCCGGGATTGCGTTGATGTAGACGTCCCATGGAGTCCCAACGCGGTGACACAATTTACTGAGTGAACGTCAGAGTCTCCATCTGCTCGGGGCGGTTCACGATGGGACGCATGCCCGTTGTCTGTCTGACACGCCCGTACTCCATACTCCATAATCCATACTCTCTCCTCACATGATTCCGCCACGTCTCCAGTTCCTCACCAAACCTGATCTGCCGCCTGCACAACTAGCAGAGCTGTTCGGCACTGCCGGTGAAGAGATCTATTTGGTGGGCGGGTCGGTACGTGATGCATTTCTCGGCCGGGACCTCGAGGACTTCGATTTCGCCACACGAGCTCGCCCGGAACGAATCGCAAAACTGCTGAAGCCATGGGCGGATGTGATTTACGACGTTGGCGCCCGCTTCGGCACGGTTGGAGCGCGTAAGGACGGTCGCACTGTCGAGGTCACCACCTATCGGAACGAGGTCTATCGAGACGACTCACGCAAACCACACGTCACTTACTCCGACGACATCATGGTCGACCTGAGTCGACGTGATTTTACGGTGAATGCGGTCGCGCTGTCGCTGCCCGACCTCGAGGCTGTCGATCCCTATGGCGGACTGGCGGACATCGCCCGGGAGACGCTCAAGACCCCGCTCGAGCCGGAGATCTCTTTCGGAGACGACCCGCTGCGCATGCTGCGTCTCTTCAGGTTCCAAGCGGTCCTCGATTTCGTGCCAGACGAGACTGCGGTGAAGGCTGTCACCGAGATGGCCCAGAGACTCGAGATCGTCTCGGCTGAAAGGATCCGCGACGAGCTGAGCAAACTACTGTCGGCGGAGGCACCCGGCGACGCGCTCCGCATGATCGTGCGGACGGGCCTTGCCGCCCACTTCCTTCCCGAGCTTCCCGGGCTCGCCATGGAACAGGACCCCCACCAACGACACAAGGACGTACTCGAACACACATTTGCCGTGGTGAACAAGACGTCTCCTCAGCTGAAACTCCGTCTCGCTGCCCTTCTTCACGATGTCGGGAAACCCGATACCCGCGAGTTCGGGCCGGGAGGAGTCACTTTCCACCACCATGAGGTGGTTGGGGCTCGGATGGCTCGCCAACGGCTGCGCGATCTCAGGTACCCGAAGGAGACCGTCGACGATGTCTCCCGACTCGTTTATCTCCACCTGCGGCCACACACATTGAAGCTGGGATGGACCGACTCGGCGGTGCGGCGCTACGTGCGGGACGCCGGCCACCTGCTCGATCCCCTGAACGAGCTGGTTCGATGTGATGTGACCACGGCCAACAGACGGCGGGAGCTGGAGATCCAGAAAGGGATCGACGAGCTCGCGGAGCGCATAGCGATCCTCTCAGAGCAGGAGGAACTGGACCGTCTCCGGGCACCGATCGACGGAAATGACGTGATGCGATACCTCGGCATGGACCCGGGGCCTGCGGTCGGTGAGATCATGACGATTCTCCTCGAGAAACGAATCGAATATGGTCCCTATCCGGCTAGCGAGGCTTATGGGCTCGCTCGCTCCTGGGCATTGGAGCAAGGAATCGCCGATCCAGGCCCGGCACCCGATCTCGAAGAAGAGGAGTAGCGGTTTCGCCATAATCGCTCGATCATGCTGCGACGCAAGTTCGATCCTGGAAGGAAGAAGACGGCTCGGGTTCTCGGAGCGACGATGGCCTATGTCGAGTATGGAGTCGGTGACCCGATCGTGCTGCTTCACGGCAATCCGACATCGTCCTACCTGTGGAGGAAGGTGATACCCGAGCTAGCGGATCTGGGGACGTGTATTGCCCCCGACCTCATCGGCATGGGCGACTCGGCCCGTATCGCGGAAGGACGGGATGCATATCGCTTCAGAATGCACGCCGAGTATCTGGAGGCCTTCCTCGAAGTGCTCGAGGTATCGAGCAACGTCACCCTCGTCGTCCATGACTGGGGTGGCGCGCTTGGTTTTGACTGGGGGCGGAAGAACCCTGAGGCTGTCAAAGGGGTCGTCTTCATGGAGACCATTCTGACCCCTCTGACCTGGGACGATTGGCCGGAATCTGCGGTCGGCGTCTTCCAAGGAATGCGTTCCGAGGCCGGGGAGGAAATGGTTCTGACCAAGAACGTCTTTGTGGAACGGATCCTCCCTGCGTCGGTCCTCACACCAATCCCCGAGGAGGACATGGCGGTCTACAAGAAGCCCTATCTCGAAACGGGAGAGTCTCGACGCCCCACCCTTACATGGCCGCGCGAAATTCCCATCGACGGAGACCCGCAATACATGGTGGGGGTCATCGAGGCCAACGAGCAGTGGCTCTCGGGGGCAGACGTGCCCAAACTCTTCGTCAACGCCGATCCTGGTTCGATTCTCGGTGACCGGGTCCGGGGTAGGGTCCGTTTGTGGCCCAATCTCGTAGAGGTCACTGTTCGGGGTGTCCATTTCATCCAGGAGGACTCCGGACCCGAAATCGGTGCCGCCATAGCCGACTGGCTTCGGTCCCGCCGGGACTGACCCAGATCCCCGGAGCCTCCTAATGTCTCGTCGGTGATCGTCGTAGCGATTCCCGCAGTCGCCCTTGCGGTCATGTCTTTGGCGGCGTTTCTGGGGAGATGGATCTGGTGGCTGGACGTCCTGGCCAACTTCCGCGCCCAATATGTGGTTGGGCTGGCTGTGCTCGGGCTCATCGTGGTGTTGTCGAGATGGCGCAAGACCGGATACGCGGTCCTGGGTGTCGCACTGGTCAATCTGCTCGTGGTCTTGCCGCTGTATCTCGGGTCTCCGGCCGTGGCGACAGTCGAACCTTCTGGGGTTCGGGTGATGTCGTTCAACCTCCTGTCTACGAACGAGCGATACCCGGAGGTGATTGAGTACATCGAAAGCGTCGACCCCGATCTGATCCTGCTGCACGAGGCGAGCCGCCCATGGGAGGTCGCAATGGAGGCGGCCGAGCTGGACTACCAAATCATCCGACCCCGCTCCGAGGATCTCATCTTCGGGACACTTGTCCTGGTCAAGGGTGATGCCGTGGAGGCTGTCTCGTACGGGTTCGCCGCATCGAGTGCACGTGCAGTCGAGCTGACTTACACCCCCGAGGGGTGGACCACGACACTTTCGATCCTCGGCAGCCATCCGCTGGCTCCCACAGACCGCGAGCGCGCCGATCTGCGTGATGCTCAATTGGGGTTCGCCGGGGATTGGGCATCCGGTCGAAACGGAGCGTTCATCGTCGTCGGGGACTTCAACGCCACCCCATGGTCGTGGCCTTTCCGGCGACTGATGGACTCCGCAGATCTCCGAAACAGTCAAAAAGGTTTCGGTCTGCAGCCAACGTTCTCGGCTGAGTCGAATCTTCTCCTCAGGGTTCCCATCGACCATCTCCTCCATTCCCCTGCACTCGAGGTCACCGATCGTGACCTGGGCCCTCCACTGGGATCCGACCACTTTCCACTCATCGTCGACCTCCAGCTCGCCGGGTAAGCCCCGTTACGATCCCAACATGTCCAACCGCTATGCAGAAGCGAGACGCCGTCTCGCCGACATCGTCGGGCCTGACGGCCTGGCCGTGGTGCCTGCGGCTCACGAGACGATACGAAACTACGACGTGCCTCACCCGTTCCGACAGGACACATCTTTTTGGTATCTGACCGGATTCGACGAGCCGGAGTCCGTGGCCGTCATCGCACCCGGTCATGACGAGGGCGACTATTTCCTCTTCGTTAGGCCCAAGGACCCCAACCTTGAGGTGTGGACGGGTATCCGTTCTGGCACCAAAGGCGCCAAGGAGGTTCATGGCGCCGATGCCGCCTATGAGCTGAGTGAGTTCGACGACGTTCTAGAGCGGACGATGTCCGGGCGGGAGGTGCTCTGGTACACAATCGGTAACGACCACTACGACGATCGAATCACCGCGATCATCCAGAGCGCCCGCGCTCATCGGGAACGTATGGGTGGGGTGGTGCCCTCCACCGTGAGAGATGTGTCGGTCCCCCTTGGGGAGATGATGCTCTTCAAGAGCGCCGACGAAGCCGACAGCCTCCGTCGGGCTTGTGAGCTGAGCGCGGAGGGTCATCGTGAGGCCATGCGATTCGCCCAACCGGGAATGCGGGAGTACCAGGTGCAAGCGGCATTGGAGTATTTCTGGAGACTGCGCGGGTCTCCACGCAATGGGTACGACTCGATAGTGGCCTCCGGGGCCAATGTGTGTGTCCTCCACTACATCGAGAACAATGATCGGGTTGGGGACGGCGACCTGATTCTTATCGACGCCGCCGCCGAGGTCGACGGCTACTCCTCGGACATCACGCGGACTTTCCCAGCCAATGCCAGGTTCGACGGCCCACAGCGTGCCATCTACGAGATAGTGCTCAACGCCGAGAAGAAAGGCATCGAACTGGCCGTTCCCGGATCTTCGCTGCGAGCAATTCACGACGAGTCGACCCGGATCCTCACAGAGGGCATGGTCGATCTCGGGTTGCTGCCCAAGATCGCCGAGGAGTCGATGGCGATGCACCACTACTCGCAATTCTTCATGCACGGGACCAGCCATTGGCTGGGTCTCGATGTCCACGACCGCGGTTCCTATCGCATCGACGGTGTGTCCCGCCCCCTCGAGCCTGGAATGTCCTTCACCGTCGAACCGGGCCTCTACGTAGCCCCGGACAAGGAGGAGATCGAGCTCACCCTCCTCGAGTACGACATCGACGAATGGAACGAGCGTCGTATCCGACTCGGCAAGAAGGCGGCGGCCGCCAAAGAGGCTGAGGAGAAAGAAAACGCGGAGAAGATCACCCACAAGGTGCCGGAGGCGTTCCTCGGGATCGGAGTCCGCATCGAAGACGACATCCTGATGACCTCCGAAGGGCATGAAAACATGACTGCCTCGGTCCCCAAGGAGATCGACGAGGTAGAACGGATATGCGGAGAGGAGTCGGTCCTGCCAGCCCCCGATCACATCGCCGCCGCCGGCACTGCGTAGAGGGCGATGGCGAGGAAGTGGAACGCGCTGGCGAGCACCACGAACACGTGAAAGAGCTCGTGGTATGAGAAGATCCGGGGGAAGAGCTTGGGTCGTTTGATCAAGAAGATCACCGACCCCGACGTGTAGAAGAGCCCGCCGACGGCGATGAAGATGATCGCTCCGGCACCGAGGGAGCTCCAAATCTGCGGAATCCACAAGATCACCGTCCATCCCATGACCAATTGAAGGGTGACTGAGAGTCCCGTGGAGATGTCGGGCAAGATCAGTTTGAGGGAAATCCCGACCGTGGCGATCCCCCACACCAGACCGAGACACCACCAAACGGCCACTCCCTCGAGACCGGCGATTGCGATGGGTGTGAACGTGCCGGCCACCACCAGGTAGATCATGGAGTGGTCGATTCGTTGCAGACGCCTCTTCCAATCCGCTCGCCATGGGACCGAGTGGTAGAGCGAAGAGACGGTGTACATCACTAGAAGGGCAAACCCGAACACGAGCGATCCGATCAGTGCGGCTGTGTTGCCCCACGTCTCCCCGACCAGGTAGATCGTTCCGACGAGAGCAGCCACCGCAGCGGCGCCGTGGAGGAACCCGCGGATCGGGTTCTGCATCCGTCCAAGTGTCATCCGCTCCATGCAGAAGAGGATATGGCTGGTCGCCGACAAAGTTGAGTCGTTCGGCTCTACCGAGAAGTTGCGGGCCAGCGGTACCATGAGCCACCGGATATGGCCCTCGGTCTCCTCTACCGCATATATGAGCACAACCTTCTCGTTGCTCTCGATCGGAATCGCCTCCCCTCCCACATCGGGGTCGTCCTCGATGGGCACCGGCGTCATGCCCGCGCCGAAGGGCTCCCCAGCTACAGCGATTCGTATCGGGTGGGGATGGAGCGTTTTGAGGAGTTTTTGGGCTGGGCGGACGACCTGAAGATTCCTGCGGTCACCGCCTGGGTTCTCTCCCCGGAGAACCTCTCCCGGCCGGCGGATGAGCTCGATCCCTACTTCGATGTCCTCATCGACTTGTTCGCAAGACTTCCCGCCCAGTGCGCGCAATATGACATGGCCCTCAAGTTCATCGGAAGTCTCGACTTGCTGCCCCGTCGTCTTGTCGAGGCTGCGAAGGGCGCTGAGGAGCAGCACTCCGAGGGCTCGAGACGTCTCAACATCGCCATGGGTTACGGAGGCCGTCAGGAGATCGTCGACGCCGCCCGCGACCTGGTTTCCCGACTGGCCGCGCAAGGGCTCACAGCCGACGAGATCTCCGACCACATCGACGCCGAGTCGCTGGCTCAGCACATGTACTCGGCCGATCTCCCCGACGCCGACCTCATCATCCGGACCTCGGGTGAGTCACGGCTCTCCGGGTTCTTGTTGTGGCAGTCCGCCTACTCGGAGTTCGTCTTCGTCGACGTCAACTGGCCCGCGTTCCGCCGCGTCGACTTCCTGCGTGCCCTGCGCGACTACGAGGGCCGCAGCCGTCGATTCGGGCAGTAGCTATGAGGGGGGACGACCCCCCTCGAACCCCCCGCCCGATTCGGACTGGGCCCGAGCGGGGACAGCTGCTCGTGAACCTCCCGCCTTTTCGGACTGGGCCCGAGCGGGGACAGCTGCTCGTGAACCTCCCGCCTTTTCGGACTGGCCCGGGGAGGAGTCTCCTTCTCGTTTCTTGGCTGCATCGTGTTGTGTTGACCGCTACGGGGTGCAGCGCAGAGAGCTACGTGGTCACCATCGTCGGGTGGAGATGGGATACGTCACCCAACTGACGTAGGGAGAAGGCCCAACCGGTGCTCACCCGGAAGGTGGTGAGCCGGGATACACCGGTGTGAGGTTGCTGGAACCGGTCCCACTCCCAAGGAACGGGTTCGAGACCGAGAAGATGACCCAGTATCACCGCGTTGGTACCCGCATGGGCAACTATCACGACTCGCTTTTCGGGGTCGTCGACACTCCACAGATGTCGGTCGTTTGGACGAGCCGGGTGGATTCCGTGTGCTTCCAGGGTGTCGACGAGCCCGATGACGACTCTCTGATGGAAATCGCGAAACGATTCCCCGGTGGGCAGACCGTCCCACATCTCGTCCATCGAGCGGAGATTGGCGTGTTCGAAGGCCCGCTCGATGACCTCCACGGGCTCTCCTTCCCACTCAGGAGGATTCTGGATCTCCATGAGCCAGTCGTAGACCTCCTTCTCCATCTTCAACTCCGTCGCTACCGGGTGGGATGTCTCCAAAGAACGCAGCATCGGTGACGCCCAGACTTCGTCGACATCTTTCAAACCGGCTAGCCGGTGGCCAACGCGGGCGGCCTGCTCGTGACCGAGCTCGGTGAGCCCTGGATTGTTGCGAGCAATTTGGTCCGGGGCCCAATCGGGCTGGCCATGCCTGATCAGAAGCAGATCCATGGGACCAACCTAAACGCTCGCACGCGTTGCAGATTCGGGAGCGCGAACCAATACGATGGTCAGGTGCCCCGTCAAGCCCTCATCGATCACCTGGTCAACAATGCTCTCCGCACCGATGGTCCGTTCACCTTGGCCAGCGGTGGGGTTTCCGATTGGTACATCGACGCCAGACAGACGACCTTTGATGGTTTTGGGGCCAGACACGTAGGCGGTGCGGTGCTGGAGGTGCTCAAACCAGAGGTCATGGCGGTAGGGGGCATGACGATGGGTGCCGACCCCATCGCTCTCGCGGTCGCCATGACCGCCGCCGGCCTGGGGCGCGATGTCAAGGCGTTCTCCATCCGCAAACAGCCCAAAGACCACGGGACCGGCGGCCGAATCGTCGGCCCCATTGACCCTTCGATGCCGCTGGCGGTCGTCGAGGACACCACGACGACCGGGAGCTCCGCCGTCGACGCTGCCCGCTACCTGCTCGACGAAGGTTTCGAGATAATGCAGGCGATTGCGTTGGTCGATCGTTCCAGGGGAAGAGCCCGTAGCAATTTCGAAGCAATCGGAATTGAACATGTCGCCCTGATAACTCCGGACGACCTGGGATTTTCGTCATGACCGTTGTCGTGCGACGCTCGGCCCTGAAGATGTGGCTGATGGCGATGGGTGGCATCCCATTGCTCGTGATCTCGCTCGACGTGTTGACCGCCCGCCGCATCACCCGCTGGCTTACCGATCTCATGTTCCGTCCCGAGGACGTTCAGATCTTCGAGCCCCGCGACGTGATCTTCGCCTGGGTCATGTTCGTATTCGGCGCGGTTGCGGTGATCTGGGGGCTCAAGGAGCTGTTCATTCCCACCAAGGTCGTGGAATGCCGCGACCAGGGCTTGGCCGTCCGTATCAACGGGCCGTTCCGGGAGCCCTCACTGATCCCCTGGAAGAACATCCAGGACGTGGGGGGAGCCGATATCGACGACGAAGGCGACCACATCCCCCTTCTTGTCATCACTGTGTTCACCCGGGAGGAATTGCCCGACAACCCTTGGGGGGCACGGTGGGTTTCCGAGCTCGAGCTGGGGATCATGGCCCAGGATTGGGACGAGGATCCCCAAGACGCTGCCATCAGGATCGCCGACTTCGCAGTTGAATCTGTTGGACGTGAGCAGCGCGGACACGTGGCAAACCCGTCGCGTGACCACTGATGCTGGTCGGTGCTCACACTCCTTCGGAGCACCCCCTGGCTGAGGCGGAAGAGCGCAACGCAGACCTGGTCCAGATCTTTTTGTCCAATCCGCAAGGATGGAAGAAGCCAAACCCGCGTGCCGATGCCGGGGACCTGAGGTATGCCTCCATTCCCATTTACGTCCATGCCCCCTATCTCATCAACGTGTGCGCGGACAACAATCGGGTTCGGATACCGAGCCGAAAGATCCTCCAGGACACCTGTGATGCCGCCAGCGAGATCGCGGCCGAGGCCGTGATCGTCCATGGAGGTCACGTGACCGGAGATGGTGCTCAGGAAGAGGGGATCGACCGGTGGCGGAAGGCCCTGGACGCGCTCGATACCGACATGACCGTTCTCATCGAGAACACGGCCGGTGGCGACAAAGCCGTGGCGAGACGGGTGGAGTGGATCAAGAAGCTCTGGGAGGAGATCGGATCGTACGGGGTTGGTTTTGTGCTCGACACGTGTCACGCATGGGCCGGCGGAGAGCCCTTCGATGATCTGGTAGAGAGGGTGCTCGACGCCACCGGCCGGATCGACCTGGTGCAAGCCAACGACTCGAAGGATCTCTTCGACTCTCGTCGTGACCGTCATCAGAATCTGGGCAGGGGGAACATCCCGGCGGACGATCTGGCAACAACGATCGCGACGGCGGGGGCACCCGTCGTGGTGGAGACGCCGGGCGGGATCGCCGAACAGGTGGCGGACATCGAATGGGTGAGGGAGTTGTTCAAGTGACCAGCGGGCGGACCGAGCGTCGAGCGGAGCGACGGACCAAGGTCGCCGTCCTCTTCGCAGACAGGACCGACCGGGCACTCGATCTCCTCGAGCTGGTGGAGATGGCCTGGCACGACAACTACAACGAGATCCCACCTCCCGAGGATTTGATCGATGACATCCTTCTGCTCAGCGAGGGAATCTGCGGCTCTTGATTCGTGGGCCCGGCTTGTGATCGCCGACCCCGGCGATGTCCGGGATGCCGCTAACGGGGCCAGGGCCGACGCGACCTGACGACCGTTCGCACCGAAATCGGGAAGCACCCCGCTCAGGTACCCTCTATCGGTATGACCAAAGTAACCGCCCCGGCCATCCTGGCCCGCAAAGGCGGACCAAAGATCGCCATGGTGACTGCTTACGATTACCCGGGGGCAGTCATCGCAGATCGGGCTGGAATCGACATCATCCTCATCGGCGACTCGGTGGCGAACGTGGTGCATGGAATGGACACGACGCTGGAGATCGGCCTCGACGAGATCGTCCTCCACACACGCGCTGTCAATCGGGCCAAACCGGAGGCGATGGTTGTCGCCGACATGCCCTGGCTCACTTTCCACATAGGACCTGAAGACACTGTCCGCAACGCCGGGCGTTTGGTGCGTGAGGGCGGGGCCGAGGCAGTGAAGCTCGAGGGCGGGCGGAAACGTCTTCCTGTCATCGAAGCGATACTCGACGCCGAGATCCCGGTTATGGGTCACGTCGGCCTCACTCCACAGTCGGTGCATGCCATGGGCGGGTTCAAGGTTCAGGGCAAGGTCGTCGACGCGGCCCGTGAGATGATCGAGGACGCCAAGGCGCTTTCCGACGCGGGATGTTTCTCGATAGTCCTCGAAGGAGTGCCCGATGTCCTCGGTGAGATCATCACCAAGGAGGTGGACGCCCCGACCATCGGGATCGGCGCCGGGCCGCACACCGATGGACAGGTTCTGGTCTTTCACGACGTGCTTGGGTTGGGTTCGGGTTCGTATCCGAAATTCGTACGCTCCTACGCCCATCTCGCCGACGACGCGGTGGCTGCCCTGGAGCAATACAAGGCGGACGTCGAATCGGGCTCTTTTCCAGCAGACGACGAGAGCTATCACATTTCCGACGAAGTGGCCAGCGAGCTGCTCAAGGGTATCTGAGACTCCTCTTCGCCATTTTGATGCTCGGAGCGGTGGCGTGTGCGTCACCTCCTACTTTAGAGGGCTTCGAGACCATAGAGATGACGGTCGGAGAGCAATCGCTCACGGTCGCCGCCGCGGAGACTTCATCGCAGCGGAGCCACGGGTTGAGAGGTGTTGAGGACCTTCCAGGCGGACTCGACGGGATGCTCTTCATCTTTGGGGAGACCCGGACCGCCACGTTTGGGATGAGGGACACGCTCATCCCGCTCGACATCTGGTGGTTCGACTCCGGTGGAAGCTTGATCGGCTCGACGGAGATGGAGCCATGCCCGTCTTCGTACTGTCCCCCATATCCGTCTCCCGGTGAGGTTGCCTGGGCTCTGGAAACCCCACAAGGTCAATGGGATTTCACTCCCGGCGACCTGCTCACCGTGACGACTGTGGAAAAATCGTGACGCCGTCTACCATTCTCCTCTGACCCGGCGACACGCGCCGCCGGCCCCTGCTCCACCGAGTTGGTGGGGCCTTCCGTACGGATGTCCACAGGAGGTGTAATGCGCGACTATGAATTGATGACGATTCATCGGCCCGATCTGGCCGAGGACGATGTCGAGGCCAAGATCGGCGAACTCGAGGCCTATCTGACCAACAGCCAGGCGGAGGTCACCAAGCGGGATCTGTGGGGGAAACGCCGCTTCGCTTACGAGATCGACCACCTCAGCGAGGGTTACTACTCGGTGGTTTCCTTCAAGGCGGGTGCCGACGCTATCGCGGCGGTCGATCGCATGTTGTCGCTCGCCGACGAAGTCGTCCGCCACAAGATCGTTCGTCTCGGCCAATAGCGACAGACTGGAATGTGTCGTCGCTACGCGGCATAGTCGATAGCGGGACCGAGCAGTAGAGGAGAACTCGATGTCAAGCAATATCACATTGATCGGAAACCTGGTCGATGACCCGGAGCTGCGCTTTACGCCCTCCGGCGTGGCCATGGCCAAGATCCGTCTCGCCGTCAACCGTCGGTGGCGTGGCCAGGACGGAGAGTGGCAGGAAAACACCAGCTTTTTCAGCGGGACGATCTGGAGGGAGCAAGCCGAGCAGGCTGCCGAGTCACTTCAGAAGGGTGCTCGCGTGATCGTGACCGGTCGGCTCGAACAGCGCACCTGGGAGACCGAGCAAGGGGAGAAGCGTTCCGTCGTCGAGGTTTCGGTCGATGAGATCGGCCCATCGCTGCGTTGGGCCACGGCGACCGTCAACAAGACGCAACGTCAGGACAACTGGTCCGACGGCAATCGTTCCGCCGAGACCACGGCACCGGCGGCACGAGATGAGTACGGCCCCGACGAGGCCCCCTTTTAGTCGACCCACCCACAGGAGAGAGATCTGAATGGCGAGAAAGAACAGAAGAACCCCAAAGACGGCCACCCGGGGCCGTCGACACGACTATCGCCGGGGCAAGCCCAAGCCATGCGCGGTTTGTCCGGAGGGTGACGTCGATTGGAAGGACACCGCCTTCCTTCGCAAGTACGTCTCCGACCGCGGCAAGATCCGGGGCCGTCGTGTCACCGGTTTGTGCCCTCAGTGTCAGCGCAAGGTGGCCGTGGCGGTGAAGAATGCGAGAGAGATGGCCTTGCTGCCATACGTGGGCGGACGATGAAGCTGATCTTGACCGCTGACGTCGATCCGCTCGGCAAGCGCGGCGACGTTGTCGACGTGGCCGACGGATACGCCCGCAACTTCCTCCTGCCGAAGCAGAAGGCGATAAAGGCCAATCAGGGGGCGTTGCAGCAAGCGGAGACAATCCGTGAGGCCCGTATCGAGGCTGAGCGAAAG
>Ga0268386_10002541_pt1 | contig 13021 bp, 7 predicted proteins | sample RVTome_15_FD_200260 | JGI IMG/M metagenome (GOLD analysis project Ga0268386, IMG submission 200260) | Soil microbial communities from uranium-contaminated site in the Upper Colorado River Basin, Wyoming, United States - RVT150D86... ...
CGGCGCCGGCGGCAGGATCGTGTAGGTGTGGAGCTGGCCGTAGGTGATCACGGGGGTGGTGGCCGTCCAGGGAAGGGCGCGGCCCTGGGCGACCTCCTGGGCGAGGTCGACGGTGGGCCCCCCGCGCGTCGCGACCGAGAGGTTGGAGCCGCCGGTCAGGCGCAGCCGGACCTCCACCGCGTGAAGCTGGTCCGCGTCGTCCAGTCCGCTCGTCCGCTCGATCCGGAGGATGGGGAAGTCGGTGGTGGTCCGGCCGCTCAGGAGACCCTCGCGGACGGCCAGCCCGGCGATCCCCGGTCCGGCCTCGAAGCCCCGGGTCGCCGCGAAGGCGGAGGGGGCGGGGCGGGGAGGCGGCCCGTCGAACCGCCATTCGGTCCTGGGGACCGTCGGCGCCTCGCTCCCGGCCGCGCCCTCGACCAGCTTCGCGTCGAACGCGTCGACGAGGCGGATGGTGCGGGGACCCGGCGCCTCTCCCCGGCAGGCCGCGAGGACGACGGCCGCGAGCAGGAGCACGACGGGGAGGCGGAATCCCCGGGGCGGCGGGCCCGCCGTTCCGGGGACCCGGACAGCGGCCGGGGGTACGAACATGGCTGTCGTCTCCTCGAGTGGCCCCGCCGATGCCGCGGGCTCCGGCTCGCCACGCTCGAGCAGGCTCCCGCGCCTCGCCTGGGGATGACCACGCATCATAGCAGAGCGGCCGTCGCCGGGATCCCGGCCGTCGGCCTCAGCCCGCGCTCCCGGCCCGGTTGCGGTAGAGGCTCGCGTCGACCGCCGCCGCCATCGCCGCCACGTCGAGGGCGCCTCCCAGGAACGCGGCGATCCGGCGGGCCTCCTCCCCGGGGCGGGCCACGACCTCCGCGTAGCGCACCTCCAGGGTCTCGAACCAGGGGCGGTGCTTGAGCAGGTAGCCCGCCTTCCAGAGGTCGCTCTCGAACAGCTCCCGCATGCGCCCGTCGGAGGGCCCCGCGGCTTCGCCGCGGCGGGTCAGCATCTTCGCCTGGGAGGCGAGGACCTCTCCCAGCTCGCGGCGCACGAACACCACCTTGTAGTTGTGCCCGGGGGGCAGCTCCTTGAGGAGGTAGGAGATGACCTTGACCGCCTTCCCGCGGGCATCCCGAAGCCAGGCCTTGTCGGGGGAGCGGGCCAGGTCCTTGACCCGCTCGTCCTCGAAGTAGCCGCGGGGGTTGTCGTCGTCGGCGGCCCGCTGTCCGTCGCTGACCACCGCCATCCCTCCCGCCTCCAGCATCTTCATCAGCATGCTCGTCCCGGAGCGGGGGAGCCCCGACACGACGACCACGGGGTCCCCGTAACGAACGCGGCGGTACGTCTTCATCAGGTCGAGGCTCATGGGCGCCCTAATTTAGCCCGAGCGGGCACCTCGCTGTAAGATCGTCCGCCATGTCCTCGAGACCTCGTCACGGGCGCGCGCTCCTCGCGGCCGCCCTCCTCGCCCTCCTCGCCGCTCCCGCCCAGGCCTACATCGGCCCGGGGGCGGGCTTCGCCCTCCTGTCCTCGTTCCTGGTTGTCTTCACCACCATCATCCTGGTCTTCGTCTCCCTGCTCGTCTGGCCGATTCGGGCGCTCTGGCGCCTCCTGCGCCGTGGCCGGCGGGCCACCCCGTGGGCCAGGCGGTTGATCCTGCTCGGTTTCGACGGGCAGGACCCCCGACTCACCGACAGGCTGATGGAGGAGGGGAAGCTGCCGAACTTCCGGGAGCTGGCCGGGCGGGGCTGCTATCGCCGGCTCCGCACGACCTATCCCGCGATCTCCCCGGTCGCCTGGTCCTCCTTCAGCACGGGCACCGAGCCGCCCAAGCACAACATCTACGACTTCCTCGACCGCGACCGCCGCACCTACCTGCCCCTCCTCTCCTCGACCCACATCGGCCCGGTCCGCCGCTTCCTGAAGCTCGGGCGCTTCCGGATCCCCCTCGAGCGGCCCGAGCTGCGGCTCCTCCGGAAGTCGAAGCCCTTCTGGTCGATCCTCGGCGAGCACCTCGTGTGGAGCACGGTGCTGCGGGTGCCGATCACCTTCCCCCCCGACCGGTTCCGGGGGGCCCAGCTCAGCGCGATGTGCGCCCCCGACCTGCTGGGCAGCCAGGGGACGTTCCTCCTCTACACGACGCGGCCCCCGGGAGAGCGCTTCAAGGAGGGAGGGCTGCGGGTCGCCCTGGAGCGGAACGGGGACCGCATGGCGACGAGCCTCAAGGGCCCGGAGAACGCCTTCGTGGAGGGCAACCCCGCCCTCGAGATGCCCATGACGATCCAGCTCGACCGCGCGGCGCGACGGGCGGTGGTCTCCCTCGACGGGCGCACGCTGAGCCTGGAGCCGGGCAAGCTCAGCGACTGGACCCCCTTCGCGTTCAAGGCCGCCCCCGGGATCAAGGTGTCCGGCATCTGCCGGATGATGGTCACCGAGATGGGCGAGCACTTCTCCCTCTACGTGAGCCCCCTCAACATCGACCCCGACCGGCCGGCGATGCCGATCTCCCACCCCTCCTACTACGCGACCTACCTGGCGAAGCGCATCGGCCCCTTCGCCACCCTCGGCCTCGCCGAGGACACCTGGGCGCTGAACGAGGGGGTGATCGACGACGCGACGTTCCTGAAGCAGGCCTACGACATCGACCGCGAGCGGGAGCGGATGTTCCTCCTCTCCCTCGACCGGCTGCGCACGGGCACCCTCACCTGCGTCTTCGACGCCACCGACCGGATCCAGCACATGTTCTGGCGCTACCTCGAGCCCGGCCATCCCGCCGCCCGGGGCAAGGACGGGGGCGAGCACAAGGACGCCATCGAGGCGATCTACCGGCACAACGACGCCCTCGTGGGGAAGGTCCTCGCCCGGCTGGGCGAGGGGGACGTCCTCATGGTCCTCTCCGACCACGGCTTCACCTCCTTCCGGCGGGGCTGCAACCCGAACGCCTGGCTCCGGGAGAACGGCTACCTCGCGTTGAAGCCCGGAGCGAGCGGGTTGGAGGAGTGGCTGCAGGGCGTCGACTGGTCGCGGACCCGCGCGTACGGCCTCGGCCTGTCCGGCCTGTTCCTGAACCTGAAGGGCCGCGAGGCCCAGGGCGTCGTGGAGCCGGGGGAGGAGGCGCAGCGGCTCAAGGCCGAGCTGATCGGCCGGCTGTCGGGGCTCGTCGACGCCGAGGCGGGAAAGGTCGGGATCCGGGAGGCCTTCGACACCCGGAGCCTGTACCAGGGCCCGTACCTCGCCAACGCCCCCGACCTGATCCTCGGCTACGACGAGGGCTACCGCGTCTCCTGGGACGGGGCCACCGGGGTGGTGGCCACCCCCGTCTTCGAGGACAACGTGAAGGCCTGGAGCGGGGACCACTGCGTGGACCCCCGCCTCGTGCCCGGGGTCCTCTTCTGCAACTACCCGGTGGACCGGGAGGACCCGGGCCTCATCGACGTCGCCCCCACCGCCCTGCAGCTCTTCGGCCTGGCCAAGCCCGACCACATGCAGGGCGAGGCCCTCTTCCGGGAGAACCCCCTCGTTCGGGAGAAGGCCGCCCCGAGGGTCGCGTGAGGCCCCGCGTCGCCGGCCGCGCGGTCGCGGGGACGGCCCTCCTGGCCGCGCTGGCGGGGATCCCGGGAGGCTGCGCGGGCCGGCGCGCCGAGGCGGTCCCGACCCGGCGGGTGATCGTCCTCGGCTTCGACGGGATGGACTACGCCCTCACGAAACGCCTGATGGCCGAGGGGCGCCTGCCGAGCTTCTCCCGTCTCGCCGCCTCGGGGGGCACCTTCGGTCCGCTCGGCACCGCCGTCCCGCCCCAGAGCCCGGTCGCCTGGTCGGACTTCATCACCGGCCTCGACGCGGGCGGGCACGGCATCTTCGACTTCATCCACCGGGACCCCGAGACGATGGTGCCGTACCTTTCCACGAGCCGCACCGAGGGGCCCAAGCGCCTCCTCCCCCTCGGGCGCTACCAGGTCCCCCTGGACTCGGGGAAGGTCGAGCTGCTGCGCCGGGGCCAGGCCTTCTGGGAGCTGCTCGAGTCCCGGGGCGTCCGCACCACCATCGTCAGGATCCCCGCCAACTTCCCCCCCTCCGGCACCGCCCACCGGGAGCTGAGCGGCATGGGCACCCCCGACGTCCTGGGGAGCTACGGGATCTTCTCGTTCCTCACCTCGGCCCCCTTCACCCGGGAGCACGACGTCTCGGGGGGGAAGGTGTACCCGGTGGAGGTGGTGGACGGGGTGGTCCGCACGAAGCTCTACGGGCCGGACAACCCCTTCCTCCGGGAGAAGGAGAAGGTGAGCGTCGACCTCACGGTTTGGTTGGACCCGGAGGAGCCGGTGGCCAAGCTCGCGGTCGGCGACGAGGAGCGCCTCCTCGCCGCCGGGGAGTGGAGCGACTGGGTCCCCCTGGAGTTCCCCCTGGTCCCGACCCAGGCCCTGCCCGCGGAGGCCCGGTTCTACCTGAGGAGCGTGCGGCCCGACTTCGAGCTGTACGTCAGCCCCCTGAACTTCGACCCCCTGGCCCCCGCCCTGCCGATCTCGACCCCGGCGTCCTTCGCGGCCGAGCTGGCCCGGGCCGGGGGGCGCTACTACACCCAGGGCATGCCCGAGGACACCCAGGCGCTCAAGACCGGGACCCTCACCCCCGAGGAGTTCCTGGCCCAGGCGCGGATCGCGGGCGGGGAGGTCATCGAGCAGTGGGACTACGTCCTGGACCGGTTCGAGGGGGGGCTGCTCTTCTACTACTTCGGCAACCCCGACCAGGTGTCCCACATGATGTGGCGGTCGATGGACCCCGGCCACCCCGCCTACGACGCCGCGAAGGACGCGCCGTTCGCCGACGTGATCCCACAGGTCTACGAGGAGCTCGACTCCCTGGTCGGCCGCACCCTGGGCCGGCTGGGCGGGGACGCCACCCTCGTGGTCATGTCCGACCACGGCTTCACGAGCTGGCGCCGCTCGTTCCACCTCAACACCTGGCTCCGGGAGAACGGCTTCCTCGCCGTCCTCGACCCCGGGCTCGGGAGCGACCCCGGCTTCTTCGCGAACGTCGACTGGTCGCGGACGAGGGCGTACGGGCTGGGCCTCAACGGACTCTACGTGAACCTGCGGGGGCGGGAGCGCCAGGGGACGGTGCCCGCCGCGGAGCGGGAGGCGCTCGTGGAGGAGATCGCGGCCCGGCTCCTCGCCACCGTCGACCCCGCGACCGGCGGGCCGGCGGTGACCAAGGTGTACCGGCGGGAGGACTTCCGGAACGAGGGCGCGCTCGAGGTCGGCCCGGACCTCGTGGTGGGATACGCCCACGGGACCCGGGGCTCCGACGAGTCGGCCCTCGGCGAGATCGGCCCCGAGGTGATCACCGACAACCGGGGGCCCTGGAGCGGCGACCACTGCATGGACCACGAGACGGTGCCGGGGATCCTGCTGACGAACCGCCCGCTCCGGCGCCCCGCCCCCGACCTGCGGTCGCTCGGGGCGGCCCTCGTCGCCGAGTTCGGACTCGAGGGCTTCCCGGCCGGGCCGGCCGCGGGAGCCCGCTAGCCATTGGCAAGGAGAGGGAGATGTTTGGACACCGGAAGGTGAAGCTCGACAAGGACCTCGTGGCCCGGGTCGAGCGGTACGCGAAGATCGCCGGCTACTCCGGCCCCGACGAGTTCATCGCCCACGCCCTGGAGAAGGAGCTGGCGAAGCTCGAGGGCGCGGACTCGGAGGAGGAGATCAGGAAGCGCCTCCGCGGGCTCGGCTACATCTCCTGAGCCGCCCTCGGGGCCCTCGATGTCCCTCCTGAACGCCGTCCTCCGCCGCGCCGTCGACGCCGCGCTCTCCCCCTTCGCGGAGGTCTCCCCTCTGGTGGGCCTGGGGCTGGTGTCGCTGGTGGTCGCAGTCGGCATGCTCCTGGTGTTCAAGCGCACGTCGAACCAGGAGGCCCTCGAGTCCGTCAAGCGGCAGATCCAGGCCTGCCTCTTCGAGATCCGCCTCTACAACGACGACCTGCGGGCGATCCTCGGCGCCAACGCCGAGATCATGCGCTGGAACCTCCGCTACCTGGGCCTCTCCCTCGTCCCCCTCGCGTGGATGCTCGTCCCCCTCGTCCTCCTGATCGCCCAGCTCGAGTTCCACTACGGCTACCGCGGGCTGGGGCCGGGCGAGGCCGCCCTCGTCACGGCCGAGCTGAAGGAGGCGGGGGAGGCCAAGCCGGCCGCGGTCCTCGCCGCGCCCGCCGGGCTCCGGGTGGAGACGCCTTCGCTGTGGGTGCCCGGGGACCGGGAGCTGGCCTGGCGCATCCGGGCGGAGCGGGCGGGGAGGTACGAGCTCACGCTCACCGTCGGGGGGGCGACCGAGACGAAGACGGTGGTGGTGTCGGAGGCGGTGGTGCGACGGTCCCCCGTCCGGGTGTCCCCCGGCTTCATCGACCAGCTCTTCTACCCGGCGGAGCCCCCCCTCGCCCCCGCGAGTCCGGTCCGCTCCATCGAGGTCGCCTACCCTCCCCGCGAGGTGGAGGTGCTCGGCTGGGGCCTCCACTGGATGGTCGTCTTCTTCGTCCTCTCGATCGTCTTCGCATTCGCCCTCCGCCGCCCCCTCGGGGTCACGATCTGAGCGGCCCGGCCGGAGGGGCTACTTCAGGTCCTTGGCCAGGTAGAGCTGCGAGAGCAGCCGCGTGTAGCCGTAGAAGTACGCCCGGCCGTCGGGGGTGACCTCGAACTCGATGATCGAGTACACGCCTGCCGGGTCAGGGGGGACGAGTTTCTTCCAGTGCTCCCGCCGTCCGGTGGCGATCTCCAGGCGGGACACGTCGGCGGGGACGTAGCCGCGCCGGAAGATCCAGAGCCATCGTCCGTCGGCGCTCCAGGCCACCGGGCGCTCCTCGGGCTCCGACCCCGGCACCGGCCGGGGCGGACCTCCCGCCACCGGCCAGAGGGAGATGCGATGACCCGGCCCGGTGGCCGCCACCCACTTGCCGTCCGGGGAGATGGACAGGCCCCAGGTGTCCTCCGGGGTGAGCTCGCGGGGCGGCCCGCCGTCGACGTCCTGGACGTAGGAGCGCAGCTTGTGGCCGGGGGTGCTCCCCGTGAAGAGGATCCGCCGCCCGTCGGGGAACCACCAGGCGCCCCGGTAGGTCGTGATGCCGTGAGGAGGAAGCGGCCGGGGGTCGCCTGCTCCCACGGGGAGGAGCACGAGCCGGTCGGAGGTGGGAGCGGTGGCCAGCACGGTCTTTCCGTCGGGGGAGAGGTCGTCGGCGAACCAGTCGCTCAGTCCCAGGTAGGTGGGAGGCTCCCCGTCCGTGGAGCGGAGGTAGGTCCCGAACCGGTCGTCGAACAGGAGCTGGAGCCCGTCGGCCGAGAGGTCCACGAGGCCCGGCCGGTCGAACCAGGAGAAGTCCCGCTCGCCGGTCTCCCCGGGGGGCACCCCCACCACCGCCCTGCGCTCATCGTCGCGGGTGAGGAGGACGCGTCCCTCCGGGTGGACGTCCCATAGCGTCAGCGAGGTGGGCGCCTCGTGGACGAGGCGCTCGCGCCCACGGAGGCTGACCGCGTGCAGAGCGCGGTTCGCGCGTCCCCGGGCCGCGGTGAACCAGACCTCGTTGCCCCCGGGACCCCAGGCGAGGCCGCGGGCGCTCGTCCAGAGGCCGGTGAGGGCCGTCACCGTGCCGTCGAGGTCGGCCACCATAACCTGCCCGCTGGCCCCGCGGCTGCTCGGGTCCTTCAGGAAGGCGATCCGTCGGCCGTCCGGGGAGACGCGCGGGAAGCGGATGGAACCCGAGGTCCTGTCGAGGACGCGGCCGATCGGGTACTCGAGCCGGCTCTCCCCGCTCACCCCGCTCGAGCGGACCACCGCGAGGTTCGTCCCCTCGAGGTCCCAGTGGGCGTCCTCGACCTCGTCGAGCAGCTCGCGGGGAGTTCCCCCGTCGACGGGCACCTCCGCGAGGGTCCCCGAAAAGCGCTCGCCCAGCACGAAGCGCCGGCGGAGGGACAGGGCGAGCTTGCCGGCCCGGGTGGCCAGGACGTCCGAGCCGGCGTGGCCGAGGGATCGCGGCGATCCCAGGCCGCTCGCGAGGTCGAGCCGCCAGACCTCGAGGGCGTTTCCCGTGAGCGCTTCGCTGTAGAGCACCGAGTGCCCGTCGGGGGTGAAGCACGCTCCTCCGATGCGGCCCCGTCGGAACGTGAGCTGCTCGAACGTCGGGGGGGCCTTCTGCCCGAGGATCATCGCCCCGATGACCGCCGCCACCGCCAGGCCCACCGCCCCCCGGGTCAGCCAGCGCAGCGCCGGGGGCTCGGGGGGCGGCGGCGGCTTGGGCTCCGCTTCCTGGAGCTGCTCGAGATGGAAAGCGAGGTCGCGGGCGGACTGGAACCGTTCCCGCCGGTTCTTCTCCAGGCAACGACGCACGACGGCGGCCGCTTCTCGGGGCAGCTCGGGGTTGATCTCGCGCGGGTTCGGAGGATCCTCGCTCAGCACAGCCGTCTTCCGGTCGGGCAGCGGGCGGTTGAAGGCGGGGACCCCGGTGAACATCTCGTAGAGCACGGTCCCGAGGGCGAAGATGTCCGCCCGGTGGTCCACCGCATGGCCGAGCACCTGCTCGGGGGCCATGTAACCCGGGGTGCCCTGGAACCGGCCCGAACGGGTGTCGTCGGCCGTCGAGTCGTCCGGCCCTACCTCCGGGTTCCTCAGCTGGGCGAGGCCGAAGTCGAGCAGCTTGACCCGGCCTTCGTCGGCGGTGATCATCACGTTGCCGGGCTTCACGTCGCGGTGGCAGAGTCCCCTCTCGTGGGCCGCGCCCAGCGCCTGCGCGACCTGGGTCCCGTACTCGAGCGCCTTGCGGTAGGGCAGGGGACCGAGGGCCAACATCTCGCGCAGCGTTCGGCCCTCGATCAGCTCGGATACGACGTAGGAGACCCCCTTCTCGCTTCCCACGTCGAAGACGGCCACGATGTTGGGGTGGTTCAGGCTTCCCGCGGCGCGCGCTTCCCGGAGGAACCTCCCCACGTGCTCGAGGGCCAGGGCGAGGGACGGGCGGAGGACCTTGAGGGCCACGTCCCTGCGCAGGCGCGGGTCGCGGGCGCGGTAGACCTCACCCATCCCTCCTGTCCCGAGGGGCCCCACGACCTCGTAGGGCCCGAGGAGATCCCCCGCCAAGAGCGACAGGGCGTCCTTGCGGGATGCGGGCACCCGGTCGGTCACCGCCGCTATCCCCTGCTCCCGTCGGTACCGCTCTCGGGAGGCCCGACCCCCCGCCCTCCGGGGCGTCGCGCACGGAGGGGCGGTCTCCCGGCCGCGGTCATCGACCGGACGCCGCGGGGGCCGGGTTCTCGGTCACCGGGGGGTCTTGTGCCAGGCAAGGCCGAGGGACAACCGAGGGTAGCTTCTCACGTCGCTCGAGAGGGGGAAGAGGTATTCGACCTGGCACCGGATCGCCAAGTTCTTCTTGATGTCCCGGTCCCTCCGCCAGAACAGATCGTATCCGACGCCCGCTCCCACCGTGGCCGAAGAGTCGCTGCCGCCCGGCCCATCGCTCGTGTACTGGCCGCCCCAGAGCAGGGCCTGGAAGAAGAGATGGTGTCGGCGTCGCTCCCCGACGGGGATGGCGTAGCGCGGTCCCGCTCCGAAGGTGACCTGGGTCTGGTCGATCTCCTCCCGCGAGCCGACGTGGAGGCTGAGGTCGCCGAGAATGCTCCAGTGCCTCGTGGGATGCTCCCCCGAGGCTTCCTTGCCGATCGCGATCGCCCCCGACACGTGGCCGCCCAGGAGCTTGCTCCCGCGGATGAAGGATGCCGCGAAGAACACGTCGGCGATGTGGTCGCTGGCGTGCGCTCCCGCGGGACAGGCCAGCATGGCGAGGAGAAGCCAGGATCGCGGCAGCCCCCTGGCTCCTGGTCTCGAGCCGACGGGACCTCTTCTCATCGCGCACCCCCCTCTCGGCCGCCGTCGGCGGCCGTTCTGAGCGCCCGGAGGGAACCCTGGCTTTTCCGAGACTATAGCAGCCTACGCAAGCACGCTGCGGCCGACCGGGAACTCACCGGCGGGCACGCCGAGGAACTCAGGCGGGGGGCGTGACCAGCCTGAGCGCCCCCTCCTCCAGCCAGTGGGCGAGGGGGCGCCGGATGCGGAAGGAGTCCACGTCGAGGTCGGCCTCCATCTGCTCGGGCCGGGCGCCGGAGCACGCCTTCTCCCACAGGGCGACCACCAGGTTGTAGTCGGGCTCGTCGGGGACGGGCGAGGGGCTCCGGCCGGTGGCCTCCAGGGCGGCGTCGTCGGGGACGAGGGCGCTCGCCCGCTGCAGCTCCCCGGCGCGGCGGACGGCCTCCACGATCAGCGAGCCCACGTCGGGCATCGCGGCGGCTCCCGCGGGGACCGGCCCCGCGCGGAAGTCGTAGGTCCCCTGGAACGGACGCTCGACGAGCTGGTACACCGCGTCCTCGGCGAGGAGCCTCCCGTTCCGGCAGGCCTGGAGCCGGCCCTCGTCGAAGTCGAGCGTCGCGCGCCCGACGCCGTCCCGGCCGGTCAGGGTCAGGGTCCCGGTGGTCCGGGACTGGGCGAGGCGATGGAGCAGGCTCGGGAGCCCGAAGGCCTCGAGCTCCCCCTCCTGGTCGGGCGAGGCGCGCGGCGAGGGCTCGCGGAGCCGCTCGAGGACCCGGCCCGCCGCCTTGCTCACGGTCTGGCCGGGGAACCGCCCGGCCAGGTCCTCGAGGGCCGCCCGCACGTCGTCGGCGGGGCTTCCCGAGATGGCCTCGATGAGGCACATGAGGTCGTGGTCTTTCTTCGGGGCGAGGAAGCCGAGCACGCCCCGGGGGAGGGTGTTCCGCATCTCCCCGAACAGGCGGCCGAGCACCTCGGGGCTTGCCGAGAGATCCTGGCTCGACAGCTCGGCGAGCCGGCTCATCGTGGAGCCGAGGTGGGGCCGCCGCGAGAGGGCGTGGTCCAGCACCGCGTTCCAGGCGGCCGGGCTCCCGGAGCGGGCGAGGGCCCCGCAGACCTTGTCGAGGGCGGCGTGCCATTCCTGGAGCTTCGCGGGAGTGGCGTCGGCCCGGGTGCACTCCGCCTCGTAGGAGTCGAGGAGGCCGACGAGGGCCTGCCGGGACCGGGGGTGGCGGACGAGGCCCAGGCAGGTCACGGCCTCCCGGACGAGGAAGGGCGGATGGCCCGGGGCAGCGAAGCGCGCCACCAGGTCCACCTCGGCGTCCGGCGGCTCGCCGGCCGGCCGGGGCACCGAGCGCAGCAGGTAGATCCAGTTGCGCTGGATGTGGGGCCCCGAGTCGTCGCCTCCCTCCACCGCCGCCTCCAGGCGGTCCCGGGCGAGGCTCCGGGCGGGGGCCCCGTGCACCTCGAGCATGTCCAGGAGGAACCGGCGCCGGTCCCGCCGCTGCTCGACGTGGAGCTCGTCCAGGAGGGCGGCGTAGCCGAGGCCGAACGAGAAGAAGCCCAGGACGAGACGGAGCTGGGGGTGGTACTCCTCCTTCTCGACGAAGTGGCGGAGCCGCGACTGGTCGAGCGATTCGTGCCCCTTGCGGCGCACGGTCTCCACGAACCCGGAGTCGATCTTCCTCTCCTCGTTGAGCTGGATGGCGAGCTGGAACATCTGGACGGCCCGGCCGAGGTTGCCCTCGTTGAACTGCTCGATCGCCGCGTAGACGAGGTGGCGGAAGCGCCGCGCCATCTCGATCGGCTCCTCGGCGAGGGAGATGATCCGGCGCATCGCCTCGACCTCGGCCCCGAGGGTCCGCCCGAGCCCGCTCCCGGTCACGTCGGGAGGGAGGATCCAGTCGGGGAGGCCCTGGCCGAGGGAGCGGAAGACCTGGTCCGCCCCGGAAGACACGCCGAGGGCCCGCAGGCGCCGCAGGTGGTCCTCCAGCTCGCGCTCGCTGCCCGCGTGGGAGGCGGCCGCGGTCAGGGTCTGGGAGATGAGCTGGCTGCGGGCCGGGTCCTCCTCCCGGTCGGGCTCCCCCGCCTCCTCCTGCTGGAGGCGCTGCTCGAGGAGCGAGAGGCGGCGGAGGGCGCTCGGCAGCGCCTCCGGGCCCATGGTCGAGGTGGCCGAGGCCCCGGTGAGGGTGCGCTCGGCCGCGTCGGGGGCGGGCGGCGCCTCGACCGCGGCCGGCCGGTGCCTCATGGCCACCGGTCCCGTGCGCACCATCTCGGACTCCCCGAGGCGCGAGAGGCTCCGGCGGAGCCGGGCCCGGTCCTCGGAGGGGCAGTACCCGAGCACCGCCTCGCCCACCTTCTCGAGGAACGCCCCCATCAGCTCCTTCTCGACGAGGCCGAACTCGCCCATGAGGTGGAGCTTGCGCAGGGCGAAGTGGAGCAGGTCGGACAGGGGGCCGGACTGGGCTTCGGCCTGCCGCGACGCCCAGGTGTAGAGCTCGGCGGCCACGGCATCGGGGGGCACGTTCATGACCCGCGCGACCGAGTCCGCCACCATCAGGGGCGGGAGGCGGTCCGCGAGGTACTGCTCCATCTCGAGGAGGGCTTCGCGCAGCCCGGGGTCGGTCTCGGCCGCTTCCGAGAGGGGGGCGGGGAGGGGCCTGGCGGGCTCCTGGACGAGGCCGGCCGGGGGACGGCCGGCCTCGGCGGGGACGCCGTAGAGGGCCTCCCGGACCTCGCGGAGCGCCTCGCGCATCTCCCCGGCGTGCTCGTACCGCCCGGAGGCGTCCTTGGCCAGCGCGCGCTCCACCACCGCCACCAGGGCGGGCGCCTCGGGGACCGACGGGGCGAGCGGCTCCGGCTCTCGGTGGACCACGCTGAACAGCACCGACGGGATGGAGTCGCCGGTGAAGGGGCGTCGCCCCGAGAGCAGCTCGTAGAAGACCGCCCCGAGGGCGAAGATGTCCGACCGCGCGGTGGCGCGCTCGCCCTGGGCCTGCTCGGGGGCCATGTAGTAGGGGGTCCCCATGATCACGCTCGTCCGGGCCCCGACGTCCTGGGAGCGGCGGGAGAGGCCAAAGTCCATGATCTTCGCCTGGCCCGAGGGGAGGACGTGGATGTTGCCGGGCTTGAGGTCCCGGTGCACGATCCCCCGGGCGTGGGCGAAGCCGAGGCCGTCGCAGATCTGCTCCATGATCGACAGC
>Ga0268386_10002542_pt1 | contig 13020 bp, 12 predicted proteins | sample RVTome_15_FD_200260 | JGI IMG/M metagenome (GOLD analysis project Ga0268386, IMG submission 200260) | Soil microbial communities from uranium-contaminated site in the Upper Colorado River Basin, Wyoming, United States - RVT150D86... ...
GGCGCGATCGTGCCGGTTCGCGTCCATCGGACGCTGCTCGGCGCCCACGCCGTGCCGCCCGAGTTCTCAGGCCGGCCCGACGACTACGTGGCCTTGATCGCCGACGTACTGCTCCCCGAGGCCGCGGGCCGCACGCTGGTGGACAGCGTGGACGTCTTCGTGGATCGCCCGGCGTTCACCGCCGATCAGGCCGGCCGCATTCTGTCGGCGGCCGGCCGGCTCGGGCTTCCGGTCCGGGTCCATGCCGACCAGCTCTCGGACGCCGGTGGGGCCCGGCTGGCGGCGCGCCATCATGCCCTGTCGGCCGACCACCTCGAGCACGTGTCCGAGGAAGGCGTGGCGGCCCTGGCGGAATCCGGCACGGTGGCCGTGCTGCTGCCGGGGGCCTGGTACTTTCTGGGCGCGGCCGGTCGGCGGCCGCCGGTGGAGGCGTTCCGCCGCCATGGTGTGCCGATGGCCGTCGCGACCGACAGCAATCCCGGCACGTCGCCGACCACGTCGCTGCTGCTCATGCTGAACATGGCGTGCGTGCTCTTCGGCCTCACTCCCGACGAAGCGCTGTCGGGAGCGACGCGTCACGCCGCCCGCGCGCTCGGGCTCGCGGAGGAGATCGGCGCCCTGACGGTGGGCCGTCGTGCCGACCTGGCCGTGTGGGATGTCGATCATCCGCGGGAGCTCTGCTACTGGCTCGGCGCGAATCCTTGCGTCGGCGCCGTGACGGGCGGGAGACTCGTCGTGGACCGCCTCGACAGGCTGGAAGCGTCCTGACACACCTTCACAGGGGAGGAGCCCATGCAGATCGGACGACGGTCGTTTCTCGGTGCGCTCGCGGCGGGACCCGCCCTCGCCGCCGCCCCGCTCGCCGCCCGCCAGGACGCCCCGCGCGTCGCGCACTCGTCGTTCGATCCGTGGCTGGAGATCCGGCCGGACCATCTGCGCCACAACGTCGCCCAGGTGTCGGCCCGAGTGGACGGACGACCGGTGCTCGCGGTCATCAAGAACAACGGCTATGGACTCGGCGTCGCGGAGGTGGCCGAGGTGCTCGACGGCGAGCCGGCGATCGCCGCACTCGCGGTCGTCAAGCTGAGTGAAGCGGCGGCGATCCGCGAGCGGAGCATCGGCAAGCCGATCCTGCTCATGGGGCCGTTCGGCGAGGACGATCTGGAGGAGATCGTTTCCCGCGACGTGATGCCGATGGTGTACACGCCAATCGGCGACGCCCTCGAGCGCGCCGCGGCGCGCCGTGGCAGACCGGTCGCGATTCACGTCTGCGTGGACACGGGGCTCGGGCGGGTCGGCGTGCCATATCGATCCGCTGCCGGCCTGCTCCGCGATCTGGGGGCGCGCCCGGGGCTACGCATCGAGGGGGTGATGACCGCGCTCTCGGAGGATCCCGAGCTCGACGCCGAGCAGGTGCGCCGTCTGCAGGCGGTGTCGGACGAAGCGCGCGCGGCTGGCGTCGAGACCGGCCGTCTGCACGCGGCGTCGAGCTTCGCGCTGTTCCAGGACGAATCGCTGTTCCTCGACATGGTGCGTCCGGGCATGGCGCTGTTCGGCGTGTATTCCGAGGCGCCATTCCGTGAAGCGGAGATCCTCGATCTGCGCCCGGCTGTCGCGCTCAGGGCGCGAGTGGCGTATGTCAAGCAGCTCAGGGCCGGCGATACGGCCGGGTACAACCGCGCCTACGTCGCCGACCGCGATGTCTGGCTTGCCACCGTACCCACGGGGCACGCAGACGGGTGGCCTCGCGTGACGGCCCAGGGCGCCAGGGTGCGGATCGGCGGATCGAACTACCCGATCGTCGCGTCGGTCTCGGCGAGCCATACTCTCGTCGAGCTCGGCCCGGAGCGCGCCGCGGAGATCGGTGACGTCGCGACGCTCTTCGACTGGGAACCGGGCTCGCGACCCGAGGACGTTTCCGCCGCGTGCGGCGCCTCGGTCTACGACCTGCTGATGCACCTCGGTCCCCTGCTGCCGCGGCGCCTCGTCTGACCGCTCGAATCCCGCTGGGAGCCGGTGGCCGTCGGACGCCTGGCTCCGGCAGGCCGAACGCCTGGACTAGACTACGGGAGGAGCGCCCACACCGCGAGTGCGGGCCGCGCGCGAAGGAGTCTGATGGCCGGTCGCCCGCCGAACACGAGCTACGACCTCGGGATCACCCGTCCTGTCACCCGGCTCTCTGATGCGTTCACGCAGTTCACGCACGTCCAGTCGACGTCGGGCATCGTACTCCTGCTCGCATCGATCAGCGCGCTGATTCTCGCCAACTCACCCCTTGCTGGCGCCTTCGAGGAGATCTGGCAGCTGCCCATGACCGTGCAGCTGGGGTCGTTCACGTTATCGCTGACCTTGCGCGGTGTCATCAACGACGGCCTCATGGCCATCTTCTTCTTCGTCATCGGTCTCGAGGTGAAGCGCGAGCTGGTGCTGGGCGAGCTGCGCGACCCCCGGCGCGCCTCGCTGCCCATCGCCGCGGCGGTCGGCGGCATGATCGTGCCTGCCGCCATCTACGTGGCGTTGCAGGCAGGCCAACCTGCGGTCCACGGGTGGGGAATCCCCGTCGCCACGGATATCGCCTTCGTCGTGGGCTGTCTCGCCCTGCTCGGCGACCGCGTTCCCTCGAGCCTCCGTATCGTCCTGCTGTCGCTCGCCATCGCCGACGACATCGGCGCCATCCTCGTCATCGCGATCGGATACACGGAGACGCTGCACCTGAGCTGGCTGAGCCTCTGCGCGGCCGCGGTGATCGTCACGTTGGTCTTTCAGCGGATTGGCGTTCGCAGCAAGGCCATCTACGTGGCGCTCTGCGGTGCCGCCTGGCTGGCGCTGCACGAGGCCGGCATCCACGCGACGATCGCGGGGGTGATTTTCGGGCTCATCACGCCCGCACACAGCCTGGTGAGCACGGGGAAGCTCGGCGACCTGTTCGAGCGCTTCTCGGACTTTGTCCGCGGGGACTTTTCTGACGACGATCGCGACGGGAAGCGCGATGTGATCCGAACCGTCGAGTTTGCCGCCCGTGAGACGATCTCGCCCCTCGAACGCCTCGAAGCGATGCTCCATCCGTGGGTCAGCTTCGTGATCATGCCCCTCTTCGCGCTCGCCAACGCCGGCGTCGCCGTGGACGCGGCAGTGCTGGCACACGGCACGACGGCTGCGGTGGCTCTGGGGCTGTTCATCGGCAAGCCGATCGGCATCGTCGCGGCGTCGTTCGTCGCCGTGCGGGCCGGCCTCGCGCGGCGTCCCGAGGAGCTGACCTGGCGGGTGCTCGCGGCCGGGGGAGCGCTGTGCGGCATCGGCTTTACGATGTCGCTGTTCATCGCCGAGCTGGCGCTCTCCGGCGACCTCCTGGACGCGGCCAAGGTCGGCACCTTGCTCGGGTCCGCCGCCAGCGCAAGCGTAGGGCTGCTCCTGCTGCGGGCCTTCCTGCCCGCCCGCGCAGCCGGGACCCCAAGCACTTAAAGCCCATTCCCGGACGCCGGATCGGCGGCAGGCGCGAGCAGCGCGTCGAACGCCGGGCTGGACACCGCCCGGAGCGCGCCGCCGGGCTCGCGGACGAGGAAGTACACGGGGACGCCCTCCCACTCGGCGACGAGGAGGCCCGTATCGGGCCCCATGACGTACAGGGCCGTCGCCAGGGCGTCGGCACGGGCCGCCATCTGATGAATCACGGTGACCGAGGCCACGTCGTGAACTGCTGGTCGGCCGGTGCCCGGATCGATCAGGTGCGAGAGCCGGCGTCCCTGTTCCACGTAGGCCTGGCGGGCGTCGCCCGACGTGGCCATCGCGCGGTCGGCAAGCTCCACGACGAGGGCGATGTCGCTCTCGCCGTCGGGCCGCTCCACGGCGACGCGCCACGGCCGGCCGTCGGGCCGAAGGCCCCGTCCCGCCACTTCACCCCCGACCTCCACCAGGAAGTCGGTGAAGCCCTGCGCCTCGAGCGCCTCGACCACGCGGTCCACGGCGTAGCCCTTGGCTACGGCGGACAGGTCGCACCGGATCCCGGGACGTGTCTTGGCGATGGTGCCACGCGCTTCGTCGAGCGTCAGGCCCGTATAGCCGACCATCCGGCGCGCCGCGTCGAGCGCCTGCGGGTCGGGCGGCGTCCGGTTGCTGGCGTCGGCGCCGAACCCCCAGAGCGCCACCACCGGCGCGACGGTCACGTCGAGCGCGCCACCGCTGGCGCGGCTGACGTCCTGCGCAATCAGGAACACCTCCATCGTCGTCGGGGAGAGGGGGAACGGCTCGGTGGACGCGTGGCGGTTGAAGCGGGAGAGCTCGGAATCAGGGTTGTAGGTGGACATCAGCCGGTCCACCTCGTCGAGCCTCGACTGCACGATCGCCGCCGCCCCCCGTGCGCGATCGTTCGCCGGCGCCGGGACGATGGTCACCTCGTAGGTCGTCCCCATCGTCGCGCCCGACAGGCGGAGCGGGTCTGTCCCTCTCCCGCACACGCTCGCGGCCAGTGCGGCGAGGATGACGGGAGCGAGACGGGTCGGCCGGCGGGCTCGCGGAGGCTTCACTGAGGGCAACCGTCCGGGACCGGGGATCGAGAGCATCGAACATCCTTCGCCGGGTGAGGGTACACTCGAATCCCGCCCGCTCGGAAGGGAGGAGCACCGACATGAGCCGGATGGAAGAGAGGCGACTTCGGCGACGCCGCCCCCGGCGGGGCGGAGCAGCGGCCTTCGCGCTCTGGATGACGGGGGCGACGCTCGGATGCGCCACGGGCCCGCCCACGGCGAGCCTCACGGTCGATCCGGTCGTTGACGGCACGGCGCTCGTCGTCCGGGGCACGTCCGACCTGCCCGACGGCACGATCCTCCTCTACGAGGTCCGTCACGAGCGTCTCGAGCACGATCCGGAAACGCCGATCCAGATGCTCCTGGTCGAGGGCTCGATGACCGTGGATCAGGGCGCGTTCGAGGCGGTCGTGGACCTGTCGAACTTCGAGCCCGGCGACGTCGATGTCTGGGTGGCGCTCGAGATGCAGCTTAGCGGCGGCGCGACCCAGCCGCGGGAGACCGTGCGCCGGTTCGGGAGCGACGGCGCCCGGATGGAAGGCGGAAACGTCGTCGATCTGGGCGAGGACGGGAAGCGGCTCGAAGTGATTGTGCGCGTCGATCGCGGGTGAAGGGAGGCGCGTCGGCCGTCCGGGCCGACGCGTTCACGAGGCCGGGGTACGCATCACGTCGGGGATGCCGAGCTTGACCAGCTCGTCGAGCAGGAACAGGTCGGTCAGGAGCGCCCGCAGATGAATCGACGCGTTGAGGTTGTCCACGAGCTGTGAGCTGATCTTCGGCTGCGCGCGCACCAGCTGGATCGCCGCCTGCGCCGCGTCCGCGTCACGCGCGAGCACGTCGATGAAGGCGCGGTAGCGGTCGGCAGGCTGGAGCGACTCGTCGTCCACGAGTTGCCGGACCAGGTCGGCGAAGCCCGTCAATGCCTCGTCGGATCGCTCGAGGAACCTCCGGAGCTGGCTCCCCGACTTCGAGCCGCCGTCGTCGGCGATGCCCTGCGCGGCGAAGGCGAGCATGAACTCGTAGCTCTCCTCGATCGCATCGCCTCGCCGGCGCAGCTCGTCGCGTGGTGCGTTCGACACGGGTGGACGGCTCTCCCGTCAGCGCATGAGGGGCGTCGCCCGCCCGTCAGTCGCGAAGCGCCCACCGGCGGCGATCGTGGTAGGTCGCGTAGTCCTTCTTGCTGATCCAGCCGCGGATCATCGACCACGTCTGCCACCGCTTTTCGGGCAGCACGGCGAAGTAGATGTGGGCGATCACCAGGAACACCATGACGACCCCCGCGAGCCCGTGCAGCACGTAGGTGACGCCCCAGCTCTGATCGCTCAGGAGGTACGGGTTCCGCGTCACGAGCGGCGTCTGGATCCGGTAGAGCATCAGGATCCCCGTGACGATCACGGCCAGCGTCGTGACCAGCACCGCCGCGTGATAGGCCTTGTTCGCGAAGGGGTACTTTCCGGGCTTCTCCGGCGCCGGACCCGAGCCCATCATGTGCTTCAGGTCCTGCATGCCCTCCTTCACGTCGGACGGCGTGATCCAGACCGACCATAGGTCCTGGAAGAACACGGCGTGGACGATGTGGTAGAGCACCGAGATGATGAGCACGATGCCGGCGATCCAGTGCCACGTTAGCCAGTTGAACTGCACGCCGACGATGGGGAGGAAGGCCGAGAACAGGAGGACGAGCATGGACGCCGCCATCACCCAGTGGAACAGACGCGAAGCCAGCGAGTGCCGCGTCACGCGCTCGGGCAGTCCCTTCAGCTCCTCGGACGTCGGCTCACCCTCGGGACGTTCCGGATAGATCTTCCGAAAGATCATGTGCCCGATCACGAACACGACCCCGAGCGTGGCGAACACGTACAGCAGGTCCCATGAGAGCCGGATCGCAACCTCCTGCCCCCAGGGATTGGTGCCCCACTGGAACAGCTCCATGCGTCAGACCTCCACTCCGCGAATCGCCCGCTTGACCAGGTTCTTCATCATCGGAACCTTGTAGGCGTTGTGAGCCAGCGACTGGGCGCCGCGGACGGCGAGCGACCCCGCGCGCTCAGCGGTTTCCTCGCTAATCTCCGCGCCGCGCAGGATGTTCTCGACGGCGGTGAGCCGCACCGGGTAGGGGGCCACGGCATTCACCGCGATCCGGATGTCCTCGATGGTCGTGCCGCTCACCTTCATCGCCGAGGCGACGTTGACGAGCGGGAAGTCCCAGACCCCGCGATCACGGATCTTCTCGTAGTAGGGCCTGGCGTCGGCCCACGCCGCCGGCAGTCGGACGGCCACGAGCAGGTCGCCCGGCTCGAGCACCGTCATCCGGCGGATGTCGATGCTCGGTCCGATCCAGAAGTCCTCCGCGTCCACGACGCGCTCGCCGTCCTGGTTGCGGATGACCATCTTCGCGTCGAGGGCGATCAGCGCGGGCGCGCTATCCGACGGATTCACCGCCACGCACCGGCTCGCGCCGAAGATGCAGTGCTCCCGGTTCATCGCCGTCGGCGTGTCCGCGTAGCAGATGTTGCCGCCGGCGCGGTAGCAGGTCCACCCGTCCCGGTAGTACCAGCACCGCGTGTCCTGGATCAGGTTGCCGCCCAGCGTGCCCTGGTTGCGGATCTGGGGAGAGGCGGCGGCCTCGGCCCCAACGGCCAGCAGCGGGTAGCGGCTGATGACGTCGGCGTGGGTGACGACGCCCGTGAGGGTCGTCATGGCGCCGATCTCAAGTCCTCCGTCGGGCATGCCGCGCACGCCGCGGAGGTCCTCGATCCCGCCCAGGTCCACGACGGCCGCGGGCCGCCTGATGCGATCCTTGAACCAGTCGAACGAATCGAGGCCTCCGGCCATCGGCCACGCGTCGGCTCCGTAGCGATCCAGCAGCCCGAGGGCCTCGTCGACGCTCGTCGGCTGGAACAGCTCGAAGGCTGGCATCGTGTCGCGAATCACAGCCATGGTCTTGGCTCCTCCACTCAGACGTGCGCCGAGATGGCCCCGGCCGCACCGGCCGGAACCGACTCAATAGCGGTCAGGATGTTGTCGGGGGTGACCGGCATACGCCGCAGGTAGGCGTCACCCACGGCGTCGACGATGGCGGCGAGCAACGCGCCCGCGCCCGCGCCGATCGGCGGTTCGCCGATGCCGCGCGCCCCGATCGGCGTCTGCGGGTCGGGCAGGTTGACGGCGCCCCAGTCCATCTCCTGGGCGATGGGGACGTCGAGGATGGTCGGCGGTTTGTTGTGGTAGAAGCGCTTCGCGACCGGGAGACCCCACTGCTGGTCGTAGACCCACTTCTGGCTGCGGACGCTGCCGATCCCCTGGATGCCGCCGCCATGGATCTGTGCGGCGAGGCCCCTGGGGTTGACGACGATGCCGCAATCGGTGACCGGCAGATAGTCGATGAGCTCGTAGTGACCCGTCTCCACGTCCACCTGAACTTCGGCGAAGCCGGCGACGTAGGAGTAGAGGTCGCCTTCGATCGGGAAGTTGTCCTTCGCGACGCCCATGAGGCCCTGGCCGGCGAGCGCCTGCGCCGAGGCGGTCGTCATGGCGTTGATGTCCGCGGGCAGCTCGTGGCCGTCGTAGCGGCCGCCGAGCGCGATTGCCCGCTCGGCCGCCTGGGCGAACGTCAGACCGCCTCCGGTGTTGCCCACCCTGAAGACGCGTCCGTTCGAGACCTGGTAGTCATCGGGCGAGCCGCCGAGGTCGGTGGCGGCGATCTCCTGCAGCTTCCGCTTGGCGTCGAGCCCGGCCGCCCAGTTGGCGCGGGTCATCGCGTGGGTCGTCTGGCTGCCGGCCGAGACGCACGTCCAGGGCAGGTGCTTGGCGGTGTTGCCCCAGACGATCTCGGCCTGCTCGAACGGCGTGTCGAGCGCTTCGAGCGCCGCCCGCGGCATGTCGAACACGGAGTGCGTGCCGAGGTTGCCGATGCCCGACTGGATCTGCACCACGCCGTCGGGCCGGATCACCAGGAGCCCGTCGAATCCCGACGAGCCGCCGACGAAGGTGCTGACCGCCATGCCGACGCCGGTCACCTTGGTGCCGTTCCGCTGGCCGCTGCGCGCCCGGCGCTCCTGCCACCGGAACTTCTCGAGCCCGAGGTCGATGGCTTCCTTGACGAAGGCGCTCGTCACCCGGCGCTGCTCCGGATCGGGCGCGCCGTAGGCGGCCTGCCCCTCCGGCGCGTTGATCTTGTGCAGCTCCGCCTGATCGACGCCGAGCTCCTTGGCCGCGCGTGCCAGGTACGGCGCGAGCATCATCACGTACTGGAGCCCGCCCGGCGCCCGCTGCGACGTCCGGGGCGGTGTGTTCGTGATCACGCTGACCCCGCGGAAGCGCATGTTCTCCGGCTGATACCCGAGAGAGGCGCAGCGGCCCGCCGACAGGAAATCGCCCTGACGGTTGTACGGACCATTGTCCTGCACGATGAACATGTCCAGGGCGGTGATCCGGCCGTCGCGGCGGAAGCCGATCTTCGTGCGCGCCTGGAAGCCGGCGCGCGCCTTGCCGAAGTAGTTCTCTTCCATCCGCGTGACGCGCATCATCACCGGCTTGTTGATCTTCCGCGAGAGCAGCGCGGGGATCGCCATCTGGATCGAGCCGGGAATCTTGCTGCCGAAGCCGCCGCCGCAGTACTCCCCGATCAGCACGACTTCTTCTGGGGTGATTCCGCACGAGTTGGCGATCGTCTGGAGCGTGCGCACCACGCTCTGCGTCGAGCCGTGGAGGTAGAGCCTGCCGTTCTGCCAGTAGGCCATCGCGCTCCGGGTTTCGAGCGGCTGGTGGCTCGTGGACTGGATGACGACCGTCTCGTCGTAGACCAGGTCGGCGGCCGCCAACGCGGCATCGACGTCGCCGTAGGCCCACTGCTCGCCGAGCTCCTCACCCATCGGCAGCGTGCCTTCCGCGGCCTGATCGAAGACCTCGGCCGGCCACTTGATCGTCGTGATGTCCCGGCCGATGTACGCGTTGCCGTCCTCACGCCCGTTCGGCGACCCGGGGCGCAGGCTCTCGAGCGGGTCCACCACGAACGGCAGGGGCTCGTACGACACCCGGATACGCTCGATCGCCTCCGCCGCCGTCGTCTCGTCCACCGCCGCCAGCGCGAGGATCGGCTCGCCTTCGTAGACGGGCTCGTTGGTGAGCGGCTGCTCGTCGTACCGATTCTCCTTCGGCGGGAGATCGTCGGCCGTCAGGATGCCCTCCACGCCGGGCATGGCGAGCGCTTCGCTCGCGTCGATGCCCGTCACACGCGCGTGCGGAAAGGGGCTCAGCAGCAGCTTGCAGAAGACCATGCCCTCCGCGCGGAAGTCCTCGGCGTACTTCGCCCGGCCCGTGACCTTCGCCACGAGATCCGGGGTCGAGTAGTTCTGTCCGATCAGCTTGAAGTCTGCCACCGTCACGCCCTCCGCATGTACTCAGCCGCGCGCATCATGGTGTTCAGGATCTTGTTGTAGTCGGCGCACCGGCACAGGTTGCCGGAGATGCCGTGAGCCAGCTCCGCGCGGGTTGGATTGGGATGCGTCTTGAGGTAGCCCACGCTCGCCATCACGAACCCGGGCATGCAGAACGCACACTGGAAGGCCTGCTCGTCGACAACCGCCTGCTGGACCGGGTGAAGGGTCCCGTCGGCGGCCTCGAGTCCCTCGATGGTCACCACCTGCCGTCCGCGCACCGTGTGCGTCAGCACCGAACAGGAGTAGTGCGGCACGTCGTCGATCAGCACGGTGCACGCCCCGCACTCCGCCCGATCGCAGCCGATCTTCGTGCCGGTGAGCCCCAGCTTGTAGCGCAGGGTCATCGCCAGGGTCTCCTGGGGCATGACATCCACGCGGCGCGACTGGCCGTTGATGTTCAGCGTGACCAGCCGTTCGACAGCGCCCGCCGCGCCCGGCTGCGCGACGACCGTGCCGCGATTGCGGAAGAGGTAGTTCGCCGAGGAGACAGCCGCCCCGGTCGCCACAACCCCTTTGATGAAGCTGCGCCTCGACGTGCCTTCCCGAACCTCGGTTCCTGCTTCTGCCATCGCTTCTTCACCCTTCCTTCGGATCGGGCGCGGTCCAGACCCCGGGCCGGACGCTCGTGTCACCGCGCGTCCGGCGACCCTGACGCGTCTCGAAAGCTGGAGTCGGTTTCATGTCTGGTGGAAGATACCGCAGCATCTTGTACCACATCGGCCGCTGTCCCGCAAGCCAATGAAATCAACCAGTTGGCGCGATTCGTGCCGGCCCTGTCGAGTCGGTTCCATCCCACGCACACGACCCGCCTCGGAAAGAGACGTCGCCCGAGCGCCGATCGTTGACGCTCGAACTGGGTTTCGCCAGGTGTTCGTGCCGCACTCTCCTCGCGGCCGGCGGGCGAACGTCCTGATGCCCTCCTTCGTCCAACCGGGTATTCGTCGTGCAGGCTCGACTGGGAGGGATGATGGAACGCTCCGGATGGACCCGCGCCGCGGCGCTCGTTGCGGCCATCGGTATGGCCGCCCCGGTCATGGCTCAATCGAGGACAGTCGAGGAACGCGTCCCGCTCGCGGACGGAAGCCGGCTGGAGGTGGACAACGAGCGGGGGAGTCTCGACCTGCGCTCGTGGGAGGGGAGCGACGTCGAAATCCAGGCCCGCATCGATCCATCTCCCGAAGGATCTCCCGAGGCCGCCGCGGCGGCCGTCGAGGCGACCCAGGTCGTCGTCGAGCGGCTTGGCGACGCGGTCGTCGTCCGGACCGACTACTCGCAGGTGCCCCGCGAGCGCACCTTCTGGAACGGCCAAACTCGGCTGCTTCCCAGCGTGCACTACACGATTCGCGCGCCGCGCCGGATCGATCTCCGCCTCGATCTCGATCGCACGGACACGACCCTCGACGGGTTCGAGGGCCGCATCGACCTCGACGTTGACCGCAGCGAGATCGACGCGTCCAACCTGACGGGCGCCATCCGCCTGTCGGTCGATCGCGGGGGGCGCTCGCGGCTCGCGGCGTTCCGCGGCCGGATCGACGTCGATGCCGACCGGACCGACCTCGAGATGCGCGACGCCCGGTTCGAGGACAGCTCCCGCATTTCCATCGACCGTGGCGACGTGGACATCGTCGTCCCGGCCGACCTGGCGATGAGCGTCGAGGCGACTATCTCCCGGCGGGCCAGCTTCGATTCCGAGCTGCCCTTGACCACGAGATCGTTCGACGAGCGACGGATCAGCGGCACGATCAACGGCGGCGGCGCTGCCCTGGCGATCGACGCCGACAGGTCCGCCATCCGCCTGCGTGGATCGACTCCGTAGCCAGCCGTCGCGCCCGCCGGCCCCCGCGCCGGCGGGCGATCGTCCGGCCGGTACGGGCCACGGCCGGGTCCAGGCCCCGTCGCTGGCGAGAGCGGCCGCCACGGTCGATTGATGCTGACGTGCTGCGCTGTCAGCCGCCCGAACTGCGCGTCGCCCGGCACCTGCTGATCGTCACGTTGTTCGGGCTCGGGCTCGGTGGACTGATCGCCCTGCAGGCCTTGAACGCCCGCCTCGCCGAGATCACGCGCCTCGCCGACGTGTCGCCGGATCGCGCGGCAGGAGACCTGACAACCCTCCTGTGGTGGACGAGTCTGGCCGTGACCCCGCTGACCCTCCTGGCGGCGGTTCTCGTCTTCCGGTACGCTCGGCAGACCGGCGCCAGCGGTCAGTGCCCGCCGCCGGGCGCCATCCTGGCCCGTGACGGGTGGGTGGCCACCGGTCGTGGCGCACAGGCGCTGGCCATCGCCGGCTACACGCTCGCGGCGCTGCTGGCGGTCCTGGCCACGACGCTGCCGGCCTGCGCGTGGTGGCTGGCGGCCGGAGCCTGATCCTCGACGCCCGCCGGGTGGACCGGGGATCGGGCGCTGCCCGGCCTCGTCCGCGATCGTCGGGACTGGAGGAAGCGTGCGGACGTTCGCCATCTCCCGTCACACCCGATTGACCCTCGATCGCGGTGACCTCACGCGGGCGGCAGTCGACGCGGTGGTCAACGCGGCCAATCAGCGGATGCTCGGTGGCGGCGGCGTGGACGGCGCCATCCACCGCGCTGCCGGCCCCGATCTGCTCGAGGCGTGCCGCCGCATTCCCGAAGTGCGCCCAGGCGTCCGCTGCCCGACCGGTGACGCCCGGATCACCGGCGGGTTTCGTCTCCCGGCACGGTACGTCATTCACACGGTCGGTCCCGTCTACCATTCGGCTGGCCGATCGGCTCCCGCGCTCGAGGCGGCCTACCAGTCTGCGCTGCGGCTCGCGAACGCGCACCTGCTCGCGAGCATCGCGTTTCCTGCCATCTCGTGCGGTGTCTACGGGTACCCGCTCGACGAAGCCGCCGCGGTCTCCCTCCGGGCCGTCGTCCAGCACGCCGACCGGCTGAGCGAGGTGAGGTTCGTGCTGTTCGACGCGGCGGCGCACGGCGCGTGGCTGGAGGCCGCGGAGGCGCTCCGCCTCCCGGCGACTAGTGGACCAGCCATCGGCCCACCCTGACGTCTCGTCCGGGTGCGAGATGGCGGATGATGGGACA
>Ga0268386_10002543_pt1 | contig 13018 bp, 9 predicted proteins | sample RVTome_15_FD_200260 | JGI IMG/M metagenome (GOLD analysis project Ga0268386, IMG submission 200260) | Soil microbial communities from uranium-contaminated site in the Upper Colorado River Basin, Wyoming, United States - RVT150D86... ...
CCAGCGGAGCAGATTTGGCGGTCGCTCCAAGGCAAACACCCACTTCCGCCGCACAGCCATCGGCCTAACGACGTTACGTAATGCCGAATCTTCTCGACATTCGCCGGCGCATTAAGTCGGTAAAGAACACGCAGCAGATCACCAAAGCCATGAAAATGGTGTCTGCCGCGAAACTAAAACGCGCCCAGGATCGCGTCGTAACCGCGCGTCCGTTTGCGAACAAGATGATGGAAGTCCTCGGGAAGCTCGCGAAGCGAACCGATGAAAACTTCCATCACCCGCTGCTCGATCTTCGCGGCGATCAGCGTTACCTGCTGGTCCTTATTACTGCCGACAAAGGGTTGTGTGGCGCTTTCAATACAAATCTTACCAAGGCCGCGCAGTCTTTTATGAGAGATAACTCAGACAAGTCTGTTGAGCTCATGGCAATCGGTCGCAAAGGCCGCGATTTCTTTCGCAATCGACACGCAGTCATTGCAGGCGAGTACCTTGGTCTAACTGGAAAAGGTCGAGTGGAGTTTTCAGAGGCGCTCGAGGTTGCGCGGTCCATAATCAAGCAGTACACCGACGACAAAGAGATCGATAAAGTTTTCCTCATTTACAACGAGTTCAAATCTGTACTTTCGCAGCGCGTCGTGTTGGAACAGTTACTACCCGTCTCGCGAGCAAAAGAAGAAGACCCCGAATCTAAGTCACAACAACCTCAGACACTGGTTGACTACATTTACGAGCAACCGCCTGAAGAAATGTTCAGCAGGCTCTTGCCGCGTCTGGTTGAGACGCAAATCTTTCGCGCTCTGCTCGAGTCGGTGGCTTCAGAGCAGGGCGCGCGCATGACGGCAATGGATTCGGCGTCGAAGAATGCCAACGAACTGATCGACAGCTTGACGCTCAACATGAATCGCATCCGCCAGGCAGCGATCACGAACGAGATTATCGAAGTCGTTTCGGGAGCCGCCGCGCTTTAATTGTTGACACAAAGAGGCGCCAAAAACACAAAACAGATCAAGTTATTAAGTCGTTACTTACCGCTTGTCGCCTGGCTTGCATTTATTTCTTACGCGTCGTCCGACAGTTTCTCGGCCGGAAATACTTCTCGCTTCATTGGTCCACTAATCCTCTGGTTATTTCCAAACACAAGTTCGGAAAGCCTTGCGTTGGTCCATCTGATCACCAGAAAGGCCGCGCACTTCGTTGAGTATGCCATTCTCGGGTTTTTGGCCGCGCGCGCATTTCGCACCTCAGCGCGTATCGCGATCCGCCGCCGTTGGTTTTTAGTCTCGATGAGCCTGATTGTGGGGTACGCCATAATTGATGAATACCATCAGAGTTTTGTTCCCACCCGAACAGGATCAGTTTTCGACAGTCTGATCGATATCGCAGGCGGGCTAACTGCCCTGATCGTCATTAAATGGCGAACCGCAAAAGCTATGGATTTTCACGAATGAACCCGGATCAGTCTCATGATCCGTGTTAATTCGTGAACATCTGTGGCTAAATGTATAATCTCTCCCGGTTTCTATCCTTCAGAATGAGGCTCAAAAAATGGGAATACTTGATCGATTAAGCCCGAGTTCACAGTTCATCGAGGTAATTGAATGGCTCGACGACTCGTCCAACACTCTCCTTTACCGTTTTCCAGTTAAAGATCAGGAGATCAAAAACGGAGCGCAGCTAATCGTGCGGGAATCGCAAGCCGCGGTTTTTGTTCATGAGGGCCAGATAGCCGATCAGTTTCCGCCGGGCCGCTACACAATCGATGGTGGCAACACGCCGATTTTATCGAAGCTGGGCGCGTGGAAATATGGATTCAACTCTCCATTTAAGGCTGAGGTCTACTTCGTCAACACGAAACAGTTCACCGATCTAAAGTGGGGAACGCCAAACCCCGTCATGATGCGCGACACGGACTTTGGCATGGTCCGTTTGCGAGCTTTTGGTATTTACTCCATTCGTGTTGCTGATCCGCAAGCGCTCATTAAGGAGATTGCGGGAACCAACGCCCGGTTTATTACCGAAGACGTCGAGGGCCAGCTAAAACGCACGTTGGTAGGTGGCTTTAGCGATGCGCTGGCCGAATCCAAGATCGCTGCTCTCGATCTCGCGTCAAACTACGATGAGCTCGGCAAGTTCACGCGCATGAAGCTCAATGAAGAGTTCAAGACCTTTGGATTGGAGTTAACAAAGTTCGTCATCGAGAATATTTCGCTTCCTCAGGAAGTCGAAGCAGCCATGGACAAACGCACCTCAATGGGCGTTATCGGCGATGTTGGACGTTATGCTCAATTCCAGGCTGCCGATGCGATGCGTGATGCGGCGCAGAATCCATCAGGCGGAGCCGGAACAGGGATGGGTCTTGGGGCTGGGTTCGCGTTGGGAAATGCGATGGCCGGTGCGATGAGCGATGCGGTCAAACAGTCGAAGGACGGTGGCACTCAAGCGGGCGTCGCTTGTCCGAAGTGTGGCAGTCAAAACGCGGCTGACGCAAAGTTCTGCACCGAGTGTGGCGCCAAACAGGGAAAAGAGACGTGCGCGAATTGTCAGGCAGAATTGACTCCCGGCGCAAAATTCTGCAACGAGTGCGGCCAGAAGATCTGAGAGTTGTGCCATAGATTTCACGGATCTACACAGATCAGTCTTCTGATTCGTATTCATTCGTGAAAATCTGTGGCCGAGGTTGCAATTTGCATGTTCAGAGCGTTGACGCGTCCACGCCGGGTTGTCATCACTGGAATGGGGTGTGTCACGCCACTGGGAGTTGGACGCGACGCATTTTGGGATGGCCTCATATCAGGGAAGAGTGGCGTCCGCAGAATCGAAGCCTTTGATCCTTCCAGTTCTCCTGTTCAAATAGCCGCGGAAGTTCCTTCATTCGATTGGCAGTCGCAGCTCAATCCTAAGGACCGTAAGCACGTTCCTCGCACGGTTCCGCTCGCGCTCGCTGCCGCACGCGAAGCATTGGAGGATGCCCGACTCTTTCCAAACGATCTTTCTCTACCTGAACGTCGTGCCATCGGTGTAGAACTCGGAACAGGTGGCGGGGGCCTCGCATTCACTGAACAGCAATACGAATACTGGTATGTTGGTCCAACCAGCAAGGCGAGCGTCTATACCATTCCAGCGTCGACGCATGGCGGACTGTCGAGTGAGTTGTCGATGGCCTTTGGTCTTCGTGGTTTGTCGCATATCGTTTCCACCGGTTGCACGAGTTCCACTGACGCGATTGCCTACGCCGCTCAGCACATCGCGCTGGGCCGTCAGGACGTGATGCTTTCCGGCGGCGTCGATGCACCGATTGCTCCCGGAATCCTCGCAGCGTTCAACCTCATGACAGTATTGACCAGCGACTGGAATGACGAGCCTCATCGTGCGTCCAGACCTTTCTCGCGCAATCGATCGGGAATCGTGCTTGGCGAGGGGGCATGGATCTACGTCCTTGAGGAACTCAAACACGCGACTGATCGAGGTGCGCGGATCTACGCGGAGATTGCCGGCTATGGCGCCACTTGCGATGCTTATCATCGGGTTCGTCTTGCCGAAGATGGCGACGAACCCGCGCGAGCGATGCGGCTTGCCCTGGAAGATGCTGGTCGCGAACCAAAGGACATCGACTACGTTAATCTGCACGGCACATCGACGCTGCTCAATGATCGTATCGAGACCAGCGCATTGAAGCTCGCGTTTGACGGACAGGCCGCGCGGATACCGATGTCCGCGACGAAATCGCAAATAGGTCATCCGCAGGGCGCGAGTGGCGCGGCAGGTTTAGGAGCCGCGCTCTGCGCAATGCATACAAACAAAATCCCTCCTACTATTAATCTTGATGAACGCGACCCGGATTGTGATCTTGACTACGTCCCCAACGAAGCGCGGGAAGCAAACGTGAGGATTGCCCTCTGCAACTGTATTGGCTTTGGTTCAAAAAACAGTGCGTTGGTAATTCAAAGGACTGTCAGTGGTCAGTAGTCCGTTGTCAGTTTGTTTGACCACTGACTAACGATAATGTTCGACAAATTCAAACGACGAAGCGACAAGCTGGAATATATCGACACGGGTAACTACTCACCCGCGGAGTATGAAGGCTGTATCGGTGAATTGCAGCTAGTGAACCGCTGGATGGGCGATGCGAACACCTTAAAGAAAACTCTCTTTCGAGAAATTGAGGTTAAATCACTGCAGAGCTTTTCGATTCTGGATGTCGGCGCGGGTTCAGGAGAATTGTTGCGCGTAACTGCCACCTGGGCCAAACAAACCGGACGCAGTGTTAGTGCAGTAGGCCTCGAACTGAACGAACGCTCTGCTGAGTCGATCCACGAAGAATCAAACCATTTTCATGAAATCAGTTCTGTGCGCGGCGATGCTTTACAGCTTCCGTTTGCCGACTCTGAGTTTGACTATGTGATGTGCTCGCTCTTCACGCACCACTTTGTTGACGATCAGGTGGTCCAGATCCTTTGCGAGATGAGCCGCGTCGCAAAACGCCGGATATTTGTGATCGATCTTCACCGGCATCCAATCGCTTACTTTCTTTACACAACGCTTGGGAAACTGGTTTTGCACAATCGTTTGCTTCGGCACGACGGAAGGTTATCGATACTCCGCAGTTTTAAAGTAGAGGAGTTACACGAGTTGGCCCAACGCGCTGAACTCGAGGAAGTTTTCGTGGAGCGCCACTTTCCGTATCGCCTCGTGTTAAGTGCCGCTGCACGCGCGAGCGTAAATTTACCGGTGACTTCAGCCCGCGCCAACCGAGCTGCTTGAGGAGTTTTGTAGGGGCGGCCCTCCGCAGCCCGCCCCTTCTCTTAGCACCGAAGTGGCGTGAGCCCAAACAGAGGACGGCCACGGAGGGCCGCCCCTACAAAATAATCCGAATGAACAACTATGCGCACAACTTCGACGTGATCATCGCCGGTGCCGGGCCGGCGGGAACCAGCGCGGCAATACATCTGGCGCATGAAGGTGTTCGTGTTTTGCTCGTCGAACAGAAAAAGTTTCCCAGACCAAAATTGTGCGGAGAGTTTATCTCTCCGGAGTGCCGGCAGCACTTTCACAAGCTGGGCCTCAAAGATGCGTTGGCCAGTTCCGGTCCATCGATGATCTCCGAAACCGTTTTCTACTCAACTCGTGGTCAGCATGTCACAGTTCCCAGCAGTTGGTTTGGCGAAGCAGGCGCGCTCGGTTTAAGTCGCGCGGCGATGGATGATTTACTTCTGCGAAAGGCGCAGGACTGTGGCGTCAGCGTTTTGGAAGGCGCGAGCATTAACGAACCAATACTGAAGAAAAGCGAGGTGCTTGGCGTAAGGCTAAAGGTCGACGGCTCCGAGCGAGAATACCGCGCGCCTGTAACAATTGATGCAACCGGACGAGCGCGCATCCTCACAAGGAAGGTTCAAGCGGGTGAACGAAGATCAAAAGCGAAGTTAATTGCATTCAAAGTGCATCTGCGAAATACGCACGTTGCGGCGAGCGCGTGCGAGATCTACTTTTATCCCGACGGTTATGGCGGACTGAGTACTATTGAGGGAGACATCAGTAATCTTTGTTTTATCATCTCGGCAGAACAGGTGAAGCGTCATCATTCAGATCCGGAAACTGTCATGCGCGAGATGGTGATGAAGAATCGGCGAGCAGCCTACACACTCGAGAGCGCCCAAGCCGCATCCGAATGGTTGAGCGCGTCGTGGGAGCGCTTTGGTCGACGACGTCCAAGTCCTGCGAGAGGCTTGCTGGCGATCGGAGATTCAGCGGCATTCATCGATCCTTTTACGGGCAGTGGAATGTTGATGGCTTTTGAGAGTGGTGAACTGGCGGCGGAGGTAATTATTCGTCATCGACACAACTTGACCAGTGAAGCGCTTGGACCGGAATACACCGCAGAATACATACGAAAGTTTGATTCGCGTCTGCGGATTTGCGGATTACTGCGACGCGCTGCTTTCAAACCTCGTCTCGCCGGCCTGGGCATTGCGGTCTTCGGTGCGAGTGAACAGTTTATGAGGCGAATAGCGCGCGCGACGCGTTCAAGGAACCGAGATAAGGAACTTTCGCTTCCCGCTGGTTAACTCTGCGCAATCTCTGCGTCCTCTGCGCCTCCGCGGTGAACTAGTGAGGTGTCTCGCCCCGCTCCGCTCTGTCAACGAACTTTAGCAACACGACACTAGCTTTTTGCGTGCACATTTACCGTCGAGACGCAGAGAACGCAGAGATTGCACGGAGAAGACTCTTAAATGGGCCACTATTAACTGCTTGCCACGTTGACTCTTTTAGAGTAAAAAGGCTGAGCCAGTGCTGGTCTCTCTGTCATCGTGGCTATCTCAGGGCTCATGACAACGGCGTCAAGAACACTCCCCTGCGCCGTCAGCAAGTCGGAGAGGGATCTCCGAATCTCGTCCACTGGCAAGCGGAACGTAAACAAAAGTCTTTAGTGACCGCGCGAATTCCAGAGCCGCGAAATTGGTTAAGGAGAACACGACGATGTTTTTATCGTTAAAGTCCCGCCTTATCGGATCATTGCAAATCCCCTGGTTGATAACGGTCTTGCTTCTCTGTGCGAACGTGGCTTTCGGACAGGCACAGTCAAACGCCGCCGATTTACAAGGCACGGTGAAAGACTCGACGGGCGCGGTTGTAGCTAACGCTACTGTGACTGCGCGCAACCCGGCCACCAACTTTTCGCGCAGCTCAACCACTAACGACGAAGGTCTCTATCGAATCGTCAACCTGCCACCGGGCGATTACGAAATTACTGTAGAGGCGACGAATTTCAAAAAGGCGGTGCTGACAAAGGTTACCGTCACAATCGGACAAGTTGCCGTGGTCGACATTACGCTCGAGCCCGGACAGATTACTGAGAGTGTCACTATTTCCGACGCGACCTCGGAAATTGTTGAAACATCCAAGACGGCTGTCTCCACGACTATCGATCAGCAGCGAATCAATAATCTCCCAATTAACGAACGAAACTATCTATCTTTTGCGCTGACGACTTCAACTGTTGGACGAGACAATGGCCGGCCCATTGGACCAGCGCCGACTACAGGCTTGAACTTTGGCGGTCAGCGCGGCCGCTCCAATCTGGTCCAGGTCGATGGGGCTGACAATACAGACAACTCCGTTAACGCATCGCGTTCGACGGTTAGTCAGGAAGCAGTGCAGGAGTTTCAGGTCGTCACGAATTCGTTTGCTGCGGAGTTTGGTCGTTCCGCGGGCGGCGTGGTGAACGTTGTGACGAAGTCAGGTACAAACGAGCTTCACGGAAACATATTCGGATTCCTGCGTCACAGGAGCTTTCAGGCGCGTAACGCCTTTGCGCCGATCGAAGATCCGCCGTTTACCCGCACTCAATACGGGTTTACTTTAGGTGGTCCATTCGCTCAAGATCGCACGTTCTTCTTCTTTGCCTTCGAACAACGAAGGCGTAACGAGTCTGGTTTCTTCACCAGCAATGTGGCCCAGGGCTTAACCGGCTCGGCGACAATCCCGGTGATTCCGGGACTCAATCCGATTGCTCGGACCTTCAACAACATCACGCCGGCTCAGGCGGCTTTCATCAATACGTTGGTGGCGGCGGGAACTCCTACCACGATTTGTGGTGCCCGCGCATATGCATTCTTTGCTTCCAGCGGTGGAACCACCGCCCTAACCGGCAGCAACTCGCTTTTATCGCCAAATGACGGAAGTCTGTGTCCGGCGATCAGTCCCATACTTCCAGGCGCGATTGGACCACGTTTTATCCTCTCAGGCGCACCTGTTCCCAGCGGCACAACCAATGCTGCGGGTGATTTCATAGCTTTCCGACCGCTGAATAGTCTGCAAAGCGTCTTTCCGGTTACCGACCGAACAACGTTCAACTCAATCCGCCTGGACCACCTGATCACTACGAGTCATCAGTTCAGCTTCAGATTCGGTTACAACCCAAGCGAGATCAGCGGTATTCAGGTCGAATCACAAAACCAGTCACTGGGCCAGAATGATTTCTCGCGTACAGGTATTCAAAAACTGCGAGACTTTTCGGCCGTCACAACCCTAACCTCCACGGTTTCCAGCAACATCGTAAACGAGGCGCGTTTCAACTTTGGCGAGCGTCGTGCGACATTCAAATCGCAGAACGGTGATGCAGTAGCGTTCAATATTTCAGGCACGGCCTTTATCGGTCGCGAGCTCTTCTCGCCCGTGCTTCGTACCGAGACCCGATATGAGTTCACCGACAACGTGAACTTTTTGGCCGGAAACCATAACTTCAAATTCGGCGGAGACATTGCCTTTGTGCGCATTCCGGAAGCGGTCTTCGAATTGAATTTTGCGGGCCTCTTTAACTTTGGCGGACTCTCCGCGGCGACCCTTAATCCGGCGTTTGCAGGTGCTCCGGACTTTACGCCTGTGCAGCAATACGGTCTGGGATTTCCGGCAAACTTTATTCAGGGTTTTGGAAATCCGGTCAGCAGTATCGGCAACAAACCGATGGCGTTTTTCGCGCAGGACTCCTGGAAAGTACGTCCCAACCTAACCCTCAATTATGGCCTCCGTTACGACTATGAGTTGACAGACCAGATCCCGACGCTTCCGCTTCGCGATCCATTGTCGGGAATTAATCTTTCTGCTGAGCAGGTTCTGGCAGCGCAGGACGCGATGGGCGTGCAACAAGGCTTCCCGCGCGATAAGAACAACTGGGCGCCGCGCCTGGCCGTCGCCTGGGACCCGATGAGCAACGGAAAGACAGTTATTCGTGCCGCCTTCGGACTTTTCTATGACCATCCACTGCTGGCGATCGGATTCAACTCTGACATCGCCGACGCAGTTCAACAACAACAAGGCATTTTGACGCCGGGCAGTCCGGCGCAAACGGCTTTGCTAAATGCAGTGCAAGTTTTTCAGGGAACCGTGTGTCCTCCGGGTGGGCCAGTGACACCGATTTGTCCGGCGGGCGTTGTGACTCCTGGCGTTGCTGTTGGAGCGCAATATCAATTCGGCCGGCAAAGGTTTAACGATCAAACGTTTCCGGGCTTTGGGCCAGTCTTGCCCTTCACGCTGCACGTGCAGAAGGACTTTGAATACGCCTATGCCAATCAGGGTAACTTTACCGTTGAGCGCGAGCTAACAAGGAATATGACCCTTTCGGGGAGTTATATTTACGTTGGAGCTCGTCACTTACCGCACCCGCTCGACATCAATGCTCCAAGAACGGATCTTCAGATTCAAAACTTTTTCCGATTCGCCGGACGCAATCCAGTGAGCACGACTGAAGCGCTGGCGTTTTCAATTCCGACTGCCGGTGTTCCCTGTCCTTTCGGCGTTCCGCTCCAATGCTTCACGTTGACGACGCCTGCTGGAGTCCCAGCGTTCCCGAATGCGGGCCAAACATTTGCGATCATCATCCCGGGCATGATCACTGCTCCTTTAACGAATCTTGGCAGTCGCGTTGTCAACGCCGGCATTGCGAACTTCTTCCGGCCAAGTGCGCCAAACTATTTCCTGGCCCAGGCTCTTTCGGGTGGTCTTGTAACTCCGGCAGTGCTCAATGGAGCACTGGCTGGTTCACTGCGAACTCCCGGAACGATTTCTCCCTTCGGATCGATCAACGCGCAAACTTCCGACGGCAATTCAACCTATAACGCGTTGAATGTCGATCTGAAAAAACGCTTCTCAAATCACTTCCAGTTTTTAGCTTCCTACACCTGGTCTCACTCAATCGACGATTCGTCTGACCTGCAGACGCTGTTGCTGCCGCAGGACAATCGAAACTTCGGCGCCGAACGTGCGGATTCGCTCTTTGACCAACGCCACCGGTTTGTTTTCAGCGGGGTGATCGCTTCGCCGAGTAGTTGGAGGTCGGGCGGTGGATTCCATCGCGCCTTGTCAAACTTCACAATCGCGCCAATCTTCGAGGTGTCGTCAGGACGTCCGTTCAATATTCTCAGCAACCAGGACACAAACAACGACCAGTCGAATCAGACCGATCGTCCGACGGTTCTGTCCGACGGCACACTTTGCGTCGCCGGCACGGCTGGTTGCGTCCCCCTGATAACCGGGGGCGTCTTCACGAGTGGGAGCCTTGGCCGCAATTTCGGTCGGACCCATCGCTTTATGCAACTGGATCTGCGAGTGGCCAAGTTGGTTCCGCTTGGCGAGCGACTCAGGCTTGAGCTGATAGCAGAAGGCTTTAATCTGTTCAATCGCTTCAACGAAGCCGCCGCGTCACCATTCATCGACGACGTGCGGGCCTTCAACCAGCGCGCCGGCAACGGCCGCTACTTCAGCCGCCCAACCGCCGCGTTCGACTCCCGGCAGTTCCAGTTTGGGTTGAAGCTGAACTTCTAGTTTCTTGCAAAGAGCCGTGGCCCATTTATACCCGGGCGCAACTCTAAACATCCCTACCGCATCCGAAGGGTTGGTCGCGAAAACCTGTAGTCTGAGCTTTCAAACCCAACCCTCTCCCGCATACAATCATACGCATCATGTGTAGACCTACGCTTTTTCAACGTTTTTTCAGCGTCGGGGCGATTCTTCTGCTGATAACTGCAGCAATTCAGGCCCAGTCAACGAGACCCAGGCGCACGGGCAAAACACCGCAAAAAACTACAACAACCGCTTCCGACCCGCTTCTCCGGCCCGAACCGGCGCCATCTCCGACTGCACGCCGAACCAGCTCGAGTGACTCGTTACTGGACGTGCAGCCCGTCAGGCCGGTCGTTAACACCGTGGGTACAGCAGACACAAAGCACGCATACCTTTTGCTCGAGCAGAAACAGTTTGCCGCCGCCGCGAAAGCAGCCAGGGAACTCACAGTTTCGCACCCCAACGACCCGGAAGCCTGGAAGATAGCCGGATTCGCCGAGCTTAATTTGAAGCAATACGCAGAGGCCGCGAAGGATCTCGAAAAGGCAGTCGAGTTGCAGCGTCGTTCCAAACAGGAAGATCCCAACACGGAAAGCGCGCTGGGACAAGCATACGTCCTTTCCGAAAAGTATCAGGAGGCGCTGCCGCTGCTGGTTGCTGCGACCAACCGCAATCCGAGTCAGCCGGACCCGTTGCTGATCTACTACCGTGGAATCTCAGAGTACAAGACAGGCAAGACAGCGGACGCCGAGAAAAGCTTTAACGCGGTCGTTAAACTCAATCCCAAGGATTCGTTGTCGCTCTTCTACCTCGCTCAAATCGCGCTAGGCAAGAACGATCTTGACGGCGCAATTGCGACATTGAATCGAGCAACGGTAAACGATGCGCGCCTTACTGGCGCCTGGACACTTTTGACTTCGGCTTATCTGCGTCGCGCGGCAATGAGTTCTGATCCCGCTAAAGCCGATGCAGATTATTTGAACGCGGTGCGCGCCGGCGAGGGCTTGATAAAAGTGAGAACTGACGCCGAAGCCGTGACGCTCTTTGGTCAGGCTTTGATTGGTTCTAAACAGTACCCGCGCGCCGCCGCCGCACTCGAGCGGGCCACTACTGCGCCGGATGCGACCAGCATTACCTTCTATCTTTTAGGTGTTGCACATTCGCGCGCAACTAATTTCCCGAAAGCAATCGCCGCGCTCGAAACGGCGGCTAAGAAATCGCCTGACGATGTGAATGTTTATCGCGAACTCGGCTATGCATTTGAAGTAACAAAGCAATATGCGAAAGCACTTGCTGCTTATGAGAAGGGCGCAACTCTTGCCCCCTCGGATGCTGATTTCAAGGAATCGATTGAACGTGTGAAGCCGTTTGCGAAATAGCTCTGGAGCCTTTTACTTGTTACTTTGTTTTCTGATTACAAAGTACAAAGTACCAAAAACATGAAAGGCTTACCCGGTACAGCCAGAGCTTTCGCGACTTACTCTTTGGTCCCATACCTTGGAATAGTTTTTTGTCCCGGTGCGGTGGTGCTCGGGACTGTGGGCGTCGTTAGATCCTATCGTTCGCAGCAGATGAGCAGGGAGTCTGGTCGCGGAGTTTGTTACGCAAGCACCATCGTTGGTCTTCTAGTGCTGGCAGTCCAGTTGTTGCTCTGGTGGATTCTTTACCAGGCGCCGATTTGGGCGAACGAATCGTAATGAGTTAGCGGTCACAAGGAGATTTTATGAGAACGATTTCCACTCTGGTCCTAATCGGCGCTTTGCTGACGGGAGCGTTTGCCCAGCGTCCTCGCAAGATGGATCCCGAGCCGGCAAAAGCTCAGAAGCCTGCACCCGCGCCGAAGACCGTCAAAGCCAAATATGAAGGCGGTGTGTTTGGGTACACGAAGACTATGGAAGGCACATTGACCTTCGACGACGAAAATAATCGGTTGCTATTCAAAGACAAAAAGCCACCGAAAGAGATTTCGATACCTTATGAAGCAATCACTTCTGCCTTTGCGGATACGCAAAAGCGGCGGCCGGCGGCAGCGACCGTGGCCAGTCACATACCGGTGATCTACGCAATTCCCGCGCACTTCATCAAGACGAAGGTTCGTTATCTTACGCTGCAATACAGCGATCCTGACTCAAGGGTTTCGGGAATCACAAGCTTCAAGCTTCAGAACAAGGAAGTACTCGCGTCGGTCCTTGCGACACTTGCCAACAAAGCTGGCATGACTCCGCGTGGAGACATCTATGTAAAGAAGCGAGATGAGGATTCGGGCAAAGTAACGCCGGAATAGGCGTAGGGTCTTAATTCCATCTCTGCGTAATCTCTGCGTTCCTCTGCGCCTCCGCGTTTATTTGTTTTTACCTACAGATCACCGCAGAGGTGCAGAGGAACGCAGAGATTATGCAGAGAAGATTTTCGGATTAGGGCACCACCCCGGAATAGCGATCTGCGTTCAAATCTCCGAAATACTCATTTGGTTGTTTCAACAAACTCCACGATCTTCTTCACCGTCGACCAGTTTCGAGTTGTGCCCACAACACCCAACTGCTTTTCGATAAAATCGTTCGGAAAACCAAACCATCCGTTTTTCTTCCTTCGCGCCACGATAAACGCCGCACGTCCTTGAACGTCAATTACCTCAAGGTTTTCTTTCGCTAAAGCGAGGGGCAGTTTGGGTCAAAGACCACAT
>Ga0268386_10002544_pt1 | contig 13016 bp, 6 predicted proteins | sample RVTome_15_FD_200260 | JGI IMG/M metagenome (GOLD analysis project Ga0268386, IMG submission 200260) | Soil microbial communities from uranium-contaminated site in the Upper Colorado River Basin, Wyoming, United States - RVT150D86... ...
CTCGACCGCTACGAGGGCCACGACGTGAGGCTCCTCCAGGACTGCACGCGGGCGGAGCTCGAGGCGTGGGTCGCGGCGAACGCCGAGGCGGTGCGGGCACAGCTCCCCGCCGACCTCGTCTTCTGCAACCACGTCCTCCTCGGCGGGCCGGTGGGCGCGGCGAGCGGGGCGCCCTACGTCGTCAAGGCGCACGGCTCGGAGCTCGAGTACTCGATGCGCGGCCGGCCGGAGCTTGGGACGTGGGGGAGGGAGTCGCTCGAGGGAGCGGCGGCGACGGTCGTCGGCTCCGGGCACATCCGCGAGGTGCTGGAGGAGGTGAGCGGCCGCGTGGAGCGCGTCCACGAGGTCCCGCCGGGGGTAGACGTGGACGAGTGGCGCCCGCGACCACGCGAGGAGGCGCTGGCGGGCCTGATCGCCGAGTGCGGGAAGGACCCGCCGAACGTCGGGAACGCGAACGAGCGGCTGCCGGACGAGGGCAACGCGGATCGGCTCGCCGCTTTCCTTTCGGGGGACACGCCGACGGTCGTGTATTTCGGGAAGCTCCTCGAGAACAAGGGCGTCCACGTCCTGCTCGAGGCGCTCGAGGGCGTCGACGCGCGCGCGGTCGTGGTCGGGTTCGGCGACTTCCGCCGCGCCCTCGAGCAGCGCGCCGACCCCGATCGCGTCCTCTTCACCGGCCCGTTCGAGCACCGCCACCTCGTGCACCTGCTCGCGCTCGCCGACGTCTGCGTCGTGCCGTCGATCTTCCCGGAGGCGTTCGGGATGGTCGCCGCCGAGGCTGCCGCCGCCGGCTGCCCGCCGCTCGTGGCGCGCCACTCGGGGCTCGCGGAGGTCGCGGAGGGCCTCGAGGCCGAGTACCCGGCCGAGCAGCGCCACCTCGTCTCGTTCACGACGGGCGACGCCGGCGAGCTCCGCGAGAAGCTGTCCGCGTTGCTCGCGCTTCCGCCCGGCGACCGGCTGGCGATTGCGCGGGCGGCGCGTCGCGCGGTGGTCGAGCGCTGGAGCTGGGCGAGCATCGCCGCCCGGCTGCTCGAGCTCGCCTCGCAGGAGCGAGCCGGCGTGCGCTGATCCGAGAGGCTCCGAGACGCTTCAAATAAGGTAGTGGCCGGCATGGGCGACGAACAGCGGCTCCCGCCGGACGAGCTCATCGCGCAGGCGCGGGAGCGCTTCGACAGCGCCACGGACTTCACGGTCGCCGTCGAGGAGGAGTTCGCGCTCCTCGACCCGGAGACGCTCGACCTGACGAACCGCTTCGAGGACGTGCAGGCTGCCGCCCGCGGAACGGCGCTCGAGGAGCACCTCGTGGGGGAGCTCATCGCGTCCGAGGTGGAGATCCGCACCGGCAAGCAGGAGACGTTCGCGGACGTCCCCGGCGCGATGGCGGAGCGCCGGGCGCAGCTGCAGGCGCTCGTCGAGCCGATGGGGCTCCTCCTCGGCGCGACCGGCACGCACCCGTGGGCCGACTGGAAGGACCAGCGGATCATCGACACCCCGCACTACCGGCGGAACGACGAGCTCCTGCGCTACGTGGTCTGGCGCAACAACACGTTCGGCCTCCACGTGCACGTCGCCGTGCGCGGCCGCGACCGCGCCATCGCGGTGACGGCCGCGATGCGGAACTTCCTTCCCGAGATCCTCGCCCTGTCCGCGAGCTCGCCGTTCGTCGAGGACGTGAACACGGGCCTCCACACCGCCCGCACGCAGATCTTCACGCGCTTCTTCCCCCGCTGCGGCGTGCCGGACGCGTTCGCCGACTGGGAGGAGTACGAGCGCTTCGTGCGCTTCCTCTACGGGACCGGCTCGATCACGGAACACACCCAGATGTGGTGGAGCGTCCGGCCGCACCTGGCCTTCCCGACGATCGAGATCCGGATCGCGGACGGGCAGCCCGAGCTCTCGGAGGCGCACGCGCTGGCCGCCTTCGCGACGTCGCTCGTCGCGCGGGCGGCGCGCGCCTACGACGAGGGCGAGCCGCTCGAGCCGCTCCCGCATCGCCTGATCGAGGAGAACTTCTGGCGCGCGATCCGCTGGGGCCTCCCGGGCGAGCTGCTCGACTTCGCGCGCGGCGAGCCGATCCCGGCGCGTCAGCGGCTGGAGGAGCTGATCGAGTGGGCGCTCCCGGTCGCGGAGGAGATCGGCGCCGCGGCGTACCTCGCCGTGCCGGAGCGCAACGCGGCGGAGCGCCAGATCGAGCGTTTCGAGGACGGTGCATCGCTCCGGGAGATCTATGCGGAGCAGGTCCGGGCGACGGAGCGGATCGGTGGCTGACGCCGAGGGCTTTCCGAGCGAGGAGGATCTCATCGAGGCGATCTCCAAGGTCGGCGTCGGCGACGTGCTCCTGAACTCGCTGACGGCGATCGTCTCGCTCGGCTTCCACCGCGTCTCGGCGGAGTCCCGCGACCTGCCCCAGGCGCGGCTCGCCATCGAGGCGTTGCGCGCGCTCGACCCCGTCCTGCGCGACCACGGCGTCGACGAGGCCGTCGTGCGCGATCTCGAGCAGGCGCGGTCGAACCTCCAGCTCGCGTATGCGAACGCGGTCGAGGAGGAGCGGGGCACTGCGCCGGAGGAGCGCGAGGCGGGCTCGAGCGACGGCGAGAGCACGGGCGAGGAAGAGCAGGAGCCAGGCCGAGGCTAGGAGCCAGGAGGGCCTCCCGGGCCGCGCAACGTCCGGGAGTCTCCGGGCTTCCCGGCGCGGCACGCCACTAGCGTCGTCGCGCGACGCCGCGAGCTTCGATCCCGCGAGCGCCGTGCGGCTCACGGGCACGCTCCGGCTCCTGCCGCCGAGCGCCGGCTCGACGCGCCGACCTACACGGGGGGAACGGGGCCGCCGCTCACCTGCAGCCTTCGCCCCGCGCTTCAGCCTCTCCGCTCCCTGCGTCGGGTTGCTCCGACTTGTGATACATAATCCGCCGCGCCGAGGAGACTCGGCGCTCACTTTGTGACGGGTCTGAACCGGAGGATCGATGGACTTCTTCGTTGACAACGCCGTGGCCTTCGCGCTCGCGTGCGCCGCCGTGGCCGTGCTGTACGGGCTCTACCTGACCTGGTGGTTGCTACAGCAGCCGGCCGGCAACGAGCGCATGCAGGAGATCGGGCGCGCGATCCAGGAGGGCGCTGCGGCGTACCTGCGCAAGCAGTACACGACGATCGCCGTCGTCGCGATCGTCCCGTTCTTCCTGCTCGGCTTCTACGACGAGCTCGGCTGGGGCACCGCGTTCGGGTTCTTCATCGGCGCCGTGTTCTCCGCCGCGGCCGGCTTCATCGGCATGAACGTCGCCGTGCGCTCGAACATGCGGACCGCGGAGGCGGCGCGCGAGGGACTGCAGCCCGCGTTCAAGGTCGCGTTCCGGGCCGGCTCTGTGACGGGGCTCCTCGTCGTCGGCCTCGGCCTGCTCGGCGTCGCGGGGTACTACTGGGTGCTGACGGACTGGATCGGGAACGACCCGGAGTCCGCAGTGTTCGACCTCGTCGGGCTGGCCTTCGGCGGCTCGCTCATCTCCGTCTTCGCCCGTCTCGGCGGCGGCATCTACACGAAGGCCGCCGACGTCGGCGCCGACCTGGTCGGGAAGATCGAAGCCGGAATCCCCGAGGACGACCCGCGGAACCCGGCGGTCATCGCGGACAACGTGGGCGACAACGTCGGCGACTGCGCGGGGATGGCCGCCGACCTGTTCGAGACGTACGCCGTCACGGCTGTCGCGGTCATGCTGCTCGGGATCCAGTTCGAGGCGACGAGCCTGTGGCTCTACCCGCTCGCGCTCGGCGGCATCTCGATCCTCGCCTCGGTCGTCGGCACGTTCTTCACGAGGGTCTACAGCGGCCCGAACGCGATCATCAACGCGCTCTACCGCTCGGTGATCGTCGCCACCGTCCTCGCCGCGATCGGGTTCATCCCCGTGACGATGGCCTACGACGACGGTGACTTCGGCTTCTGGAACCTGTACGGCTCGGCGCTCATCGGCCTCGCCGTCACGTTCCTGCTCGTCGCGATAACCGAGTACTACACGGGCTCGCGCTGGGGCCCGGTCAAGGAGATCGCGCGCGCGTCCCAGACCGGGCACGCGACGAACATCATCTCCGGCCTCGCCTATGGCATGCAGGCAACGGCGCTGCCCGTGCTCGTGATCGCAACCGGCGTCGTCGGCGCCTACTACACGGCCGGAGAGGCGCTGTACGGGATCGGCGTCGCCGTCATGGCGCAGCTCTCCATGACCGGCCTCATCGTCGCCCTCGACGCCTACGGCCCCGTCACGGACAACGCCGGCGGGATCGCCGAGATGGCGGAGCTGCCCGAGTCCGTGCGCGGGGTAACCGACCCGCTCGACGCCGTCGGGAACACGACGAAGGCCGTCACGAAGGGCTACGCGATCGGCTCGGCGGGGCTCGCCGCGCTGATCCTCTTCGACGAGTACGGCCGCGGGCTGGCGGACGAGGGGCTCTCGATCACGTTCTCCCTGAACGACCCGTGGGTGATCGCCGGCCTGTTCATCGGCGGCCTCATGCCGTTCCTCTTCGCGTCGCTGGCGATGCAGGCGGTCGGCCGCGTGGGCGGCCTGGTCGTCGACGAGGTGCGCCGCCAGTTCCGCGAGGACCCGGGGATCATGGAGCGGACCTCGCGCCCCGACTACTCGCGGGCGATCTCGATCGTGACGGGCTCGGCGATCAAGGAGATGATGCTGCCCGCACTCATCCCGGTCGTCATTCCGATCGTGGTCGGGATCATCCGCCCCGAGATGCTCGGCGGCCTCCTCATCGGCACGATCGTCACGGGGATCTTCCTCGCGATCGCGATGACGTCCGGCGGCGGGGCGTGGGACAACGCGAAGAAGCTGATCGAGGACGGCCTCTACGGCGGCAAGGGCTCGGAGGCGCACGCCGCGGGCGTGACCGGCGACACGGTCGGCGACCCGTACAAGGACACGGCGGGCCCTGCGATCAACCCGATGATCAAGATCGCGAACATCGTCGCGATCCTGCTCATCCCCGTGATCGCCTCGATCCACGGCTGAGCTGCGACAGGGTCGGGGCTCCGGCCCCGGCCCCGCTCCGCCCGTTGGGTGTTGCAGGCCGCCCGAGACCGCTCTAGGATCGGGTCGCTTCATCGGGCTGGGGCGCAGACCGTCAGCGCCTGAATCCGTCGAAAGGGGAGAAGCAGACATGCTCTCGAGAACACTGCGCGCGCGCAGCGGGCTCGTACTCGCCGCGCTCGCCGCGGCACTCGCCGTACCAACGGCCGTGACAGCCGCCGCCAGCGGGCCGATCCTCCCGCAGGTGTCTCCGGTCGCGGCTCCGGAAGCAAGGGGCGGTCAGTCGCCCGACATCTTCCTCGTCGAGCTCGCAAGTGGAGCGAACACGTTCCGAAGCCAGGCGAGGTCCGTAGGCTTGAACTACACGGAGCGCTTCTCGTACTCGCGCCTCTTCAAGGGTGTCTCGGTCCGCATCGACCGGAACGACGTCGGCAAGCTGGCCGGCATCGCCAGCGTCGCGAGCGTGACGCCCGCGCGCTACTTCTCGGTAGGGCCCGTAGCCACCGCCGAGCCCGAGCTCGCGACTGCGATCGAGATGACCGGCGCCGACCTCGCACAGGGTGCGGGTTGGACGGGCGAGGGCGTGAAGGTCGCGGTCATGGATACCGGCATCGACGTCGACCACCAGGATCTCGGCGGCGACGGCAACGCCGCCGCGCCGCACCCGTTCCCGAACCCGCGCATCGTGGCCGGGTTCGACCTCGTCGGGGACGACTACAACGCAGACCCGGAGAGCCCGGCCTACCAGCCGGTGCCCCATCCGGATCCTCTGCCTGACGACTGCAACGGGCACGGCACGCATGTCGCCGGGATCGTCGGGGCGAACGGCGCTGTGACGGGCGTCGCGCCGGACGTGACGTTCGGTGCGTACCGCGTCTTCGGCTGTGACGGCTCGACCACCGAGGACGTGATGATCGCCGCGATGGAGCGCGCGCTCGCCGACGATATGGACATCCTCAACATGTCGATCGGCGACGCGTTCAACAACTGGCCGGAGTCGGCGACGGCTACGGCCTCCGACGCGCTCGTCGACGCGGGCATGGTCGTCGTCGCGTCGATCGGCAACAGCGGTGCCAGCGGGATCTACTCCGCCGGCGCCCCCGGCGTCGGGGACAAGGTGATCGGCGTGGCCTCGTACGACAACAGCCACATCCAGTCTCGCGGGTTCACGATCTCGCCGGACGACACGCCGGTCGCGTACAGCGACTCGGTGAGTAACAGCGGGACCATTCCCGATCCACCCGATCCTCCGACATCGGGCACCTTCCCGATCGCGGAGACACCGGCCGGTGACGCCGTCGGAGCCGTGCCTCCGGGCGCGCTTCCCGCGGACGACGCATGCTCGCCGCTGCCCGCGGGCCACTTCGACGGCCAGGTGGCACTGATCCGTCGCGGCACCTGCGCATTCACCGTGAAGGCGCAGAACGCCGAGGCCGCCGGCGCGCTCGCCGTGGTGCTCTACAACAACGCTGCAGGGGCGCTCACGCCGATCGTCGCCGCGACGCCACAGGTCGGGATTCCCGTCGTGATGATCCTCCAGTCGAGCGGTGAGCTCATCCACAACCGCCTCGTCGACGGGCCTGTCTCGCTGACCTGGCAGACGGAGGTCTTCGCCGAGAACCCGTCGGGCGGCCTGATCTCGGGGTTCAGCTCCTACGGGACGACGGCCACGCTCGACACGAAGCCTGATCTAGGCGCGCCGGGCGGGCTGATCCGCTCGACGTGGCCGCTCGAGGACGGCGCATACGCGACGATCAGCGGCACCTCGATGTCGTCGCCGCACGTCGCGGGCGCGGCAGCACTCCTGATGCAGGCGCGTCCGGGACTCGATCCCGAGATGTTCCGGCCGGTGCTCCAGAACAGCGCCGACCCGGCCGTCTGGTCGCTCAATCCGGGCCTCGGGTTCCTCGACAACGTCCACCGGCAGGGCGCAGGCATGCTCGACATCGACGACGCGATCGCGTCGACGACGACGGTGGTGCCCGGCAAGCTGTCCCTGGGTGAGGGCACGAGCACGCACTCCGCCACCTTGACGGTGAGCAACAGCTCGGGCTCGCCGGTGACGTACGACCTCTCGCACATCGGGGCAATCGGCACCGGGCCCCAGACGTTCCCGCCGCACTCGTTCTGGCTGCCGGACACGCAGGTCGCCTTCAGCGCCCCGAGCGTGACGGTGCCGGCGGGCGGGAGCGCGACGGTGGGCGTGCAGATCACGCCCGATCCGGCGGAGGACGGGATCCCGACGAATGGGCTCTACGGCGGCTACCTGGTGCTCACGGACGAGTCGGACGTCGACCGCGTCTTCAGCGTGCCCTACTCGGGGTTCAAGGGCGACTACCAGTCGATCGTCGCCATCCCGACCGCCCCGGTGATCGGCAAGCAGAACGCCCCGTTCTCCTTGGGGCCGCAGACGTACGTGGCGGCTCCCGCGAACGAGGTGTGGACGCTGGCGACGCCGGACGAGGTTCCGAACCTGCTTCTGCACCTCGACCACCAGGTGCGCAGGCTCGAGCTCCAGGTCGTGAACGCGGCCACGGGCCGTCCGCTGCACCCCGTGTTCTCGAACTACCTCGAGCGAGACTTCCTCGCTCGGAACGGCGCGAGACCTCCCGTCGGCGGGCCGTACGCCCACGACGAGAACGTCTTCGCGTTCCCATGGGACGGCACGCGGATGCACGACAACGGCCAGGGTACGGCCGACCACCGCAAGGTCGTTCCGGACGGCTCGTACAAGATCGTCGTCAAGGCGCTGAAGGCGCTGGGCGATCCGGGGAATCCCGCTCACTGGGAGACCTGGACCTCGCCGACGATCACGATCGACCGCCCGTAGAAGCGCTCGGGCAGCACTCGACGGAGGGGGCCGGCACACCAGCCGGCCCCCTCGCCGTCGGCCTCTCCGGGTTGAAAGCCGAGGCGGGCGGAAATAGGATCCGCGGTCATACGGGGAACGGGCGTCCGTCAGCGCCCGAAGCCGACCGAAAGGGGAGAACCGCACATGCGATTCAGACTTCGGCCAGGCCGCCGCGCGCCCGGAACGCGCGCGCTCGGCCTCGGCACACTCACGGCGCTCGTCGTACTCGTGGCGAGCACCACGGTCTCGGCGCAGACGACACCTACACCTGATCGTTTCGCGAACCGGGACCTGCCGGACAGCATCGCGGGCCTCAAACTGGATGCGCCGAGGACGCTCGACGGCGTCACCCGGGAGGCGCTCGGCGTGAGCGCCGCGGGCTCGGGCAAGGTCATCGTCAGGCTCGCCGCCGACTCCGGCGCCCAGGCCTTCGCACGGGGTCGCGACGCCGCCGCCGCCAAGCGGACGGCACGCACCCAGCAGGACGCGTTCCTCACGCGCCTGCGCAGCATCGACCCGAACGCTCGCGTGATCGCGCGCGTGCAGACGGTCCTGAACGCGGTGTTCGTCGAGGTGGACGCGTCGAAGCTCGCCGACATCGCCCGTGACCCTGCCGTCGTGCGCGTCGCCCCGGTCGGGGACTACGAGCGCGATCTCTCCGAGACCGTGCCGTACATCGGTGCGACGGCGGTACAGAACACGAACGTGAAGGGCAACGGCATCAAGGTCGCCGTGCTCGACAGCGGCGTCGACTACCACCACGCCGCCCTCGGCGGCTCGGGGAATCCCGCTGACTACGCGGCGAACGACCCGAACGTCGTCGAGCCGGGGACCTTCCCCACCGCCAAGGTCAAGGGCGGCTTCGACTTCATCGGCAGCGCCTGGGTCGGCGGTCCGATGACTCCTCCTGAGGCGCCCGATCCCGATCCGCTCGACGACGGGCCCCTGGCGGGCCACGGCACGCACGTGAGCCACATCATCGGTGGCACGGGCGGCGTCGCACCGGAGGTCGACCTGTACGCCGTCAAGGTGTGCTCGTCGATCACCACCGCGTGCTCGGGGCTCTCGCTGATCCAGGCGATGGACTGGGTCGTCGACCCGAACGGCGACGGCGACCTCAGCGACCGCATGCACCTCGTCAACATGTCGCTCGGCTCGTCGTACGGGCAGCCGTTCGACGACGACCTGTCGTTCGCCGTCGACAACGCGACGAGCGTCGGAATCCTGACCGTCGCGGCCGCGGGCAACAGCTCGGACAAGCCGTACGCAGCGGGCACGCCTGCGGCGGCGGACTCGGCGCTGTCTGTCGCGCAAACGCAGGTGCCGTCCTCGAGGGGTCAGGTCCTCGTCGTCAACGGCGTCAGCTACTCCGCGGTGTTCCAGCCGTGGTCGACGCCGCTCACCTCGGTGCTTACCGGGCCCGTGCAATACGGGAACGGCGCAGGCGGCAACCTGAACGGCTGTGCCGCCTTCACGGCGGGCTCGCTGACCGGGAAGATCGTCCTCGTCGACCGCGGCGTGTGCAACTTCACGCTGAAGATCAAGAACATCGGCGACGCCGACGGTCTCGCCGGCATCATCGGGCTGATCGCGCCCGGCTCGCCGTTCGAGGGCGGTGACGGTGGCGACCGTCCGATCACCGTCCCCGGCTACATGATCAGCCAGTCCAACTCGACCGCGATCAAGGCGGCCATCGCCGGCGGCGCGATCGGGACGCTCGACCCTGCGAACCAGGTCCCGCTCGTCGGTCAGATGGTCGGCTCGTCGTCGCGCGGGCCGCAGCACGAATCGACGACGCGGATCAAGCCCGAGATCGGGGCTCCGGGCGCATCCGTCTCGGCGATCGCCGGCACCGGCACCGAGGAAGGGCCGTTCGGCGGCACCTCCGGTGCCTCGCCGATGGTCACGGGCTCGGCTGCGCTGGTCCTGCAGGCGACCGGCGGGGCGCAGGCGAACCCACAGGGCAGGCCGCCCGGCAACGCGTTCGGGCTCGGCCTGACGCCGCTCGAGGTCAAGGCGCTGCTCATGAACAACGCCGAGACGAACATCACGACCGAGTTCTCGCCGGATCTGGCGCCGATCACGCGGATCGGCGGCGGCGAGGTCCGGGTCGACCGCGCGGTGAAAGCTCCCGTGGCGGCCTGGGACGCCGACGTTCCGACCGCAGCGCTCGGCTTCGGGTTCGTCGACGTGGACTCGACGGTGACGTTCGAGAAGACGGTGCGGATCCGCAACTACGCGGGCGGAGCGCCGCGGAACTACGCCGTGACGCCGACGTTCCGCTTCCCGGACGACGCGGCGAACGGCGCGGTCACGGTGAGCGCGCCCTCGAACGTCACGGTTCTGCCGGGTCGCGGTCGTGACACCACGTTCAAGGTGACGATGACGATCGACGGCTCGAAGCTCCCCGGGAACTTCATGAACTCGGGCAGCCTCGGCGCCGATCCGATCGCGCTGAACTCGAACGAGTACGACGGGTACCTCGTGCTCACGCACGGGTCGCACACGCTGAACATCCCGTGGCACGTGCTCCCGCGCAAGGCGGCAGAGGTCGAGCCGAGCACGGACACGATCACGCCTGGCAGCTTCCCGCAGGTGATCGGGCTGGACAACACCGGGGTGGGGACGGCGCAGAACGACGCGTACGCACTCCTCGCCACGAGCCCGGACATCCCGCAGGGCGGCCAGGGTCAGCAGTCGCCGACGCCGGACCTGCGGGCGGTCGGGATCAACACGTTCCCGGTCCCCGCGGGCTTCTGCTCGGGGAGCGCCTCGTTCCTGTGGACGTTCGCGATCTCGACGCACGAGCGGCAGGAGCACCTCGTCCCGGTGAGCCACTTCGTGTTCCTGGACACGAACCAGGACGGGACGGACGACTTCCTCGTCCTCAACCGGGACGCGACGCTGAACGACACAGCGGACGGCCGCCAGCTGACGTGGGTCGTCAACCTGGCGACCGGAGCCGCCTCGGCCTTCTTCTTCGCCGAGCACTCCACGAACACCGGGAACACGGTGCTCATCCTCTGCGGCGAGCAGATCGGGATGAACGCCGCCAACCTGCTCGAGACCAACGTGGACATGGCCGTCCAGGCGACGGACTTCTTCCACGGAGGCCCAGGCGACTCGGTCGGTGGAATCACCGTAACGCCGCTCGGCGAGCGGTTCTTCGGGCTCGCGACCGACGTTGCTGGGAACACGAACGACGCGGACGCGCTGTCCGTGTTCGACTTCGGTCTCTTCCCGGGGAACACGGACGAGCTCGGGCTGATGCTGTTCACGAACGGCGACCGCGGCGCGGGCAACCGCGGCGGCGCCACGGAGGACACGGAAGCCCTGCTCTTGACGACGCCGTAGCTCGACGTCGGAGCAGCTCGCCACGAGGGGCCGGCACACGCCGGCCCCTCGCTCGTCCCGACGCGTCGGGCGTCAAGGCGCGCGGCTAGCGTGTCGTCGGTGGCGGCACGCTTCGTCGACGAGCTCGACTGCGGCTTCGGGTGGATCGCGCCCGAGCCCGCGTACATGCGGCGCGCCTCGCACGCGCTCGTGGTCGAGGGTCGGTTCTGGCTCGTCGATCCCGTCGCGGACGACCTGGCCGAGGAGCGGGCCCGCGCGCTCGGCGAGCCGGCCGGCGTGATCCAGCTCGTCGACCGCCATCCCCGCGACGGCGCGGTGTTGGCGCGGCGCTTCGGCGTCCCGCTCCACGTCGTGCCGTTCGGTGGAGTCCCCGACAGCCCGTTCGAGGTGCGGCGCATCGTCCGCATGCCGCTCTGGAAGGAGGTCGCGCTCTGGTGGCCCGCGCGTCGCGTGCTCGCCGTCGGCGACGCGCTCGGCACGGTCCGCTACTTCCGCGCGCCGGGAGAGGTGCTCGGCGTCCACCCGCTGCTCCGCCCGTTCGCGCCGCTCGGGCTAGCCGAGGTCGAGCCGGAGCACGTCCTCTGCGGGCACGGGTGGGGCGTGCATGGCCCCGGGGCCGCGCTGGCGCTGCGCGAGGCGCTCGCGACCTCCCGCCGGCGGATCCCCTCCTGGTTCGTCGGCCTCGTCCGTCGCTGAGGCGGAGCGACGCCTACGTGCGCCAGTAGTGCCGTGTGAGGAGGGCGACGACGGGGATGATCTCGAGCCGCCCGACCCACATGAGCACGATCATCGTCACCTTCGACCCGTCTCCCAGCGGCGCGTACGACCCCATGGGGCCGGTGACGCCGAACGAGGGGCCGACGTTGCCGACGGACGCGGCGGAGATCGCGAGCGCGTCGAGCCCGCCGATCGCGACACCTCCCGCGGCGGAGTCGAGCGCGATCGCGGCCGCCCCGACTGCCCAGATCCCGACGTAGAGGAGGATGAACGCCGCGACGGCTCGGAGCGTGCGCTCGTCGACAGGCACGCCGTTCAACCGGATGGGCATCACGACCTCGGGGCTCACGGTCTGGTCGAGCTCGCGGCGCAGCACCTTGCCGAGAAGCAGGTGGCGTACGACCTTGATGCCGCCGCTCGTCGACCCTGCCGATCCGCCCACGAACATGAGGGCGAAGAGCGTGAGGACGAGCAGCACCGGCCAGGCCGCGAAGTCGGCGGTTGCGTAGCCGGTCGAGGTGATGATCGTCACCACCTGGAAGAACCCCGTTCGGACGGCCTCCTCGCCCTCGGCGATCCCGTAGCTCCAGATCTGCGCCGTCAGCGCGATCCCCGCGAGCGCGATGAGGACGAGGTAGAGGCGGAACTCGTCGTCGCGGGCCAGCGCCCGCGGTTGCCGTCGCACGAACGCCCGGTACATGAGCGCGAAGTTCGCCCCCGCCAGGACGACGAACACGAGGATGATCCACTGCGCGGCCGCGGAGAAGGTCTCGATCGACCGCGCTTGCGTCGAGAACCCGCCGGTCGGCATCGTCGTGAAGGCGTGCGCGACGGCCTCGAACGGCGTCATCGCCTCGTCGATCCCGAGCCAGCCGAGGCCGGAGAGGAGGAACGCCTGGAGGGCGGTCAGGCCGATGTAGAGGACCCAGAGCCTCCGCGCCGTGGCGCGGATGCGCTCCGAGAGCTGGTCGATCTCCGGTCCGGGGAGCTCGGACTCGAAGAGCTGACGGCCGCCCACCCGCAGACGCGGGAGCACGGCCAGCGCGAGGACGATGATCCCCATCCCG
>Ga0268386_10002545_pt1 | contig 13014 bp, 9 predicted proteins | sample RVTome_15_FD_200260 | JGI IMG/M metagenome (GOLD analysis project Ga0268386, IMG submission 200260) | Soil microbial communities from uranium-contaminated site in the Upper Colorado River Basin, Wyoming, United States - RVT150D86... ...
CGACGGGCGCCCCGGAAGGCCCTAGCGCGCCCCGAGGCATAACCTGCCTTGGGACGCTGCGGTGCCGAGCGTCGCGGTCGCCACCGGCTAGTCGAAGGAAAGCCGGAGGTACGAATCCTGCCAATACAATCGTGGGCGTCGGAATCGGCCGGCCAGGAAGCCGTTCGAGGCCCTACGTAAGAACTCGAACCGGAGCGAGCGAGCATGCGATATGATCGTCGAGTCCTTCCCGACACGGCGCCGCACGCCGACCCCCCCGGTACCCGGGGGCACGCCGGGAGCGTTCTCGTCACCGGCGCGGCCGGCTTCATCGGATCCCATCTCACCGATCGACTTCTCGGGTCGGGCCACCGCGTGGTCGGGCTGGACAACTTCGACCACTTCTACGACCCGGCGATCAAGGAGAGGAATCTCGTCGGGGCGCGGGAGTCGTCCGACTTTCTGCTGATCCGGGGGGACATCCGCGACGCCTCGCTGTATCACGCCCTGCCGGACGACATCGATGCCGTGGTGCATCTCGCCGCGCGGGCCGGCGTCCGCCCGTCGATCGAGGACCCGCGCCTCTACCTCGATGTCAACGTCACCGGGACGATGTTGCTATTGGAGTACATGCGGGAGCGTGGCATCCGGAAGCTGCTCTTCGGCTCCTCCTCGAGCGTGTACGGCGACACGGCTCCCGTCCCGTTCTCCGAGTCGGACCACGCCGAGCGACCCATCTCGCCGTACGCGGCGACCAAGCGCAGCGGCGAGCTGATCGTCCACGCCCATGGCCATCTGTTCGGCATCGATGCGCTGTGCCTGCGCTTCTTCACGGTCTTCGGACCGCGGCAGCGCCCGGACCTGGCGATCCACAAGTTCGCGCGACTCATGAGCGAGGGCTCGGAGATACCGATGTTTGGCGATGGGTCGTCGGAGCGTGACTACACGGAGGTGGAGGACATCCTGGACGGGATCGAGGCGGCCCTCGAGTACGTTCGGGATCACTCCGGCGTCTACGACGTCGTGAACCTCGGCGGAGCACGCACCACGACGTTGCGGCGCATGGTCGAGCTGGTGGGTGAGGCGATCGGCGCGCGCCCGCTCATCAGACACCTACCTGACCAGCCGGGCGACGTCCGCCGCACCTACGCCGATGTGTCGCGTGCGGAGGTTCTGTTGGGCTACCGGCCCTCGGTTCCCTTCGAGGTGGGCGTGCGTCGATTCGCAGACTGGTTCCTCGCGGAACGGGCCGCCGGCCGGTCCCTCTCGGCGGCATGACGAGCGTGCGGATTCCGGGGCAGTCGCCCCGTCGCGAAACGGCCCCGCGGATACTGTCGCGCACGCGATACAGACGAGGCCATGTGAAGGCGTCGGCGGACGTGGGCCGTCCGAGCGAAACGCCTTGTCGCGGCACGCTTTCGGTGGGCGGTGTCGTGATCCGTCGACCGGGTGCGACCCGATCGGAGCCATGGCAGCGAACTTGCGACTTCCAGCCGAAACTGGGGGGCGGATCGAATCGTTGCCGGCCCCCCGCGAAAACCTCCAGCGGAAAACGATCGGATTTCACCATGAGTCACGCCTACGAACAATTTCGACGTTCGAGCCCAAGAGAGTCGCTGCTTCTCACGCTCCTCTGCCTCGCGTCCCTGGCGGGGTGCTCCTCCGGAGGCTCTTCGACGTCGGTCGCCGGCTACGCCCAGCCGCAGCCGGCGACGGACAGCATCCGGGCGGAGTCCCTGAATCGCAGGATCGCCGCAGCGGCTACGCGCGACTCGATCGTCCGGGCCGGCGCCGCGGGGACTGAAGCCGACTACCGCATCGGCTCCAACGACCTGGTCAACGTCGCCGTCTTCGGCGCGGACGCGTTCAGCGGCGACTTCCGGGTCGGCGAGACGGGCGACATCTCGATGCCGCTCCTCGGGGCCGTCGACGCGGGGGGGCGGACGACGAGCGAGCTCGAGTCGCACCTCGAGGCCAAGCTGGCCGGCAGTTACATGCGCGACCCCCATGTGACCGTGCAGGTGAGCGAGATGCAGAGTCACGGGATCTCGGTCGTGGGCTCGGTTCGCCAGCCAGGCGTCTATCAGGTCTCGGGATCGGTCACGCTGCTCGAGGTATTGGCGATGGCCCAGGGCCTGACCCCGGAGGCGGGGAGCCGCGTATACGTGGTGCGGCCCTCCTCACCCAGCGCGCCCGCGTTCGATGCCGCCGCCACTGATGATCTCGACGCGACGGCGACGGTCGCCTACGGCCAGCCGGAGCTGATCGAGATCGACCTCGGCGCGCTCCTCGAGGAGGGACGGACCGAGGAGAATCTCGCGCTGCGCGCCGGCGACATCGTTCAGGTGAGGCCGGCCGGCGTGGTCTATGTCGTCGGCGAGGTCAATCGACCAGGCGGGTTTCCGACGCCAGCCGGTGCTCCCATGACGGTGCTTCAGGCGCTCGCCATGGCGGAGGGACTCGGGAGCACCGCGGCCGCGGACCGCGCGGTGATCGTTCGGGAAGGACCGAACGCGGAGCGCATCGAGATCCCGGTGAACCTCAAGTCCGTGCTGGATGGCTCCGATCCGCCGCCGACCCTGGCGGCTCGGGACGTCCTCTTCGTTCCGAACAACGGGATGAAGTCGTTCGGGCTGGGCATGGTCAACGCGCTGGTGAGCATGGTCACTCTGCGAGGGCTGGTCTACTGATGTCGAATCGAAGAAGGTACGCCGTGACCACGGTCTCGCAGCCACCGCCGACCGTGGTCGATCCACACTACGTCGACCCCTATTACGCCGGGCACTCGTACGCCGGCGGGATGGAGACCGAGCTCCGCTCGTACATCGACATCTTCCGTCGTAGGGCGGGCTGGATCATCTGGATCACGCTCGTCATGGTGAGCCTCGCGTTCGCCTACACGATGCTGCAGGGGCCGACCTACCGTGCCACGGCCCTCCTCGAGCTGCGCGGCGGAGGGAGCGGCCAGTCCATCGAGGGCCTGTTCTCGGACGAGGACCCGAGCTCCGAGTCGCTCCGGACCCGCTTCGGGCTCATGCGCAGCGCCACCCTGGCTCAGCGGGTGATCGACGAGCTGGACCTGGACGAGACCGGGGAGTTCAACCCCGAGGGCAGCGCTCTCCCGCAAGAGATCGTCGACGACTTCCTCGAGCGGCTGGTCATCGACCCGGTCGAGGACAGCCGACTGGTCATGGTGCACTTCCACGCGAGCTCGGCCGAGCTGGCCGCTCTCATTGCCAACCAGGTCGTCACCACGTACGCCGACTTGCGTGTGGCCTCCCACGAAGATGCGGCCCGCCGGGTGGCCCAGCAGGCCGACAGCGTGCAGACCCGTCTCGCGGCCGCCGAGGACACGCTCCGACGGTTCGCGCAGGCGAACGACCTGCCCGTCCTGGTGGAGGAAGACCTCAGCGTACAGATCAGCTCGCGACTCGGCGCGCTCCGTGATCGCCTCGCGGAGGCCGAAGGCCAGCGGTACGAGGACGAATCGATGTACGACGTCGTGGTGCGGGACGGGCGCCACGACCTGGTCGAGGACGAGGCGCTCCAGGTGCTCACGCTGCGACTCTCGGAGTTGAGAGGCGAGCACGCGCGGATCTCCGCGACGTTCACCGAGAACTATCCGGCGGCGGCGGAGCTGACCCGGCAGATCGAGCACGTGCGTGAGCTGATCGGAGAGGAGAGGGAGCGCCTGGCCGGCCGCGTGGAGAGTGACTACCGACTGGCGCTTCAACGCGAGGCGACCCTCGGGGCGGCGATCGGCTCGCAGGAGGAGTTGGCGAACGAGCTGGGCCCGGCGTCGGGGAACTACCACGTGCTGCGCCAGGCCGTCCTCGCCAATCGCCAGTTGTTCGCGACCCTGCTGGACCGTCGTCGCGAGGCCGAGATCATCGCGGCGATCGGCGCCACCGACCTTGCGATCATCGACGCTGCCACGCCGCCGCTGGTGCCGTATCGCCCGATCTTCGCCATGAACATCGGTCTCGCGCTCATGCTCGGCCTCGTCATCGGCGTGATCGTCGCCTTCGGCCGCGAGCTCTTCGACGACACCGTGCAGACGGCCGACGACTTCCCCATCTCGGACGACGTCCCGATCCTCGCCATGATCCCGTCCATGGGCGCCGAGGGTCCCGACGGGTCACCCCTTCGCACGGCGACGGACATGTCGGGTCTGCTTCCATGGCCCGGCCGGGACAACCGAGCTCGGGTCCATCAGGTGACATGGCCCCGAATCGACACCGTCGATCGGCGTGGGCCCACGGGGAACGCGCTGGCGGACTCGTTCGGAGCGTTGCGGACGGCGGTGCTCTTCAAGGACCATGATCCGCTCCCGCGCTCGATCCTCGTGTCGAGTTGTCGTGCGGGGGAGGGGAAGACGACCGTCTCGGTGAACTTCGCGATGTCCCTGGCGCAGCTCGGGCACCGTGTTCTGCTCATCGACGCCGATCTCCGTAAGCCGGCGGTTCACAGGGCCTTCAAGATTCCCGCGAGCCCCGGTTTGGTGAACTGCCTCACGAACGGGGCCCGTTGGAGGGACGTGGTGCGGTCCGGCGTCTCCGACGGCCTGGACGTGCTCACCTCCGGTGGGGCGACGACCAGGGCCGGCGACCTGCTCGCCGGCAACCGGCTGGCGCCGCTCCTCGCCCGCGCGGAGGAGCACTACGACTTCGTCGTGGTCGACGCGCCCGCCCTGTTCATCAATGCGTCCGACGCGCGCCTGCTCTCGCAGATGGTCGACGGGGTGGTCGTGGTCGTGCGCAGCCGATCGACGCCTCGCGCCCTGGTCGACCGCATACCCAGAACGGTCCCCAACGTTATGGGCGTGGTCGTCAACGATCTGAAGAAGGACAGCCTGCCCGGCTACTTCGCCGACTACTTCGCCGACTACGGTCCGTCGGTCGATCACTTCAAGTCGCCGGGGTGGCGCTCGAACTCCGACACCCCCCCAGGGCACTCCTCGGTGTCCGCACACGACTACGACAACACGAACCAGAGATAGCCTCCAATGTTCATCAACTGGATTGGCCGTGTCTTCGGGTGGAGTGATCCGAACGTCCGCACGGCACTGACGAAGGCCAACGGGCGCATGCTGGACGGTGCGACACCGACGCCGTCGATCGTCGACTCCGACGAGCTGGCGGCCGAGCTGGCCAGGACACGCCGCTACGAGCACGACTTCTCGATCGCCGTCCTCGCACCACGACCGCTCCAGCCTTCCCCCCAGACCGAGCCCGCGACGCAGGGTGCGCCGGTCGACGCCACCCGCCTGCCCCAGATGGTCTCCCTGCTGTCGGCCGTCGCTCTGAGCGAGGTGCTCCGGCAGAGTGACATCGTCTGCTATCATGCGGCGGAGAACCGCTTCATCATCGGCCTCACGGAATCCGATGGCGATGCCGCGGCCCAGGCGCTGTCGCGGATCCACGCGCATTTTCGAAAGCACCTGCGGCTCCGCGTCCTCACGGGCGTCGCGCGCTTCCCCGACGATGCCCTGACGCTCGACGACCTGATCGCGACGGCCGAGGCCCGGGCCACGCTCGGCACGCCCGCGCTGGCTTGGCAGCGCAACGGCCATCCGCTGGGTGAACGGCGGGTCGGGGGCGCGACAGACTCCATCACGCCGATCGGGCAGGATCGTTCATGAGACGAGCCCAGGATCGGATCGCTGGATTGAATAGACGAATCCCTCCCTGGGCGACGAGCCAGGGCGGGACGACGGGTGCGATCACGGGCTCTCGCCTCGTCACCCTCGTGCCGGCGGCGCGAGCCCGTCGCCGGAGCCCGGGCGCCGCCTACCGCAGTGGCGCCTACGCGTTCTCCAAGCGAACACTGGACATGGTGTGCTGCCTCCTCGCCCTGCCGATCGCCCTGCCCCTGCTCGCCATCTGCGCGATCGCGGTGCGTGTCGACTCGCCGGGGGCGCCCTTCTTCAGCCAACTCCGCACGGGGAAGGGCGGGCGCCGCTTCCGGATGTACAAGCTGCGGACGATGGTGCACAACGCGGCCGAGTTGAAGGAGAAGTATGCCCATCTCAACGAGCTCACCTGGCCCGACTTCAAGATCACGGACGATCCCCGGGTCACGCGGGTCGGTCGGTTTCTGCGTCGGACCAGCCTCGACGAGCTGCCGCAGCTCTTCAACGTGCTGAGGGGCGACATGAGCATCGTGGGTCCGCGTCCGACGTCGTTCGCGGCGGAGACCTACAGCCTGTGGCACACGGCGCGGCTCGAGGTGAGGCCTGGTCTGACCGGCCTCTGGCAGATCTCCGGTCGGCACGAGATCGACTTCGACGAGCGGCTGAGACTCGACATCAGCTATATCCGCCGCCGGTCCATGAAGCTCGATCTCCTGATCATTCTCATGACCTTCGGAGCCGTGCTCGGAGGGCGGGGCGCGTCGTGATCGACGCTTCGGGTTCCTGAACCGGAGGGCGAGGTATGATCGTCGTGTTCTGGACCATGGCCGCCCTCGTCGCGTACGTGTACGTCGGCTATCCGGTCACCGTGGCCGTCGCCGGTTGGCTCCTCGACCGGCGCGTGCGCCGTGGGCCGAGCTTCCCGACGCTCGGCGTGGTGATCGCGGCCTACGACGAGGCCGAGGGGATCGACGCCAGGATTCGCAACCTCCTCGCCTCGGACTATCCGCCGGACCGGTTGCGGATCGTCGTCGCGTCCGACGGCTCGACCGACGCGACCGTGGCACGAGCCCGTTCGGTGGGATCGCCCAGGGTCGAGGTCCTCGACCTGCCGCGCGGTGGCAAGGCCGCGGCGCTCGCCGAGGGAGCCCGGCGGGCGACCGGCGAGGTGCTCGTCTTCACGGACGCGAACACGTTCTTCGAGCCCGACGCCCTCGCGATGCTCGCGAGGAATTTCTACGACCCCGACGTCGGGGGGGTCGCCGGACGCACGACGTACCGTGTGGAGTCGGAAGTCGAGGCAGCGGGCCGAGGCGAGGACCTCTACTGGCGCTACGACACCTGGCTGAAGGCCCTCGAGACCCGCACGGGCAGCGTCGTGTCCGCGCACGGCGGAATGTACGCCGTCCGCCGGGAGCTCTTCCGACCGGTCGAGGACCCCGCAGTGACCGACGACTTCGCGATCTCCACGGCCATCGTGGATCAGGGCAGGAGGCTCGTCTTCGAGCCCGACGCCGTGGGCTACGAGGGGCCAATGGCCGAGAGCGGCTCGGAGTTCCGCAGAAGGGTGCGTCTCATGACGCGCGGCCTCCGGGGCGTCCTTCTACGCCGGCGCCTGCTGGATCCCACCCGCCACGGCTTCTACGCCGTCGCGCTCGGGTCACGCAAGGTGCTGCGCCGGCTCGTTCCCCTGACCTTCCCGTTCCTCCTCGTCTCGAGCCTCGCCCTGGCGCCTGGAAGCCGGTTCTTCACGGCCGTGGCCGCCGCCGAGATCATTCTGTTAGCCGCCGCGGCGGCCGGCTGGCTCCTGCGAGGCAGGAGCGCGGGCCGTTCACCGCTGCTCTATGTTCCGCTCTACTTCGTCCTGGCCAACGTCGCTTGCGTTGTCGCGCTCGCGAACGTCGCCCGCGGCGACCGCATCGAGCGGTGGACGCCCCAAAGACACGGGAACATCCGCGAGCGCCATAACGTCGTGGCGGCGACGGACGCGGAGCCGGGGTGACGCCGCCCGCTCCTGCACGCCCACGCCTGCCATGTCGTTGACGGCAGGGGAGGTCGCGGGCCATCGTCGCGCCGCCCACGCCGAGGAGCTCTTCGGAGCGCTCGGCCGGGCCGGGGTCCGCTACGCCCTCCTGGACAGGACCGAGGAGGTCGTTTCGTCCGGCCTGGTCGCCGAAGTGCTCGAGTGTCTGGTGCACCCGGAGGACCGTGTCGACTTTGCCGCGTGTACGCGTCGCGCCGGCCTCGGCACCCACCGAATCGTGGCCGGCGGCCTCTCGGTCCACCACGACGGCGAGGAGCCGACGCTGATCGTGACCGCCCGGAGCGACCTTTTTTACGGCCGCCGCGAGCGGTGCATCGAGACGGGCGCCCGCGAGGACCTGGTGATCGAGCGCGGGCAGATCGTCGACGGCGTCTCCCGCCTGGCGGCGTCAGACGAGCTGGTGCACCTGGTGCTGACCTGCCTACTCGACCGCGAGGCGTTCACGGTTCGTGACCGGGCGCGCCTCGGCGCCCTGATCCGGGCTGTCAGGAGCGAGCCGGTGGCGGCCGGACGCGCCGCTGAGCGTGTGCAGGCCGAGCTCGCGCCCGCGTTGCCGTGGGCCGTGGTGCTGTCGCTCGTGCTGCACGAGCGGTGGCAGGAGCTCCTCGACCACGCGCCTGCCCTTCGCCGCCAGCTTCTGGTCGCGGCGCCGGTCGGAACGGCGACCCGCTGGCTGGCGAGCCGGTGGCACCGACTCGTCGGCTCGGACGGTTCGATCGTGGACCCGCGGCACGACGGGCCGGAGGATCCGGAGGGCCCGGGGTCGCGGGCCGCAGGCGAGGATCCGGTCGTGGTGGAGGTGGACGGCGTCGAGGATGGGCCGGAGGCCGGCGCTCCCGAGCGGATGAGCAGGAGGCAGATCCGCGGATCGGGGCTGTTGCTCGCCGGTCGGGGGCTGTCGACGGGACTCAAGTTCCTGGCGGAGCTCCTCATCGTCCGCTATCTGGCTACGGAGGCGTACGGCTCGTGGACCTATGCGCTCGCTGCCGTCGCCTTCCTCCGCGTGTTTGCGACACTCGGTCTGAACCGCGCGGTGGTCCGCTTCCTCCCGGTCCACCTGGAGCGTGGGGAGCGTGGGGAGTTCTTCGGCGTGATGGCCTTCGTGTTCGGGAGCCTCCTCCTCAGCACGGGAGTGACGGTCGCGGCGTTCTACGCCTTCCCGGACGTCGTGGCGCGCCTCGCCGGCGCTGCGCCCGACCAGCGCCTCGACGTGCTGTTCATCATCATCCTCCTCGTCCCGATCGACGCGCTCGACGACTTCCTCACGGGGATCTTGGCGGCGTTCGCAGACGCGAGGACGCTGTTCATTCGCCGTTACCTGCTCAGTCCGGGACTCCGCGTCGCGGTTGCGCTCACGCTCGTCTTCTTCGCCGCCGACGTCCGCCTGCTCGCGTACGGCTACCTCATCGCCGGCGTGGTGGGGCTGGTCTATTACGCCTGGATCGTCTACCAGGGGATCCGGGCTCGCGGCCTTCTCCGAAGGAGCGTGCTCTCGGAAGTCAGGTTACCGGCGCGCCGCGTGCTTTCGTACACGTTCCCCGTGATGGCGGTCGACGGGTGTCAGATCCTGTTGACGACGATCGGACCGCTGATGCTCGGCTACTTCTCGGGAATGAGCGCGGTCGCGATGTTCCGCGTGGTCATCCCGCTCGTGACGCTGATCCAGCTCGTGCCCCAGACGTTCGTGGTGCTGTTCGAGCCGGCGGCCTCGACGCTGGACGCACGCGGGGACAAGGAGGGTCTCGAGACCTTCTATTGGCGCGCTGCCCTCTGGGTCGCGGTCCTCACGTTCCCGGCCTTCGCCGTGTCGTTCGCTCTGGCCGAGCCCGTGACGGTGCTCCTCTTCGGTGAGCGGTATCGTGCCGCCGGACCGATCCTCTCGTTCCTCGCGCTGGGTGCATTTGTAGAATCGCTGGTCGGCTTCAACGCGTCTACGCTGCGCATGATTGGCCGGCTCGGCTGGCTCATTGCGATCAGTGTGTTCGTGGCGCTCGTGAGCGTCCTGCTTCACCTGGCGCTGATCCGGGCCTGGGGGGCGTTCGGCGCGGGCATCGCGACGGGCCTGTCGTGGGCCATTTACGCGCTGATGGCCCAGGTGGCCCTCTGGAAGGCCGCGGGTGTGACTCCGTTCGACACGCGGTACACCGTTCCCTACCTGACTATGCTGGGCTGCACGGTCTGGCTCGCGGGTCTTCGAATCGCGTTCCCGGACGCCATCGTGCTCCTCGCCGGGAGCGTGCTCGTCTCGGTTGTCGTCGTGCTGACGGCTGCGCGCACGCGCCTGTCGATCACCGAGACGTTCCCCGAGCTCGCTCGCTTCCGCATCGTCCGCTGGGGGCTCCAATGAGCGCGACCGGCGTGAGGGTCACACCCGGACTGATGAGCCCACCCGGACTGATGAGCACACCTGGGATGATCGTGTCGTCGCTCGCTGCCGGCCTGGCCGCCTTCCTGCTGTACACGAACCTGCTCGTCGTGCTGGCGCAGACGGGTCCCTTTCCGACCGCGATCGCGGCCCTCGTGCCGGGGCTCCTCTTCGTGGCGGTCCTGCACCGCGTCGTGATCCGCCGGGAGCCGCTGGTCGTGGACCGGACGTTCGTCCTCATGCTCGCGTTCCTCGCCGTCCTGCTCGCGTCCGCGTTCGGCGCGCCTGGCCCCTCGGAGGCGGTGGCCAGGATCTCGACCTTCTGCGTGGAGGGTCTCGTGACGTACTTCCTCGTACGGAACGCGATCCACGGCCTGCCCGAGCTTCGGGCGACGGTCACGGGTGTCCTCGCGGCCTGCGTGCTCCTCTCGGTCCTTTCCGTGTTTCAGAGCCTGACGGGGAACCATCAGCAGGAGTTCCTCGGCCTGGCGGGCCGGAGCCTGGAACACCTCGAGACGAGTGGCCTGACCGGGGGCGATGTGATGGGCCTGGAGGATCGCGCGTTCGGGCCGGTAGGCGAAGCCAACCGGTTCGCCCAGTTGCTCATGATGGGCCTACCCCTGGCCTTCGTCGGCATGCTGAACGCCCGCCGCGGCATCTCGCGCAAGCTCGCCCTCGGCTTTGTGTTCGCCATCCTCGGGGGCATCATAGTCACCTACTCGCGGGGCGCGTTTCTCACGCTGCTCGTTCTGGGCGTCCTGGCGGTGCCCATGCGGCTCGCGCGGCTCTCGCAGGTCACGGCGGTGTTCCTCGCCGGAGCGATCGCGATTCCGCTGGTGGCTCCCGCCTATGCCGGCCGCGTCCTGTCGATCTCGGGTGCCGCCGAGCTCTTCGGTGCGGAGCAGGTCGAGGCGGACGGTGCCACGCGTGGTCGCGTGACGGAGATGCTCGCCGGGCTGGCAGCCTACACGGACCATGCGGTGCTCGGCGTGGGACCTGGTCAGTACGTCCCGTACTACTCGGTGTACTACCAGTCCCTGCCGGAGATCAGCATCCGGGAGCTTTCGGTGCCTCGTCGCGCGCACAACCTCTATCTGGAGCTCGCGGCGGAGTCCGGGACCGCTGGCCTGGTGGTTTTCATGGCGATCCCGCTGCTGCTCCTCAGGGACCTGCGCGCGATCCGACTCCTCCTGATGCCGCGTCGCCCGGACCTCGCACGGGTCGCGGCCGGCTTCTCGCTGCTGATCCTCGCCTACCTGGGCACCGGCATGTTCCTGCACCTCGCGTACGAGCGTTACTATTGGTTCATGGTCGGACTCACGGCGGCAGCCGCGGGGGTGCTCGACCGGTGGACCGGTGATCGTCCGCGCAGGGAGCGGCCGGCCTGGCCCAAACGCACCACCTGGGTCTGAGGGGGCAGGATGCTGAGAGTGGTCACCTACCATCGGATCGCGGAGGTCTCCGCCGCACCCAGTCTCGATCCCACCCTGGTGAGCGCCACGCCCGAGAGCTTCCGCAAGCAGATGCAGCATCTGAGGCGGTGGTACCGTCCCGTCTCCCTCGACGAGATCGCCGAGGCGTTCGAGACGCGGCGACCCCTCCCGAGCCGGTCCGTGCACGTGACCGTCGACGACGCCTACCGCGACTTCCGCGAGGTGGCGTGGCCGATCCTCTCGGAGCTCGACATCCCGGTGTCGGTCTTCATCCCGACGGCCTACCCCGACCGATCCGACAGGTCGTTCTGGTGGGACCGACTGCACCGCGTCGGTACGACACGACCCGGGGACGAGTGGCGCGACCGGATCCATCAAGCGGCGCGGACCGAGACCCTACGCCTGCCGCCGGGCGTCGCCCCCGACGTGCGCGCGCTCTTGCGGCTGATTCCGCACGACGAGATGGAGCACCTGGTCAACGAGATGACCTCCGAGATCGACCGTGTCGCCGCCCAGGCGGTGCCGTCGGTGATGGGATGGGACGAGCTGCGGTCACTCCAGTCGGAGGGGGTCACGTTCGGGACCCACACCCGAAACCACGTCGCCCTCTCCCGCGTGGACGACGAGCGCGTGCGAAGCGAAGTCCGCTCATCGCTCGAGGACCTCGCACGTGAGCTCGGCGCCGGCCCGCGCGCGATCGCCTACCCCTACGGGATGTGCAATGGCGAGGTGGCGCGCGTCGCGCGGGAGGAGGGATGCGTGCTCGGTTTCACGGGGGAGGACGGGCTCAACCACCCGGCCCGCACGGACCCCCTCAGGCTCCGAAGGAGCAACATCACACCTCGCACGTCGCCCGCCCTCTTCACCGTGCGCATGCTCCCCTGGTGCGCCCACGTCGACCGGTGGCGGCATCGGCACGAGCGGACGATCCTCGTCTCGTGATCGGCGTGCGGCCGCTCGGGCAAGGCGCGACGACGAGGGATAGCAGGCGCGGCCCACTGTAAACACTTCTAGGTGTGGGCGACAGAGGGAGAGACAGCGGCTCGTGCTACACGGGTCTTGAGTCGATGAGCGTTGCCGCCCCCCGTTGGATTGACTGGTGTGAGTTGGATGGCTTCGCCGGAACGCGAGTCGCACGGGGTAGACAAGCGTCGCGTCACGGCAACGCGTTGGCGACCGAGGCGCCGAGTCGCACGGGCTGTTGACCTACCCTGGTACGCGCGCCACCTACGCCTCGTGTATGGCCTGCTCCTTGCACTCCGACCTCCCACGAGCAAGAGCACAGTTGTTCCTTCCGAATTAGGATGAGCCATGGTGCCCGATGAAGCGCGAGTAGGTAGTCGATCACTCCGGGCGGACAGCGGTCCCGCACGCGTCTTGATCACGGGCGGAGCCGGGTTCATCGGCTCCCACCTCGCCGAGACTCTGCTCGAGAGCGGGCATCACGTGTCCGTAATCGACGATCTATCGACCGGGCGGCTGGAGAACGTCGCGCACTTGCTCGGGCACGCCCACTTCCGCATGGCTGTCGACACGATCACGAACCAGGTCGTCATGGACC
>Ga0268386_10002546_pt1 | contig 13013 bp, 8 predicted proteins | sample RVTome_15_FD_200260 | JGI IMG/M metagenome (GOLD analysis project Ga0268386, IMG submission 200260) | Soil microbial communities from uranium-contaminated site in the Upper Colorado River Basin, Wyoming, United States - RVT150D86... ...
CCTGCCGATCGCCGCCACCCCACGCGCGAGGTCGAGCACCCCCTCTCGAGAGAAGGCTGCGAGGCGGAAATGATGCACAGGTGTCTCATTTTTGCGACAGTCTGCGGCCGGCGCTCCCTGGACGGGTCGGCGGCAATGCGCGCAAGTCCCTCACCCGTCCGCACTTCGCGACCCCGGCCCGTCCTGCCTGGTGATGGCACGGACCGTGCTCCCTTGCTCCGCTTCGATGACCAACAAGCCCGACGACTTCTTCGTCCAGAAGACGATCGCCCGACCTGTGTCCATCACCGGGGTCGGCATCCACAGCGGCAGCGAGGTTCGGCTCGAGCTCCAGCCCGCCCCGATCGACAGCGGCGTCCGGTTCCGGCGCGTCGACTGCGGCGTCGAGGTCCCGGCGCTCGCCTCGTTCGTGAGCTCGCTCGAGCTCGCCACCACCCTTGGCCGCGACGGCGCCCAGGTCTCTACCGTCGAGCACCTGATGGCCGCCATCCAGGTCCTCGGCGTCGACAACCTCACGATCGAGATCGACGGGCCCGAGGTTCCCATCCTCGACGGCTCGGCGCTGCCCTACTGCCGGCTGCTCGAGGCTGCCGACGTGCAGCCGCAGCGAGCGCTGCGCCGCATCCTCGCGATCACGGCGCCGTTCGAGATCGTCGAGAGCGGCGGGCGCACGATCAGCATCACGCCGTACCCGGGCCTGCGCGTGTCGTACAAGATCGATTTCGGCGATCGCGCGATCGGCGCCCAGTCGGTCGACGTCGAGGTCACGCGCGACGCTTTCCAGCGCGAGCTGGCGCCGGCCCGCACGTTCGCCCTCCTGCGCGACGTGAGCCGCATGCTCGAGCGCGGCCTCGCGCTCGGCGGCGACGAGGGGAACTGCGTCGTGTTCGACGAGGACGGACCGATCAACACCATGCTGCGCTACGCCGACGAGCCGGTCCGGCACAAGGCTCTCGACGCCATCGGCGACCTTGCGCTCATCGGCGCTCCGATCTGGGGACATCTCACCGTCGAGCGCGGCGGACATGCCCTTCACATCGCGCTGCTCGAGGCGCTCCAGGCGAGGCCCGAGTGCTGGACCTGGGTGGCCGGCGAGATCTCGCCGCTGCCCCTGCGCGCGGTCGCGGCCGCCGGCGGCGTCGTCGTCCCGTTCCACGCTGAGAGCAGGGCGGCAGCGGCCTCGGATTCTTAGATCTCGGATCCCCGGGCTTCGAGCCCACCGGGCTGGCCGGCATGCCGGAGCCCGGACGCCCCCCGGCGTTACAATCCTTCCCCGGCATGTGGAAGGCGCTCGTCTCGCTCCTGCTCCTGCTGGTCGGTGCGACCGGCGCGCAGGAGCCGCGCATCGAGAACCTCCACGTCACCCGCCAGAACGGGCGGATCCTGGTCAGCTTCGAGTTGCTCGACGCGCTCGACGACGAGATGCTGGAGCGCGTCCAGAGCGGCCTTCCCACCGAGCTCGCCTTCACCCTCCGGCTCGAGCGCCCCCGGGTGTTCTGGTTCGACAAGGTCTTCGAGCGCTCCACCCTGCAGGTGGTGGCCATGTACAACGCGGTGACGCGCGAGTACCTCGTCAACTACAAGCTCGACGGCCGCCTGATCGACTCACGCGTGGTCACCGATCTGCCCGGTCTCGAGCGGGCGATGACGCTCATCCATTCGCTCCCCGCCTTCGAGGTGATGGAGGAGAGCCCGCCGGCGCGCCTTCAGCTCACGGTGCGGGCCGACCTCGGCTCGAAGCCCTTCCTCTTCCTGTTCCCCAATCGGGTCGATACCGGTTGGGCCCGTCTGTGGCTGGTCGAACCGGCAGCGCCGGGCGCCGAACGATGAACCTCCGCGAGCGTCTGCTCCGGCATCGCAAGGACAACCGGCTCATCTTCGCCGTCCTCGCCGGCGCGCTTCTCTTCTTCACCCTCGTCTACTACCTGATCCTGCGCAGCCAGGAGACGCCGTCGGGGCTTCTCACCAACAGCCTCCTGCTCTTCGTCCTGCGCTACATCGACGTCGTCCTCATCCTGGCGGTCCTCTTCGTCCTGCTGCGCGATCTCCTGAAGCTGTGGGTCGAGCGCCAGCACCGCGCGCTGGGCTCGAAGTTCAAGACCAAGCTGGTCGCCACCTACATCGCGCTCTCACTGCTGCCCGTCCTGCTCCTGTTCGCGTACGCCACTGAGCTGATCCAGGGCTCGGTAGAGAACCTCTTCCGCACTCCGGTGCGCGAGGTGCTCGAGCAGGGCAACGCGATCTCGCAGGAGCTCACCGAGCGCATCGCCGCCGTCAACCAGCGCGGCGCCGACCGCGTGCTCGGCCAGATCGCCGACGTCGACCTCGACGACCCGCGGCAGCGTTCCCGCCTGGGCGACGTCCTGACGCGGAGCCTGCGCGACGAGGACCTCGACCTCCTCCTGGTCTACCGCGAGACCCAGTTCGTCCACGCCGTGCTCGACCCCAGCGCCGGCCCGGTCCAGCTCCCCGAGCCGGGGTCGGCCTTCCTGCTCTCCGCCATCCGGGAGGGACGCGCGGTGCGCGTGATGGCGCCGTCGGGGCAGGACCAGCGCTTCATCCTCGCCGCCAGCGCGTTGCGCGGCGAAGACGGCCCGCCGGCGGTGGTGGTCGCCGGGACGGTGCTCGATCCGGAGATCGCGGGCAAGACCGAGAGCCTGGTCCGCGCCTATCAGAACTACCGCCAGCTCGAGGTGCAGAAGCCGGAGATCAAGGCCAGCTACGTGCTCCTCATCCTGATGGTGACGCTCGTCATCCTGCTCACCTCGTCGTGGGTGGGGCTCTATCTGGCGCGCCGGGTGACGGTGCCGATCGAGGCGTTGGCCGAGGGCACCCGACGCGTCGCCGAGGGCGACCTCACGCACCGCGTCGACGTCGACGCCGACGACGAGCTGGGCGTCCTCGTCGAGTCCTTCAACCGCATGACCGGCGAGCTCCAGGACAGCCGCCTCCTGCTCGAGTCGAAGAACGCCGAGCTGCTCGGCGCCAACCTGCGGCTCGACGAGGAGCGCGGGCTGTTCTCGACGGTCCTCAAGAACGTCGCCGCCGGCGTCCTCTCGGTCGACCACGAGGGCCGCGTCTCGACCTGCAACGACGCCGCGCTCGCCATGCTGCACCAGTCCGAGGACGAGCTCCTGGGCCGACCGCTCGAGGAGTCGTGGCAGGACGGCGAGCGCTCGAAGCTGCGCGAGCTCCACCGCCGCGCCCGCGGCCGCACCCGCCGCGAGGTGCAGCTCCGTCTCGGCGGCGAGTGGAAGACGCTCGAGGTGGGGATCACGCCGCTCCACGATCCGCAGGGAACCCCGACCGGCCACGTCATCGTGCTCGAGGACCTCACCGAGCTGATCCAGGCGCAGAAGCTCGCCACCTGGAACGAGGCGGCGCGGCGCGTGGCGCACGAGATCAAGAACCCGCTGACTCCGATCCGGCTGTCCGCCGAGCGGCTGCTCAAGAAATACCGCGAGGGCGATCCGGGGTTGGGGCAGGCGCTCGAGGACGGCGTCAAGACCATCGTGCGCGAGGTGGCGTCGATGAAGCAGATGGTCGACGAGTTCTCGCGCTTCGCGCGCATGCCGCGCCCGCAGCCGACCGAGGTCGACCTCGAGGAGCTGATGCGCGAGACGCTTCAGCTCTACCGCGACGTCAAGCCCGGGCTCGATCTGGCCTGGACGGTGACCTCCGAAGTGCGGCGGGCGCGCTTCGACAAGGAGCAGGTGCGCGGCGTGCTGATCAACCTGCTCGACAACGCGGTGGAGGCGACGCCGGTACCGGGGTCGGTCGACGTGCGGGCGATCGGGCGCAACGGCTCGGTGGTGTTGCAGGTGGCCGACAGCGGGCCCGGCATCTCCGCCGAGGCGAAGGAGAAGCTGTTCCTCCCCTACTACTCGACCAAGGGCCGCGGCTCGGGCCTCGGCCTCGCCATCGTGCACCGCATCGTGACCGACCACGGCGGCACCATCAAGGTCGAGGACAACCGGCCGAGCGGCACGGTGTTCACCATCGAGCTCCCTCAGGGGTAGCTCCGGGAGTGGTTACCATTCCCTCCGCTACGATCTCGTCGGCGCCGCGGACGGCGCGCGTCGGCCGCCCCGCGGCGGGGCTGCCTCCCCGGCGTGGCTGACCAGCGTATGGAGCACATCCTCATCGTCGACGACGAGGCGGGCATCCGCTCGACGCTGGCCGAGATCCTCGGCGACGAGGGCTACCGCACCACGCTGTCGTCGAACGTCGAGGAGACGCGGCGCCACCTCCAGCAGGGGTTCTACGACCTCGCCATCCTCGACATCTGGCTCCCCGACGGGGACGGCCTCGACCTCCTCGCCGAGATGCGGCGCGACCACGTCGAGACGCCGGTGCTCATGATCTCGGGACACGCCTCGATCGACACCGCGGTGAAGGCCCTGCACCAGGGCGCCTACGACTTCCTCGAGAAGCCGCTCTCGCTGTCGCGCATCGTGGTCACGGTGCAGAACGCGCTCGAGCACTCCCGCCTCGCGCGCGAGCTCCGGCAGCTCTCCGAGCGCGTCGGCAAGAGCGACGTGCTGCTCGGCGACAGCGAGGTGATGCAGCGCCTGAAGCAGGACCTCAAGACCGCGGCGCAGTCCGAGAGCCGCATTCTCATCGTCGGCGAGAACGGCACCGGCAAGGAGGTGGTCGCCCGCCAGATCCACCGCTCGTCGCGGCGGCGCGCCGAGCCGTTCATCGAGGTCAACTGCGCGGCGATCCCCGAGGAGCTCATCGAGAGCGAGCTCTTCGGCCACCGCAAGGGCGCCTTCACCGGCGCCACCGCCGACCGCCGCGGTCGCTTCGAGCAGGCCGACGGCGGGACGCTGTTCCTCGACGAGATCGCCGACATGTCGATGAAGACGCAGGCCAAGGTGCTGCGCGCGCTCGAGGAGCAGCGCTTCCAGCGCGTCGGGGGCGCCGAGCTGGTCGAGGTCGACGTCCGCGTGCTGGCGGCGACCAACCGCGATCTCGAGGAGGAGATCCGCCGCGAGCGCTTCCGCGAGGATCTGTTCTTCCGGCTCGCGGTGATCCCGATCCACGTGCCGGCGCTGCGCGAACGTGCCGAGGACGTGCCGCTCCTGGCGCAGCACTTCCTCGACCACTTCGCCCGCGAGCTGGGGCGCGGGGCGAAGCGCCTCGAACCGGAGGCGCTCCAGATGCTCCAGGCCTACGCCTGGCCGGGGAACGTGCGCGAGCTGCGCAACGTCATGGAGCGGATGATGATCATGGTCGACGGCGCGGCCATCGGCGCGGAGAACCTGCCGCCGATGGTGCGGCGCGCGCGCGAGCGCACGGCGGTCGCCCCGGGGGTCGGCGACTACGGCTCGCTGCGCGAGGCTCGCGATGCGTTCGAGAGCGACTTCATACGCCGCAAGCTCCAGGAGCTCGACGGCAACGTGAGCCGCACCGCCGAGGCGCTGGGGATCGAGCGCAGTCATCTCTACCGCAAGCTGCGCGGCTACGGCATCGCCGTCGAGCGCCGGGACGGCAGGGACGCGTAACGCACCCCGTATACTTCGTTCATGGTCGCTCCCGCTACGATCGGTAGTCCGCGCGCCGATCTCGAGCGCGACGTCAAGGAGGCCCTGCGCGCCCGCGAGACCGAGCGGCTCCAGACGCTGCGCATGCTGCTCGCCGAGGTCAAGAACAAGTCGATCGAGCTCGGCCGCGAGGTCGACCGCGACGAGTTCGCGGCCCTGGTGCGCAAGGGCATCAAGCAGCGCCACGAGGCCGCGCACCAGTACGAGCTGGGGAAGCGTCCGGAGCTCCAGGCCAAGGAGCTGCGCGAGGCCGCTCAGCTCGAGCTCTACCTGCCGGCGCAGGCGTCGGAAGACGACCTCCGCCGCGCGATCCAGGAGCTGGTGGCCGAGCGCGGCCTCTCCGGGCCGGCGGCGATCGGTCCGGTGATGAAGGAGATGTTGAAGCGCTTCGGCGGCGCGGCGGACGGAGCCACCGTCAACCGCGTCGCGCGCGAGGTGCTTTCCGAGCCCCGCGGGTAGCGGCGATCGAGCTCGCCGGACAGCAGCGCGCTTCTCTTGACGGATCCAGCACAGGCCGCGTCTCCCCCCCGGCGCGTCGTCGTCGGTACCGCGGGACACATCGACCACGGCAAGACGGCGCTGGTCGAGGCGCTCACCGGGATCAACTGCGACCGCTGGGAGGAGGAGCGCGCCCGCGGCATCACGATCGATCTCGGCTTCGCTCACAGCGTCGACGGCGACCTCCAGCTCGGCTTCGTCGACGTACCGGGCCACGAGCGGTTCGTGCACAACGCGCTCGCCGGCCTCGGCGGCATCGATCTCATGGTCCTGGTGGTGGCGGCCGACGAGGGCGTCATGCCGCAGACCCGCGAGCACCTCGCGATCTGCGCGCTGCTCGGCATCCGCGCCGGCGTGGTGGCGCTCACCAAGATCGACCTGGTCGATCCCGAGCTGCGCGAGGTGGCGGCGCTCGAGCTCACCGACGCCCTGGCCCGCACGACGTTCGCCGGCGCCCCGATCGTCGCGGTCTCGAGCCTCACCGGCGAGGGGCTCGCCGAGCTGCGCCAGACGCTCCAGGCGACCGCGCGCGGCGTCGAGCGCCCGACGGAACGGGAGGAGCGGCCCGCCCGCCTGCCGATCGACCGCGCGTTCCACCTGCGCGGTCTCGGCGTCCTCGTCACCGGGACGCTCGCCTGCGGCCGCATCGCGGCGCAGGACCGGCTCGAGCTCCTGCCGGCACGCCGCGAGACGCGGGTGCGCAGCGTCCAGGTGCACGGTCAGGATCGGGCGCACGCCGCCGCCGGCGAGCGTACGGCGCTCCAGCTCACCGGCGTCGAGCTCGACGCGGTGGAGCGCGGCGTCGAGCTCGCCGCGCCGGGCGCCTACTCCACCACCACCAGTCTCCTCGCCCGCATGACGCTCCTGGCCGAGGCGCCGCAGACGATCCGCGGCTGGCGCGACGTCCGCTTCCACCTGTTCTCGAGCGAGGTGCTCGGCCGGCTGCGTCCGCTGCTACCGGCGGCGCTCGAGCCGGGCGGCGACGCCCTGGTCGAGATCCGCCTCACCGCTCCGATCGCCGCCGCGCGGCGCGACCGCTTCGTGGTGCGGCGCCTGTCGCCGGCGGCGACGCTCGGCGGCGGCGAGGTGCTCGATCCCGAGTGGCCGCGGCTGCGCGGCGCGCGGCTACGGCCGGCGCTGGCGGCGCTCGCGGGCGACGACGCCGCAGCGATCCTGCACTGGGTGAAGACGGGAGGCGAGGCGGGCGTCACGGCACGCGAGCTGACGCGCCGGCTGGGGTCGACGGAGGCACCGGTGGCGGCCGTCCTCGAGCGGGCGACCCACGACGGAGCGCTGCTCGCGGCCAAGGGCTCGGCCGCGGGCGAGGAGCGCTGGATCTCGAGCGCCGTCTACGAGCGGGTCGCCCGCCGCGCCGCCGTCCTCCTCGACGAGTTCTTCCGCCGCGACCGGCTGTCGAGCGGCATGCCCAAGGCTGAGTTCGCGCGGCGGCTCTTGCCCCTGTCCGCGGCGCCGCTCGCCGAGGTCTACCTGGGATGGCTCGAGCGGCAGAAGGTGCTCGTCGTCGGCGCCGGCCTGGTCGATCTGCCGGGGCGCGGGGCGACCATGAGCACCGAGGAGTCGGCCCTCGCCGATCGTGTGATGGCGGCGTTCGATCGCGGCGGGCTCGCGCCGCCGTCGCCGACCGAGATCGGCGCCTCGCTGGGGGCGAAGCAGCAGACCTTCGACGCCATCCTGCGCTACCTCTACCAGCGCAAGCGTCTGGCGCGGCTGCCGCAGGGCCTGTTCATCGCGCAGAGCCAGCTCGACCGCCTAGCCGAGGAGGTCGAGCGCACCGGTTGGACGCGGTTCACCGTTCCCGACTTCAAGGACCGCTTCGGGCTCACCCGCAAGTGGGCGATCCCGCTGCTCGAGCACCTCGACCAGATCGGCCGCACGCGCCGCGTCGGCGACGCCCGCGAGGTGGTGCGCAAGTGAGGGCGACGATCCCCTGTCAACTGACGCCGACGTGACCTGATCCGCCGAAACCGAAGCTGACGCCTCAGAAGGGCTCGAGGAAGAACACGAACGCGAGCAGCCCGGCGGCGAGGAGCCAGAGCGCCGGGGCGACCTCGCGCGCCCGTCCCGAGAGCGCGCGGATGCCGACCCACGACAGGATCCCGAGCGCGAGCCCGTTGGCGATCGAGAAGGTGAACGGCATCGCGGCAAGACACAGGAAGCCGGGGATCGCCTCGTCGAGCCGCTTCCACTCGATGTCGGCGGCGCCGCGCATCATCAGCGCGCCGACCACCACCAGCGCCGGCGCGGTGGCCGCCGGCGGCACCGCGACGAAGATCGGCGCGAACACCAAGGCGCCGAGAAAGAGCGCCGCCACCGTGAGCGCGGTGAGCCCGGTGCGGCCGCCCTCCTCGATGCCGGTCGCCGACTCGATGTAGCTCGTCACCGTCGAGGTGCCGAGGCAGGCGCCGACGGCGGTCGCCGTGGCGTCGGCGGCGAACGCGCGATTGGCCCGCGGCAGCTCACCCCTGTGGTCGACGAACCCGCCGAGCATGCCGACCCCGAGGAGCGTGCCCGCGGTGTCGAGCAGGTCGACGAAGAAGAACGCGGCGACGGCGGCGAGCACGCCGCCCTCGAGGACGCGCGAGAAGTCCATGGCGAGAAAGGTCTCGCGCGGCAGCCGCGGCGCCGCGATCCAGCTCTCGGGAAGCGACGCCATGCCGATCGCCCAGGCCAGCGCGGATGCCGCGGCGACGCCGATGAGGATCGCTCCGGGCACGCGCCTGACTGCCAGCGCCGCCACCAGCAGGAGACCGCCGAGGGTGAGGAGCGCCTCGGGAGTCGACGGATCCGCGAGCTTGACCAGCGTCGCCGGGCTGTGCTCGATCAGACCGCCGTTGCGCAGGCCGATGAATGCCAGGAAGAGGCCGATGCCGGCCATCGCGCCGTGCCGCACCGCGGCAGGAATCGCCTGGAGCACCAGCCGCCGCATCCCGCCGGCGGCGAGCACGAGGAGAAGCACGCCCTCGACGAAGATCGCCGCCAGCGCCACCTGCCACGACACGCCGAGCCCACCCACGACGCCGTACGCGAAGTAGGCGTTGAGCCCCATTCCGGGCGCGAGCGCGATCGGGTAGCGCGCCCAGAGGCCCATGAGCGCGGTGCCGATCGCGGCGGCGAGCGCGGTCGCCACCGCGACGTCCTCGGCCGGCATGCCGGCATCGGCGAGGATCTGCGGGTTGACGAACAGGATGTAGGCCATGGTGAGGAACGTGGTGACGCCGGCGCGCACCTCGCGCCCCGCCGTCGTGCCGTTCCCCGCCAGATCGAACCAACGCTCAGCGAGTCTCCGCAACGCCCACCCTCCCAGGCGCGCTCACGTCGTTCCGATGTAGGGGAGCAGCTTGCCTGCTCCCGCTGCGGGCGGAGGCAAGCTCCGCCCCTACTCCGGATCTTGCACCGCTCACGGATCAGGCTCCGGCGTAGGGGAGCAGCTTGCCTGCTCCCTCACCCCCCGCGCTTGGCCTCGTACCAGTCGCCGCCCCAGCCCACCTCGACCCGCAGCGGTGCGTCGAGCCGCTCGACTTCCTCCATCTCCTCCTTGACCCACGACGCGACCTCCTCGACCTCCTCCGCGGGAGCTTCGAGCACCAGCTCGTCGTGCACCGTGAGGAGGAGGGCGGCGGCCGATCCTTCGCGCGCGAGCCGCCGGTCGACGCGCACCATCGCCATCTTGAGCAGGTCGGCGGCGGTGCCCTGGATGCGCGCGTTGATCGCCATGCGCTTCGCGTTCTCGCGCAGGTTCCAGTTCTTGGCGTTGATGTCCGGGAGCCAGCGCGCGCGACCGTAGAGCGTTTCCACGCGGCCCTCGCGGCGCGCCCGCTCGAGCGTCTCCTCGGTGTAGGCCCGCACCCGCGGCAGCCGCTCGAAGTAGGCCTCGATGAAGCGCGCTGCGTCCTTCTGGTCGATACCGAGGTTCGCCGCCAGTCCGAACGGGCTCATGCCGTAGACGATCCCGAAGTTGATCACCTTGGCCGCGCGCCGCTGGTCGGAGGTGACCAGCGCCGGCGTGCCGCCGAAGACGAGGGCCGCCGTCGAGGAGTGGATGTCCTCGCCGCGTTGGAAAGCGTCGATCAGCACCGGCTCCTGCGCGATGTGGGCGAGGATGCGCAGCTCGACCTGGCTGTAGTCGGCTACCAGGAGCATCCAACCGGCGGGCGCGCGGAACGCCTTGCGGATGCGCCGTCCGGTCTCGGTGCGGATCGGGATGTTCTGCAGGTTGGGGTTGGTCGACGACAGCCGCCCGGTCGACGCCACCGCCTGCTCGAACCGGGTGTGGAGCCGGCCCTCCGCGTCCACCAGGAGCGGCAGCGCGTCGACGTAGGTCGACTTCAGCTTCCCCCACTCGCGGAAGCGCAGGATGCGCTCGGGCAGATCGAAGCCCTGGGCGGCGAGCTCCTCGAGCGTGTCGGCGCCGGTCGAGTAGCTCTTGGTCTTGCGAGTGCGCTTCAAGACCGGGTAGGAGAGCTTCTCGAACAGGATCGATCCGAGCTGCTGCGGCGAGTTGATGTTGAACCGCTCGCCCGCGATGCGGTAGATCTCGTCCTCCAGCGCCGCGAGGTCGCGCTCGAGCTCGACCGACATCGCGCGCAGGTAGTCGCAGTCGAGCAGGACGCCCTTCTCCTCCATCGCCACCAGCACCGGCACCAGCGGAGCCTCGATGGTGTCGTAGACGCGCCGCGCCGCCGCCGGAGCGCCGGGCTCCGCGCACTCGCTCTCCATCTGCTCGAGGAGGAGCCGCGGCAGGATGGCGCGCTGCGCGGCGTACGCGAGGAGCCTGGTATCGCCCGGCATCGGCTCCTCGCCCTTGCGCCAGCCGGCGTCCTTGGCGGCGATCGGCTGGACGCGCAACCGCTCGAGACACACCTCGTCGAGCGAGAAGTCGCGGATCGAGGCGCGCAGGAGGTAGGCGAGGAGCATCGAGTCGCAGAGCCGCGCCGGCACCTCGCCGCGCCAGCCGGCGAGACGGAGCAGCTCCTTGACGTCGTGGCCCGCGATCTCGCGTGCGCCGTCGGCGAGCCACGAGCGCAGGCTCTCGAGCGCGGCCTCGCGCAGACCCTCGCGCCGGAAATCGGCGAGCAGCGCCTCGCCCTGCGCGGTCTCGACCGCCAGCCCGATCGGCGGCGCGCCGACCACCGCGAGGTGCAGGCGAGGCGGCAGCCCGGCAACGCGCTCGCGCCACGCCGCCGCCGTCTCCGCGTCGCGCGCCGGGGCGATCTCGATCGCGCTCGAGAGCGTGCCGTCCGCCTCCATCTCCTTGAGCAGCGTGAAGAACTCGAGCTCGCGGTAGAGCGCCGCCAGCGCCGCCGGGTCCGGGCGCGTGTACGCGAGCGCCTGGGGATCGAACTCGACCGGCAGATCGACCACGATGGTGGCGAGCTCCTTCGACATGCGAGCGTCGTCGGCGTGGGCGAGCAGACCTTCGCGGTAGGTCTTGTGCGACACCTCGGCGGCGTGCTCGAGCAGGTTCTCGACCGTGCCGTACTGCTGAATCAGCTTCTTCGCGCCCTTGTCGCCGATTCCCTTCACGCCGGGCACGTTGTCGATGGTGTCGCCCATCAGCGCGAGCACGTCGGGCACCTTCTCCGGCGGCACCCCGAAGTCCTCCTCGACCATGGCGCGGTCGTAGACCTTGTCGCGGCCGGTGTGGAAGAAGCTCACGTGGTCGCCGACGAGCTGCATCATGTCCTTGTCGGCGCTCACCAGGACCACCCGGTAGCCCTGGGCGGCGGCCTTCGCCGCCAGCGTGCCGATCACGTCGTCGGCCTCGCAGCCGGCGAGCTCGAGGATCGGGATCTTGAACGCCTCGAGCGCCTGCCTCACGTACGGCAGCTGGGCGCGCAGCTCGTCGGGCATCGGCGTGCGCGTCGCCTTGTAGTCGGCGAAGCGTTCGCTCCTGAACGTCTTGCCGCCGACGTCGAGCGCGATGCCCACCAGTGGCGGCTCCTGCTCGCGCAGCAGCTTGCGCAGCATGTTGACGAAGCCGAGGACGGCGTTGGTCTGGAAGCCCTTGGAGTTCGACAGCGGAGGCAGGGCGAAGAACGCCCGGAAGATGATGCCGTAGCCGTCGATCAGGTAGACGCGCTTGCGGTCGTCGGAAGCTGCGGTGGCGGCGGCGTCGCCCATGCGCCGGTCATGGTATACCCGCGCGCGAATTCTCGTTTCGTCGCAGCGGGCGGAGACGAGCTCCGCCGCTACACCCCGAAACCCGGGCGGCGTCGATGCCTCCGGCAAACGCTTTCGATGAGTCTGCACTCGCGGGTGAACACCGATGTGTTCCCCCCAACATGTCCCCGATCCGGTGTAGGGGAACAGCTTGCCTGCTCCCTCTTCTCCCCCCGGGTAGAATCTTGCCGATGCACACGCGCTACGGCAGGGCGGTGACGGCCCTTCTTCTGATCGCCCTCACCGCTGCGGTTCCCGCGCTGCTCGCCGCGCTGCCGCCGGAGGCCTACGAGCTGCGCAACCTCGGGCTCGCCGAGCTCGAGAACGAGCGCCCGGGCGATGCCGAGGCCACCTACCGCAAGCTGGTGCAAGCGGCGCCGCGAGAGCCCTTGGCCCACGCCAACCTGGCGATCGCGCTCCTGCGCCAACAGAAGTTCGACGAGGCGCTCCAGGCGGTGGACGACGCGCTGCGTCTCGCGCCGTCGCGTCCCGACCTCCTGGCGACGCGGGGCGAGATCCTGCAGTGGAGGGGAGATCGCGAGGCGGCCCTCGAGCACCTGCGGCGGGCGGCGGACGCGGCGCCCGACGACCTCGAGATCCTCTACCGCCTGCACCATCACGCGTCGTCGATGCGCGAAGCGGAGGCCGCGGCGGCGACCGACTACGCGATCGACCGCCTCGCCGAGCTCCGCCCCGAGAACCTCTACGTCCTCCTGCGCGTGGGACAGGCGGCGCTCGCCGACGGCGACCGCGGGCGCGCGTCGGGCGCGTACCTGCGCATCCGCGAGC
>Ga0268386_10002547_pt1 | contig 13012 bp, 10 predicted proteins | sample RVTome_15_FD_200260 | JGI IMG/M metagenome (GOLD analysis project Ga0268386, IMG submission 200260) | Soil microbial communities from uranium-contaminated site in the Upper Colorado River Basin, Wyoming, United States - RVT150D86... ...
GCACGCGATTGATCGCACGGTACGCGGAGGCCGCAGTGGCGGGTGTCGCCGACCGCACCGCCGTGCCGACGCGCTCGCCGAAGACCAGCGCCTCGAGCAACGAGTTGCTGGCCAGACGGTTGGCCCCGTGCGCGCCGGTGCACGCGACCTCACCGCACGCGAACAGGCCCGGCACGCGCGTGCGCCCGGCGTCATCGACGGCGATCCCGCCCATGTGGTAATGCGCCGCGGGCGTGATGGGCACCGGGGCGGCCATCGGATCCAGGCCAGAACGCCGGCACAGCGCGACGGCGGTGGGGAAGCGCACGGCGAGGTCCTCGACATGGCGCATGTCGAGCAGCGCGGACTCGCCGGCGCTGCGCCGTTGCCAGATGGCGCGGGCGACCACGTCGCGGGGCGCCAGTTCGGCGTCGTCGTGGACGCCCTGCAGGAACCGGTGGCCCCGGGCATCGACGACCGTGGCGCCGGCGCCACGCAGCGCCTCGCTCAGCAGCGGGAGCGGATCCGCGGCGCACGCCAGCGCGGTCGGATGGAACTGCACGTACTCGAGATCGACCAGGTGTGCCCCCGCGTCGGCTGCGAGCACCAGGCCGCCGCCGCGCGACGAGACCGGGTTGGTCGTGGGGCGCCATGCCCCGGCCGAGCCGCCGGTGGCCAGGACCACAGCACCCGCTCGCCACGCCACCGGGCGGTCGTCGCCGTCGACGGCGAGCACACCGACCACCGTGCCGCCGTCGACCAGCAGGTCGACCACACGGGTTCCGGCGAGCGTCGTGACGTGCGGCGCCCGGGCGACCGCCGCGGTGAGAACGGCGACGACCTCGCGGCCGGTCGCGTCGCCGTTCGCGTGGACGATCCGGGAGCGCCCGTGCCCGCCCTCGCGGCCGAGCGTGAGCATGCCGTCGCGATCGCGTTCGAAGTCGGCGCCCAGCGTCGCGAGCCAGTCGATCGCCGCGGGTGCGGCGGTGGTCAGCAGGTCCACGATGCCCGGATCGTTGGCGTTGGCACCGGCGATCAGGGTGTCGGCGGCATGCGCCAGCGGTGAGTCGCTGTCGGCGACCGCCGCGGCGATGCCCCCCTGCGCGTAGTCGCTGGCACTGCCCGCACCGACGGTCGCATCGGTCAGCAGCGCCACGCGCACGCCACCGGCGTGCAGCGCGGCGGACAGCCCCGCGATGCCGGAGCCGACGATCACCACGTCGGCGGCGTGCAGCGCCGTGATCTGTGGGCTCACCGGCCGACCGCGAGCATCCGCTCGACGGCGCGCCGCGCGCGCCCTGCCAGTGCCGGTTCGACCTCGACACGGTGCTGCAGGTGCTCCAGTGCGTCGGCGATGCCGTTCAGCGTGATGCGCTTCATGTGCGGGCAAAGGTTGCAGGGACGCACGAACTCGACGTCTGGGTACTCGACGGCGACGTTGTCGCTCATGGAGCACTCGGTGATCATCACGACACGTGACGGGCGGGACTCCCCGACGTGGCGGATCATGCCCGACGTCGAGCCGACGAAGTCGGCTTCGGCAAGCACGTCCGGCGGGCACTCCGGGTGGGCCAGGATCTCGACACCGGACCAGCTGTTGCGGTACTCGCGGAGCTCCTCGGCGGTGAAGCGCTCGTGCACCTCGCAGTGGCCGTGCCACAGGATGAGGTCGACGTCGGTCTGTGTGGCGACCCAGCGGCCCAGGAACTCATCGGGCAGGAAGAGAACGCGGTCGACGCCCAGCGACTCGACGATCTCGACGGCGTTGGCCGAGGTGCAGCACACGTCGGACTCGGCCTTGACGTCGGCCGACGTGTTGACGTAGGTCACCACAGGAACGCCCGGGTACCGCTGCCGCAGCAGGCGGACGTCGGCACCGGTGATCGACGAGGCCAGCGAGCATCCGGCACGCAGGTCGGGGATCAGCACGGTCTTGTCCGGGTTGAGCAGCTTGGCCGTCTCGGCCATGAAGTGCACGCCGGCCATCACGATGACGCTGGCGTCGGTCTCGGCGGCCAGGCGTGCCAGCGCCAGCGAGTCCCCGGTGATGTCGGCGACGCTGTGATAGATCTCCGGCGTCATGTAGTTGTGCGCCAGCACGATCGCGTCGCGTTCGCGCTTGAGCCGTGCGATCCGTTCGATGACCGGTTGGTGCACGGACCATTCGGCCGGCGGGATCACGGTCTCAAGTGCCGCGGGCATGCTGCTTGCGGTCTGCGTCATGGCAGGGCCTTCGTTCGCCGTGGGTTGTCACCTATTGCTACAAGTGAGCACAATGAAATGCTAGCACTGAGCAAAAGGTGCCGGGGCGTTGTCGTTCCTTCGGACCGCTCACCTACGGCGGTGTCGATCAGCTGCGCCAGGAGATGCCCAGCCCCGGGCGCGGGCGTTCCCGGAGCACCTCGGGGCGGAAGCGGAACAGCTCGGCGGGGCGGCCCCCGGTCTGCACATCGATCTCGCCGGTGCCCTCGACAAAGCCGCCGCGTTCGACCAGGCGCCGGAAGTTCTGGGTGTGCAGGCTGACGCCGGACAGGGCCTCGACGACGTTCTGCAGCGTACGCAGCGTGAACGTCGGCGGCAGCAGCTCGAAGACGACAGGGCGGTACGTCAGCTTGCCGCGCAGGCGCCCGAGCGCGGTGGCCGCGATGCGGCGGTGGTCGAGTGCGAGTGGCCGGCCCTGCCAGCGGTCATCAGTCGCGGTCACCGCTGACGCGTCGCCACGATCGCGCACGGCCTCCGACACGACGTCCGCCTCCCACAGCAGCTCGTAGCGGTCGAGCACGCGGATGTTGTCCCACGCCGGGTCCAGGCCGAACACGATGGAGATCCGCTCGCTGCGGCGTCCCTTCTCCACTGGGTCGGTGGCCGCCCACGCCCGCAACCGCGGGATCAGCTCATCGTCGATGAGTGCCGGACGGCCGTCGCGCCAGTCCTCCCACGGCAGCAGGTCGTACCAGTCGATCCAGCGCGCCTCATGCTGCGTCGGCGCGTCCCGTACGAGCGCGAGGTAGGCGACCGACAGTGCCCGGGCGGTCTCGCCGGGCTCACGTCCGACGTCGCCGAAGGTGTAGAGCTGCTCGATGTAGCCGAGCTCCAGACCGGTCTGCTCGCCGACCGACCGGCGCAGCGCCCTGGTGAACGTCCGGTCGTCGTCGTGCAGCAGCCCGTAGGGCAGGGCCGGGAGGCGGTCGCGGTGTGGCACGGTCAACAGGCGCGGCGTGGAGTCGTGGACCGCCACGACGACCGCGTTGAGCCGTAGGGTGACCTCCGCGGTCGCACTTGGCACCGGTGCCCCGCGCTCGAGGTCACCCAAGCTCACACCCTGCCTCCCTGTCCGTCGCTGGGTGGAAGAACGTAACCGATCCGACCGGAGATACCCGGCCGGATCGGCAGGAGACGCGGGAGTGCCTACAGCTCGGCGCTGCGGAACGCCTCTCGCCACTTGAGTCGGCCGCCGAACTGCAGCGCGCCACCCGAGTAGACGCGTCCGCCGACGCGCAGCAGGATTCCGGTCGTGACGAGCGCGATCGCGATCGCCAGCAGGTGCTGCCACAGCGGAAGCACCTGGAAGGCGGCACGGATGGGAATCACGAACGGCGCGGTGAACGGGACGAACGTACCGATGGTCGCGGCCAGCCCGTCGGGTGAGTCCAGCACCGCGAAGCTGAGGAAGAAGCTGCCGACCGCCATCATGCTGATCGGCGTCATCGCGTTCTGCGCATCCTCGGGCTTGGACGCCAGCGCGCCTGCCGCCCCCGACAGCACCATGTAGATGCCGAACCCGAGCACGACCCACAGCACCAGGGTCGCAACCATGTCCACCGGCACGACCGGCAGATCGAACGCGCCGGTCACCCGGATTGCGATCAGGGCTGCCGTGATCGTCACCAGGAACTGTCCCAGGCCCAGCAGGCTGATGCCGAGGATCTTTCCGGCGAGCAGCTCCCAGGGCTTGGCGGCGGCCAGCAGCAGCTCGATCACCCGGTTCGACTTCTCCTCGGTCACGCCGTTGAGCGTCCACACGGCGTAGCCGAGGATGATCATGTAGGTCAGCACGAGCCCGCCGTAGGCGATCCAGGCACGTCCTTCGTTCTCCTGCGCATCCTGGCCCGACAGCGCCCGCACCTGCAGCGGGTCGGTGGTCAGCGCATCCACGACCTCGGGCGCCCGCTCCTCGCCGACCAGGCTCTCGACCTGCCGGGTGCCCGCCGCCTGTTGGACCAGGTCCTGGACGTCGGAGCCACCGAGGCCTCCGGTGGTCGCCATGACGAGCTCCTCGCCGTCAACGAGCACGGCTTCGAGCTCACCTTCCTCGACGGCCGTCTCGGCGGCGGCGATGTCCTCGAACGCGCGCGTCTCGAAGGTCGTCTGCGCGTCGGAGTCCGTGGACCGCGCGTTGGCCAGTGCTGTGGCTGAGTCGATGATCGGCTGGTTGCCGTCGCCGACGAGCCCCAAACGGTAGGTGGTGGTGGAGTCGCCGAAGATCGTCGGGACGATGATGAGCCCGAGCACGATCAGGAGCGTGACCGCCGACGAGATGATGTACGAACCGCTGAGTCCCCTGGTGCGGAGCTCGCGCAGAACCACCAGCCGGAGCACGTTCGGCGCGGCACGGGGCGACCTGCCGCCAGGGACCGGTCCCTCCGCCACGGCACGGTCGGAGCTGGTCGCGATGCGGTCGTTGACGCTCATGTGACGGCCTCCTTGAACAGCTGCGAGAGCGATGGGGTGGAGTAGGACAGGTGCTGCACCGAGCGGTTGCGGTCGGCTTCTGCCAGCACATCGCGGACGTCGGCGTCGGCGTCGACCAGCAGGCGGTAGCGGTGTCCGTCGAACGTGCTGGACCGCACACCGTCGAGTCGCCTGAGCAGGTCGCCCGCGTCGCCGTCGACCTCGATCTCCAGCACACGGTGCGGCGACGCGGCCTTCAGGTTGCGAACGTCGCCGTCGAGCACGACGCGCCCCTCGTGGATGATGGCGACGTCCTCGCAGAGGTCCTCGACGACATCGAGTTGGTGGCTGGAGAACAGCACGGCGCTGCCGGCGGCTGCCCGCTCGCGCAGCACGTCGGCCATGGTCTCGGCGCCGATCGGGTCGAGTCCGCTGAAGGGTTCGTCGAGCACCAGCAACTCGGGGTCGTGCACCAGCGCCGCGGCGAGTTGCGCGCGCTGCTGGTTGCCGTGCGACAGCGCCTCGATCGGATCGTTGAGACGGTCGCCCAGGCCGAGGCGTTCCAGCCAGCTGACGGCGGCGTCGACCGCCGCCGCCTTGCTCATGCCGTGCAGCTGTCCGAAGTAGGCGATCTGCTCCTTGGTCTTCATCTTCGGATACAACCCGCGCTGCTCGGGCATGTAGCCGAAGCCCAGCCGTGCCGGGTTGGTGATGGGTCGCCCGTCCCACTGCAGTGCGCCGCCGTCGAGGCGCACCAGTCCGAAGATCGCGCGCATGCTGGTGGTCTTGCCGGCGCCGTTGGGGCCCAGGAAGCCGAGCATCCGGCCGCGCGCCACTGAGAAGCTGGCACCGTCGAGCGCGACGACGTCGCCGTAGCGCTTCTGAAGTCCGCTGATCTCGAGCACGATCGTTCCTTTCGACGTGCTGCACCGTAGTTTCCCGCCGGTGCCCTGACCTCCGCTGCGCGTCGGATTCGCATCTCGTCCCGGCGGGGGAGGAGCCGGTTCCGACCGTTGCGTACGCTTGACGCCATGATCGACACGAGCCCGCGCGAACGGCGCATCGACCTGGCGGTCGCCCTGGCAATGATGGGTTTCGCCGCGCTGTCGGTGTTCATCGCCAACGATCTCGACACCGACGGCGAGTTCGCCGCGCGCGTCCCCCTCTGGGCGGAGTACGCCCTGACGGCGTTGGTGATCCTTCCGGTGGCGTGGCGACGGCGTTCTCCGTTGCTGATCCTCATCATCGTCGGCGCCGCGTTCGTGGTCCACCGCGTGGCGGAGGTCAACGAGATCACCATGTCGTCGATCGCGCTGTTCCTGGCGCTGTTCGCGGCAGGGGCGCTGTCGCACCATCCCGCGCGTGACCGGGTCCGTGGTGGCGTTGTCGCCGTGACCATGGTCCTGCTGGGGTGGCAGCTTTGGGGTGAGCAGGACTATGTCGGGCTGGACCTGTTCGTCCTCAGCAGCTACTCGATCGCGCTCAACCTCGCGTTCTTCGTCACCGGCTGGCTGCTTGGTGACGCGCAGCGAACCAGACGGCGCAACGAAGCGGAGCTCGCCCGGCGTGCCGACCAGCTGGCCGCCGAGCGGGAGGACCGTGCGCGCCGCGCGGTGCTCGATGAGCGCGTGCGCATCGCCCGGGAGCTGCATGATGTCGTCGCCCACCACGTCAGCGTGATGGGGGTGCAGGCGGCCGGTGCCCGCAGGGTCATCGCCAGCGATCCGCAACGCGCCGCCGACGCGTTGTCCTCGGTCGAGGAGTCGGGCCGCCAGGCGGTCAGCGAGTTGCAGCGCCTCGTCGGGTTCCTGCGCCAGAACGACAAGCCCGACGACGGGCACCCCCAGCCGACACTCGACGACATCGACCAGTTGGTGGCGTCCGCCGGCCTGCCCGTGCGCCTGCAGTGGGTCGGCCGCAGCCGCCCGGTGCCGTCATCGGTGGCGCTGTCGGCATACCGCATCGTGCAGGAGTCGCTGACGAACGTGTTGAAGCATGCCGGCGCGGTCCCGACCACGGTGGTGGTGAGCTACACCACAGATGCGCTGCAGGTGGAGGTCCGCAACGAGCAGGGGGGTGCGATGAGCTCGACCAACGGATCGGGCCGCGGACTGCTCGGCATGCGCGAGCGGGTCGCCATGCTCGGGGGACGGTTCGAGCACGGCCTCGCCCACGGTGGGGGCTACCGGGTGTTCGCCGCGTTGCCGACCAGTGACGCCTACCACCGCGAGGACGACCGTCAGACCGCCGGTGAGCGGGGACCCGCATGATCAGGCTGCTGCTGTGCGACGACCAGCAACTGGTGCGGTCGGGCTTCCGGATGATCCTGGAGAGCGAGCCCGACTTCGTGATCGCGGGCGAGGCCGGCGACGGCGAGGAGGCGGTGCGGGCCGCGCGCCGCGAACATCCCGACATCGTGCTCATGGATGTCCAGATGCCGCGCATGGACGGGCTCGAGGCCACGGCGGCGCTGACCGCGCTCGACCGGCCACCCAAGGTGCTCATCCTGACGACGTTCGAACGCGACGACTACGTGTTCACCGCGCTGCGGGCCGGTGCCAGCGGGTTCCTGCTCAAGAACGCGCCCGCTGATCAACTGATCGACGCCGTCCGCCAGGTCGCGGCGGGCGACGCGCTGCTGGCGCCGTCGGTGACGCGCCGGATCATCGAGGAGTTCGCGCGCCGTCCGGCGGTTCCCACCAGCCGTGCCGCCCTGGAGCGTCTGACCGAACGCGAACTGGAGGTCCTGCGGGTCGTCGCGGCCGGCCTGACCAACGCAGAGATCGCCGAGCGGTTGTTCGTCGGCGAGGCCACCGTCAAGAGCCACGTGTCCAGTGTGCTGTCCAAGCTGGGCCTGCGCGACCGGGTCCAGGCGGTCGTGTTCGCCTACGAGAACGCGGTGGTCCAGCCCGGCCGGGGCTGAGTCCGGCGTGAGGTGGCCGGTCCGCCGGCCACGTCGCTGCCAGATGGCGGGGCGTCTCAGTTGGTGTCGATCCGGTCGACCAGCCGATCGCCGGTCAGGAAGAACGTCAGATGGCGCGTCAGCTCGACGGCGTGGTCGGCGATGCGTTCGTAGTAGCGGGCGATCAGGCCCAGCGACACCGATTCCTCGATCGACTGCGCGCCGGTGTACAGCTCGCTGAGCAGTTCCTTCTGCAACAGGTCGACCTGATCGTCGCGACGTTCGAGATCCTCGGCGGCGAGCGCGTCGTGCTGCTCCCAGGCGGTGGCGGCGTGCAGGTACATCTCGGCCGACACCTCCCCGAGCTGACGGATGTTGTCGCGCAGCTCCGGAGGCAGGGACGGAGGGTGCACCCACGCCAGCGACTCGACCACATGGGTCAGCAGGTTGCCCGAGCGCTGCACGTCGTTGGCCGAACGCAGCACCGCGATGGTGCGCCGCAGGTCGCCGGCGACCGGGCTCTGCGTGGCCAGGAGCAGGTAGCCGGCCTCCTCGAGCTCGGTGCACCGCCGGGTCATCGTCTGGTCGGCGTCCTCGAACGACGACGCGGCATGCACGTCGGCCTCGAGGAAGGCGTTGGTGGCCGGCTGGACGCGTTCGCCGAGCTCGCGCGCCAGCTCGATGAGCTGTGTGTCGAGCACCTGGAGTTGCTCCTGCAAGCGCTGCCGCGCACCGGCGGGCTCCCGCCGCTCCGATTCGAGTCGCGCCAGGGGGTCCTCCATGTGTTCTGCGTGCTCCGAGTCGTCCGGCGCGTGCGCGGTGCCTGCCTGACGCGACGATGCCTATGGGCAACCCTAACCGTCCCGCCCCCGGATATGCATCCCGATGCGACAAAGTGACCGTCGCAGCTGCCAGGAAACCGCCGTGTCCCCGCCGCCGCCCGGCGCCATCGGGTATGACGGTGTCATGAGACCTTCTCTGACGCCGCCCGCCATGCGGCTCGTGACCCGTCCAGGGCACCCCGACTTTCTCGATCTGCCCTGGTCGGAACCGCTGGAGGACTGGAAGGACGACCGTCTGGTCGAGGTCGCGGCCGGCATCCACCGTCACGTCGTGCGCTTCGTGAACGTCAACGGCATGCTCTACGCCCTCAAGGAACTGCCGCCGCGACTGGCCGAACGCGAGTACCGGGTGCTGCGGCACATGGCCGACGACGGCCTGCCGGTGGTGGAGGTGGTCGGCGTGGCCCGGCGGGTCGGGCTCGAGGACGTCCTGATCACCCGGTACCTCGAGTACTCGCTGCCGTACCGCCTGCTGTTCACGCACCGCCGTCCCGCGGTCGAGGACGAATCGGACCCGCACAGCATCCGCGGGCTGCACAGCCGCCTGCTCGATGCACTGGCGCTGCTGATGGTCCACATGCACCTGGCCGGCTTCTACTGGGGCGACTGCTCGCTGTCGAACACGCTGTTCCGCCGCGATGCCGGTGCGCTGGCGGCCTACATCGTCGATGTCGAGACCGGCGACTGGCACGCCGAGCTGTCGCCCGGGCAGCGCAGGTCGGATCTCGAGGTCGCGCAGCTCAACGTGGCCGGCGGGCTCATGGACCTGCAGGCCGAGCTCGACCTGCCGCCGGATCCCGATCCGGTCGAATCGGCTGAACGGCTCGCGGAGCGGTACGACCAGCTGTGGGTGGAGCTGACCCGGGACGTCGTCATCGGCGTCGACGAGCGGTACAAGATCGATGCGCGGCTGCGGCGGCTCAACGAGCTCGGGTTCGACGTCGAGGAGGTCGAGCTGGAGTCGACGCAGGCCGGTGACCGCCTCCGCATGCGCATGAGCGTCGCCGAACGTGGCCACCACCGCCGGCGCCTGCTGGAGCTGACGGGCCTGCAGGCCCAGGAGAACCAGGCGCGCAGCCTGCTCAACGACCTGACGAACTACCGGGCGGCCTCGGAGCGCGACAGCGGCCAGCCGATCCCCGAGGCGGTCGCTGCGTACCGGTGGCTGAACGATGTCTTCGTCAAGGTCGTCGACGCCATCCCCGAGGAGCACCGGGCGCGGCTCGAACCGGTCGAGGTGTTCCACGAGGTCATCGAGCACAAGTGGTACCTGTCCGAGACCGAGGGTCAGGACGTCGGCGTCGACCGCGCGCTGACGGCATACCTGTCGACCGTGCTCCCACGATCCGCCGCCGAGAAGGAGGTCCTGACCGATCCGAAGGAGGGTTGGATCGGTTTCGGCTGAGCTGCGGCTGTGGACAGTGACCATGGGGCCCAAACCGGCCGTATGCTCGGCTGAGGCTCCCAGCGTGGCCGTCAGGAGCCGACCGCCGACGGATCGGGTGTCGAGCGGAGTGAGACGACAAGGGGAGCACCATGGCACAACCGGACAGGGAACTGGCACTGGAGCTGGTACGGGCGACCGAGGTCGCGGCCCTGGCCGCCGGTCGCTGGATGGGCAACGCCAACAAGGAGGCGGGCGACCAGGCCGCGGTCGACGGCATGCGCGAGATGCTCAACGGCATGGCCATGGACGGCGTGGTTGTCATCGGCGAGGGCGAGAAGGACGAGGCGCCGATGCTGTTCAACGGTGAGCGGGTCGGCACCGGCACGCCGCCCGAGGTCGACCTCGCCGTCGACCCGATCGACGGCACCCGCCTGCTGGCCGAGGGACGCCCAGGCGCCATCGCGATGATCGCCGTGGCGCCTCGCGGCACCATGTTCGACCCGGGGCCGTGCGTCTACATGATGAAGTGGGTCGTGGGAGCCGACGCGGTCGGCGTGGTCGACATCGATGCGTCGGTCGAGGACAACCTCAACGCGATCGCGAGCGCCAAGGACACCGACGTGTCCAACCTCACGGTCATCATGCTCGACCGGCCGCGCCACGACGACCTCGCCGAAGAGGTCCGCGAGGCCGGTGCCCGGTTGCGGTTGATCATGGACGGTGACGTCGGCGCCGCCCTGCTCGCAATGATGCCCGACCGGCCGTTCGACGTGCTGCTCGGCATCGGAGGCACGCCCGAGGGGGTGGCCACCGCCTGCGCCGTCCGGGCGCTGCGCGGCGAGATGGTCGGCCGCCTCTGGCCCCGCGATGACGACGAGCGCCAGCGGGCGATCGACGGCGGATACGACCTCGACGAGTCGCTGACCACCGAGCGCCTGGTGACCAGCGAGAACACCTTCTTCGTGTGCACCGGCGTGACGCCGGGCGAGCTCTGCGACGGCGTCACCTACTCCCGTGCGGGCGCGACCACCGAGTCGATCGTCATGCGTGGCCGCTCCGGCACGGTGCGCTACATCAAGGCCCGGCACACCGCCGACAAGCTCGCCCAGTACGACATGATCGCGCACTGATCACCTCGCCAGGTGAGGGCACCGGCCATCAAGCGTTCATTCCGCCGTCACCACGCGGTCTCTCCTCCGTCAGCCGGTGCCGCCAGAAATGGCTGCAGTCAACGAGGAGAGAGACGAACACATGCGAGCGAACTTCGCGGAGCCTGGATCCACGAAACACACGGGGCACCGGCGTCGCCGGACGAGGAACCTACGACTGGCGAGCCTGATCGCAATCCTCGCGCTGTTGCTCGCCGCCTGTGGCGGCGATGCCGACAGCGCGGCCGAGGAGGCCCCTGCGGGGGAGGTCTCAGAAGGCGCCGCCGACACCGGCGACTCCGAGGCCCCCGCGGAGGGCGGGGGGGCCATCGAGATCGACGGATCGTCCACGGTCGGCCCGCTGACCGACGCCGTCGCGGAGGAGTACGCCATCGAGGCGCCCGACGTGACGGTCAACGTGGGCGTGTCGGGCAGTGGCGGTGGCTTCGAGCGCTTCTGCGGCACCGGCGACACCGACATCTCCAACGCCTCACGGCCGATCGACGAAGCGGAGATCGCGCTGTGCGAGGAGAACGGCATCGAGTTCACCGAGGTCCGGGTGGGCACCGACGCACTGACCATGGTCACCAATCCCGAGACCGAGGGCATCTCGTGCCTGACGACCGAGGAGGTCACCGCGATCTTCGGTCCGGACGGTGTCAGCACCTGGAGCGAGGTCAACCCTGAGTTCCCCGACGAGCCGATCGAGATCTTCGCGCCCGGAACCGACTCGGGCACGTACGACTTCATGATCGAGGACGCGCTCGGCATCGAGGAGTCCCGCCAGGACTACAACGCGTCGGAGGACGACAACATCATCGCGCAGGGCATCCAGGGCACGCCGTACTCCTGGGGCTTCTTCGGGTTCGCCTACTACACCAACAACGAGGGTGGCGTGAAGGCCATCGAGTACGACGCCGGTGATGGCTGCGTTGGCCCGAGTGTCCAGACGGCCCAGGACGACAGCTACGGCCTGACCCGCCCGCTGTTCATCTACGTCAAGAACGAGTCGGCGCAGAACCGGCCGGAGGTGGCGGAGTTCGTGACCTTCTACCTCGACATCGTCAACGACGTCATCGAGCAGGTCGGGTACATCCCGGCGCCCGCGGAGGACATCGATCAGGCCCGCGCCGCCGTCGAGGCCGCGATCGCGGGCGAAGCCGCACCGAGTGCCGACGCATCGGAGTCGGCCTCCTGATCCGGCGGATCCGGTTCCGCGAACGCGCGGCGGACCCCTCGGCCAGCAAACCGACGGATCCCGTTCACGTGGTGTTCACGCACCGGGTGTTCCAGGCGACTACCGTTCGCCTGGCGCGCCCGGTGTCGCATGCGGTGGTTGCGGTGGTGCCACCGCCGCGACCTACTGAGGAGACGCGAGTGACGAGCTATCAGGGCGTTGGTCCCGGACCGCGTGCTCCGGTCTCGCTGGAAGCGAGCTCCCGGCGCATCGGCGAGAAGGCCATCATCGTGGTGCTGTGGGTCTGCGCCGCGATATCGATCCTGACGACCGTCGGCATCGTGGTCATCCTGTTCACCGAGGCGGCCACGTTCTTCGGCAACGAGGGCATCACGATCTCCGGGTTCCTCTCGGGCACCGAGTGGCGGCCGTTCGGCGGCGTCGAGCAGGGCCGGTTCGGAGTCCTGCCGCTCGTCGCCGGCACGCTGCTGGTGACGGTGATCGCGCTGATCGTCGCGGTGCCGCTGGGTCTGGCGAGCGCCGCTTACCTCTCGGAGTACGCGCCACAGCGGACCCGGCGGCTGCTCAAGCCGACGCTGGAGGTGCTGGCGGGTGTCCCGACGGTCGTGCTGGGCTACTTCGCCCTGACCTTCATGACGCCGCTGCTGCGCGCGACGTTCGGGCTCGCGCTGGATGTGTCGATCTTCAACGCCGCCAGCGCCGGCATCGTCATGGGCATCATGATCGTCCCGACGATCGCCTCGCTGTCCGAGGACGCCATGTCGGCGGTGCCGACCGCGCTCCGCGAGGGCGCCTACGGCCTCGGGTCGTCCAAGCGCCACGTCGTGACCAGGGTGGTCATGCCCGCGGCGCTGTCGGGCATCGTCGCCGCGGTGATCCTGGCGC
>Ga0268386_10002548_pt1 | contig 13012 bp, 12 predicted proteins | sample RVTome_15_FD_200260 | JGI IMG/M metagenome (GOLD analysis project Ga0268386, IMG submission 200260) | Soil microbial communities from uranium-contaminated site in the Upper Colorado River Basin, Wyoming, United States - RVT150D86... ...
GACCGCTGCTCGATCAGATCAAAGCTGTCATATAACACACGTTGTGCCAGGCTTTTCTTGCCGTCTCTCATCAGACGGTTTACAAACATAGCTACATTGACGCTGTTGTAGCGCAGATCAGGCTCAGCTTCCCTTTTCTCCGGACGATAACGTCTTGGCATTTCTCACTATCTCCATACAGCAGAAGCCCGGTTTTTTAAGGGTGACTTCTCTCGCTTATCGAAAAAGACCGGGTTTCTTCTTCTTAACTATTTGGGCGCTTTTGTTCCGTACTTGGAGCGGCCTTTCTTGCGGTTTTCAACGCCGCCGGCATCCAGCGTGCCACGAACAATGTGATAACGCACGCCAGGCAGGTCCTTTACACGGCCGCCACGTACCAGCACAACAGAGTGATCTTGTAAAGTATGCCCCTCACCAGGGATGTAGGCCGTTACCTCGATACCGTTTGACAGACGAACGCGGGCCACTTTGCGCAGCGCCGAGTTCGGCTTCTTCGGCGTCATTGTCTTCACCTGAGTGCAAACGCCTCGCTTCTGAGGCGCACCCTTCGACTGACGTGTCCGCCGTTGTTTATACGAGTTAAACGTCCACTGCAGTGCCGGGGCTGTACTTTTCTTCGACTTCGTCTTGCGCCCCTTACGCACAAGTTGATTAATCGTAGGCACGCTAACCTTACTCCTTTTAATTCCAGATTCGTCGCCTACGCGACGAGATCCCATACCTATTATGATGTCGTTCCTAACAATGGGGTGCCACTATCCGACAAATGGAGGCCATCGTAGCTGTAACAACTCGATGGCCTCCGCGCGGTTTCACGTATTCAATTAGTAACTACGTATCTAGTTACCGGTTAGGGTCAGACATACGAACTATGATTTTATCACAATCGGCCAGGTTGTCAAACAATTTTCGCAAGCATCCAGCCAGAGACCCTAAGGGTTTCCATCTCTGGCAAAACCATTACGGTCTCTATGGGTCAAATTTTTAGCGACGGCTGCGCGCCAGGTCCATTAACCCGGTACCGGCCCACTTCCGGTTCCGCTTGTCATCTTCCTTGCCAAAACGGATCACGTCGCCAGATTCGGTCTTGGCTTCTACCGCCAATCCCAGACTTTGTAGCTCTTTAACCAGAACGCGGAAGGATGCCGGTACACCCGGTTCCTCAATCGGTTCATTCTTAACAATTGCCTCGTAGGTCTTGACGCGGCCCTGAACGTCATCCGACTTCACCGTGAGCATTTCTTGCAAGGTATAGGCAGCGCCATACGCTTCTAGCGCCCATACCTCCATCTCGCCGAAACGCTGGCCGCCAAACTGGGCTTTACCACCCAACGGCTGCTGTGTTACCAAGGAGTATGGACCGGTGGAGCGGGCGTGGACCTTATCCTCAACCAGGTGAGCCAGTTTCAACATATGCAGCACACCAACGGTAACAGGCTGGTCAAACGGCCGTCCTGTTTTACCGTCGAGCAGACGCTCCTTGCCTAGAGTCGGCAGAGGAATATGGGTCCGCGTCGTGATCTCGTTAGCGAATTCCTCTAAAGTACTTAGCTCGGCTTCCTTAGGATCGACGTGTAGTTCTTCAGGCAACACTTCGCTGTAGCTCTCCAGCATGTAGGTGAACCACTCGCGTACGCAAGCATCAATGGCTGCCTGATCGTAAGGAACCCAATCCTGCTTAAACATCGACTCTGGATCTTGCGGGAAAATTGTCTCAGGATCCCAGCCACGGCCGCGCAGCCACTCGCGAACTACAGCCGCTCGGGCATAGGTCCGGTCAGTTTCAAGCCGCTCAACACTATAGCCTTCTTCGCCCAGCCAGCCAACCATAAACAGGCGGCGCGCCTCATTCTCGTTCTTGAGCGACTCCAGATCATAATCTATTTCCTTGAGCCAATCCCAAGCCCACTCCGTTACGACCTCCCAGGCACGGCCTGTCAACCAGGCGCGCGCCAACTCAGCCGCAATTTCGTTTTCATTGGCACCATCAAAGACAGGCGTAATAGCCCGAAAACCAAGGCGACTGGCGGCCCAGCCCAGGTGAGTCTCTAACACCTGGCCGATATTCATACGGCCGGGCACACCCAACGGGCTCAGGATAATGTCGATAGGCGTTCCATCAGCCAGGTATGGCATGTCTTCAACGGGTACCACCTTGGAGATAACACCTTTGTTTCCGTGACGGCCGGCCATCTTGTCGCCTTCAGAGATTTTACGGCGCTGCGCCACACTTACGCGAACCATTGTCTCGACGCCAGCCGGCAGGTCCCGGTCATGCTGGCGATCAAAAACGTGCACGTCCACGACTTTACCACGGGCGCCGTGCGGCAGACGTAAGCTGGAGTCTTTTACCTCGCGCGCCTTGTCGCCAAAGATAGCCCGCAGCAGTTTTTCTTCAGGGCTTAACTCTTTTTCACCCTTGGGGGTAATTTTACCCACGAGAATGTCATTTTCCTTGACGTCGGCGCCGACGCGGATGATCCCACGCTCGTCCAGGTCCTTCAGCGCATCCTCGCTGACGTTAGGAATGTCATACGTGATCTCTTCCGGACCGAGCTTGGTGTCACGGGCCTCGACCTCGTGCTTTTCAATGTGAATCGACGTAAAGCGATCCTCACGCACCAATCTCTCGCTCACCAGGATAGCATCTTCGTAATTGCCGCCTTCCCAGGAAAGGAAAGCTACAACTACGTCCTGTCCCAGAGCCAGCTCGCCATACTCGGTTGACGAACTATCAGCCAGGACGTCGCCAACCTTCACCCGCTGACCTTTAACAACAACCGGTCGCTGGTCAATGCACGTGCTCTGGTTGGAGCGATTATACTTGCGTAGGTTGTAGCTGTGGGGGCCATTTTCACCCATCACGACGACGTTATCGCCAGTCACGCTGACAACTTCACCATCCTCTTTAGCCACGACAATCTGGCCCGAGTTATAAGCAGCCTGGAGCTCCATGCCAGTGCTGACCAGGGGCACGTCAGGCTGAAGCAAAGGCACGGCCTGCCGCTGCATATTCGAACCCATCAGGGCACGGTTAGCGTCATCGTGATCCAGGAATGGAATCAAAGCGGCTGAGATACCCACAATCTGGCGCGGCGCTACGTCGATGAAGTCAACACGCTGCACCGAGGCGAACCGGAACTGCTGATTGCGGCGAGCAGAAACGCGGCTGTCCACAAACTGACCCCGCTCGTCAAGACGCGAGTTGGCCTGGGCAATGGTGTAATGATCCTCTTCGTCGGCAGACATGTAGACGATTTCGTCAATGATGAAGGGCATCACGCCGACCTCTTCAACACCCGCCTTTCGAATAGCCTCTACTTGCGCTTCCGTAATCGTTTCGCCGGCGCTGACGATAATTTCACCGGTCTCCGGATCAACAATGTTTGTAAAGGCGTCGTGCCCAACCAGTTCCTCACTGTCGCCGGGAATGGTGTTGAGCACCCGACGATAGGGCGTTTCGATGAATCCATAGCGGTTAACGCGGCCGTAGGTCGCCAGGCGGCCGATCAGACCGATGTTGGGTCCTTCCGGTGTCTCAATGGGACAGATACGGCCATAGTGGCTGTGGTGAACGTCACGGACCTCAAAGCCGGCCCGCTCGCGACGCAAACCACCTGGACCCAGTGCCGACAGGGTACGCTTGTGCGTCAATTCGGCCAGTGGGTTCGCCTGCTCCATGAATTGGCTTAATTGTGAGCTGCCAAAGAATTCGCGCACGGCTGCTACAACCGGCCGGATGTTAATGAGGGAAACGGGCGTCACGCTGTCGCTGTCGCGAATCGACATACGCTCGCGCACCACCCGCTCCATGCGGCGCAGGCCGACGCGCAGCTTCGCCTGGAGCAACTCACCAACGGTCTTCACGCGCCGATTGCCCAGGTGATCAATATCATCCGGCCCTTCCAGGCCGTTGTTGATCAGGATCATCCGTGTCACCAACTGCACGATGTCATGTTGCGTAATGGTACGATGAGTCAGAGGCACAATGTCCTGCAAACCAAGCCGCTTGTTCAGCTTGTAGCGGCCGACGCGCGCCAGGTCATAACGGCGCTGGTCAAACAGTTGCTCGTACAAATACTGAGACGCATTGTCCAGAGTCGGCGGATCGCCCGGACGCATGCGCTTGTAAAACTCAATCAGCGCCTGTTGAGCAACCGGCCGATCATCGTCCCAGGGTGGCTCCTGTTCCAGGCTGCCCTGAATGTATAAATGCTCGCCGTTGGTATCTACTTCTTCAAAGAGGGCCAGAATTTCTTCGTCGCTACCTTCTTTAAGCAAGGCGTTACCTAGCCCATCGTCAACAGCGGCCATGGCCCGCAGAAAGAGCGTGACAGGCACAGTCCGTTTGCGGTTAAACTTGACGGTGATGTAATCCGTCTTCCGTGTCTCAAACTCCATCCACGCGCCCCGATCCGGGATGAGTTTACCCATCGCCAGCGGGCGGCCCGTGGTACGCTCCTCCTGCACTTCAAAGTAAGCGCCGGGCGAGCGAATTAACTGGCTAACAACGACGCGCTCGGTGCCATTAATAATAAAGGTGCCGGCGGGCGTCATCAGTGGGAAATCTCCCATAAAAATGTCTTGTACAATTGGCTGATCCAGGTCCGTGCTATAGAGCATGGCCTTCACGTAGAGAGGAGCGGCGTAGCTCATATCGCGCTCTACACACTCTTCAACAGTATATTTTGGTTCGCCGAACCAGTACTTCAGATCGAAGCCTTCAGCTTCGGGACGATTGCATGGAAAGTAGAGTTTAAGGTCACCATTAAAGCTTTCGATCGGCGAAATCTCATCAAACAATTCGGCCAGACTCTCGCTAATAAACTGGTCAAAGGAATCTAGCTGAACGTCAATAAGGGTAGGTAACGCGAGTGGATCAGTTGTACGTGCGTAAGTTTTGGTTGGTAATTTTGCCATTAAAATTCCCTGCTCCCTAACAAGCAAACACGCGGGCTTGCTTCTAAAGAAAAAGACTCTACTAAAATTGTCAAGATCTATACCTTGACCGCAAACAAGGGGTGCAACAGGTGGTTGCACCCCTTGTTTCAATTTCTATTTGCTATCATCAAAATAATATATGGCTCCATGCTTAGGCAACGCTACTTTTGCGAAAGGGTATTATACGAAATACTCCTCAATTTGTCAAATGATTGTACAGGGCAACAATCTGTTTGCCGGCGCGGCGCCAACTATACTCTTCTTGGGCGCGGCGGCGCAACTGCTGGCCCAGATACGCCCGCTGCTCCGGGGCATGCAACAGATTAACAATACTCTGGACAAAACCTTCGACGTTGCCGGGCGATACATAAACACCACAATCGGCCAGGTACTCGCGATGCACGGCCGAGTCGTAGGCAACGACCGGCTGGGCCAGGGCCATGTAATTGAGCAACTTGCCACTACCCTCAGTGGCCGACATCTTGGGTGCTACCGCCACGTCACCCAAAGAGAGGTAAGCAGGTGCATCCTGGTAGCGAATCCTACCAGTAAAGGTAACTCGATCGGCCACTCCGTGGTGGTGAGCCAACGCCTGATAGTGTTGTACGTTTGGATAGCCCATAATCAGGAGGTGGGCCTCCTCCTCCATTTGCTTGAGCCGGACGGCCGCTTCAATGAGGTGGGGAATACCCTGGTAATCGGTTAGCAAGCCCAGGTAGGCGATAATGGGACGGCCATCTGGAATAGCCAACTGCCGGCGCAACTGCTGCTTCTCCGCAGCGTTGAAGCGTTCTGGATCAAAGCGAAAAGTGTCGGCGCAATCGGGAAGCGGATGAATTCGCGCTGGCGGTACGGCAAACTCTTCTTCTAGCAAGCGCGCTGCGTGAAGAGAACTGGTGAGAATGGCGTCCGGCAATTTCTGGCAAATAAAACGCTCCAGCCGGTAGACCCAGGGATAGAAACGACCGTTTTCATTGAGGAAGTTGTGGTCCACCATCTCGGCCGTCAGGCCGCCTTGAAAATCAAACACCAACGGCACGTGCAGCAGCCGGGCCAGCACACCGCCAATCAGGGCGCCTTCGTGCATATGGCCGTGAATAATATCCGGTCGCAATCGCAACCCTTCGACGATGGATTGCGCCATCAGGTAGACGTCAAAAGCCAGCTTGTGGCGAGATGAGCCAACTTCGTACTCGGTGTGCCAGGGTAGGCGCATTGTTCGGCGGATATCCAAACCGGGTACATCGCTACCTTTATAATAAGTAACAATCGTCACCTGGTGTTCCAGCGCCCGCAGTGTGTGCGTTTCTTCCAGGATGCGAATGTGGCCGCCATAGTCACTAAAGAAGGAAGTGGGCGCGACCATCAGTACGTTAAACGGCCGCTGCGCCACCATCTGAGTAGAAACCCGGCCCGGATCGATGGCGCTAGAACGGGTCGTAGTTCTATCCAGGTTAGCAGCCACTATTCGTCTTTCTTCCCACGCCGGCTGATCCAACCGCCCAACATCTGCTCACTAAAAGTGGGCCGTTCGATGTCCGGCGTTTTTACTTCGGCCCAGTCGTTCTCAGCTCGATCTCGCAGCCAGCGCTGACGTTGCGCGTTCAGCTCGCTGAGCATGGCCGCCAGCAACTCGCTTTCACCTTCATATATCCAACGCCGCACTTCATTTAATTCCTTTAACAGCGCGTCGAGCCAGCGCAGCGTTGCCATCTTATTATTAAGCGCCTGGAAAACAACATCGTCGCTGGACTCCAGAGACAGAGTCGCCAGAGCAAAGGGCAGCCCGGCAAAGCGCAGCATATCGCGCCAGCCGGAGGTGTTATGAATGGCACTGAAAATGGCCGCGGCCATCAGACCGGGAACTGTCGCGACGCCCTGAACCAGGCTGTCATACTCAACCGGATCAAGAAAGTAAGGTATGGCACCCAGGAGACGGCCGAAATTGACGGCTGTTTCCACCGCCTGAGGATCAGCCTGGGGCGCTGGCATCAGGCAAAAGACGCTGTTCTTAAATAGATCTGGGCGCGCTGCCTCGACGTCGGAGCGACCATCGGCCAGCCACGCCGAGGCCAGCACGGGTACGGCACCCACGTAGTGGCCCTGCCGTAAATACTTCTCGGACCACTTTAACCCCGGGCCCTTTAAGCTGGCCAGGTCCAGGACCAGCGTATGGGCCTGTAAACCATCCCCCACTACTTGCAAAACGGCCTCGCTCTCTACGAGCGGCGTTGCTAAAACGAGGATATCGGCTTTGGCGGCCGCCTTTGGCAGGTTCCACTCTTCCCTGTCAATGGCACCGACTTTCTCTTTGGCGTCGCGAGCCAGGGCAGCGTTGCGGTCGTGGCCAACAACCGTAACCCCTGGTAGTGATTGCTTGATAGCCAGGCCAATGGAAGCGCCTATACGCTCCAGACCAACGATGGTGATGGTTTGTGCTTTCATGCGTCTACTCCGTGATACGTGAGGCGTGATACATGAGGCCTGATACTCTTGGGTCACACATCACGTATTAGTTCTGATCATCCGCCCACTGCAAATAACGCAGTAACTGTACTTCGGCCGCACTCATTTCGGCAACATCCGCATCGGCTAGAGTCTGCTGGTGATAGTAAATCAGAGACACGGTTAGTGGACGGCTGCCGGCAGCGCGCGCCATATCTGCGCCCCAGGCTGGATGTCTGGCTCTGATTACAAAGGGCCGCCGCCAGCCTTGTGCCCGGTCCTGTCCCCAGGCGGCCGCTGGCCACGGCAACAGGAATTGCGCCAGCACGATTAGCGACCGTTCCCAGCCGGAGAGGGGCAGCCGGGTCTTGCCCACATCGTGCAGCAAAGCCGCTGCCAGCAAATCGGGCTGAGTATGGCCGGCTGCCCGCAGGGTGCAAAAGACCCGATAGCTGTGCCACCGGTCCTCAAGCGAATAGCGCTGGAACAATGCCCATTCCCGTTCACTCAGCGCGGCCGCAATCTCTTGGCAGATAGCCGGAGGCAGCGGTTCGGCCGTAACCATGCGCCAGAACTGCTCCAGCCGGTAGAGAACCCCCACGCTATAAACCAACCAGCAACGTCAGGACAGCCAGCGACGGTTGCGCTACCAGCCAGCCAAGTAAGTCAATACCAATCATCGGCAGCAGGAAAATCGCCGCCAGCAAAATCAGAAAGCCGTACTGCTCCAGCGGCCGCAACCGAAAGGCCAGGTCACGCGGTAAAATGCCGGTCAAAATACGGTAACCGTCGAGCGGCGGTATGGGAATGATATTAAAGAAGGCCAGGATCAGGTTAATCCAAACAAACTCAAAGAAAAGAGCCTCTAGCGAGGGCAGCAAGCCGGAGGCACCAAATTGAAAACCGACCAGACCCAGCCGAATGGGTAACGCGAAAATGATGGCCATAACGATGTTAGACAGCGGGCCGGCCGCGGCCACAATGGCCATGGAAGTACGAGGATCGCCCTTCAGGTTCCCAGGATTGACCTGCACTGGTTTGGCCCAACCAAAACCGGATATCAGCAGCATAATTGTGCCGAAGGGGTCCAGGTGAGCAATAGGATTAAGAGTGATACGCCCCTGGCGCCGCGGCGTCGGATCGCCCAGGCGATCGGCCGTGACGGCGTGGGCTAGCTCGTGAAAGGTAAAGGCAACCAGCAAAACGATGGCCCGCGCAATCAGCGTGGCCAGATCTAAGCGACCAAGCATTGTTTCCTCTCAAGCGTTTTGAATACAAAAGGACTTTGTCTTAAAGCCAGTTGTTAGTATAGCGTGTCCCAGAGCGAGGGGCGAATTCTCAAGCAGGACACGTTTGCACACATTCCACCCTCGCCTATAATCTCCCGCTATGTTCATCAAGATTGAACTGGGGGATATCGTTCGCCTGCGCAAGCCGCATCCATGCGGCAGCTACGAGTGGAAGGTGGTTCGCCTGGGAACTGACGTGGGGCTGTTGTGCCGGCAGTGTGGGCGGCGGGTATTGCTGCCACGGGGGACATTTAACAAGCGTCTCAAAAACATTGTCAAACAAGCGCATGAAGAGGAATGACCGATTTAATCGCCCTCATATACATGCTGACAATGGCCGCTCTGTCATTCTACGGCTTCGTTGGCCTGCTGACGCTCTTGCTTTACTGGCGGCACCGCCAGGAGACGTTTCCCTGCCCACCTGCTCCACCCGACCTGCCGTTAGTCACGGTGCAGTTGCCCATTTACAACGAACGCTTCGTGGTCGAACGGCTGATAGAAGCGGCCGCCGCCATCGACTATCCAGCCGACCGCCTGCAAATTCAGGTCCTAGACGATTCCACGGACGACACTACGGCCAGGGCGGCCAAGCTGGTCGGCCATTATAATAGGAAAGGCGTCAACATCAGCCTGTTGCACCGGGAGCACCGGCAGGGCTACAAAGCCGGCGCGCTGTCTCATGCCCTGGCGCAGGCGCGGGGAGAATTTATTGCCGTCTTTGACGCCGATTTCCAGCCGCCGCCGGCTTTCTTGCAGCAGACGATCCCTCACTTTTTCCACGAACCGGCGCTAGGCATGGTCCAGGCGCGCTGGGATCATTTGAATGCCTCTGAGTCGCCGCTGACGGCGGCACAGGCGATTGCCTTGGATAAGCACTTCGCCATCGAGCAAACGGTGCGCCACCGGGCCAACCTTTTCCCCAAGTTCAACGGCGCTGCCGGCGTCTGGCGGCGACAGTGCCTGGAAATGGCCGGCGGCTGGAAAGACGATACCGTCTGCGAAGATCTCTGCCTCAGCACGCGGGCGATTTTACAGGGGTGGCAATTCCGCTTTCTCAGCGACGTAGTCGCCCCGGCCGAGCTACCCACCACAATCCTGGCCTACAAAAATCAGCAGGCACGCTGGGCCAAGGGTTCGATCCAGTGCCTGGGTAAATTCGGCCGGGCCATTCTGGCAGACAGGCATCAATCCCGACTGGCGCGCTTCTATGCGCTCATTTCCATGTCGGCCTACGCCACGCATCTGTTTGTGCTGGTTCTGCTGTTACTTCAACTGCCCTTAATTGTTTTCGACTATCGCTTTTCGTCCTATATGTTCTTTTTCACCATTGCCGGTGTGGGCCAGCCGCTGCTCTTCTTGCTTAGCCAGCAACTTTTGTACCCGGATTGGCGCCGCCGGCTGTGCTACTTTCCCGTGATGCTGCTGGTGGTCATCGGCACAGCACCCAGCAACAGCCGGGCCATCCTGCAGGCGATTTTCGGCCGACGCCATCCCTTTATCCGGACTCCGAAGCGAGGCTGCCCAAATGGCCGGGGACAAATTGAGCCAGCAGACATAGCCAGGCAATACCGTCTCCCCTTCGACTGGATTGTGCTGGTTGAACTTTTGTTAGCCACTTATGCTGGCGCCGGTACCATTCTGGCGCTCGTCTACAGAAACACAGGTCCCCTTTTCTTCTTACTCACCTCCGCACTGGGATTGGGCTACGTTGTTTATTTGGGTTTTCGTGACATGTAGTTTAGAGCAATTCAACATTGTATTAAAAATCTTCACGCTTTCATCTATTTTTCCAAGAAAACCCTTGACAAGGTGTAATTTTTCTACTATTATTTCAATGTTGGTTAATATTATTTATATCACCATTAGTTTTTCAAAGGTTTTGTTTAAGACTTTTGAAGCTTGTTTCAACTTAAAGAGCTTAAAACGAGACGGAGCTATTGTGATGGAGCATTACTATTTTGAAGAGTTGGTAGAAGAGCAGGATAAACTCAACGTCTTTGTAGAGGTCGGGAGCGTCAGTGTTTACCCACACGATGGCCGTATTGTTATCGTTGAAGCCGAAGCCCAGCATATGAACCTGACCATGAACCGCAATGAAAACACACTCTTTGTACAAGCCAAATGCGATGAGGCCTGGCGCAACACGTCCAGGAAGTTGAGCTGGCCTTTCAGCGATCATAATCCACGTGCCCACCTGACGATTCACGCCCCTATCGATTGCCAGCTACAGGTCAAAGTCATTACTGGCAAGCTATCTATTCGTGGTGTGGCTGCCCCTGTTACCACCCGCGTTGTCACCGGCCAAACCCGGTTGGAAGATCTGGGAGGCCCAATTTGGGCCAAGACCGTGACAGGCAACATCTACTACCAAGGGGCACTAGCGAACGACAATCACCGTTTTGAAGCTACCACCGGCCGTATCTCTCTTAGCCTTTCACAGGTCCCTGATGCACAGTTAGACGCCCGAACCACCACCGGCCGGATTCACTGCGGCCTTCCCCTCACTGACAAAACAGACCAAACACACCGAGGTCCGGGTAGTCGATTGACCGGTAACCTTGGTTCCGGCGAGGGGCGCATTGCAGCGCGGATCGTCACAGGATCGCTCCATCTCGAAAACTTACAGCATCCGGTGCCAAGCGTTTGAGTTAAGCCTTGAAGCGAGTGTAAGGAGACTAAGTGTATGAATCCTGTCATTGGCCAGTGTCCTATTTGCCACAATACTCTGCACGTCACGCGGCTCCACTGCCGCAATTGTGATACGTCATTGGAAGGGCACTTTTCCTTAGGGCGTCTCTACCAGTTGACTCCGGAGCAACTTGACTTCGTAGAGACGTTTATTCGCTGCGAGGGTAAGATAAACCGCGTAGAACTAGAACTTGGACTGTCGTACCCGGCCGTTCGCAGCCGGTTAACAGAAGTCATTAAAGCGATGGGGTACGAAGTCGGAGAGCCGGAAAGCGCCGCCTCGGAAGAAACACGTCGCGAAGTGTTGGCCGAGTTGAGCAGCGGCCGAATTTCAGCAGAAGAGGCGTTACGAATGTTGCGTAGCGGGTAAAACGACCGCCGACGGAGGACACTTCGGCAAGCTCAATGCAGGCTCGGCGACCCACGCAAGCGAGATCGCGCCAGTCGCCGGTCCTCGGTCAACGTAACACGCTATGGGAGAGAATTATCATGAAACACCCCAGTCAGATTCGTGTACTTGAACCCTTTCTTGGCATCATCATCTTTGGCGTTCTGGCAATTTACCTGGTCAACGTCCTCAACACCAACAACTGGCTCTGGTTTCAGAGCAAAGCAACCAACGTCCGTCCGTCCCGGATCGTCATTGTCGATCACGGCCAGCAAACCGTCTTAACGCCGGGCCACGACGGTTTCAATTCCCTGGCCAGCGCCGCCAGCCAGGCGTTGAGCAAGTTAAACAACAGCGACCTCGTCAACGTGGGCCTATCCGAGGAGACTTTGAGCGATTATGAAACCAGCTCCCTGGTGCTGGAACTGTACTTTGACAGCCCCGTCCGTTTCAACACAATGGCCCGCACGGGTGAGCCAACGCAACTCCTGATTCCCATTGAGGGGCGACACGCCGATGGCGGCCTGGTGTTCCGGGGGGCGCGTGGTGAATGGTGGTACGGAGCCGTACGCATGGCCGACCCGACGCCTCTGTACGCGGCGCTGGCGCAGATGGGCTACGCGACTGCGGCCACACAACAACCGGCTAGCTAGAGTAATTCAGACAGTCATCTTTTAACACGGAGGATACAACAATGGCAACAGTAAATCGAAGTGAGATCTTAGAATTATTGGCGGCGGGCAAAATTAGCGCTGCCGAAGCGGCCGACCTGCTGAGCCAGGCCAGACGTGAACCAGCCGCGCCGGCAGAGGCAGCGGCTGCACCCGAAGCGCCGGCGAAAGCAGCCGAACCAGCCGACGTGACAAAGCCTGAGGCGGCTGGCGGTAAGGAGCCGACGTGGTTCCACATTCGGGTTCGCAACCTGGAAACCGGCCAGAACAAGGTAACAGTCAACATTCCCCTGCGCATGTTCAAGTTTGGGATGAGAATCGGCCGGCGGTTCAGCCCGGAATTGGCCGGACTGGACTGGGAAGAGATTCATGACATGGTAGCTAACATGGAGTCAGGCGTACTGGTCGAGGTCCAGGACGAGGAAGACAGAGAGCACGTGCAGATTTACGTTGATTAGCGTTGAATAAAACGCAAAGCCTACTATCATGTTTTACGCTTTACGTTTTACTAAAAGGTAACACATAATGGGTCAAGAACGATTTTCAACCGGCAAAGCGCCGCAGGTAAGTATTGCCGAATGCAGGGGTAA
>Ga0268386_10002549_pt1 | contig 13011 bp, 8 predicted proteins | sample RVTome_15_FD_200260 | JGI IMG/M metagenome (GOLD analysis project Ga0268386, IMG submission 200260) | Soil microbial communities from uranium-contaminated site in the Upper Colorado River Basin, Wyoming, United States - RVT150D86... ...
TCTTCATGACAGCGGCAGGCGACGCCTCATAGTCTCTGTGCCAGTTTCCGCTTACATCCCAGAAGGGACAATGTCAGAAATAAGCGCAATTCTTGCGCGTGGCCCGCAGTAGTAGGGATTATTCGTTTCTAACTCCGGCAGAATCACACGAACGGCGCGCGCGGGCTTCATCTCTTCCCGCGTGAGATCGACGGCAATGAAGTGTTTGACACCCGCAGCCATGAGTCTTTCGCGAACCCATTTGAATTCGGTGTAACAATCGTTGCAACTAATCCGTCGGGTTCAGCGAAACTCACGCGCTGCTCTTCTTCGTCTTGCCAGAAAAAGTGAGCCGCAGCCCTCAGTGGAGTTGACCGCTCGTGCCGGCCCAGACTGCGAGCCTGCACGGTGAGATCTTCGCGCCCAGCCGCTACCGCAGCCACAATCGTCTGCGCGGCTTCGAGCAGGGCCATCTGAATGGCAACACCGGGTTTGGATGTGCTGCCGTTCGGCGCGCAACTGATTGATCCTGAACGACTCGCTCATTCTCGCCGCATGCCGCTCGACGTATTCGCAGGTCGCATGCACCAGCGCTTCAGCAAGCGTAAAGCCTGACGCCAAGCCATTGGTTGAGAACGTGACGCGCGCGCCGCGTGCGCTGTACAAGATGTTGTTCTTCCCCGCGTTGAACGAACAGGTGAGCGCTGAAAGCGGAACCCAGATCGGTTTACCCTGAATCAAATCGACGCACTTCTGCCACGCAAATTCGAGATTCTCCTCATAAGCCGAGTCGTAAGGCAGATCCAACAGCTTCGGGCCCAGAGCATTTTTCGTTTGCGCGAAGCTTCGCAAAGGAACTGATGAGCGGATCGCCCGTAAAACGCTCCTGCGCCCACTTCTCTGTCTCCTCCATCACGCCGCCAATCACAGCTCCTTCCCTCGGAAGCCGGCCTAATACTTGCTTTGCCTCGCTTTCTTCCCTGCGCTTCGTGGGTCGATCACCGGCACCTAACGATTTCAAACTAACGCATCTCATGGCCTCGCGCTTCAGCGCCAGAGATTTAAGAACAGTTCGCTCCGCAGTGCTTTGAGAAACGAGTCGTCGGCCGTGCGCGCCAGTTGTGAACACCATGCGCTCGACAATAGCTTCATCGTGCAGGTGCTTGATGACGTCTCTGAATCCCAAGCCGAGATCGGTCATCGTCACGTGCACTTCTTCTTCAGTCTTCCATCCCCATGTTCGGCATAAACGATGGAACTCCGTCTTCAACTCGTCAACCGTTGGACCATGAGTAGTTTGGATCGCGTTCAACTGCTGCCAGCCCTATAAATTCGAAAGACGCGACGACGTACGGTCACCCAATGCGCGCTGGGGATCCGGCGTGAAGTCTTCTCCAGGGTTGATGAATTGATTGCGTTCGAAGTTGTACTGCTTATCGTAAAGTTGCCGATAGCGGCCGGCGACGGCGAGCAAATCTTCATGCGTGCCACGCTCGACGATGTCACCGCCTTCCAGAACCAGGATCTGATCGGCGCTGCGAATTGTTGAGAGGCGGTGCGCGATAACGAAAGTTGTTCGCCCTCTCCTTAACGAACGTAGCCCATCTTGAATCATCGCTTCACTTTCACTGTCGAGGCTCGAAGTGGCTTCATCCAAAATCAGCAATTTTGGATCGGCCAAAATTGCCCGCGCGATTGCTATGCGTTGACGCTGGCCACCAGATAGCTTTACTCCGCGTTCACCTACAATCGTGTCGTACTTCTGCTCACACTTTTCGATGAACTCTTCACAATGAGCGATGCGGCTCACTTCCTTAATTTCATCGATCGTTGCGTGCGGATTGGAAAAGGAAATGTTTTCGGCAACAGTCCCGTCGAATAGGAAGTTATCCTGCATCACGACGCCGAGGTAAGAGCGAAAGTCGCGCAGCCGTAAAGTTTGCAGGTCTCTGCCGTCAATTCTGATTCTCCCTGAAAGCGGTTGATTGAAATTCATAGCGAGACTGATGAGTGTGCTTTTGCCGGAGCCACTGGAACCAACCAGCGCGGTGGTCGAACCAGCCGGCGCCGTGAAAGAAACATTCTTAAGCACGGGGACTCCTGAGTTGTACTCAAAAGACACGTTCTCGAATTCCACTTCGCCGTGAACTTCTGGCAAGGGCGCGCGGACGGAATCTTCTTCATCCTCTGTACGCATGTCCATTACTTCGCGAATGCGATCGAGTCCGGCAAAGGCTTCGGTGATCTGTGTGCCGATCGCCGCGAATTGAATCAGCGGCATGGCCATCATTCCGGTGAACATTACATACATGAAGAGGTCGCCAACAGTCATTTGCCCGATCGTAACGGAATGGCCGCCGACCAGAATGATTACGACGCCTACAGTGCCGACAACCAGGGCTGAAAAGGCTTGAGTGGCTGACACGCCTGTCATCGATTTGGCGATGTTGCGAAAAAGTTTGTGAGCTCCACGCGCGAAGGTCAGCGCCTCGCGTTTTTCCGCCGTGTAAGCTTTGACTATACGTATGCCTCCCAACGATTCGGCCAGGCGGCCCGTGAGCGCCGCGGTGATCTCGCCCCGTTCGCTAAACAGTGGACGCAAGCGTGTGAAGGCATACGCAAGCGCACCGCCAAATCCTCCGAGCACGAGAATCGTGATCGAAGTTAGACGCCAATTAAGCCAAAACAAAACAAGCAATGCGACTACGGCCGTGATGAAGCTGCCGGCAAGCTGCACCAATCCCGTACCTACCAGGTTACGAATGCCCTCGGCGTCGTTCATAATGCGTGAAATCAATTTACCGGTCTGAGTGGAATCGAAGTAGTTAATCGGCAAGCGGGAAATCTGCGACTGGACCTTCTTGCGCATCTCAGTAATGGCACGTTGAGCCGCAACACCCAATACTTGTGACAAGCTGAAAGAGGTTAAGGCTTGAATGATTGTGGCGCCGCCCGCTGCCAGCGCAATCTTCCAGAGTAGGTCCGTGCGGCCTTGCGCGATTACCACGTCGATTAAATACTTGGTTGAAGCGGGCAACACCAGGCCCATCGCTTGATTGACGATCATGAGGCCTGCGCCCAGCATCAGCCGGCGGCGATGCGCCCACACCAGTTCCCGCGCATCGGCCCATGCGGACGACCAACGTATTTTTCTTTTGGCTTCAGGCATCAGTGCTCCATTACGCGGATGAGTCTCGAACTGTTTCGCAGTCTTCGCTGTCGAACATGCTCGGCACACCAGCAAACGGGCCAGCTTTCGCTAGCCCTTTACGATCCTTCGTTTGGTTGAGTCCTGGCGTTTTCCCTCAATAGGAATTTCAGGGCTCCGACACCTTTTCCAGTTTACCGTGACCAGCAAGGGTCTCTAATTCGATATTAGCAACACATCGCACTGTCGTGTAATCGAGGGACAGTCCACCCACGACCCACGCTCGCCCGATTCCCTGCTCAAAGTCCGCCTCTTTAAAGTCACAGGCATCTTTGTCAAGTCTCAATCCCAGTTCGGTACCGCCGCTCGTATTGGTAAATTTGACGCGCACGTAGCCGCTAGCGACGGCCTCCTTGAAGCCTTTTACTGAGGCTCCAGGATCCATGCTGAGCACCAACGGATGTTCCCCGACACACAGCAGATCAACAAGACTTTCAGCCTTTTCCGGAATGGTTGTTGAAGGCACCGGGGCGGGTGGATTCTGCGCCAGTTCTTCCATTTTCTTTCTCAAGCTGAGCGGCCGCATATCGGTCCATACCTCTTTAATGTAAGCGAGGCATTCCGCTTTGGTGCCGACTTTTCCAGCATCATTCCATCCGAGCGCATTTTCATTGTATTCGGGCCAGATGGAATACTGCTCCTCATGGTTGACTACAACCTTGAAGATTGCTCTCTCCTTATCTTCAGAGTGTTGCAAAGACATTGTTTGTTGTCCTCCTGGTTGATTACCTCTGGCAGAGCGGCTCCAGTGTGCTACCGATTGTCGGCAAACCACTAAAAGATCGCTCAGCGTTTAACTGTGTAAAGTGAGCCCACTCCGCCGGAAGTTTATTTTCCGAGAAGATGGCTTCCACCGGGCATTCAGGAACACACGCATCGCAATCTATGCAGGTCTCGGGATTGATTACGAGCATTGTTTCATCAAGATGAAAAGCCTCAACGGGACAAACCGCCACGCAATCGGTGTAGCGGCAGTCAACGCATGGTTCTGCTACGATGTAAGTCATTAGATTCAGCCTCCATAGGACTCTAGAAGTAGGGTAGGTCCTGCAGGTTCAGGAGTTGTTTGGTTCGTGGCGAGGAAGAAACATAAAGGCAATCGCGTTTTAACTGAAGCAGAAGGTGTCTACAGCATCTTGAAGGATCGTTGGAGGAAGCCTTGTGCTGTCGTGATTCAAGTTAATCTCTTCCAAGCTCACGTCGACATTACATCTCGCCTCCTCGAGAATCTGACTCAGACAGTCTAGAAAGGCCTCTATGCTCTGGCGTTCGAAGTGGGTCCTCAGATAGGCGCATTCCATTGTTGTCTCCTCTGTAGCTTGCCAAACACTGAGGACGAGTTTAAGGTCGCGGCCTGCTACCTCGTGGTTTGCCAGAGTCTTCTTGAAGCGGGTCGAATCGTACCCAGCGAGTGCAGCTGAAATCTGAATCCCGAAATCAAAGTGCATTGAGGAGGCTTCGTTCTCAGGGAGCTTTCCAGCTTTAGTCAGGATTTCAAATGCATAAGTGCCATGCCGCAAAATCTGCTCGATGTTCTTGTGTAACTCCGCAGTGAAGTTCCTGAAGCTGATGTGCCCCAGCGGACGCAATCTAATGGGGGCGACGATAGTTTGAAGCCCATCCGTATGAGCCGTCATGAGCACCAAGTCATCCACACCACTCAAGCGTGACAACAGCAGACCGTAGGCAGCCAGCATGATGACGGACGAGTCGGTACTACATTCCACTCGCAGGTGTTCCAGCGAACCTCTCTCAATCACAAGAGCCGCAGTCTCCCACGGGTTTTCTGTTTCGATGATGTCCAAACCACCCGGCATTAAAGCTGACTGCGGAGTAATCCGATCGAATTCATTCAACCAAAATCGTTCAGCTGCAACGTAATGCTCGCAGTGATCGAGAATCGCGATGACCTCCGACAGCAGAAGATTGGTCACAGTTTTGACTAGTGGCTTCACCAGCTCCAAGTTTGCGTATTGTAAGTGAACCTCCAGCCCTCGGCGCGTACACACGGGCATGAGCTTTACCGAAGGTGAGTCACATGTCTGCTGGGGAAACATTTCGAATCCCTGTGGCGCCCACTCGTCGCCGCCGAGCCAGGGCTCGGGCACCAGGTATTCAAAATTGAGGAGAAGGCTAACAGGGTTGGTGTCCGCTCTCGGTTCAAGCGCGACCGCGCTTTCCGCGTGCGGATCGCTTCTCAAGCGCTGCCGCATCTGCCGGATGGCTTCACCAAGGTTTCGGACTCCGTCGATCCCGCAGTAAATCTTGTGGCGGTAAGTTAAGGGTCCCACAGTGCGCGTGAGTCTTTCGTCTACATTTCGGTAATCATCGTCAATATCAAAGACAATGCCATCTCTAGCGCCGTTTCGGGCGAGCACTCTTTGAAGGGCCAGGACGAAAACTTCTGCCGGCCTGAAATCACAGCGGTCCAGCGTCGTCGCAAATAATCTCCTGGAAAGCTCGCTGCCAAAGGGAAGAACTATCGATTTCACCTGGACCTTTGAGTGAGGACCAGCTACCTCATTTTTTACGACGGGAACTCTTTTTCTTTCGCGCATGAATTCCGGATAGGTGATTCTGACCGGGAACAATGAGATCTCTTTTTCATTAGCCAGTTGTTCGTAAATCCTGAAGAGATCCTCCATCAGGAGGGTCAGGCTTCGTCCGTCAAGAAGAGAATTGGAAGCGAGCAGAAGGAGTTCGTGAGGTGGGTTCGGCTTCTGAATGAGAGCCATCTTGATTGGAACTTCCTGCAATATCTCGTTATTCCTGATTAGCTCGTCGATGGCGACGCGAAGGAGGTCTTCGTCCAAATTTTTCTTGAGCGCGACGCCGTAACTGAGAACTCCTTCCTCCGCCGGAGCCTCAGCGCGCGCCAGCAAGGCTGATTCGCTGGAAACCGTTTCACCAGGAGAGTCTGGCAAGCGCTCCGTCCCGCGCCGTAAACGTGTGCCCTTAGCCACCTCTGTGACCAGCGGATAAAGTGAGTGCCAGCGTCCTTCCGCGCGGTAGCGTGCCTCCTCAGTATAGATGTTGATCAAGCCAAGCTCGGCAGCAAGCTCAGAGAGCTGGCGCAACCGATCGAACTTCTCTTCCCGCGCCGGCTGATTATCAGTGATCTCCCACTTCTGGAATTTCGTGAAGCGGTTAACCTCTTCAGGATAAAGTGAAACGGAGTTGTAGAGCCGCGAAGCGACTTGCCCATAAGGGTAGTAGAGGTGTGGATGCGCTTCCAGCTCATAGATGTAACGATGATTCTCTCTGATGAAATCGAGCGTCTCCTGAAAATCGTCCTGACTCTCACCGGGGTAGCCCACGATCCAGTAAGTTGTAGTGCGCACTCCGGCACTAGTTAATGACTTGAGCGTTTCGGCGATGGTTTGGGGAGTGGTCATCTTGTCCATCATTCCGAGGACGCGGGTTGAGGCGCTTTCAATCCCCATTCGCACGCGAACCAATCCAGACCTGGCCCAAAGCTTGGCCCGGTCGCGGTGAGTGACCGGCTTGTCGGCGCGCAGGTAGCCATCGTAGAGAACTTGCCCTTTCTTCTCCAGGAGCATCCTGGAGAGCTCGTCAATGTACGGGTTCATCAACGAATCGCCCATGAAGAATGTGTTATTGCCATAACTTTGAGCGAGCCGAATCATCTGGCCAGCCAGGATCCGCGCCGGCTTTTTACGATATTTTCCCCACTGAATCGTCTCGGAGCAGAATGAGCATTGAAAGGGACAACTACGTGCGCCTTCAATGGTCAAGTGGTAATAGTTCTGCATGTTGAAATCCCTAAAAGAGGGAATAGGGACTTCAAGCATATCGAGATTTACGCCTTGCACATTCTCGGAGGTGATAAGACGTTGGCCTTTCAACTCCCCTCGAAGCAGCTTGAGCAGCAGGCTCTCTCCTTCTCCGATAACGATGTGGTCAAGGAAAGGATATTCCCGGATCAGAGTGTCCAGATTATCGGAACCCAATGCCAAATCGTCGGCAAAGACGCCACCACCCATAATGGTTGTGATCCAAGGGAATCTCTGTTTGACAGCCCGCAGCAGATAGAGCGAGGAGGAGAGCGAGGTCGTGTAAGTGCTGGTCCCTACATGCGAGTATTGTGAAAAGTCGAAAAGCTCGAACAGCGTGGCTTCAAAGCCTCTGAAGTAACGCTCGACGAGAGCGATGAGATCTTTGAGGACCAGCGGCTCGGACTTCATCCCGTACTGCGAAATGATGCGTGGGAGTAGTTGCATCAAGTCGCCGGCAGCGGTCCCGTTCATGTGCGCCAGCATGTGATCGTTGAGGATGTGCCAGAGTTTTGAGTAGCCATCCTGGATCGAGACGCTTTGCAGTGCCTGCAGCCGGGCGAAGTACTGATGATGCACGTTCCATTGCTGCGCCAGCGTATTGAAATCAAAGCAGGTGACAGAGTAGCCATTCTCTTCCAGGTAGCTCTTCAGAATTGAGATGCCCAGGGGAGGAGTCAGTGGAGTAAAGAAGGGTGGCAGCACCAGTAGTATTTCGTTACGCATCAGTTATGTCTCCGATTATGTAGCCGTCGGTTGCGGTGCTCGCAGTATTAACTCGTTGCCAGTTTCCTCTGCTTAAAACAGAAAGCGGGCCTCTTCATCCGAGTCGCTGGGCGCGGGAGCGAAGGCTATGGGGGTGTCGACATCTGTTCGCTCGATAGAAAGGTCGAGGAGCGGTTGCCACGGGTGGGCGACCATTCCCTCGAGCAGTGTTTGGAAGTAGGCGAGCAGACGCGAGATTGTGGAATGATTGAAGAGATCTGTGTTGTACATCAAAAGTACTTTTAAGCCTTCCTCGTTCTGCTCAATGAAAATGATGATGTCGTATTTAACCGTCTGCCTATCTATCTGCAAAGGATTGAACTTGAGGCCGGGGGTCTCAATAGTCTGTAGCGAATCGATGAGAATGAAGACTACCTGGAAGAGCGGTGTCCGATTGAGACTGCGCTCCGGCTGCAGTGCCGCTACGAGCTTGCCGAATGGCAGATCCTGGTGGGCGTAGGCTCCCAGGACCACTTCACGAACCTGTAGGAGCAGTTCTTCGAAACTCATCTGCGCTGAGAAGATTACGCGCAGAGCCAACATGTTAACGAAGTAACCGATCACACCTTCGGTCTCGGTCCGTCTCCGGCCAGCAATGGGAGAGCCTACGATAATGTCATCCTGGCCCGTAAAACGATGGAGCAAAGCAAAAAAGACTGCCAGCACTGCCATGAAGACTGTAGCCCCCGCCTCCTTTGCTAAGGCCTTCAATGGTCCAAACAGCGGGTTAGGCAGTAATAGAGTCTGATCCGCGCTCCAATAGGTCTGGACTCGTGGTCTGGGACGGTCGATCGGAAGTTCCAGCACGGGAAGTTTGCCGCGCAGTTGCCCTTTCCAGTAATCAAGCTGAGTTTCAAGAACCTGGCCATTTAGCCAATGCCGCTGCCATTGAGCAAAATCTGCATACTGGATCGGCAAGTCCGGCATCACTGGCCGCGCACCGTACAAGAACGTTTCATAGTGGGCAGCAAGCTCGGTAACGAAGATGACCAATGATTGACCGTCCGAGATGATGTGGTGGGTAGTCAGGAGCAACAGATGTTCTTCGTCAGCCAACGACAGTAACTTGACGCGTATGAGTGGGCCACGCGCCAAATCAAAAGACCGCATGGCTTCCTCCGCGACGAGCCGCGCCGCTTGCGATTCGCGCTCGGATTCCGGAAAAGCTCGCAAGTCCCTCCGTGGGAGATCAAGGGTGAGGACAGGAGCAATCACTTGTACGGGCTCTTCTCCAATTGTTGTGAACGTGGTTCGCAGAGCTTCGTGCCGGCGAATAATCTCGTTGATGGCTTGCTCGAGCGCTTTCGCATTCAAGGTCCCCTGCAAGCGCAGAGTTCCGGAAAGACAAAACCGCGGACTATCGGGTTCCAGTTGATCCAAAAACCACAGTCCTTCTTGATTGTAAGACAGCGGGAGGCGCCCTCCCTCTTTACGCCGCGGAATAGTTTGCGTTATCCGCTCCTGCTTCTGCTGGAGTCGCAGCGCCAGCAAGATGCGCTTTTGCGGTGAGAGCTCGGCGATTCGCTTATCTAAGTCACTCTTACGTTGCATGATCGGCGCTCCTGTCGGCTTCGTGCAAGAGCCTCTCCACTTGATCTTCCGAAAGCTGGTCCAATTCTGCCAGGAGCTGCGCGACGTGCTCCGGCTCAGCCGCTTTGAACTGCTCTTCCATAATCGTCTCAGCCAAATGAGCCATAGTGGGATTGTCGAAGAGCTCGACGAGTGGCACTTCTACATCGCATTCAGTACGCAATTTTGAGATTAGTTGCATAGCGGTCAACGAATTCCCGCCGAGAGCGAAAAAGTCATCGAAGATGCCGACCTTACATTTCAGCACTTCCGCACAGATGCGAGTTACCTGTCGCTCAACCGGGTTGCGAGGCGCAACGAAAGCCTTCTCGGGGTCGACCCGAGGTTGTGCCCGGGTAAGCAAAGCTCGGCGGTCCACTTTTCCGTTGGGGGTCAGCGACAACTCTTTAAGCTGCACGAAGAGCGACGGAATCATATAAAGCGGCAGCTTCTCTTTCAGAAATCCGCGCAGTTCTTGCGCAGAAGGCTTGCCTCCTTTTCGCGGCGTGTAAAAAGCGATCAACCGCTTCTCGCCCCGCAGCTCGCCCTCCGCGGCCACCACCGCCTCGCTGACCTGCTCGTGCTGCTTCAAAGCCGCCTCGATCTCTCCCAACTCAACTCGGTTTCCCTGGACTTTTACCTGCGAGTCAGCCCTTCCCAAAAACTCGATGTTGCCATCGGGCAAATACCGGCCCAGATCGCCCGTCCGGTAGAGCCGCTCACCGGTGCGCGGATCTTCGAAGAAACTTGCACGCGTCTGCTCCTCGTCACGCCAATACCCTTGTGCTACTCCTGCCCCGGCACAGTAGAGTTCTCCCGCAACCCACACCGGGCAGTCAGCAAGCGCATCATTGAGAATGTAGTAACGAGAATTCGCGAGCGGCTTACCGTAAGGAATGCTCTTCCACGAAGGATCAATCGACTCGACCGGGTAGCAAATATTCCAGATCGTCGTCTCAGTTGGTCCACCGACGCTAATCACCTGCACTGACTCGGCCAACGTCCTAATCCGGGCAGGCATATCCAGCGGGATCCAGTCCCCTCCCAAAAAAGCCAATCTCAACGCACCAGAAAACGCCAGGGCTCGCTCCTCCTGGTAGTCGAGCAACATTTTCATCATGGCCGGCACGGAGTTCCAGATTGTGACTCGCTCTCTGCTCATCAAGTCTGCCCAATGAGCCGGATTTCGTCTCTCGGCGGCCTCCGGCATCACGATAGCTCCGCCGGCTGATAACAAACCGAAGATATCGAAGCTGGACATATCGTGGTTGAGCGCAGTGAGAGCGAGCACGCGATCTTCAGGTCCGACTGCAAAGCGCGCATTTGTATGCACGATCGTATTGACCGCGCCCCGATGACTGATCATTACTCCTTTCGGCAGACCGGTTGAACCGGATGTGTAGATGACGAAGGCCAGGTCATCTGCGTTTTGTGTCACGTCAAGAGATTGGCTAGACCAACCATCGAGGCGCTCATCATCAATGCAAAGCCGATGGACAGACTCCGGCCAGTCTATCTTCGCGTCCAGAGAAGGCTTAGTGAGAACCAGCTTTGCCTGGCTAGCTTCAAGCAGACAGCGAAGTCGTTCTCCGGGAAGTTGAGGGTCAAGCGGAACATAGGCTGCGCCGGATTGCAAAATGCCAAGCACAGCTACAATCTGTTCCCATCCTTTCTCCATCACTACCGCAACAAGTGTGTTCGGCCGCGCTCCCAAATGGCGCAACCAGTGTGCGGTCTGATTTGAACGACAATGCAACTCCTGATAGCTAAGAGTGCGCCGTGAAGTGATTACCGCCGGGTGATCACCGTGCTTATCAACCTGAGCAGCGAATAAGGTATGAAGGAGTTCGTTTGGGATCGGAGCGTCCGTCTTATTAGCCGCAGCTCGCTGCTGCAACTGTGCCGGCGGAAGAGGCAACGGCACCGATCCTTGCCATGCATCCGGCTCCGCAGCCAACCGTTCCAATAGCCCGCAATAAGCGCCAAACATATCTGAGAGAAGGCCTGGCGGAAACAGGTCTTCGACACAATCCCAGTAGAACGAGAGCGTCCCATCGCGCTCACTTGTATCATTCTCAATCCAGACCTGCGGCGCCTGTGAAATACTGTATTCAAGTTCTCCCAACCACCTTAGCGGCGTCCCGCTTTTGCGGCGCGCAGGCTGGTTGAGCATGCTGGTGAACACAACCGGCATCATCGCCTGCGGCGCCATCCCTTGAAAGCGGGCCAACTCGCGCAGGACCTCGACGCCGTTGAAATAACGATGCTCCAGGTTGTCCCAGAGCTGATCCTGTAGTTGGCGTGCGAGTTCGGTGAAACTGCTCGTCCGCGAGCAGTCAACTTCCAACAAATTCACTCCGGTAAATTGGCCCACTATGTCGTTGATTTGTGGGTGCAGGGGAGGCCGGTTATAGAGTGTCAGGTTGAGTGTCAGGTGCTGGCTCTTGCTCCAGGTAGCTAGAACAGATGCGAAGACGGCACAGATAACGATAGAAGGAGTCAAACCTGCTTGCCCGCAGAGAGACTTCAAACGCTCCCACTGCTCGACGCCAAGGACAGCATCATAACGGACAAACTTCGGATACTTGAGCGAGTTCGGATTCTGGGTTAAGGGAAGCTGCGGTGCGGGCGGCAGCGTCGGGATACGCGCGAGCCAGTACTCGCGCGACTTGCGATATGTCTCGGAGGCCCGGAGCGCCACCTCTTCCAACACACAATCCTGGAAAGAGAGTTCAAGCGGCGGCAGAATCAGGTCAGGGTTCGAGTAGAAGTCGGAGAGTTCAGAAAAGATAATATTTTCGCTCAACGCATCTACAAACTGTGAATCGATGCTTGTGTGCAGACGAACCCATCCCTCGTCCAGCAGGTGTGCGAGATTTTCGAAAAGGGGCCACTTGTCGGGCTGCAACACCTGGTGCGACATGCGCTCGCGCGTTTGCTGCAGTTGTGCTTCGACAATCTGCGGCTCTTGCCCACGCATATCGACGACCTCGATTTGATAGCGCGGCACATCCGGCAAGATCCGCTGTTGGCCATTGGACATCACGATAGCGCGCAGCATATCGTGACGCTCAATCAAGCTTTGCCAGGCTCGTGTGAGACGCTCTAAATCAAGCTCCGTACTCTCAAATTCATAGTAAACATGTGTCGAGACATTACCGAGAGCGTAATCTGCGTTACGACCGATCCAGATTGCCTGCTGAATGTCGAGGAGGGGAAATGCTTCATGCCTGCGCGCCCTGTCAGGGCTAATCGTCGGTGGAGAAATCGCTGCGTCCTTTCCTCCCAACAGAGTGTGAAGCAGCACCTGGCTCTCTTCCAACCCTAGAAGCTTGCGTACTTCCTCAAACTCCACTTCACCGACTTGACATAAACCGAGTCCATGGTCCGGTCCTGTCACTTCAAGCAACTGGGTCATCGCTCCGGCTTCAAGCAGCACGTATTTCAAGCTGCTCTTTCCGTACATCGGAGTGATCGCGTTCAACTGCGCGACCAAAAAGATGGTAAAGGCGGCTTCGTCAAAGATTGGCCGGTTATAATGAAAGTGCATACTCCGGTCCAAACGGGCTCTCTCCGCAATGAGCGCAAGCTGTCGCTTTAGCGGGTGATAGTAGTAAAGCCCCACCGGCACTCCTTGCACGCGCTGCTCGCTGATGTAGAGGTAAGTCTGAACCGGGTAAAGCCCCCCTGCCGAGC
>Ga0268386_10002551_pt1 | contig 13006 bp, 12 predicted proteins | sample RVTome_15_FD_200260 | JGI IMG/M metagenome (GOLD analysis project Ga0268386, IMG submission 200260) | Soil microbial communities from uranium-contaminated site in the Upper Colorado River Basin, Wyoming, United States - RVT150D86... ...
TGTGTCAGGTAGGGATGCATGCGCACGCGCTCCATCTCGGCCTCCGAGAGCGCGTCCGGCTTGTCCCAGATCCCGTTAGACACGCCGAGCCGGCCAACGTCGTGCAGCAGGCCGGCACGCCTGAGCTCCGCTGCGGCCGACTCTCCCAGCCCCGCACGCAGCGCCGCGGACGCCGCGCGCTCGGCGACCCCGCGTGAATGCCCGGTCGTATACGGCGACTTGAGGTCAGCGAAGTCCGCGATCGCCGCGAGCGCGTCATCCAGCTCGACGCCCGACATCCGCTCCGCGAGTACGGGCTCGGCCGCGATCGCGGCGTCCCACCCCGTCGCCTCGTCGAGCCCGCCGAGCAGCGCTTCCGCGTTGTCGCACACATGCTCGGCCAACCGGGGGTCGAGCTGGCCTCCCGCCCGGCGGCGCGCCACGTCGACCGCCGCGGCCATGCCGCCGAGCCGCCGGAAGCTCTCGACGATGTCGGCGATCACGACGATGCGAGCGGACAGCGTGATCTCCTCGCCTGCGATCCCGGCCGGCGTGCCCTTGCCATCCCAGCGCTCGAACACGTGCTGGAGCCCGTCACGCACCTGGGTTCCCAGTCCGAGACGCGTCGCGAACAGCCCCGCGACGATGCAGTGCGTCGTCTCCATCGCGGCCAGCGCATCGCGTCCCGAGACCAGCAGCGATCCGACACGTGCCGCGCGACGCAGGGCCGGCTCGCCGCGGCCGACGTGGCTGAGGACGAAGCGCGTGCCGATGGAGTCGGCGAGGTGGCGATCCGCACGCAACTGGATGTCGTCGCCGAACCGGGCGGACTGCTCATGCGAGTCCGCGTGGCAACCCAGCCAGGCGAGCAGCGCCACGTAGTAGACGACCGCGCGCTCGGACTCGTCCAGCTCGAGGTCCTCGGCGATGCGCAGGCCCAGCACACACGACCGCAGCACATGCTCCATCGGCTGTCCCAGCCCGAGGTCCGTCGCCAGCGAGAGCGAGGCCACCAGCTCGGACCGCCGAACCTGGGATCCGGTAACCGGAGGAGCCACGAACGGAGTCTACGCGCGCGTTAGCTCACCCGTGCGCGTTGCGACCCGCGGACACCTGACCCCACGCGATGAAGATCCCGATGTCTGCGACTTCGACCGAAGTCGTGGACTGGATGCTTCACTGGGTGCCGGCGGGGTCCGTGGCGTGGTGCAGCACCATGTTGGCGACGGTCGCGTCGACGGCATGGTCGGGTAGGGGCAGGTCAGCGACGTCGCCTTCGGCGAGCTCGACGTTGTCGACGCCGAGGCGGTCCACGTTGGCGCGGGCAACTTCGAGCATCGATGATGCGTTGTCGAAGCCGAGGACACGGTGTGCGTATGCCGCGAGGCCTGCCGCCACGAATCCCGTGCCGGTTCCGACGTCGACGACGGTCTGGTCGCCGGTCAGCTGCGTATGGGCTGCGAGTTGCTCGATCACGCGCTCGTCGTAGTACGTGAGACGCATCGTGTCCCAGTCCCGGGCGACCTCGTCGAAGAAGGCCTTGACGGCTGCCGCGTCCATGAGTTCACCCTACCTCGACCGGTTGCCTGCGACGGGGCGGCGCACGCGTGTCAATCAGACGGCCACGGCGTCGAGGAGGTCCCGGATGCGACGCTGGAGCGCTGGGTTCTCGACCTCGGCGGCGAGGATCTCTGCCGAACCGAGGGCGCTCGCGTCGCCGAGGTCGGCGCGCAGCAGATAGGCGCGGACGGCAAGCTCGCGCATGCCCGTCCGCGCGGTCAGCGAGATGAGATCCTCGACCCACTGGCGCGCGCGGCGGTGTCCCGCCTCGACCGCTGCGATCGCGAGCTCTGCGAGCGCGTACGCCTCCACCCAGACGTAGGCGTCGGGGAAGCTCGCGGCGCGCCGGCGTGCCTCCTCGAGCAGGCGTATGCCGGTGGACACGCGCCCTTCCTTGCACGCCACCCGGCCGAGGCCCTGGCCGGCGGCTCCCTCCCAGCAGGGATCGCCGAGCTCCGAGGCCAGCGCCCAGGCGTGCTCGAAGCGCTCGCGGCCTTCTGGCAGATGGCCGGCGGCGAGGTCGGCCTCGGCGAGCCACGATTCCGGCCACGGCTCGAAGGCGACCCATCTGATCTCGCGGGCGATGGCGAGCGAGCGCTCGAGGGCCGCCCGGGCCTCGTCGGCCTCCTCGCGCAGGAAGTGGGAGCGGCCGACGAACGAGAGCGAGAACGCCGCCTGCTGGTTGCTGCCGGACCGTTCTGCCAGCTCGACGGAACGCCGGAGGTGAACGAGCGCCCGTTCGTGGGCGCCCGTGTCGGCGGCGGCGAGGCCGAGCATCGCCTCGACGCCGGCTCGCTCCTCGTCCGAGTCGGCCAGCGTCGCCGCCCGTTCCAGGCGCTGAGCGCAGCGGGCGTAGCGCGCTTGCAGGATGTCGACGTAGCCCAGCTCGCGATAGGCGCCGGCGGCGACATCGCCGAGGCCATGCTCCTCGGCGAGCGAGCTGGCACGCAGCAGCGCATCCGCTCCCTCCTCGTCGCGACCGCGGGCCGAGTGGACCAGAGCCGTGCCCAGGGCGAGCCAGCACTCGGCCTCGAGCTCATAGGCTCCGCACGCCTTCGCCTCCGCGGCCGCGCGCGCCAGCGACCGAACGCCCTGCTCGAAGCTGCCGGCGCTGATCGCCGAGTCGCCCGCCTTCAGGCGCGCTCGCGCGGCCTGAAGGCCTGAGGGTCCAGCGGCCGGGAGCGGCGCCGGCGGCCTGGCTTCGGCCGCGCGGAACACGGCGGGACCGGGCGCGGTCCCGCGCTCTGCACGGAAGAGCTCAAGGCAGGCCGAGACCTGCCGGTTCGCCGCTTCCCGGTCGCCGGCCTCGGAGTAGCTGCGGACGAGCAGTTCCTGGAAGTTCTCGTCGTAGGGGTTCAGCTCGACGAGCCGCGCCGCAAGGCGGACCGCCGCGGCCGCCTCACCGGCCGCCAGGCGGTCGAGCGCGGCTTCGTGCAACGCTGCCTCAGATGCGCCGAGCAGGCGGCGGCGCTCGATGAGGAGCCACGTCTCGAAGGCGGGCGAGTTGCCGAACTCCATGCCCTCCAGGACTTCGCGTCCCAGCCCGGGGATGGCCACTGCCTCCTGGGGCGTTGCTCGGACGAGAGCATCGACATCAACGAAGGTGCCGGGAGCAAGCGACAGCTCCGTGGAGCCGTGCGCCAGCGTAGCTGCGCCGAGTGCCCGGCGGAGCTCCGCGAGGTTCCAGCGCAGCGAGCCGAGTGGATCGTCCGCGCCCGCGAAGAGCAACTCGGCGAGATGCTCGCGGGAGGGGTTGCGAACGCGGCTCAGGACGAGGTAGGCGATGAGCCCCCAGGCTTTGTGGCCGCGCGGTGCTGCCACGGCGTGGCCGTCGCGCTCGAGATACGGCCTGCCGAGCAGATGGATGGCCAGCGACATCGGTTGTCTGGCGATCGTATCCGCAGGCGCTCGCCGGCCTCAGGCGCGAAGCGCGATGGCCGGTCGCCGCACGCGCGCCGGCCGTCGGAGACGCCGGGCCGGCCGGCGCCGCGGAGGCGCGATCTGCCGCGTCCGCTCGGTGAGGAGGGCCACGAGCTCGACCGTCCTGTGGAACGGATCTGCCAGCGGCGGACCGCCGTACAGAGGCACGGCGGCACGCAGCTCGCCAGCCACCTCAGCGATCAGCATCGGCGCGGGCGCAGGCGTGGGCGCCGAATCGAGCTGGGCGAGGCGGCGCAGCGCCTCCGCGTCGGCCGAGACGGCCATACGGATGGTGAGTGTCTGGGAGGGATGGAACGCGTGCGTGCATGAGCGGTCTCCTCTCGTGCGTCGTCGGACGCCACCGTCCGATGAGGCCGTGTGACCGCGTGTGTGATGGTTGGTCACACGCAGCGTCACACGGCGCGCCGATCAGGTCCCGGGACCGCGACCAAACCCGACAGGAGGTCTCGAAGTGACCGCAGTCGCAGACACGATCCGCAACGGCGTGGACACGGAGACGATGTTCGGCACACTCGACCTGATCAAGGCGCAGCCGGAGCTGGCGAAGTTCGAGTTCCGCGCCACGAACCGCTGGATCGACGGCGCGCACAACCGCTCGACGATCAAGGGCTTCTACGCCGCAGGCGCCGAGGACAAGAGCCGCAGTCAGGCATTCGTGCTCGACGCCGGCGAGCCGGCGATCCTGCTCGGCACCGATACCGGCCCCAACCCCGCCGAGTACCTGCTGCACGCGCTCGCCGCCTGCCTGACGACGTCGATCGTGTACGTCGCCGCGGCGCGCAAGGTGGAGCTGACGTCCGTCGAGTCGACGCTCACGGGGGTCATGGACGTGCGCGGCGCGCTCGGCGTCGACGACGAGCCCCGGAACGGATTCGAGCGGATCGGGGTGTCGTTCCGTGTGGCCGGCAACGCGCCGGCGGAGAGGCTGCGCGAGGTCGTGGAGCGCGCCCGGAAGCGCTCGGCCGTCTACGACATGGTCACCAACGGCGTGCCCGTCGCCGTCGAGGTGGCGACCGACTGAGCGGCGCCGTGCCGATCGAGCTGACAGCTCATACCGACGCCGGCGCCCGTCTCGTGGCGATCGCCGAGGAGCTCGCCGGGCGGTTCGCCGCCCGCGCGGCCGACCACGACCGCGACGGCACGTACCCGTTCGAGGCGATCGACGCGCTCAAGGCGGCCGGCTACTTCGGGGCGCCGGTCCCCGTCGAGCTCGGCGGGCTCGGCGTCTCGTCGGCTCACGACCTGGTCGTGGCATCGAGCCGCCTCGCCCGCGGCGACGCATCCGTCGCCATCGGGGTGAACATGCACCTGGTCGCCGTGCTCAACATGGAGCGCCGTCGCAAGGTCGCGGTCGCAGCCGGGGCCGAACGCCGGGCCGGCGCCTTCGCCGCGTCGCTGGAGCGGATCCGTCTGGATGGTGTCGTCTTGGCCGCGGCCATCAGCGAGCGTGGCCAGGACCTCACGCGCCCGGGCACGCTCGCGACCCGCACCGAATCGGGCTGGCGCATCGACGGCCACAAGCTGTTCTGCACGATGTCCCCGGCGGCCACCGACCTGTACGTCGCCGTCACGTATGCCGACGACGACACCGAGCGATACGCGTACGCGATGGTGCCCACCCACGCGGTCGGCGTCGTGGTGCACGACGACTGGGATGCGCTCGGCATGCGCGCCTCCGGCAGCAACTCCGTCTCGTTCGAAGGCGTCGAGCTGCCCGACGGCGGGGTCCTGGGCGGATTCCCGGCCGGCGAGCCGCTGCCCTACATGGAGCGCAACCTGGTCGCGGGGCTGTTCCACGCCGCGGCGTCGCTCGGCATCGCCGAGTCGGCCGACGCGATCGCCCGCAGCGAGCTCATCGGGCGGCCCAACGGCGACGCGCGCCCGCGCATGCAGGTCGCCGACACTGCCGTGGACCTCGCCGCCTCGCGCGGCGTACTCTCGCGTGCCGCTGCCCTGATCGACGAGCACCGCGCCGCGAACCCGGCGTCCGACGGCAGCGCCGAGGAGATCGGCGCCCTGTTCGCCGAGGCGCAGGCCGCCAAGGCGTTCGTCAACGAGGCGGCGGCCCGCATCGTGGACCGCGCGCTCGCGCTCTCGGGCGGCGCCGGATACGCCGGAGGCAGCCCTCTCGCGCGCGCGTACCGCGACGTCAGGGCCAGCGCGTTCATGCATCCGCTCGGCGCCAACCGCGCGTACGACTACCTCGCGCGCACCGTTCTCGGCGGCGCGCCGTCACTGCACTGAGATGGCGCTCGCAGCTTCAGCCCGTGCCGACGCGAAGCCTCACGCGCGCGCGTTCCGCGACGCGCTCGGCAGGTTTCCCACGGGCGTCGCGCTCGTCACGGCAGTGCCGGACGGCGAACCGGCCGGGCTCATCGTCAGCTCGCTCACGTCCGTCTCGCTGGAGCCGCCCCTGCTCTCGTTCTGTCCGTCCCGCAGCTCGCTCACTTGGTCGCGAATGCGGCGGACGCAGCGCTTCGGCGTCAACGTGCTGGGGCGCCGGCACGAGCGCTTCGCAAGGAGCGCTTCGCCACCCGGCGCGGATCGTTTCGCCGGCGTCGACTGGGAACTCGGGCCGGGCGGCGCGCCGCTGATCACCGACGCCCTCGCCGCCCTCGAATGCGACATCGTCGCCGAGCACCCGGCGGGCGATCACTGGATCGTCGTCGGGCATGTCCACAGCATCCTCATGTCGCCCCTCGATGACCCGCTCGTCTTCTTCGCCGGGACGATCGGTGGACTGGAATGGCGCGACCCCTTGCACCGGCCGTTCGACCAGAAGCGCCGCGCGGCGGGTGAGCTCAACGCGGGCGCGCGGATCTGATCAGGGCGTCGACGAGGCGTGCGAGTGCCGCCATGCTGCTTCGTAGCTGACCAGCACGGGTTGATCGTGGTGGTACAGCTCGTGTGCGGCCGGCTGGAGTCGTGAGCTTCGAGACCGGTAGGAGGGTCTCCGCGCAGCTGGTCCGACCGGGGCTGTCACCGGCGTAGGGCGTATGGGCCAGACTCACCAGACCACCGCGCGGGCTCCAAAATGAGGGCAAGTTGGTTGTTCAGCCGTGTGCGATTCAGGCCACGACGTCGTTGGGCGCGGGGACGAAGACCTCGCAGATCATGTCGGGGGCCTTGGTGGTTGCCCGACATGAACCCGATTGCCTTGCGGCCCGTCGCCTGTTCGACGACGGCCTCGAAGCGGTGGCGCATGACTTCCTGGAACACCATGCGCTGGCGGATGACGTCTTTCGCTGTGCCCGCCTTCGAGCAGGGTCTGCGCGACTCGGGTGAACCCGCGGCGCAGCGCGCAGACGACGAGGTCGTCGCCCATATGGGTCTTGGTCCGCTCTTGTCGAGCCGTCCGAGGAGGAACCGTGTCCCGTCTCTCGAGGAAGATCTGATGGCCGCGCTGGCTGCCGCGGAGCCGGCGACCGCCGCCCGTGAGCGCATGATCGAGCGCTACCTGCCGCTGGCCGACAGCCTGATGCGGCGGTACCGCCACACCACCGAACCGCTCGACGACCTCGCTCGGGTACGCGCCGCGCTCGCTCGACGCGCCCGTCCACACGGATGAGGGCGACGGCGCCCAGGGCGCCGATCTGCTCGCCGATGACCCGCCGCGATATCGCACGGAGCGAGGACGCCGCCCCTGACCCAGCCGCGCGAGGCCGCAGACGACGCGGCGTCGTCTTCGACTGAAGATACGCGCGCTGACCTTCGATGTTTGATCGGGGTCGGGCGGCGGAAGACTTCGTCAGCAGAACGACGTAGGCGAAGTCCCAGCCGCAGTCCTCACAGCGAGGAACGCTCAGCCGGGGTGGCGTAACGCGTCGGTCGAGGCCTCCCAGGCTTCGACCCCACCACAACCGCTGAGCGCACCGCCGGGCCATGGGTCGGGCTGTACCTCGGCACGAACCCAGAGGAGCCATTCCATGGCCACTTCCCCCGCAGCACCCACACGCGCCGCCGACGGCCGCGCAGACCGCGGCCACGGCGCCGTCCGCCGCACCACCGAGACGAAGGCGGCCTTCAAGACGACGGAGATGATCGCCTACGTCGTCGCGGTCGTCGGCGTCCTCGTCGCCGCGCTCATCGTCGACGAAGCCGACGCCGGCGGACTCGGAGCCAAGCAGGCCTGGCTGTACGTGACCATCCTCACCGTCGGCTACATGATCAGCCGCGGTCTGGCGAAGTCCGGCAGCAGCGATCCCTACACCGAGGACCGCGACCGCCACTAAGGCGCACGATGTTCCTGTTCTTCTCGAACCGTCTCGGCTGCCTGGGGTCGCTCCTGGTCTCGGCAGCCGTGACGCTCGTGCTGCTGCTCATCCTCGGCGTTCTCTAGCTGTAGTTCCTTCGACGGTGTCAGGAATTCTGACCAGGATCGCGATGGGACGACTCGGCCGGCTGGGTCTGGAGCCGGCTGAGTGCTACGAACCGGGGCGCTTACTTCGCCAGCACGGTGCGGGGCAAAAGCGCGGCTTGCGTGTCCCGGCGCCATTCGAGCAGCAGCGCCGTGGCGTCGTCGCGCAACGCACCTTCCCCGCGCTCGATGATCGCGCCGCGCAGCCCGCGCAGCGTCTCGGGTGCCGGCAAGCCGTTGGCGGCTTGGCGTTCGATGAACTCGGCGAGGCGCTCCTCGGTGAACAACTCGCCGTCGGGTCGCCGCGCCTCGGTGAGACCGTCGCTGTAGAGCAGCACCATGTCGCCGGGCTGCAGTGACTCCTCACCCTCGACCGGCTCGTGGTCGGCCAGCAGCAGTCCCAGCGGCGGCGACGGCGCCACGTCCAGGGTGCCGATCAGGTGGCCGTCGCGCAGCAGAAGCGGCGGGGGATGGCCGGCGCTGATCCAGCGCAGCCGGCCGGAGGCGACGTCGAGCTCGGCGATCAGGGCGGTCACGAACCGGGGTGTCGGATACTGATCGTGGACCGCGGCGTCGATGGCCGCGTACATCGCCGCCGGCCGGACGCCCCCGCGCCGGCTGTGCCGGTAGGCCGAGAGCGCGAACGCCGTCACGCCCGCGGCGGGCAGCCCGTGGCCCATGCCGTCGAAGATGGCCAGGTGAAGCATGTCGTGGTCGTTGATGGCGTAGTCGTACGCGTCGCCGCCCATGTCGTAGCAAGGTTCCAGCAACGCGGCGAGGACGAAGGCGTCGGTGGCCAGGACCTGTGGCGGCAGCAGATCCCACAGCAGCTCTCCGGCCATGGCCATCGGCTGCCGGCGGCGCAGGAGCTCGAAGAAGTCGCTGTAGAGGTCCTTGTTGGAGATCAGCACCGCGATCAGGTGCGCGTAGCGCTCGCACAGCGCCATCAGCGGCTCCGTGAGGGCTTGCCCCCGGCCGGCGAACGTCATCTCCGTCACGCCCAGACGCTCGGTGCCGTCCAGCAACGGCAGCCACAGCCGGCGACCGCCATCGTCCTCGAGCTCGAGGATCGAGTTCGAGATGAAGGAGTGGCCGGCCACGGTGCCCTGGACGGGGATCGGCTCTCGCTCGCCCGCGTCAGGACTCGGCACGGGGACCAGCAGCTTCTGCTCGCGGTCGAGGAGGTAGACCACCAGCGGCTGTGCGCCGATCCTCCGGGCCTCCTCGGCAACCACCGCCGCCAGCACAGGCGCAGACGCCAAATGCGCCCGACGCAGCACCTCCTGCAGCATCTCGCCGGCGAGGCGCTCGATCTCGAAGTCCTCGTTCACCCCGCCAGTATCACAACGACCGCCGTGGCAGCGTCAGGATCGCGACGGTTGGCATCCGGTTCGCGAGGGCAGCCTCGATGGCGTGCCGTCTGCCTCATGGACCGCCTCCGCCCATGCGGAGACCGTCACCTTCCTTCGCCAGACGGTCGTCGACTTCGTCGTCGCCAACGGGATTGCCGAGTCGCATGCGACCGACGTCCGACTCGCGGTCTCGGAGGCCGTCACCAACGCCGTAGTGCATGCATACCGCGACCGCACCGAACCCGGGGACGTCGGCGTCACCGTCTCCGTGGACGACGGCGAGATCGAGATCGTCGTGCGCGACGACGGCAGCGGCATGGCCCCGCGCGACGACTCGCCCGGGATCGGGTTCGGCCTCTCCCTGATCCGCCGCATCGCCGATGGCTTCGACCACCGGGAGCCGCCGGGCGGCGGCACCGAGCTGTGGATGTGCTTCACGGCCCGCGCGGCAGCGTGAGCATCGGCGCGTGTGGGTAGGGCAGGCGAGTGGCCGAGCGCGGCGCCAGACCGAAGGTCCCCGCCTGGCGGCGCGTCGCGCTGCGGGCGGTGCGCGCGTTCTTTACGCCGCTGCTGCCGGACGACTACCTGGAGCTCGTCAACCCGCTGTGGTCGACCCAGGAGCTGCGGGGCCGGATCGAGCGGATCGAACGTGAGACGGCGGACGCCGTCACCGTCGTGATCAAGCCGGGCTGGGAGTGGGAGGGCCACCGCCCAGGCCAGTACCTGCGCGTCGGCTTCCAGGTCGACGGCAAGCACCACTGGCGCGCGTACTCGATCACCTCCGACCCGGGGCGCCCGGACGGCTTCATCAGCATCACGCCGAAGCTGCTGGAGTCCGGCGCCGTGACGCCCTATGTGGTGCGCGAGGCGCAGCCGGGGACGATCGTCCGGCTGGGTGGCGTGGAGGGGACCTTCGTGCTTCCCGAGGACGTTCCCGAGCGGCTGCTGTTCGTCAGCGCCGGCAGCGGGATCACGCCGATCATGAGCATGCTGCGCAGCCTCGACCGCGACGGCGGCCTGCGCGACGTCGTTCACCTGCACTCGGCCCGCAGCGAGGACGACATCATCTTCGGCAGCCAGCTGCGGCGACTCGACGAGCGCCACGACGGCTACCGGCTGGAGAAGCGCCTCACGAGCGAGCAGGGACGGCTCGCGCCCTCCGACCTCGACGCTCTGTGCGCGGACTGGCGCGAGCGCGAGACGTTCGCCTGCGGCCCCGCCGGGCTGCTCGACGCGCTGACCGAGCACTGGGAGCAGGCGGGCGGCAACCGCCACCGGCTGCACATCGAGCGCTTCCAGCCGATCGTCGGCGAAGGTGAAGGCGAGCACGGCGCCGGCGGGCCGATCCGCTTCCTGAGCAGTAACGTGGACGCCGAATCCGACGGCGATATGCCGATCCTCGTGGCCGGCGAGGAGGCGGGAGCGTCGCTCCCCTTCGGATGCCGCATGGGCATCTGCCACACCTGCGTCGGCCGCCTCTGCTCCGGCCGGATCCGCGACCTGCGGAGCGGCGTGGTGCACGGCTCGGAGGGCGAGATGGTCCGTACCTGTGTCAACGCGCCCGAGGGCGCTGTGGAGATTGCCCTATGACGAGCACGATCGAGAGCCCGCTGGCTCACCTCACCGCCGAGCAGATCGAGGAGCTCGGCACCGAGTTCGCCGCGATCCACGACGAGGTCTTCGCCGAGCTCGGCGATCGCGATCGCCGCTACATCGTGAGCATGATCGAGATGCACCGGCGGCTCGTGGTCCTCGGCCGGCTCGTGTTGCTGTTCTCGCGCGCCAAGCCCGCCTGGGTGGCCGGGACCGCCACGCTGTCGCTGGCCAAGGTGCTGGAAAACATGGAGATCGGCCACAACGTGATGCATGGCCAGTGGGACTGGATGAACGATCCGCAGATCAACTCGTCGACGTGGGACTGGGACTCGGCGTCGACGCCGGCGGCGTGGAAGCACTCGCACAACTACGTGCACCACACGTACACGAACATCCGCGGCAAGGACAAGGACCTCGGCTACGAGATCATGCGGATCGATCCGCACCAGAAGTGGTACCCGATCTATCTGCTACAGCCGCTGTACAACCTGCTGCTCGCGGCGTTCTTCGAGTGGGGGGTGGCGTTCCACGACCTCGACATGGAGGCGCTGCGCACGCGCTCGAAGCCGATGAAGCAGCTCAAGCGCGAGCTCAAGGGCATGGCCTCGAAGGCGCGCAGCCAGATCGTCAAGGACTACGTCGCGTTCCCGCTGCTCAGCGCCGCGGCGGCGGCGGGCGGCTCCCTCGGGCGGGGGCGGGGCCGGGCGGCGGCGCTCGAGGCCGGCCGGCACGCGTTCCGGGCGACCCTGGCGGCGGACTTCTCGGCGAACGTGCTTCGCAACGTCTGGGCCTACATGATCATCTTCTGCGGCCACTTCCCCGACCAGACGTACACGTTCAGCGAGGAGGAGGTCGAGGACGAGACGCGCGGCGGCTTCTACGTCCGCCAGCTCCTCGGCGCGGCGAACATCGAGGGGAGCCCGCTCTTCCACGTCATCAGCGGCAACCTCGGCTACCAGGTCGAGCACCACCTCTACCCGGACATGCCGAGCACCCGCTACGGGGAGATCGCCCCGCGCGTGCGGGCGATCTGCGAGAAGTACGAGCTGCCCTACAACACCGGGCCGCTGTTCAAGCAGCTCGGCACCGTGCAGCGGACCATCCTCCGGCTCGCCTTCCCGGGCGGCAAACCGCGGCCCAAGCCGGGGCCGTACCGCGGGGAGCCGAGCTGAAGCTCTGGCCGGGATCCCCGTTCCCGCTGGGTGCGACCTACGACGGGGTCGGCACGAACTTCGCGATCTTCTCGGAGACAGCGGAGCTCGTCGAGCTCTGCCTCTTCGACGCCGACGGCATCGAGGCGCGCACGCCGCTGACCGAGATGGCGGCGTGGGTGTGGCACGGGTACGCGCCGAACATCGGACCCGGGCAGCGGTACGGCTACCGCGTGCACGGGCCGCATGATCCTGGGCACGGCCTTCGCTGCAGTCCCTCGAAGCTGCTGCTCGATCCGTACGCGCTCGCCATCGACGGAGGCGTGCGCTGGGACGAGGCGGTCTTCCCCTACCGCTTCGGGGATCCCGAGAGCTCGTTCAACGACCTGGACAGCGCGCCGTTCATGCCGCGGTCGGTCGTGGTCAGCCCGTACTTCGACTGGGCCAACGACCGCGCGCCGGGCGTGCCACTCGACGACAGCGTGATCTACGAGGTCCACGTCAAGGGCTTCACCCAACGCCATCCCGGCATCCCCGAGGCGCTGCGCGGCACCTATGCGGGGCTCGCGCATCCGGCCGCCATCGACTACCTGCTCGCCCTCGGCGTGACCGCGGTCGAGCTGCTGCCCGTGCACCAGTTCATGCACGACTCTCACCTCGCCGATCGCGGGTTGCGCAACTACTGGGGCTACAACTCGATCGGGTACCTGGCGCCGCACAACGACTACTCCTCGTCGGGCCAGGAGGGCCAGCAGGTCCAGGAGTTCAAGGCGATGGTCAAGGCCCTGCACGCGTCCGGCATCGAGGTGATCCTCGACGTCGTCTACAACCACACGGCGGAGGGCAACCACCTCGGTCCCGTCCTGTCGTTCAAGGGGATCGACAACGCCGCGTACTACCGGCTCGTGGACCGTGACCGCCGCTACTACTACGACACGACGGGGACCGGCAACAGCCTCAATATGCGGCACCCGCACGTGCTGCAGCTGATCATGGACTCGCTGCGGTACTGGGTCACCGAGATGCGCGTGGACGGCTTCCGCTTCGACCTCGCGTCCACGCTGGCGCGT
>Ga0268386_10002552_pt1 | contig 13005 bp, 14 predicted proteins | sample RVTome_15_FD_200260 | JGI IMG/M metagenome (GOLD analysis project Ga0268386, IMG submission 200260) | Soil microbial communities from uranium-contaminated site in the Upper Colorado River Basin, Wyoming, United States - RVT150D86... ...
TGCCCAGCTCGACAGCATCTATCAGGACCTGACCGACAGCGGGGTCGTGCTGGTCGCGCTCTGAGCCCAGTGTCCGTCCCAGTCCAGCCCGAGCGCGCCGCAGACGAGCGGCGCGAGCGAGCGCGCGACGTGGTGTACATCCGTGGTCACGCCGAATTCCGACAACTGAGTCATCGCGAGGCCGGCCATGCCGCAGGGATTGATCCGGCCGAACGGCTCGAGGTCCATGTCCACGTTCAGCGCAAGGCCGTGATAACTGCAGCCGCGCCGCACGCGCAGTCCGAGGCTCGCGAGCTTGCGCGCGCCGGCATAGACACCGGGCGCGTCACGCCTGCCGGCGGCTGCGATGCCGTGGCGAGCCGCGAGCGCGATCACCGCGTTCTCGAGCCCGACGACCAGTTCGCGCACGCCGATGCGCCGGCGCCTGAGGTCGATCAGTGCGTAAACGACGAGTTGTCCGGGCCCGTGGTAGGTGACCTGTCCGCCGCGGTCGATGCCGACCACCGGTATGTCACCGGTCGCGAGCAGGTGCTCGGGACGGCCGTTCAGGCCCTGGGTGAACACCGGCGTGTGTTCCAGGAACCAGACCTCGTCAGGAGTCGCGGCGCCACGCACGTCCGTGAAATCCTGCATGCCACGCCAGACCGGCGCGTATTCCACGCGGCCGAGCCAGCGCACGACCGCGTTCATCGGTCTTCGACGATCTCGCAGTCGAGACGGCGAGCCGCGGTCAGCGAATTGGAGATCAGGCATCCCTTTTCCGCTTTCTCCATCAGCAGCCGTGCCTTCGCGTGCTCGGTTCCAGCCGGCACGACGAGCTTCGCGCGTGTGTGCAGCTGCGTGAACCGGCTGTTGCCGTCGGTGCGCTCGAGCAGACCCTCGATATCGGCCGACAGTTCGCGCCATTCGAATCGCGAGGCCTTCGCAATCGCGCGGAAAGTCAGCGCGAAGCAGTCGACGACCGATGCGAGCAGCAGTGTTTCCGGCGACCAGTGGTCGCCCGGCCCGTCGAACTCGACGGGCGGCAGCGACGCGAGCTCCGGCAGTCCCTCGCCCGAAAGCCGCATGGCACCCTCCGCCCCGGCGCCGATCCGGACCCGGTAGCGGTGCGGGAATGGATGCATCACGGTAGCCCGCAGTTGTCGCCGGCCAGCGCCCGCTCGGCGCGATAGCTCGAGCGAACCATCGGCCCGGAGACGCATTCGGTGAAGCCACGCGCCAGCGCTTCGTCGCGGTATTTGGCGAACTCCGCGGGTGTCACAAATCGCGCGACCGGCAGGTGATTGACGGTCGGACGCAGGTACTGACCGAGCGTCAGCAGATCGCAACCGGCCCGGCGCAGGTCGTCCATCGCCACGAAGAGTTCCTCCGCCGTCTCGCCCAGGCCGAGCATCAGACTCGACTTTGTCAGCATGTCCGGGCGATGCCGCTTTGCGTGCGCGAGCACATCGAGCGTCTGGCGGTACCCCGCGCGCGGATCGCGCACCGGATGGGTCAGCCGTTCCACCGTCTCGATATTTTGCGCAAACACGACGATGCCGGAATCGACGACGGTTTCGACCGCGGCGGCATCGCCCTGAAAGTCGGGTGTCAGCGCTTCGACAGCGGTGCGCGGGCTCTTGCCCCGGATCGCGCGCACGCAGGCCGCGAAGTGCGCGGCACCGCCGTCGGGGAGATCGTCGCGATTGACGGAGGTAAGCACCACGTAACCGAGCCCCATGAGGGCGACCGTGTGCGCCGCGTTTGCCGGTTCATCCGGATCGAGCCAGCCGCGCGGATTGCCGGTGTCGACAGCGCAGAATCTGCAGGCGCGCGTACAGACCGCGCCCAGCAGCATCAGCGTCGCGGTGCCCGCATTCCAGCATTCGCCGATGTTCGGGCAATGCGCCTCCTCGCAGACCGTGCTCAGCCGCTGCTCGCGCACCGTCCGGCGGAGCGCGTCGAAGCGCGTGCCGGCCGGCATCGGCGCGCGCAGCCAGCGCGGCTTGGCGCCGAGCGGCTGCGGTTCGGGCTGCGGCGCGCGCTTGATCCCGTTCTTGATGGCGCTGAAGCCCAGCGACGTCAGATATTTTTCGCCGCTCGCCGCGGGCCGGCGCTCGATTGCGACAGGAATACCTTTGAAATCAGCCATTTATATCCAGCAAACCGCAGTTTTCCAGATCATTCTAGCCGACCGGCGAGAACAGTACGGGATGGCGGGCCCGACCGAGGCGCAACTCCGAATCGAGACCGGCCAGCCGTGCCGGCGTGCCGACATCCATCCAGGCGCCGCCATGACGCTGGCCGGTCAGCCGGCCGCGTTGCATCGCCTGATCCAGCAACGGTTTCAGCGGAAAGATGCCTGGCGCGCAGCCGTCGAACAGGGACGGATCCATCACTGAAACCCCGGCAAAGGTCAGGCGGCTCTTCAACGGCAGCACATGGCCCTGCGCATCGAGGCCGTAGTCTCCGTCCGGATGATGAGCCGGATTCTCGACCAGCACGAGGTGCGCGAGCGAACCGGCTGGCCGACTGAGCGCCTCGAACTCGAGGTCGCACCAGACGTCGCCATTCACCACGAGGAATGGCTTGTCTGCCAGCAGCGGCAGGGCGGCGAATATGCCGCCACCGGTGCCGAGCGGAACCGGGCCTTCGTCGTTGTAGCGGATCGCGAGTCCGTGACGGCGACCGTCACCCAGTTCTTCGCGGATGCGTGCGCCGAGCCACGACAGGTTGATGACGACTTCGCAGATGCCGAATTTCCTCAGCGAGGCCAGGTGGTATTCGATCAGTCGATACCCACCGGCTTCGAGCAACGGCTTTGGAAGCCGGTCGGTCAGCGGGCGCATGCGTTCGCCGCGGCCGGCGGCCAGGATCATCGCTTTCATCGGGGCCTCCCCGCCCGGCGCGCCTCTGCCGCGAAAGCCGGCACCACCTCCCCGCGCAGGTACTCGTCGAACGCCGCGAGCTCGGGCAGCGCCGACGTCACCGCGATCGTGTAGTCGAGCACGCGGGGCAGATCCGCGAGGTAGCCGGGCTTCCCGTCGCGGTGCCACAAACGCGCGAAGATGCCGAGCACCTTGACGTGGCGCTGCAGTCCCATCGTGTCGAACCAGTGCAGGAACTGCGCCCGGTCCACGCCGACGTCGATGCCCGCCGCGGCCGCGCGCTCGCGGTAGCGGTCAAGCCAGCCGTTCAGCCGTCGCGCCGGCCAGACGATGTAGCAGTCTTTCAGCAGCGAGACCACGTCGTAGGTCACCGGGCCGCGCACGGCGTCCTGGAAATCGATGATGCCGGGATTGCCGTCAGCGCGCACGAGCAGGTTGCGCGAATGGTAGTCGCGATGCACGAGCACGACCGGTTGCGCGAGCGCCTCGTCGCAAAGCCAGTCGAACGCCTCTGCGATCGTGCGCCGCTGTGTCGCCGCCGGCGCAAGTCCGAGATGCCGCCCGACGAACCATTCCGTGAAGAGTTCCATCTCCCGCAACAGCAGCGCGCGCTCGTATGCCGGCAGTTCCGACGCGAGGGCCGCGCCGCCCGACTGAATCTGCACGAGCGCGTCGATGGCGGCCTCGTACAGCGGTTCCGGATCGGCGCCCTCGCCGAGCGCCTCGAGAAAATGCTGCTTCCCGAGATCGCCGATCAGTACGAAACCCTGCTCGGCATCAACGGCGATCACCGGCGGCACGTGCACTCCTGTCGCCGCGAGAATGCGCGCGACGCGCAGCCAGGCGTCGAGCGCCTCGCGCTCGGGCGGCGCATCCATGGCGATCTGCGTACTGCCTCCGCGATGCACGCGGAAGTAACGGCGGAAACTCGCGTCGGAAGATGCCGGCAGCAGGCGATCGACCGGCGGACCGGGAAGGCCTGCGATCCAGCGTTCGAGTCTCTGCAGTCGCGGATCGGCGTTTTCGTCAGTTGTCATGCAGGGGCGACGGCCGGTGGGTCCGCATTATAGACTTCCGGACCAAGTGCTTTCGCGCCGCCTTACTGCCTTGCTCGCAACCGCCTTCTTCCTGCCGCAGGCCGCGTCGGAGGAATGCGTGTGGCCGCAGCCTGAGCCCATGACAGCGACGCCCGCACCTTCCGGCGATGGCGTTTCGATCAGAGGCCCGGACGAGTCGCCGGTGCAGGTGACGAGCGGCGGCGCCGAGCTCACGCGTGCGGGCGACGCGAAGCTCACCAACGGCGTCGTCGTGCGGCAGGGCGATCGCGAGCTTTCTGCGGAGTCGGCCACCTACGACGCCTCGGAGCGGCGCTTCGAAGTCGAAGGCGACGTCGAATTCCGCTCGCCGGACCTGCGGCTCAAGGGCATCACCGGCGCCTGGGGCATGGGCGGCGCGGGGCACTTCACCGGGGCGGAGTTCGAATTGCCCGCGCAACCGGCGCGCGGCGAGGCGGCGGAGCTCGATGTCTCGCCGCAGGGCACACTGTCTCTGCGCGAGGTGAGCTTCACCACCTGTCCTGCGGGCAACAACGACTGGTACCTGCGCGCGTCGTCGATCGACATCGACCAGCGCACACAGCTCGGCAAGGGGCGGAGCGTTCGCGTGGAACTGAAGGGCATTCCGATCCTCTACGCGCCGCTCATCACTTTCCCCGTGGGCGACGCGCGCAAGTCCGGCTTCCTGTTCCCGTCATTCGGCAATTCGGACAAGAGCGGATTCGAAGTCGGCGTGCCGTATTATTTCAATCTCGCGCCGAACTACGACCTGACGTTGACGCCGTTCCTGCTTTCCCGGCGCGGGCCCGGTCTGAATGGCGAATTCCGCTACCTGACGGAACGCAGTCTCGGGCAGTTCGATACGCGCTTTCTTCCCGGCGACGACCTCGCGGGCCGGGATCGCCGCCTCAGCACGCTGTCCCACCGCACGCAACTGAGCGATCGCCTGCGTTTCAGCGCGAGCCTCGCAGACGCCAGTGACAGCCGCTACTTCGAGGATTTCGGTCTTGGGCCGGACGGCACGAGCGTGACTTTTCTGGACCGCTACCTGCATCTCGCCTGGCTCGGGCGCGGCTGGCGCCTCGATGGCCGCCTGCAGGATTTCCAGACGATCGACCTGACGGTCGATCCGTTGTCGCGTCCGTATTCGCGCCTGCCGCAACTGCAGTTCACGGGCGCCTGGCCGCTGGCCGGCGGCCGACTGGCGACGTCGTTCGATGCGGAGACCACCTGGTTCGAACGCGACGAAGGCACGACCGGCCTGCGGCTGGACCTGGCGCCCCGCCTCGCTTTGCCGGTACGCAGGCCAGGCTGGTACATCGAGCCGAGCGCGGCCTGGCGCCTGACCGCCTATCAACTGTCCGATACCGCGCCGGGAGCCGACGATTCACTCGACCGCGAAGCGCCGATCCTGTCGCTCGATGCCGGCCTCGAGTTCGAACGCACGGCCGGAGCGCGCGATCACCTGATCCACACGCTCGAGCCGCGGCTGCGTTACACGCACATCCCGTTCCGCGATCAATCCGGGCTGCCGCTGTTCGACACCGCGCTGCCGGATCTCAACCTCGTGCAGCTGTTCCGCACCAACCGCTATGTCGGCGCGGACCGGCTGGGTGACGCCAACGAGCTCGCGGCCGGCATGACGACACGGCTGCTGAATGCCGACACGGGTCACCAGTTCCTGTCCGCGACGATCGGCCAGCGCTTCTACTTCGAGCAGCCGCGCGTCGTGCTGCCGGGCGAAGTGGCGGAGTCGCGCGGTTCGTCGAACCTGGTTGGCGAGATCGACCTGACTGCATGGCGCAACTGGAGCGCGCGCCTCGCGATGGAATGGGACCGCGAGGAATCAAACACCGTGCTCGGACAGGCCGGCGTGCAGTACCGCCCGCGACCGGATGCGGTCATCAACCTGGGCTATCGCTACCGCGAGGGGCTGCTCGAGCAATGGGATGCATCGGCCGCGTGGCGGCTGTCGCCGTCCTGGCAGGTTTTCGCGCGCCAGGTCTATTCGACCAGGGAGCAGAAATCCATCGATCGGTTCGCCGGCTTCGAATACGGCAGCTGCTGCTGGCGCATCCGGCTGATCGGCCGCAGATATGTGTCGAATCGCACGGGCGAAAGCGACAATTCGGTGATGCTGCAGCTGGAACTCAGGGGGCTGTCGTCGGTCGGAACCAGCAATGACGCTTTCCTGCAGCGGGGCATTCGGGGATACTCCCCCGGCTCCGCCATCACCCCGCCCTGATACCGACCCGGATATGCCATGAGCCGACTACTGACCGCACTGTTGCTGTCGCTGACGCTTGCAGGTCCCGTCGCAGCGCAGACGCGCGAATTGTCGACCAGCGGCGTTCCGCTGGATCGCGTGATTGCGATCGTCAATGACGGCATCGTGCTGCAGAGCCAGCTCGACACCCAGAGCGCCATGATCGTCGATCGGCTGCAGAGCCAGGGTACCCAGCTGCCGCCGGCCGACGTGCTCCGCCAGCAGGTGCTGGAGCGCCTGGTTCTGCAGGAGATCCAGATGCAGCGCGCCGGCCGGCTCGGCGTACAGGTGCCGGACGAAATGCTGAACGAGGCGCTGCGCGACGTCGCACAGCGCAATGGCATCGCGTTCGAGCAGATGCCTGCCACGCTGGCCGCGCAGGGGATCGATTACGCAACCTACCGCGAGGAGATGCGGCGCGAAATCACGATGACGATGCTGCGCCAGCGCGATGTGGTCCCGCGCATATACGTGTCGCCGCGTGAACTCGACCAGGCGCTCGAACGCCAGGCGAACCAGGCGGACCAGAATGCGGAATACGACGTGTCCCACATCCTGCTGCCGCTGCCGGAGTCCGCCACCGCCGACCAGATGAACCGCGTCGAAGAACTGGCGCGCGACATCACCGCGCGCGCCCGTGGCGGCGAGGATTTCGGCCAGCTCGCAATCGCGCATTCGCAGGCGCAGTCCGCGCTCGAACGCGGCAAACTCGGCTGGCGCCGGATGGGGCAGCTTCCGCAATTCATCGCGGAACTCGTTGCCCGCATGGAGCCTGGCGACGTCAGTGACCCGGTGCGAACGCCGACCGGCTTCCACATCGTCCGGCTCGACGAGACCCGCGGCAGCCAGACCGGGCCGATGATGGTCGAGCAGGTCCACGCACGCCACATACTGATGCGCCCGACCGAAGTACAGGACGACGCGACAACGCGGCAGCGCCTCGCCTCGTTGCGCGAACGCATCCGTGGCGGCGAGGACTTCGGCGCGCTCGCAAGCGTCACGTCGGAGGATCCGGGCTCGGGCAGTCGTGGCGGCGACCTCGGCTGGAATTCCCCCGGCACCTTCGATCCGGAGTTCGAGGCGCAGCTCGCCGCGCTCGCGCCGGACGAAATCAGCGAGCCATTCCGGACGCAGTTCGGCTGGCACATCGTGCAGCTGCTCGGCAGGCGTACGCATGACCAGAGCGACGAGGTACGCCGCCAGTCCGTGCTGGTGGCGCTGCGCGAAAGCAAGCTCGACGAGGAGACCGAGTTGTGGCTGCGACGGCTTCGCGACGACGCCTACGTCGAGATCCGCAATCCCTGAACGCAAAGCGGATCGTCATCACCACCGGCGAGCCCGCGGGCGTCGGTCCGGATCTCGCGCTCGCCGCGGCGCTTTCCGACTGGTCCTGCCAGATCGTTTTCGCCGGCGATCCGGAACTGCTGGCCGCGCGTGCAGCCCGGCTGTCGCTCGATGTCACGATCAGCCCGTGGCGTGAGGGAACGGCCGCGGTCCCCCACCGCGCAGGCACGATGCCGCTGCTGGTGCGGCCGCTCGCGAAACCGGCCGTTGCCGGCAAGCCCGATCCCGCCAATGCGCGATATGTTCTCGCGCTGCTGGATGCCGCAATGGAAGGCTGTCTCGACGGACGTTTTGCCGCGATGGTGACCGGCCCCGTGCAGAAGTCCTCGATCAACGACGCCGGCATCGGCTTCAGCGGCCACACCGAGTACCTTGCTGTCCGGAGCGGCGCGCCGAAGCCCGTGATGCTGCTGGTCTCCGGGTCGCTGCGCGTCGCGCTCGCAACGACCCACCTTCCGCTTGCCGACGTGCCGCGCCACATTACGCGCGAATCGCTGGGCGAAACGCTCGACGTGCTCGACCAGGGACTCGCCGCTGCATTCGGCCTGCAACGGCCGCGCATCCTGGTCTGCGGCCTCAACCCGCACGCCGGCGAAGGCGGCCACCTCGGACGCGAGGAACAGGAGATCATCGGACCCGCGGTCGCTGCCGCCCGCGGACGCGGCATCGGGGCCGTCGGTCCCGTTCCGGCGGACACGGCATTCGCGCCGGCGTCGCTCGCGGCCGCGGACGCCGTGCTCGCCATGTTTCACGATCAGGGGCTGCCGGTCGTGAAGCACGCCGGCTTCGGCCATGCCGTCAATCTGACGCTCGGATTGCCGTTCTGGCGCACATCCGTCGACCATGGCACCGCACTCGATCTCGCGGGCAGCGGACGCGCGGATCCCGGCAGTTTGTTCGAGGCGATCGGGCTCGCACAGCAGCTCGGATGATCCGCGCCCGCAAGCGCTTCGGCCAGCATTTCCTGCATGACCCGGGCGTCATTTCGCGCATCGTCGCCGCGATCGATCCGAAGCCGGGCGAGCGCATCGTCGAGATCGGTCCGGGCCTCGGCGCGCTGTCGCTGCCGCTGCTCGATCGCTGCCGGCGCCTCGAAGTCATCGAGATCGACCGCGACGTGATACCGGAACTGCAGCGGCGCTGCGCCGGCGCCGGCGAGCTTGTCGTCCGGCAGGGAGACGTGCTCGGGATGGATATCGCCGCGCTGTACGGTGACGGTCCGCCGCTCAGACTGTGCGGCAACCTGCCATACAACATTTCTACGCCGCTGCTGTTCCACCTGCTTGAGTCGCGTGCCGTCATCGCCGACATGCACTTCATGCTGCAGAAAGAGGTTGTCGAACGGATGGTCGCCGGGCCCGGCGGCAAGATCTATGGCCGCCTGACGGTCATGCTTGCCGCCACCTGCCGGGCCGAATTGCTGTTTCGCGTCGGCAGCGGCGCCTTCCGCCCCGCGCCGGCGGTCGATTCGGCGGTCGTCAGGCTGGTGCCACATTCAGTCGCGCCGTTTCCGCTGCCCGATGCCGAGCGGTTCGCGCGGGTCGTCGGAGCCGCCTTTTCGATGCGGCGCAAGACGCTGCGAAACTCGCTGCGCGGCCTGGTCACGGAGCAGGCGTTCGCCGCCACCGGCATCGATGCCGGCCGGCGGCCGGAGACGCTGACACCCGCAGAATTCGCAAAACTCGCTGCACAACCGGCTCCGGCCGCGACCGGCATATAATGTCCCCGGCATGAGCATCTACCGGAACATCCTGCTGGTCGTGGATCTGGGCGAGCAGAGTGAACTGATCGGCGCGCGGGCGCGCGACCTCGCTGCGCTCTTTGGCGCCGAGTTGTCGGTCCTGCACGTCGTCGAGTACGTGCCGGTCGAACCGATGGGCGAGACGCTGCTGCCCGCGATGCAGATCGAGGAAGAGCTGGTGACTCGCGCAAAGCAGCGTCTTAACGAACTCGCCGTGAAGCTCGGCGTCACCACAGTGCGTTGCGACGTCGCGGCCGGCAACATCAAGGCCGAGATCGTCCGGGCCGCGCAGGAACGCCATGCGGACCTGATCGTGCTCGGCTCCCGCGAGCGCCGCGGTCCCTCGATACTCGTGAACTTCACGGAAGACACAGTGCTGCACGCCGCGCCTTGTGACGTGCTCGCCGTCCGTCTGCGCTAGGGCGGCGCATGGAGGAATCGAGCGAGCATCTGGTTACGGTGGACGTCGACACCCGCTACCTGGAAGACCAGTCCGACCCCGACGAGCGCCGCTTCGTGTTCGCGTACACGATCACGATCCGCAATCGTGGCGCCGTCCCTGCAAAGCTGCTGGCGCGGCATTGGGTCATCACCGATGCCAATGGCAGGGTGCAGGAAGTGCGTGGTGAAGGAGTCGTCGGTGAGCAGCCGCACCTGCTGCCCGGACAGGGCTTCCGCTACACGAGCGGCGCCGTGCTCGAGACGCCGGTGGGCGCCATGCAGGGCTCGTACCAGATGCTGGCCGACGACGGCGTGAAGTTCGACGCGCCGATTCCGCCGTTCACGCTCGCGATCCCGGGCACGATCCACTAAACCGGATGGCGCACTACGCGATCGGCGATCTGCAGGGCTGCCACGCGGAGTTCGTCGCACTGCTCGACCGGCTGCGTTTCGATCCGGCCGTCGACCGCCTGTGGCTGACCGGCGACCTGGTCAACCGCGGGCCGGCCTCGCTCAAGGTATTGCGCGCTGTGCGCGGACTGGGCGACGCCGCGACGACCGTGCTCGGCAATCACGACCTGCACCTGCTCGCGATGGCCTGGGCGCCGGAGTCGGTGCGGCGCCGTGAGCCGGAATTGCAGGCCGTTCTGGACGCGCCGGACGCGGATGAACTGCTGTCCTGGCTGGCGGGGCGGCCCCTGCTGCATCGTGATGCGGCGCTCGGCTGGACGCTGATCCACGCCGGTCTCGCGCCGCAGTGGACGCTCGCACAGGCCGAGACCTGCGCGAGGGAGGTCGAGGCGGCGCTGCGCGACGATCCGGCGGGATTGCTCGGCGGAATGTATGGCGACATGCCCGATCGCTGGTCGCTGCAGCTGGCCGGCATCGAGCGACATCGATTCACGATCAATTGCCTGGCAAGACTGCGCTTCGTGGACGGCGGAGGCCGGCTGTTGCCGCGCCTGAAAGGCCCGGTCGAGAAGGCGCCATTCGGCGCGATCCCGTGGTTCCGGCATCCCCAACGCAAGACGAAAGTGGACCGGCTCGTATTCGGCCACTGGTCGGCGCTCGGCTTCCTCGCTGAACCGGCCTTGCGCGCGCTCGACACGGGGTGCGTCTGGGGCGGGTCGCTCTGCGCGACGCGGCTCGATGCCGACGAACCGCCGGTCATGCTGCCCTGCCGCGGCAGCCAGAAGCCGGTTTGCTGATCAGTTGGCCTGGGCCTGTACGGTATCGACGGGCTGGATGCCGGTCAGCACCTCGAAGCGCAGTTCGATGCGGTTGCCGACGAGCTGGTGCGGGATGCAATTGACGTCGCCCAGAACATTGCGCGTCAGGAATTTCGGCATGACGCGATCGCGGAACACTTCGACGAGTTCGCAGTCGCCCATATCGAGTCCGCGCGGCGAATTGCGCTTGATCGTGACCGCTTTCCAGACGCCGAGCACGGGCTCGCCGACGTCACGCGCACCGGGCGCGGGGAGTTCGGGCGCGTAAAATACGATCTTGAGGCGCGGAAACTGAGCAACGAGGTATAAGCCTTCGTCGCAACCGCGTTCCGTGATCTTGATGTCCGGTCGGGCGCCCAGGTGCTGCAGGAGGAGCTTGACTTTGCTCCGCAATCCGCCGCAGGAATAACGTGTGGTGAAGCCGCTGTAGACGAACTGCACCTCGTGCCGCTTCCATGCAGCCGCGGCCTCGTCCGACCCGGATTCGCTCGCAATGGCAGGCAACGCAGCCAGTACGGCCGCCACAACGAATGCGCCCCGCAGCCCCATGATGCACACCTCTGTCAGGCAACCCGCAACTTCAGACCCGCTGCGGCAGGTAGGGTTCCATCCCGCGACTATAATGAGACGATGATGATCATGCGATTCGAGTGGGCGGGCCGGCAGCTGTCGGCCGACCTCTCGAGGCCCGTTTCAATCGCGATTCCGCTTGATTTCGACGGCCCGCAAGCGGCCTGTTTCGATGCGCCGCCCGCTTCCTCCCGGCCGCTGCATGCCGGCCTCGGATGCAACTGCGATTCGCTGACGCTCACGCCACATTGCAATGGCACTCACACCGAATGTGTCGGCCACCTGACCGAGGACCGTGTCGCAGTCAGCGAACGCGTGCCGGGCGGCCTCGTGCTCGCCCTGCTGGTCACAATCGAATCTGCCGCCGCCGCCGCGACGCCGGAAGACAGCGATCCGCTGCCGGCGCCTGGCGATCTGCTCGTAACGGCGGCCGCTCTGGACGCGGCCTTGAGGTCGCACGAGTCCGCCGTGCCCCGGGCGATGATCCTGCGCACAACGCGGGAATCGGCCCGCGGACCGCACCATCACTATCGTGGGCCGGCGCCGGCGCCATACCTGTCGCGCCAGGCGGCGGTATGGCTCGTCGATCACGGGATCGACCATGTCGTGCTCGACTTGCCGTCGGCCGACCGCGCGGAAGATGGCGGCCGCCTCACCGCTCACCGCACCTTCTTCGGATTGCCCGCCGGCTCACGCCGCGCCCGCGATGCAAAACGTCCGCAGGCGAGCATCACCGAACTCGCCTGGATCGCGCCCGCAATAGCGGACGGGCATTACCTGCTCGACCTCCAGATACCGGCCTTCCTGTCGGATGCCGCGCCCTCGCGGCCGCTCCTGTATGCGGTGGACTTCACATGAGTCGCGTGCTGACACTAGACGAGGCGCTCGCACGGGATGACCTCGACCCGCATTCGGCGCGGCGCGGCGAGTTTCATTTCCCGCAGACGGCGGATGGCACGCCGACGATTTATCTCTGCGGCAATTCGCTCGGACTGCAGCCGCGGGCGGCCGCCGGAGCGGTGGTCCGCTTCATGTCCGAATGGCAGCGTCTGGGTGTGCTTGGCTACCACGACGCCCGCGCGGACTGGCTCAATCTGCATGAGCGGCTCGCGCCCACGCTGGCGACACTGGCGGGGGCAAAGCGCGAGGAAGTCGTCGCGATGCACTCGCTGACGATCAACCTGCACCTGCTGCTGGCAAGCTTCTACCGGCCGACCCGCGACAGGCACGTGATCCTGGTCGAACACGGCGCATTTCCGTCGGACCGGTACGCCGCCGTCTCGCAACTCGCCTGGCATGGGCAGGAGCACGCGCAATCCTTCGTGCAGGTCGCACCGCGATCCGGCGAGCATCTGCTGCGGCATGAAGACCTGGTCGCCGGCATCCGGCGCCAGGGCGAACGGCTTGCGCTCGTGCTTCTGCCCGGCATCCAGTACCTGACCGGGCAGCTGTTCGACCTCGCCGCCCTGGTCCGCGAGGCGCACGCAGTCGG
>Ga0268386_10002553_pt1 | contig 13005 bp, 13 predicted proteins | sample RVTome_15_FD_200260 | JGI IMG/M metagenome (GOLD analysis project Ga0268386, IMG submission 200260) | Soil microbial communities from uranium-contaminated site in the Upper Colorado River Basin, Wyoming, United States - RVT150D86... ...
GCTCCACCGGGGCGGCCGGCGGGGTGGGCGGCTACAACTACTTCTTCATCGACGCGGGTGACCGCGTCGCGATGGTCGACGGCGAGCCGCGCAGCTCCCTCATCACCGTTCCGGCGGACGGCCGGCGGCCCGGGCTGACCGAGGCCGCGCGCGCCCGCTTCGCCGAGCGGCGCGCGTTCACGAGCCAGTTCGGGCAGTACGACAACCCGGAGAACCGCCCGCTCGCCGAGCGCTGCATCCTGTCGTTCGGGTCGAACGCCGGCCCGCCGATGCTCCCGAACTACTTCTACAACAACAACTACACGATCGTACAGACGCCCGATCACGTGATGATCATGACGGAGATGGTCCACGACACGCGGGTCATCCGGCTGGGCGAGCGCCGGCCGCTCCCCGAGGACGTCGCGCCGTGGTTCGGCGATTCCTGGGGATGGTGGGAGGGCGACACCCTCGTCGTCGAGACGACGAACATCAACCCCGACCAGGCGCTCCAGGGCATCCCGCCGACGCCGACCATGAAGATCACCGAGCGCTTCACGCGTGCGGACGAGAACACGATCAACTATGAGTTCATGGTGGAGGACCCCGCCACGTACGAGGACCCGTGGGGCGGCCAGGTGCCGTTCACGGCTCTGCCCGAGCTCGTCTACGAGTACGCCTGCCACGAAGGGAACTACGCGTTGTCCAACGTCCTGAGCGGTGCCCGCGCCGAGGAAGCGCGCGGGAGCCGGGACCAGCAGCAGAACCAGAGGTGACAGAGATGAAAGACAGGTGCTCGATCATGGCCGCCGCGGCGGCGATTCTCTTCCTGGCCTCCGTGCCCGTCGCCGCGCATCACGCGTTCGGCGCCGAGTTCGACCGCGATGCCCCGGTGCGCCTGCAGGGCGACATCGTGCGTCTCGAGTGGGTGAATCCGCACACGTGGATCCACATGGAGATCGAGAGCGAGGACGGCGAGAGCGAGGTCTGGATGGTCGAGGGCGGCACGCCCAACACGCTGCTGCGCAGGGGACTACGCCGCGATTGCCTCACGGTGGGCACGGAGATCATCGTCGACGGCTACCAGACCAAGGACCACTCGCTCAAGCGGGCGAACGGCCGGGACATCACCTTCACCGACGGCACCAAGATCTTCATGGGCTCGTCGGGCACGGGCGCGCCGTACGACGGCGACCCGAACGCGGCGCGTCAGACCGGCCGGTGCGAGTAGCGCACGGCGGCCGTTACGCGCAACGGAGGTCGCATCACGAGTACCCGATCCACCGCCCCGCCGCGGCCACGGTGAACCAGAGCGCGATCGACGTCGCGCCGACGAGGCGGCTCTTCAGCGACGTGTCCAACGCCGGATCGTGCGCGAGGCGCTCACGGACCGCGAAGGTGAAGACGAGCGCGACCGGGAGCGTCGAGATCTTCACCCAGAAGGACGTGTTGTAGTAGCACTTGACCGCCTCGGACAGAAAGAGCAGCAGGCCCGTCGCGAGCATGAGGCTCACGGCCCCCACGAGCCACGGTCGCGCGTATCCGGCGAGCTCGGAGATCCGTTGCCGCTCGAGCCCGGCGCCCAGCATCCTGAGGTCGACGATCAGGAGGGCTCCCCCCAGGACGCACAGGCCCACGAGATGGATCGCCTCGATGACGGGAAACGCCCAGATCGACCGGTTGACCGCCTGGCCGACGAACGTGTTCTGACACCACTCGAAGAAGGGGAGGAGCATTAGCAGCCCGCGGTCCGTCATTCACCCGTGAGGACGCAGCCGGACGCCCAGTTGACCCAACCCGGCTGCGGTTGGAGGTCGCAATCGAACCAGTTGTACGCGATCATGCGGCCGAACACGACGATGAGCACCCACGACGTCATCGACACCGCCCCGGCGACCCGGACCGCGCGCGGCGGGATGTCCTTCAGGTCCCACTCGGCCACCTTCCGGTGAATCCGGCCGTGGAAGAGCCAGATGTTCAAGCCGGCCACCACGAGCAGCAGCATCTTCGCCCGGAAGAAGATGTTCTGGTAGTAACGGATCGGTGACGAGTAGAAGATCAGCAGCCCGGTCACGACCATCACCACGAACGCCGCCCGCGTCCACCAGAGCATGCGACCCGTGAATTCCGAGGCGGGGACGCTGCCGAAGCTCACCCCCATCAGCCGCAGATCCATCATCGCCGCGGTGCCGACGAAGAGGGCGATCGTCAGCGTGTGCGTCGACTCCACGAGCGGCCACACGTAGTAGGACTCGAGCAGGGCGACGCTCCACGGCGTCGCGCCGAGCCATTCCAGGAAGGTCCGGATCACTAGCTACCGGGCTCGGTGCGCTCGTCCGCGGGCCGCAGCGTCTCGAGCGCGAACGCGGCGTGGCAGTTCGTGCACACGTAGTAGACTTCGGCGCCCGCGTTGAAGACCTCGAGCGGGTCCCGGGACTCGGCGGCGCGGATCGCCAGCCGGCCCACGTCGACGAGCGCCCGCGACATCGGGATCCACCCCGCCTCCGGCAGCGCGCGATCCCCCATCATGAGCAGGTTGCCCGACTCGGCGATCACGAACGCCGCGTTGCGCACGGCCTCCCACTCCTCGTCGGTCCGCGGCTGGATCTCGGTCGTGCCGCTCGCATCATCGATCCAGCCCACCGCGTCCCAGTAGTACTCGGCGGCGGGCTCCACGACGGTGAGCATGAGCTCCGGCATGTCGGCCACGGCCGCAAAGGGCTGCTCGGCCTGTTCGGTCTGCTCGGCGGGTGGCGCGCCGCACGCGGCGAGGAGCGCGCACAGCAGCGTCGCGCGAGCGGTCGTCGGGCTCCGGTCGACGTTCATGGGCGCCCAACCTACGCAACGCGGACCGCCGGGCACCACCCCGCGGGCCGCCACCCCGCCGGGCGCCGCCGCGCCGGATCGCGGCGCGGCGGCCGCGCCCGTTGGGGCCGCCCGGCCCGCCCGACCGGCCACCTACCCCGGCCCCGTCAGAACAGGTCGTCGATCCGACGCTTGCGGGCGGCCTGCCACGCCGCCGCGGACAGCGCGCGCACCCCGTCGATCAGACGCTCGAAGCGCGGGTCGGAGGTGCGGCCGGTGACGTACCGGTGATAGAGCTGCTGCACGATCACGGCCACCTTGAAGAGGCCGTAGACGTAGTAGAACACGATGTCGTCGACGGCCCGGCCGCTGGCCCGCGCGTAAGCCTCGACCACGTCGGCCCGCCGGGGCGTACCGGGGATCAGCGTCGGGCTGAGGCGGGTCTCGAGAAGCGCCGGCGGATCGTCCGGCTCGGCCCAGTAGGCGAGCGTGGTGCCGAGGTCCGTGAGCGGGTCACCCAGGGTCGCCATCTCCCAGTCGAGGACCGCCACGATCCGGGACCAATCGTCCGGATCGAGCACCACGTTGTCGTGCTTGAAGTCGTTGTGGATGAGCGCCGGCTCGCTGCGCACGGGCATCTCGTCGTGGAGCCACGAAGCGACCCGGTCGGCGTCGGGGATGGAGTCGGTCTCGGCCCGCCGGTAGCGCCCGGTCCATCCCTCGACCTGGCGCCGAACGTACCCATCGGGGCGCCCCAGCTCGCCGAGCCCCACGGTCTCGTAGTCCACGGCGTGCAGCTCGGCGAGCGTGTCGATGAGCGCGGTCGCGATGCGGCCCGCGAGCTCGGGCGAGGGCGTCATCAGCTCGGGCATCCCCTTGCGCAGGATCACGCCCTCGACTCGCTCCATGAGGTAGAAGGGCGTCCCGATCACCGAATCATCGGCGCAGAACGCGAGCGGACGCGGGGCCTTCGGGTAGACCGGGGCCAGGCGCGACAGGATTCGATGCTCGCGCCCCATGTCGTGCGCGGTCGCGATCTCCACCCCGACCGGTGGGCGTCGCAGGACAACGGCTCGATCGCCGGCACGGACCAGGTACGTGAGGTTCGAGTACCCGCTGGGGAATTGCTCGACGGTGACCGGGACGGCGGCCAGGTCGGGAAAGGCCGCGGCGAGGTAGTCGCCCAGCCTCGCGACGTCGATCTCCTGACCGTCGCGGACCGGGGCTGGGGCGTCGAGCCAGCGTCGGGTCACCGTCAAGACCCCAACCGCAGCCCGTAGTCCCGTAGGATCCTCCGGGCCACCCGGCTCTTGTGGACCTCGTCCGGGCCATCGTAGATGCGCGACCCGCGTTCGTGCCGCACCCAGAACGAGAGCAGCGTATCGTCGGTCATGCCCAGCGCTCCGTGCGCCTGGAGCGAGCGGTCGAGAACCGTGTCGAGCACGCGCGCCACGAAGAACTTGATGATGGAGATCTCGTTGCGTGCCCCGTCGGGGCCGTCGCGCTCGATCTTGTGCGCGGTGTCGAGCACCATGAGTCGCGACGCGTCGATGTCGGCGCGGCTCTCGGCGATCCAGTTCTGGATCGTCTGCTTCGCGGCCAACGGCTCGCCCCCGCGCAGTCGTCGGGTGGCGGCTCGCTCGCACATCATCTCGAACGCCCGTTCGCAGATCCCGATCCAGCGCATGCAGTGGTGGATGCGGCCCGTGGCGAGGCGCTCCTGCGCGATCGCGAAGCCGGCGCCCTCCTCCCCGAGCCGATTCGACACCGGCACCCGGCATGCCTCGTACAGGATCTCGGCGTGGCTCAGCCAACCCTCGCCCTCCTCACCCATGACCGAGATGTTGCGCACGCGCCGAAAGCCGGGTGCATCGGTCGGGACGATGATCTGGCTCGCGCGCTCGTACGGGCTCTCCGCTTCCGGGTTGGTGACCGCCATGACGATCGCGCAGGCGGCGCCGTCCGCGGCTGTGGTGAACCACTTGTGCCCGTCAATGACGTACTCGTCGCCATCGCGCACCGCGGCGGTGCTCATCACGACCGGATGCGAGCCCGCGTGCTCCGGCTCGGTCATGCTGAAGCAGCTTCGAATCTCCCCGGCGAGCAGCGGCCGGAGCCAGCGCTGCCGCTGCTCCTCGCTGCCCTGGCTGACGAGCACCTCGATGTTGCCGGCGTCCGGCGCCTGGCAGTTGAAGACGAAGAGGCCGTATGGGCTTCTGCCGAGGACCTCGCTCACGCGACCGAACTCCGAGAGCGAGAGGCCGAGGCCGCCCCACTCCCTCGGCACCGCCGGCGCCCACAGGCCCATCTCCTTGACCTTGCGTCGCTTCTCCTCGAGAAGCGGCAGCAATGTGTAGAACGCCTTGCGCCCGGCCTCCCGCTCGAGGGGATAGACGTCCGACTCCATGAACGCGCGCACGCGGCCGACGAGGTCCTCGATGCGGTCGGGCCGGTCGGGCGTGGACGTGGAGCGGCCAGGCGTGGAGGGATCGGACGCCGAACGATCGGAGGTCAAACGGTCAGGCGCCGAGCGATCAGACATGCGTATGGAGCTCCGCGGATCCGATACGGGGATGCGCGTTGAAGGATTTCAGCCACACGCGGCCTTCGCGCTGCACGAGCTCGGTCACTGTGGCGTTCTGGAGCGCCCACCCGAGCTCGAGCGCAGCTTGGTCGCCGAGGCCGAGCGCCCAGGCCACCGTCGACCCGATCGGCCCGCCCGAGGTGAAGACCGCGGTCGTCCGCGCGACCTCCGGTCCGGCGAGCATCCGGCCCACGCCGACCTCGACCCGCGCGCGAAACGACCGCCAATCCTCCTCGCCGCCGAGCGAGGGGGGGAGGATCCCCTGCGCCCACTGCAGCGTCACCCGCCTGAACGCCTGGAAATAGAGGCGGAGGCGCGCGTCCGCCGACTCGGCCACGATCGTCGCCTCCCGCAGACGAAGGAGCTCCTCGTCGTGGTCGGGCCGCTCGAGGGCACGCTCGACGACGCTCGCGCCATGGTGCTCCGCGAGCTCTTCGACGGTCTCGACTTCGGGCCACGGCAGGCCGAGCCGTTCGTACACGGAGACGACCGCGTCGGCGGTCTGGCGATGCCGCCGCGCCGGGCCAACCCGGACGCGGTCGAACACCGTGCCCGAAGCGGCCAGCTCCTCCCCCAGGTGCTCGGCCTGACGGAGCCCGAGATCGGACAGCCGGTCGTAGTCGCCGAACGCCCGGTTCGGCGCTGCGGAAAGCGTCGCCTGTGCGTGGCGGATCATGAGGAGCCTGCTCATCCCTGCCTTCCCGCGAAACGCGTCAGGGGGCCGTGCTCGCTGCCTCGATCACGCCGGACGGGCTCCGGAGCCCGCTCACTCGTGGCCTCCCTCGAGGAGCCGGATCGCCTCTTCGATGTCGAAATCCGGCTCGATCCAGTCGGTGAGCGGCTCGGCGTCGCCCCCCGCGACCGCGCGCGCCAGGAACATCGAACGCGTGCCCTGCCGGTGGTCCGGGCCGTAGGTGATCGGCGGACCGGTGCCCTGCCACCCGTCCATCGACTCCAGGGCCTCGATCAGGCTCTCCGTCGTGAGATCACGCCCGGCCCGCTGCAGCGCCTCGCCGAGCGGCTCGGCGTACCGGAAGCCCCCGAGGAAGAACTCGCTCACGCGCTCGCCCGGCGCGACGCGGGCCGCGGCCTCGCGGTACTTCTCCAGGAGCGGGTGGCCCGAGTTCGGAAGCACGCCGATCGCGGTGTAGATGACACCCTCCCACGCGCCCTCCGTCAGCTCGTCGAGCAGCTCGGCATCCGCGAGCACGGAGCTCGCGAGCCACTGGGTGTCGTAGCCGAGTCGCCGGATCGCGCCGACGATGATCGACGCGTGGCGGGGCGTTAGCCACATGAGCACCGCGTCGGCGCGCGACTCACGCAGACGCACTGCGTGGGAGTTGAGGTCGGTGTCGGGCACCTCGACCGACACCGCCTCGACGATTTCGAGGCCGTGCTTCGCGAGCGCCAGGCGCGCGCCAATCAGTCCGCTGCCGCCGAAGTCGTCGTTCTGGTAGATGACCGCGATGCGCTTCTTGCCCATCTCCTGTACGGCGTGATCGACGAGCACGGCGGCCTCGTCGAAGTATGGCGTGTACTGTGCGAAGAGGTACTTCTTCGGGGGATACGCCCAGTGCGTGGCTCCGCTCGCCGGCGACACCCAGACCACTTCCTTCGCCGCCAGGTAGTCCATGACGGCCCGGCCCGTGGCGGTTCCAACCCCCCCGACCATTGCGAACACCCGATCCCGCTCGACCATCTCCCGCACGGCGGCCACCGTTCGCGAGGGTTGATAGGCGTCGTCCCGGACGATGAATTCGATCTGGCGGCCGTGGATGCCGCCCTCGGCGTTGACCATGTCGAAGTAGGCTTCGGCCCCCCGCGCGACCGCCCCCCACAGCGCGGCCGGACCCGTGAGCGGGGCCCACGTCCCGATCACGATCTTGTCGTCGGTCACGCCCCTGACGTCGGTCTCCTCGGGTCCGGAGCACGCATACGCCGGCAGCAGGAGGACGAGGGCGGCGGCACGGGCTGGCCCGAGCAGGCGGGTGAGGCCGGGCGGGCGGGCGCTTCGCGTCGTGCTCGGGATCGTGCTCATGTCCGACTTCCAGGCGGGGGAGGGGTGGAGGCGGACCCCATGTATAGCTCTTCGACCTGCCGATTGTCGACCAACTCGGACGCCCTGCCGGCGACCACGATCTCACCGCTCTCGAGCACGAGACCGCGGTCGGCCACGCTTAACGCCATGCGCGCGTTCTGCTCGACGAGAAGCACGGTCACGCCCTCCGCGCGCACCTGCTGGATGATGTCGAAGACCTGACGCACCAGGATCGGCGCGAGCCCCAGGGACGGCTCGTCGAGCAGCAGCAGGCGGGGCCCGTTCATGAGCGCCCGTCCGATCGCGAGCATCTGCTGCTCACCCCCCGACAGCGTGCCGGCGCGCTGCTCGCGCCGCTGCATCAGGAGCGGGAAGTACTCGTACACGCGGTCGAGGGCACGCCGGGTCTCGGTGCGGCTCGTCTGCACGTACGCGCCCACCTTCAGGTTCCCCCTCACGGTGAGATCGCCGAAGACGCGACGGCCCTCGGGGACGTACGAGACGCCCGAGCGCACGATCCGCTCCGTCGGCATCCCGTCGATGCGCACGCCGTCCAGCTCGATGGCTCCGCGTCGAGGCTGCCCCTCCAGAATGCCCATGATCGTCCCGAGCAACGTGCTCTTGCCGGCGCCGTTGTTGCCGAGGATGGTCGTCACCGTGCCCGCGTCGACGGTGAACGAGACGTCCGAGAGCGCGCGCAGCGCGCCGTAGTACGTCTCCACGCCCTCGAGGGCGAGCAGGGGCGCGCTACCGCGGACCATCGCCCAGATACGCCCGGATGACGTCGGGGTGCTTGCGCACTTCCTGCGGCGTCCCCAGAGCGATCGCACGTCCGAAGTTGAGCGCGAGCGCCCGGTCGGCCAGATCGATCGCGAGCCCGAGGTGGTGCTCGATCAGGAGGATCGTGAGTCCGAGCTCGCGCTGGAGGCGGCGCAGGCCGGTGGCGACCTCCGCGCGCTCCTCAGCGTTCATGCCGGCCGACGGCTCGTCGACGAGCAGCAGCTTCGGCTCCATCGCGATGGCCCGTCCGAGCTCGACCCGCTTCTGCGTGCCGTACGGCAGCTCGCCGACCGGGCGATCGCGCACCGCGCCGAGGTCCATGAGCTCGATGATCTCGTGCACGTGCGCGCGGTTCGCGCGCTCCTCGCGAGCGGCCGACGTGAGCCCGTTCACCATCGCGACGCCACGCCAGAGGCCGGTCTTCATGTGCTGGTGGCGGCCGAGCATCAGGTTGTCGATCGTCGATTCGCTCCGGAAGAGCTCGATGTTCTGGAAGGTGCGCGCGATGCCGAGCCGCGCGATACGATGTGGAGCCATCCCCGAGATCCGCTTGCCCTCGAAGCGCACGGTTCCCGCGGTGGGCCGGTAGACGCCCGAGATGCAGTTGAACGCGGTCGACTTGCCCGAGCCGTTGGGGCCGATCACCGAGAAGATCGTGCCCCGCTCCACGTTGAACCCCACGTCGTCGAGGGCGGTGAGGCCACCGAAGCGCATCGTGAGGCCCTCGACGGTGAGGAGCGCCGGGTTGCTGACCACGGCTCCGCGCGCGGCCACGGTCACACCTTCCTCGAGTGGTGGCGTCCGAACAGGCCCGAAGGCCTGAACCAGAGCACGACGACGATGATCAGGAACGCCACGACCGACTTGAACTCCACGGAGACGTAGGCCCCGAACAGGTTCTCGATGATGCCGAGCAGGTATCCCCCCAGGACCGCCCCGACCGGGGTGTTCAGGCCGCCCAGCACCGCCGCGGCGAACCCCTTCAGGAGCGGATCCCACATCAGCGTGGGATCGAGCGTGATGAGCGGCGCGGTGAGCAGGGCCGCGACGGTCCCCATCACCGAGCTGATTCCGAACGTGAGACCGACGATCATGCGGGTTGGTACGCCGTTGATGCGCGCGGCGACGGGGTCCTGCTGGGTGGCCTGCATCGCGACCCCCAACCTCGTGTACCGAAAGAAGGCGAAGACTGCGAGCATCAGCACGAGCGCGATCGCGATGGTCGCCACGGACAGCACGCTGACCGAAACCCCTCCGACCGACACCACGCGGTTCACCGAGAACGGAAACGGGAACTGGCGCTGGTCGGCGCCCCATTTCCACCCGGCCAACCCGAACAGCCCCAGCATGAAGCCGAGGGTGACGATGATCAGGCTGAGGTGCGTCGGGTTCTTGGCCCGACGCAGGATCAAGCCCTCGAAGCCGATGCCGAGGAAGAACGCGAAGACGAGCGCGGCGGTGAACGCGACCAGGAAGCCGGTCTGGTAGTCCGTCAGCAGGACGTAGGCGACGAACGCCGACACCATCGCCATCTCGCCCTGCGCGAAGTTCGGAACCTCCGTGGTCTTGTACGTGATAACCAGCGCGAGCGCCATCAGCGCGTAGATGCTGCCGGCCGACAGGCCGCTCGCCAGGACCTGGGAGAGCATCCGTCAGCCCTCGGCCCGGCGGCGGAAGAGCCCCTCCAACCGCAGCCAGAGCCCGTACAGGCCGCGCGGCTCGACGAGGATCGCGGCTCCGATCAGAAACCCCGTGACCACCCAACCGAAGTTCGGGAGGCCGCCGGGCGACATGAACCGCTCCGTGAACGTCTCGAGCAGGCCACCAAGGACCGGCAGCTGCTGGAACGCGTCCATCTCCAGGGCCAGGTAGCCCATGAGCATGCTGCCGAGCACCGTACCCGCGATCGACCCGAGCCCCCCGATCACGACCATCGCGAGAAAGATCAGCGACAGGGTGAACGTGAACACGCCCGGGCTGATGAAGCCCGTCATGAGGGCGAGCAGACCGCCGGCGACGCCGGCGTACGCGGCGCTCACCGCGAAGCTCAGCGTCTTGTAGTAGGCGACGTCGACGCCCATGGTCGCGGCAGCGATCTCGCTGTCGCGGATGGCCCGAAAGGCGCGGCCCACGCGGGTCACGGTCAGGTTCCGAGACGCCAGCCCGAGGAGCAACGCGATGCCCACGATCAGGTAGTACCTCGAGACGTCGCCGCTCAACGACAGCGAGCCGATCCGGGCCGAAGGAACGACCAGGCCCATGTGGCCGCCGAACGCGGCGGAGTGGCCGATGATCTGCGTGACGGCCAGGCCAAAGCCGAGGGTGGCGATGGCCAGGTAGGGTCCCTGGAGCCGGAGCGCCGGGAGCCCGAGCAGGAAGCCGAAGAGCGCGGCAACGGCCCCCGCCAGCAGGAGCGCGACGATGAACGGGAGGTCCCAACCGGTCATCGCCAGAACCGTCGTGTACGCGCCGATCGCCAGGAAGCCGGCGTGCCCGAGCGAGACCTGGCCGGTGTGACCCACGAGCAGGTTCATGCCGAGGCCGACGATGACGAAGACCGCCATGTAGCTCAGCGTGAAGACACGGTACCCGGGCACGACCAACGGCAGCACCGCGAGCACCGCGAGGAGCAGCCCGAGCCGCGTCCAGGACGCCCACCCGCGGAGGAGCTGAACGTCGCGGTAGAAGTCGCGCTCTATGGGAGACCACCGTTCTGCAGGACCGCGCGAGCCACGGCGCCGCGGTCCTCGATCAGTCCGATCGGCGCGGGGAGCCATTTCGCGGCCTCCTCCAACCTGGAGCCGAGCTCCGCTCCCTCGAAGAGCGCCGGCAGGATCTCGTGCGTCTCCTGGCGAGCACGGTCGACGGCGCGTGCCAGGTAGATGCGGACCAGGGCGTCGTAGAAGCCACGCTCCTCGGGAGCCCGCTCGACGCGGCCCTTCGCCACGCGCAGGAAGATGCTTTCGGCGGTGTAGGTCTCGATCGCGATGTCGGCCAGGCTCGCCATGAACTGTTGGTTCTCCGGCTCGAACAGGCGGTCGTGCGCCACCGCGGTCGTAACCGCGGCCACGAGGGACAGATAGAGGCGCTTCAGGTTCTCGATGACGTCGCCGTAGGACTCGAAGTCGTCAGCGGCCGTGACGCCGGGGCCGGCCGGGCTGGCGCCACCGGCCGCGGCGGGCCCACCGGCTACGCGCGCCCCGCTGGCCGCGCCTACCCCACCGGCCACTCCCGCCCCGCCCGCGACGAGCCCCTCCATCGCGCCCGCGATATCGAGGCGGCCGCTCCACGCACGCTTCAGGATCGTTCGCTGCGCGTACAGCCTGCAGATCTCGTTCGTCCCCTCGTAGATGCGCGTGATCCGCGAGTCCCGATACATGCGGGCTGGGGCATACTCTTCACTGAAACCGTATCCCCCGAAAACCTGCAGCGCCTCGTCGGCGAGGCCGTTGTATGCCTCGGATGTCTGCACCTTCGCCATCGCGCATTCGGCCGAGAACTCCGACAGCGTCGCGAGCTTGTCGTCCGGCGAGGGGCGGCCCTCGCTCGACGCCGCCTCGAGCGCGTGGTAGACGAGGCCCGACGTCCGATACGCCACCGACTCCGCGGCATAGGCGCGGGCGGCCATGTCGGCGAGCTTGCGCTGGATGAGCCCGAACTCCCCGATCGGGCGCCCGAATTGGACGCGCTCGGCGGCGTACCCGGCGGCGACGCCCACCGCGGCGCGCGCGCCGGAGGAGCTGTTCGTCGCGAGCTTGAGGCGCCCCATGTTGAGCGTGCAGAACGCGACCTTGTGGCCCTTGCCGACCTCTCCGAGCACGTTGTCGACCGGCACGCGCACGTCCTCGAGCGCGAGCGCCGCGACCGACGAGCCGTGCTGGCCGAGCAGACGCTCGTTCGCGCCGATCGACAGCCCCTCGCTGGCGCGCTCCACGATGAACGCCGTGAAGTGCTCGCCGTCCACCTGCGCGAAGAGGATGAAGATGTCGGCCCAGCCGGCGTTGGTGATCCACTGCTTGCCGCCGTTCACCACGTAGTGCGTGCCGGCCTCGTTCAGGACCGCCCGCGTGGTGATGTTCATCGCGTCCGACCCGGTGCTGGGCTCGGTCAGCGCGAACGCGGAGAGCATCTCGCCGCTCATGCACGGCACGAGGTAGCGCTCGCGCTGCTCCTCCGTCGCGAAGTTGATGAGCGGCAGCATGCCGATGCCCTGATGGCCGAAGATCAGCGAGCCGAGACTGCCGAGCTTCGAGCGAATCGAGCACATGCCCGTGACCGCGAGGACGTTGAGGTCGAGGCCTCCGTACTCCTCTGGGACCTCGGCCATGAAGATTCCGAGCTCCGCCGCCTTCCGGAACAGGGCGCGGCCGAGCTCACCGGAGTCCGACTCCAGCGCCTCCAGGTGCGGTCCGACCTCGCGCTCCGCGAACTCCTCGAACGCCTGCATGAGCATGCGCTCCTCCTCGCCGAGGTCCTCCGGCGTCACCACCTCGTCGGGAGACGTTCTGTGGATCAGGAAGCTGGCGCCGAAGGGTCGAGTGGCGGTCGTCATCGGTCGATCGTCGGGGCGGGAGTGCTCGTAACCTGGTTGCTTCGGGTCCGTGACCATGCTATCCCCAACGCCACGGCAGGACTAGTGGACGGCCCCGCGGACGCGTCCGGCCGGGGCGGGCCCGACCCCCCAGACACCAGGTAGCCATGTCCGAAACCGTGCGGATCGACCGCTCGGGACCCGTGGCGGTCGTCACCGTCGACAACCCCCCGGTCAACGCCTTCTCCCACGCGGTCAGGAAGGAGCTGGCCGCCGCGCTCGACGCCG